>Ga0334889_1000048_pt1 | contig 179186 bp, 166 predicted proteins | sample GraSluR1_MG_2_FD_207222 | JGI IMG/M metagenome (GOLD analysis project Ga0334889, IMG submission 207222) | Sludge microbial communities from methane-producing bioreactor in Wageningen University, Netherlands - Granular Sludge_8_08-R1 | ecosystem: Engineered > Bioreactor > Anaerobic >...
TTGTTATCAGCGTTATCAAATACACAGATGCCATAACCACTATAGGCTGAGCTGCCAGGATTATTGGAGAAGGTATTGTTGGTCACCAGATTACCGCTAGTGTTGCTCAGATAAATACCATATCTGCCATTTTCGCTGCAACTGTTGTTGTCAACCTTGTTGTTTATATTTTGGTTGTTGCTTGATAAGCCTTTAATGGCTATTCCCTGATCGTTTCCGCTGCACTGGTTATTTATTATAGTGCAGTAGCCACTGGATAAGCCAGAGATGGCGATACCTGATTTATCCGTTGAGCTTGCTCCGGAAACCGTAAATCCTTCAATGGTAACTTTCCCTGCTTTGATCTCAAATACATCCTTGTTAGTCTCGGCAGCTTGAACTATGGTCAATAGGGCTCCGTTCTCGGACTTAATTACCAGACTTTTGTCTACCACCACATTTTCGGTATAGATGCCATCTTTTACAATAATGGTGTCTCCGTAACTGGCTGCCGTTACGGCTGCCTGTATGGTAGTAAAGTCAGCTTCACCAGAGCCATTGACATACCAGGTGCTCGGTTCAGGCATAGTTTGGGTCACTACGCTAACCTGATAAGCAGTTGCATATACTGCAACAGTATAATCCCCAGGAACAGTAAACACATCGGCTGAGATGTTGATATTGCCTGCTGTCACCGTATATTTACTGCTGTCCAGGATCTGGCCATTAACCTTAATTACATTGATCGCTGCCATCCAATCGGCATTATTCTCAAAGCTCAAGTTTACTGGCAGGCCAATGGCATTATCAGTGGTATCAGCAGTCAGTTCTGGAGCTTCCGGTATTGGATCATCTCCAAATTTTACGAAGCGAACCCGCTGATTATATGAAGGCGCAGTCCAGGAAAATGATCCATCAGCAAAATACAGATTACCTGCATTGTCTACAGCCATTCCGCAAGCGTCTATAAATGCGCTGGTAGCTGGACCTCCATCACCTAATACACTTTGACTACCTCCTCCGGCTATTTGAGTAATTACGCCGCTGGGATCTAATTTGTTAATTTTCCCATTGTCCACGAAATATAGATTACCAGTACTGTCATTATTCAAACCATTGGCACGTTTTGCCGTAGCTATTTTTTTATTAACACCATTGGGACTTATTGTCCAGACTTCTCCATTATAGAGGTTTTGGTTAAATATACCATAATAAATATTGTTAGCCTGGTCTACAGCTACGGATAAAAGATCAAGCTGACTGGAGGATGTGATAAATATGGTAGTAATTATATCTCCGCTAGGATCGATCTTACGTATACATCTGTTACCGTAGTCGGCAATATAAATATTATTGGCACTATCCACAGCTATGCTTCTTGGAGCATTCAGTAAGGCACCGGTAGCTATACCACCGTCGCCCTCATAACCAGCTGATCCGGTTCCTGCTATCGTGGTAATTATGCCATCAGCGTCTACTTTTCGGATGCAATTATTGCCGGTATCTGCAATAAGCAGGTTTCCATTGCCGTCAATTGCTACGCTACTAGGAGAATTCAGTTGGGCACTGGTTGCCAAACTTCCATCACCGGTATAACCAGCGACTGTTCCGGTTCCCGCTATGGTCGTAATAATACCATTGACGTCTACCTTGCGGACGCAATGGTTTCTAGAATCAGCAATATAGAAACCACCAACTCCATCCAAGACTACATCCCAAGGATTGTTCAAGCTGGCATTAATTGCCGCGGCACCATCACCGCTAAAACCGGCAGTTCCGTTACCTGCGATGGTATAAATATTGCCTACAATCATTCCTTGGGAGTCTATGATCGTTTGCGTTACTGTTGCATCGCTGTAGCCGGTCGCCTGCACTGCTATCTCATAGTTGCCTGCTGCGGTAAATACGTCAGCGGCAATGTTGATATTGCCTGCTGTCACCGTGTACTGGTTTGCAACCAGGTCGGTACCATCTACGGTAACACCGGTTATGGCTGCCTCCCAAGTTGCATCAGTTGCAAAGGTGATGTCTATGGCCTGACCTACTGTATTGTCGCTGCTGTCGGCGGTCAGGGCCGGGGGATCAAGGATTTCCGGTTCGTTTACTGTCATCCAGTATACATATTTGATGTTGCTGCTTTCATTGGCTATACGCAGATAGGTGGGTTCGCTGCCATATGAATCGGTAAAAGCCACTCCATCTCTCTCATAAGCCAGGATGGGATCACTGTAGTTAGCTAGATTGAGTGGATTAGCTGTATCCTTAATTTTTATGCTTACTTCCCAGTCATCTGCTACGGTTCCCAGAGTGGAAAGCAGGTAGTCTACTGCTACGCCGGTATAGGTTTTTCCGGCGTTTTCTACGTTTGTAACCGGCATGGCCCGCAGCTCTGACAGGGTGTAGGTGATCGGTGTACCCACCACATTCCCGTCAATGGTAATGGCGATTGGGGATGGTGCATTTATAGTCTGGGTCACTGTGGCGTCGCTGTATCCGGTGGCTGTTACTACTACTGCATAGTCCCCTGCTGCAGTAAATACATCAGCGGCAATGTTGATGTTGCCTTCTGTCACTGCGTACTGACTTTCGCTCAGGGCACTGCCTCCCACGCTGATGCCGGTGATGGCTGCTCGCCAGGCTACATCGTCAACAAAGGTGATATCTATGGCCTGACCTACTGTATTGTCGCTGTTGTCGGCGGTCAATACTGGTGGAGTCAATAACACAGGTTTATCCACTGTCATCCCGTACACGTATTTTATATTGCTGCTTTCATTGGCTATACGCAGATAGGTGGTTTCGCTGCCATATGAATCGGCAAAAGCCTCTCCATCTCTTTCATAAGCCAGGATGGGATCACTGTAGTTAGCTAGATTGAGTGGATTAGCTGCATCCTTGATTTTTATGCTTACTTCCCAGTCATCTGCTACGGTTCCCAGAGTGGAAAGCAGGTAGTCTACCGCTACGCCGGTATAGGTTTTTCCGGCGTTTTCTACGTTTGTAACCGGCATGGCCCGCAGCTCTGCCAGGGTGTAGGTGATTGGTGTACCCACCACATTACCGTCAATGGTAATGGCGATTGGGGATAGTGCATTTATAGTCTGGGTCACTGTGGCCTCGCTGTATCCGGTGGCCGTTACTACTACTGCATAATCCCCTGCGGCAGTGAATACGTCCGCAACGATGTTGATGTTGCCTTCTGTCACTGTGTACTGGCTTTCGCTCAGGGCACTGCCTCCCACGCTGATGCTGGTGATGGCTGCCCGCCAGTCTGCATCATCGGTAAAGGTAATATCGATGGCCTGACCTGCTGTATTGTCGCTGTTGTCGGCGGTTAAATGTGGCGGCGATGCTGCCTGTATAGTAATGACGCCATCCTGCCACTGTCCCATCAAGGGATAGTTGTCACTATAGGTTGAAATGGTTGCATAGGGAGAATCTCCTATACCATCGCCATCGCTATCAGCCCCGCTATAATCTGACCAGTAGTTGCCTAACTGGCTGCTGTACTGACTTCCTTGGTAGGTGTAAGTTATTTCGCTTGGTGAGTTCCATGAATTTTCGGTATTACCATTGTACCCTTCGGACAACTGAGTTGTATTCTTTTTTAAGTTATTTTGATAGAATACATTGCCAATAGGTTTAGTGGCAAGCTCAATTCCGATATTGTTGTTGGAGAAGGTGTTATTAATTATGGTATTGTTGTCTGCGTTCTTAACTCTTAGGCCCATATTGTTGGAATCTGCGATATTGTTGTTAAATGTATTGTTATCAGCGTTATCAAACAAACAGATACCATAACCAGTATACCCGGAGCCAGGGTTATTGGAAAAGGTGTTGCTGGTCACCGAGTTGCTGCTGGTGTTGCTCAAATAAATACCGTATTGGCCGCTTGCGCTGCAGCTGTTGCCGGTAACTGTGTTGTTAACATTTTGGTTGTTGCTTGATAAACCTTTAATGGCTATTCCCAGGCTGTTTCCAGTGCACTGGTTATTTATTATAGTGCAGTGACCACTGGATGTGCCGGAGATGGCTATTCCTGATTTGTCCGTTGAGCTTGCTCCGGAAACCGTAAAACCATCAATGGTAACATTTCCTGCTTTTGCCTCAAATACATCCGAGGTAGTAACAGCGGCCTGAACAATCGTTAGGTCTGCTCCGTTCTCGGACTGAATTACCAGACTTTTATCAACGACTACGTTTTCAGTGTAGGTACCGTCTTTTACCATGATGGTATCCCCGTCACTGGCTGCCGTCACGGCTGCCTGTATGCTGGTAAAGTCGGCTCCGCCAGAGCCATCGACATACCATGTGCTCGGTCCGACGATTTCGACTATGGTCTGGGTCACTGTGGCGTCGCTGTATCCGGTGGCCTGGACTGCTATCGCATAGTCCCCTGCGGTGGTGAATACGTCAGCAACGATGTTGATATTGCCTTCTGTCACTGTGTACTGGCTTTCGCTCAGGGCACTGCCTCCCACGCTGATGCCGGTAATGGCTGCCCGCCAGTCCGCGTCGTCGGTAAAGGTGATATCGATGGCCTGGCCTACTGTATTGTCGCTGTTGTCGGCGATTAAAAGAGGCGCAGACGCTCCGTCTATAGCTACAAAAGGTATACTATTGCTGGCCGCATAGCTTTCGGCATAGGAGCCAGCGTAGCCGTATATGGTTAAATTACTGCAGTTAAGAAAGGCATCGTTTCCTATGCTGGTTACACCGGCAGGGATAGTGATGGAGCTCAGGCTGGTGCAGCCGCTGAATACGCCGTCTCGAATAGCAGTAAAATCGTCGGGTATGATTAGCGAACTTAAACTAGTACAATTAGCAAACGCATAGAAGCCAAAGTCGTTAACACTGTCCGGGATAGTAATAGAACTCAGGCTGCTGCAATTGTAGAATATATAATCCGAAAGGCGCGTAATCCCATCAGGTATAGTAATTGAGGTCAGGCTGCTGCAATTCCAAAACGCATTGCCTCCCATGCTGGTAACGCTATCCGGAATATCTATGGAGGTGAGACTGCTGCAGCCATAAAAAACACTACCACCAATTTGGGTGACGCTGCCGGGAATTGTGAAACTCTGCAAACTGCTGCAATTTTTAAATATACTATCCGGCAAGCTGGTTAAGTGGTTCGGAATAGTTATGGTTGTCAGACCGCTGCAATTATTAAATATACCTGTTCCCAGACTCTCAACGCTGTCGGGAATAGTAACGGAGGTTAGACTGCTGCAGCCGCTAAAAGCACTACTTTCTATGCTGGTAACGGTGTTGGGAATACTTATGGAACTAAGCTTGCTGCAGCCGCTAAAGGCATAGGTTCCAATGCCGGTAACCCCTTCGGAAATGGTTACCGAGCTCAGGTTGCTGCAGCCGTTAAACATGCGAGATGCAATGCTGGTGACGCTGCCGGGAACGGTAATGGAGGTCAGGCTGGTGCAACCGCTGAAAACGTTAGTCCCCATACTGGTGACGCTGCCGGGGATAACTATCGAGCCCATGCTGCTGCAGCCGCTAAAAGCATAATTCCCAATGCTGATGACTCCTTGTGGTATACTTACCGAGCTCAGGTTTGCTGCATCACGAAAGGCATAGTTTCCAATGCTGGTGACGCCTTCCGGGATGACTACCGAGGTCAGGCTGCTAAGCTTTTCAAATACCTTATTCCCAATGGCGGTTATTCCCAGGTCACCCGGAATGATTACATCCCCGCCGGCGCCCTGGTATGCTGTCAAAACGCCGTCGACTACTACAAATTCTTGCACCGGTTCTACGGTCTGGGTTACCACGGCATCAGAATATCCTGCGGCCTGGACCGTAATCAGGTAATCACCGGCAGCGCTGAATACATCGGCGATAATAGTAATTTTGCCTTCAGTAACGGAATATTCCTGAGTACTTAAAGCAGTATCGTCCGCTTTTATCCCGCTGATGGCCGCCCGCCAGGCTGCATCGTCAATAAAGGTGATATCTATGGCCTGTCCGATTTGATTGTCGGTATTATCGGAAGTCAAGGCCGGAGGCGCGGCTGGGCCGGCTTCATCCACCACCAGGGTATATTCGTGGCTGTTTGTGCCTACCGGATCTGCACTGTCGGTTACGGTCACGGTGAATACAAATGTCCCGCTTTCAGTGGGAGTCCCTTCCAATACCGCACCGTTTAGAACCATACCTGCCGGAAGTGCCCCGGTAGTTACCGCAAAGCTGTACGGCTCTACTCCACTTGTTGCTGTGAAGGTATGCCCCGCATATGCCTGGTTCCTGGTTGCATTAGCAGGATTACCGGTGTTAATACCCACAGGAACCTGGTAGGAGAAAGTTACGATGTCGCTGTCATCCCTGCCGAAACCGATGGCTTTCGCCTTGATGGTCATGTTCTGATTGACAATAATGGGATGATTGATGGTTGCCAGATCATCTGATCGGGAACTCCACCAGCGGTATTTAATCCAGTTGTACATGGGACTCTCAAAGGTTGGGTCGCTGCCGTCGGTGGTGTAATGAAAATTGGCTCCATCCATGTCAGTTATATTGACCGGATCAAAGATTACCCCGGTCCCTGCTGCCACTGTCCCTTGATCTGGATCAGCTATGGGGTTTGCCCATTTGGCCGGAGTACCTGTGGTCACGGTAATTGTGCCCACATATTTTACAAACGCATTATTGGTTTGTTCGGTAACCCACCGCTGTCCCATCACCAAATGGGGTGCGTTCGTCGAACTCATATAACTAAAGTTGTCGCTTTCCGCGCTTTTTAGGGCTAATATGGTATCCACCGGCACAGCCCCATCCGGAGAGCCCGGTATAGACCCGTCATATTCCGCATTTTCCTTCAAGCCGGGATAATAATAACGGGTATCCTCCAGCAGTTCCTTTAGGGTAAATGTCAGATTATACCCATCGGTTGACTTCATATTAATTAAAGTGGCTTCATCCTTTATTTCAGCCGCTGCTAAAAGATCCCCCAGCCTGACACCTTCGGCAACATACCATTTCTTAGTAGGCCAGGTATTTATCACGCTGTATCTTGCCTGCACCTGGGGCAAGGCTTCCAATTCAGACTGGCTGAAAGTAATAGGGTTATTTACCCCTTCCCCGGTTATGGTTATGGATATGGCGGCACTGGCCGATTCGGGCATTACCATGCCCAGGCACTGGAATAAGAAAGTGAAGACCAGTGCTATGGCCAGGTATTTCCCCCACCTTTTTTTCTTAAGATGCATTCTCTTTACACTCCTTCCCCTATTGGTCTGGATTAAAATTAAATTCCCAGGGCTCTGACTATGACCGCAGCTGCCTGGGCCCGGGTGGCATGATCCTGGGGCCGGAAGCTGTTGTCGGGATAGCCGGTTATTATTCCCTTGCTGCTGGCGGTGTCTACGGCATCTTTGGCCCAGCTGGAAATCTTATCCCCATCAATGAATTGTTTGGCATCCGCTACTTTGCTCAGCCCGGCAGCATTGACAATCATTACTGCCATCTGTTCCCGGGTTATCAAGTCGTCGGGGCCAAACTGATTATCGCTGTAGCCGTTGACTATTTTCAGGGCTGCGGCGATCCCTATGGATTCTCGGGCCCAGTGTCCGGCGGTATCAGCAAAAACCTTGCCCTCCGCAGCTTCCAGTCCTAATGCCTTGACCAAGACGGTGACAAATTGTGCCCGGGTAATATTCTGGTCGGGCCGGAAGCTTCCGTCCGGAAAGCCGCTGATTGCTCCTCGGGCCACCAGTTTCTCTATACTTTCCTGGGCCCAGTGTCCGGCAATATCATTGAGCACTACCGCCGCTGCGGAAGGTTCTTCTTCTTCCGCTACCTGTATGGGGTCAGTGGTAGTGGATGATCCTCCGCCACCGCCGCCTCCTCCGCCCGGAGAATCGGTGGAGGGAGCTGTAACCCGCAGGGTTTTGCTGGCCACAGTCTCTCCATAGCCTGCTACTACGGTCAATGTGCCGGAGGCACCGGAGGGTATTTTGAAATCTGCGCTGTATTGTCCATGGCTGTCTGACTTGACCGCATCATATACTATGATGTTTTTTCCGCTGTCCAGTACTTTAATGGAGACCCAGGTATCAGCATCAGCGGTCCCGGATACCCTTATGCTGTCCCCGGCTTTGGCCGCATCGGCACTCAGCTCGCAGCTGACGTTTCCCAGTGCTAGGGCTGGAAACATAGATAAAACTAACAATAATGCCATTAATAATGAAAAGGACCGTTTGAACATTTTCTTCACCTCTCTTCATTCTTTGGATCTGTTTTCTTTCTCTTGTTTTACTCTCCAACACCTCCTTGAAAGACCCACTACAAAATAAAAAGCACCCTCCGTCGATCCATGGTTGAAGGATGCTGTACAACTATAAGCACATCTTTATTCAACCCAACACATCGTTCCTCGGTGCTAAAAGCCCTGCTGTTAATTTCCTTTGGCGAGCATATTATTTCAGCCCATATGTTTGACAGATTCACTGGCCTTTGTTTCTTGGAATCTTTTTTCCTCACAGCAGTTCTACCAAAAAGATTAACCCTGCCGGAGTATTTCAGCTCCAGTTATTAGGCTTGCTTTTGCGGCTCAGAAAAACATAAAAGTCAGCTGCCAAAAAGACAACTGACCAATATCAGAACTAAAAAGGCTAAACCTTACAAAGGTTCAGCCCGCATGCCATAATAGAAAATTGTCAATTTCCTTTCCGCACCGGGAGGCATAGCCGTTTCCCGCTATACCCTAACGGCCCAGGAACCATAGCCATTGGCCTCAGGTTCAGGGGCTCGAAAATTGTCTTTAATTTTATTATTTTCCACTAGATTTCTACATTTGTTCCAGTTAATCCTGCTTGATTCGCCATTATTTTATTGTTTATTTATAAGGGACTTTACGATGTATTCTTTGACTTTTCGGGAATTGCTGGTGCTTGCCCTGGAGTTGCCCGATGGAAAAAGGCCCTGTCCCGCCCTTCCGGGCCATTGGTCCCTGCCCAGCTTGTTTGCGTTTGCCGATATTACCTTGCCAGCAGCTGCTGCCAGAAGCGCCGCCCAGCTTACTGCTAACTGGTTATCTGCTTTCTGCTCTCAAAATGGATATCCAAGCCCCATCAGCAGCATCCCGCCCAGAAGCAGCAGCCCCGTGCTGAGGGCCAGGAATCCCCATTCCTTCCTGGTCGCGATCTGTTCAAAAAGGTAGGTCCGACCAGGGTGCAGCCCAAATGCACGGCTTTCCATTGATATGGCCAGATAATCCACTTTGTTCAGGGCACAGATTACCAGGGGAATAAGCAGGTATTTTGTCATCCGCAGCACTTTGGGCAGGGATATTCCTTCCATATCAATTCCTTTGGCCATCTGGGCATTTCTGATTATGGCCATTTCCCGGTTGAATATGGGTATAAAACGCAGGGAAGTGATGATCATGAAGCCGTATCGATAAGGAAGTCCAGCCTGCATCAAGGCATAAACCAGTTTGTTGGGATCGGTGGTGCTTACAAATAAATAACTGGAGGCAATGATATTTACAAACCTGAACATCATCAACAATCCGGCCGCTAGTCCAGCCGTCCATACCTGCAGCTGAACCGTATCCAACAGCACTAATTCCAGGAGCAGGTGCCCCTGCCTAACACTGATAACTTGAACCAGCAGCATCATTAATCCAAATATCAAGATCACTCTTAGCTTGCGTACAAAGAAACCCGGCCCAAGTCCGGAACACGCGTAGCCCAGCAGCAAAAGCAAAAAAAGCAGCAAGGCTGCGCTAATCCGGGAAAAAGCAAAAACACAAATACTGAATACTATCAGCAGCAGTAGTTTGGGCAGCGGATGCATCCGGTGAACCATGGTTTCACCCGGCATATAGGCCAATCCGGGAAATAATTGTTGAATCTTTACCGCCATATATTATCCTTCCTGGAGATCAAGCTGCTCGCCGGGCAAATAGTAGATAAATCCGAGTTCTTCCAGGGACAAAAAGCCTTCTTCTACCGGTTTATCCAGCAAAAGCTTTCCCTGGTCAAAAAATAGTATCCGGTTGCAGAATTCCTGCACAAAATCTGGATCATGGCAGACCATAATGGTTATTCCGCCCTTCTGCCTGTGCTGCTCAACCGAACGCCAGAATATATCGGCTCTCCGGTTATCCTGTCCGATCAAGGGTTCATCCAGCAATAGAATTTCGGGCTGATACCCCAGCACCGACACCAGGGTCAGCCGCTTTTTTTCGCCCAAGCTGAGGCTAAAAGGGAGACTCTGACGGTACGGCAGCAAATCGAATTCCAGCAATAATCTGCTGATATAAGCTTCATCCCAAGCCGTTTCCCCCAGCAGCATCAAGGATGGTAACACCGCCTCTTTCCAAACCGTGTTTTCAAAAATCTGGTGGTTGGGGTTTTGAAAAACCATCCCCATATTTCTAGCCCGCTGCGAAACTTTTTCCTGCTTAAGGCTGCTCTCATGATACATAATACTGCCCTGATCAATTTTATTGATGCCTAAAAGAGACAGCAGCAAACTGGTTTTGCCTGATCCGTTTCCTCCCATGACAGCGGCAATATCTCCTGAGTAAAGGTCAAAGCTTATATCGTCCAAGACTCTTTTGTCTCCCAGTTTTATTCCCAGGCCCCTGACTTTTAGAACCGTACGAGTCTTATCTGATTCCTGCCGGGCTGATAGGACTGAAGAGGCGCTTTTTTCCCCGGATATATCCGGGCTCCTTTGAACGGGGAATAAATATTGCCTTTGGCTGTATTGGCGATAAACTTCTTCCGGCTCTCCCTGGGCAGCAATTCTCCCCTGCTCCATCATTACTAGACGGTCGGCAACCGGCAGTAACCGTTTAAGCCGATGTTCGATAACAATAACCGACGTATCTTGATCCACCTTCTTTATAACCCGCAAAACCTCTGCCGCACCCACCGGATCCAGATTGGCAGTGGGCTCGTCCAGAATGATCAGGCTGGGCTGCATGGCTAGCACCGAGGCAATCGCGATCCTTTGCTTTTCTCCCCCCGACAGGGAATAGACCTCCCGGTTAAGTAAATGCCCAGAGTTCACCATCCTCAGTGCCCAATCAACTCGCTCCCTAATCTCCGCCCGATCGAGGCCAAGGTTTTCCGGCCCAAAAGCTACTTCATCCACTACTCTCAATGTACACAGCTGGGCCTCCGGGTCCTGCTGCACCAGGCCGATCCTGCCAGCCAGTTTTGCGGGTGAATAGCTCCGGGTGTCCATTCCATTAATGGTAACCGATCCCTGCATTTCTCCGGCCACATGATGGGGAATAAACCCCGCCAGACACAGCGCCAGAGTTGATTTCCCACAACCGCTGCTGCCGGTTATACAGATAAGTTCTCCCGGTTCAACCTGAAGATTTATATCGCTTATAGCTGGTACCAGGTTGCCCTGGTAGGTAAAAGTAAGCCCCTTAACCGAGACTGCTGCTTGACTCATTAACTCCACGTCCTGTCTTCAATTATTCGATTAACAGACGGTTTACCTGCCTGACCCAGCAGCTTCCCTCATAATTGCCCGCTATCAAGCGCAGCTTATCTTCTTCCTGTATCAGGAGGAATTTGTCATCTTTCAGCACTTGTTCCAGGGGAAATTCAATGGTATATCCATCACCGGCAATTACCTTTAATATAGTGCTCCCCTCAATGGGATCAGCTTCTTTTATTATTACCGCCACCGGTACTCCGGTATAATCCTGTTCTGCCAAATGCATATACTGGCCGTTTAACTCGGCCTGAATAGTAGTCTCATGATCATTGAAATTGGATAGCCGAAAAGTCAGCTTTCTCTCAACTGCTCCCTCCACGGTACAGGTAGGCCCTGCCCAGGGTGAGGTATAGACCTGGGTGTAATAATACAATGCTCCCCCGATGAAAAACAGAAATAATACCCCAATAACTGCCATGCTGAGTTTGCTGTTCCGGACCGTCTTTGCCTCTTCATCCTGGTAGTTTAGATGAAATGGCCGGGATTGAAGAACAATATTAATAACATGGAATCCCAGGCTTCCGGCCAGTATAACCCCGGATACGAAGGCCAAAAAACCAATAAAGGCTATGTATCCCCAACCTATGCCGGAGAAATACAATATTTGAAACACCAGTACATTGGCCGCCGCGGCCAGGCCCCCGGCCAAGGATAAGGCAGGAAAGGAATAACGACGAAAGACTATCAGTAACAGATCCACTATGAGTCCCTGGGCCAAAGATACGATAATTATTACTATCCCATGAGTGCCGCCGGTAAGGAACTCTATACATCCCTTTAGCAGTCCGGCTGTGACAGCAGAACCCGGCTTCCTGATCAAACCAGCGGCCAGGATTATCCAGAATACATGCAGCCCCGACAGCAACTGTCCTGCGCCAAAGGGAACTCCCAGGACCGAATTCAGCAGATTGGCCAGGTAGCCGATATAGGTGCTCATGACTCCCCCTATACCGCTTAATACTGCTATAATAAGGAGGTCTCGGTTAGACATATAGGGTTTTTTTTCTTCTGACCTCAGAACGATTTCCTTCACTATTCTCCACCCCCTGTTCTCTTCTATGACTGACGCAGGTTTAGACGGACACTTTACGGATCGCAAAATACTTAAGGGTCGATCAGATGAGGATAGAGAATCGGTACAAGGCCAAAAAAAAACACTACTACAAGTAGTGATCTCTTTATTACCACTCACTACTCCCTTTCCACACGGGAGGCATAACCGTTTCCCGTTATACCCTATCGTCCATAGTGCCTAGCAATCTGCCTTAGCTGCCTATAGATCGGAAGATCTGGTCTTATCCTGTTGTACTTAAGCTACAACTTAGTTAAGCTGAGGCTTATTCCTGCTAGTAGTTAGTATATACTTTGCCTGATCTGGAATCAATCCCCTTCTGTTAAAGCCTGGTCTGCTTGCCTTATTTCCTGCATAATAACTAACTCCTTTTACTGTCCTCACCATCCGAACATTCCGGTAACAGCTTTGTTAATGATCGTTGATATGGGAGGCAACGTGATTCCCAAGGATATCATTACGCTAAGCATAAAGCCTGCCGACCATAAAACCATAAAAAGGATTATTTCCCTCCACCAGCGGTTTCGCACCAGAGCAGGAAGTTCCCATATGGCAACAAAGGCGAATCCAATCAATAAAAGAACTATCATGCGTCTAACTCCCCTTTTTGAGGCAATCTTCTTAATTTGGCTACTACCAACGTAATAAGCGGAATTCCTATTTGAAAAGGAATTGCATAGATCGGATAGCCCTTATTGACAAAGTCAAACATTTCCTGAGTATTCCCTACATTAGTTAGGGCCAAAATTACCATGAGGATTCCTACCGGAAGAATTATCGGGCGATAGCTGCGTAAATTAAAAACCTGAGCCAGGCCCAAAACCGTTCCATAAAACAAAACCGAGATTTTGATAAAGCCCATGGTGATTAAAGAAATGGCAACCAGAACATGTAAACGGGTAAGGATATCACCAATGTCAATGACCTGCGCTACGAGGTAGGTTGGATAATTGGTGATTTCGGCCATTTGTCCCAACACCGCAACATTGCGGGCTACCGCCATAATCAAAATAAATCCCGCTATTAGTAAGCCCCTGGAAACAGCAGCCGGCCCTTTTTCTGGTTTATCAACAAAAGCCAAGACCATTAAAAATGCCACCGTTTCCGCAAAGGGAAAGCTGGCTGCCCCATGACTTGCCAATAATAATTTTCCGATGGGCGCATCCAAAACCGGCATCAAGTTGTTGAGGTCAATATGCGGAATTAGTAACAGGGTGTCTGTAAATACAACCAAAATAATAATAGGTACTAAAATTAGGCTGCATCTGGCTAAAACTTCGATGCCTCGGTTTACAGTCGAGGCACACACTAGCATAAGTAAAAGAAGACTAAGTGTTTTCGGAGTAGCGGGGTATATTTGCAATTTGAAAAACTGGCCATAATTGGTTAAAACCAATGCGCTCAGGTGAAAAAGATACCCGATGAATAGCAGGGATATGCCATTGCCCAAAATCTTTCCGTAGACCAGGGAATTTATTTCGATAAGCGTCTTATCTTTAAATAGTTTGGTCAGGGCAGTGAATATCCAGGCTATGAGTAAACCTTCCATCAATCCTAAAGCACATGCAATCCAGGCATCGTGCCCGGCGCCTTCGCCACCAGGAGAAATAATGACAGAAGAACCAAGAACAAACCCTATTATTAAAACACTTAGTTGGAAATTGGATATTCTGCCTTTCTCCAAAAACATAGATCATACTCCTGCCTCTTCCTTAATCCTTGATTAATGCTTGATTGATTTCCCCAATTTCATTTATATGAGTTTTTGCCTTAATCACAACTTCAATACAGGGATAAATATCATCCCACCTCGGTTTTAGTTCTTTCCATTCCTTTTTGTATTTACGATGAACCGCATCCCCAAACCCAAAAACATCTGCCTCTAGATCAAAGGATTTCTCTACTGCGGCCCTTACTTGACTTTCAATCTCTTTAGCCTGGCCCTTTTCTAATTCTTGCACAAGGTCGGCGGTAATACCCTGATGGCCATTATATTGCACCAGGTTTGACTCTTGATCTATTTCAATAGTAATTTTTACTTGATCACCCTGCAGCTCAGGAACGATTTTACTTTTTGCCTTAACAATTTCCAGGTTCGCCTCCGGAATCGTCACAAATCCTATTTTAATCTCGTTAATGGCCCACAGAAGACCGCTTGATTCGCGTTCATTCAGTTCTCCTATCATCCTATCGCCTTTAAATACGGCTGTTCCGACAACTCGAATTTTCTGGGTTTTTTTGCCTTCTCGACCAGTTTGCTCAAAGATACCTACCATCGGGGCAATGGGAGCAGTGGTTTTACTTAATAGCCGGTTTTGAAATTGTAAGACTGTGACCGCCGGAAATTTAGAGAAAGTTGCGGACAATTTTATTTCGGCCGCCATTCCGAAGGCTTGAATGTTTTCCATGCCATCCTGGACTCCCAGAATATCACTGGCGGTTTTCTCTGCTGAAACTACCATCAAGGCGTTGGGGCGGGATACCGGATTCCTGGCCTGTGTATCAAGGAATGGATATATTCCTCGTTGTACCCCATCCTTGCCGAAGATATAAACCTGGGTATGCTCATAAAATGGGATACGGCTGGCATGCTGGGCGTAGCGGCTTAATACCTCATACGGGGATGCACCCGTGTCTTGGTCCAATTGAATAGCACGAAGGGGATTACCCCCTTTTTGCCCCCCACCTTCATTGCTGCTGGAAGAACTTTCTATCTCGCTGGGAATAATGGACTGATAGGTCAGCGTAACTTCTCCTGTATCCTGATCGATATCCCAACCCAGGCCAGACACGATTGATAATGTATTCAATTCATGACTATCCCAACACCCGGATAAAAATCCTGGCATAATGGTTAATAAAATAGCCACATAAATTTTAATGCGCTTTTCCCTCTTCATTGGCCTTCCCTCTTATTGGGTTTAGTTTGGGGCACCCGGGGCATTTGACCAGGTGATTGCCGCCTCTTATCGGGTGAGTCTAAAAACTCAGGCCGGCTGTCCATAGCCCATAAGGGGGCCCGCAGAAAAGTATCTTTCAGGCCGCAAAGGTTGAGGGGTGATACGGGAGATAAATAGGGTACCCCCAGCGAACGTAGAGCAGCCATATTGCTGAGTATCTCAAGCTGAATTATAACCATGCCGAATAGGCCTAGAAAACCTGCTACTACCGTCATTATAAAGCGCAACAAGGCTCCGGCGTCAGCATAGGGAACAACTAAAAAAGAAGCAATAGCCGTAGTTGCCACCACTATTACCATGGGTGCCCCTACTAAACCAGCTGATACTGCCGCCTGCCCGATTACCAGGGCGCCCACAATGCTAACTGCCGGGCCGAGTGATCGGGGCATCCTGAGACCCGCCTCCCGCAGGATTTCAAACAGACTCAGCATTAATAGGGCCTCTACGGCAACGGGGAAAGGAATTCCTTCCCGGGCTGCCGCCACCGAAACCAGCAATTGGGTCGGAAATAATTCCGGGTGAAAAGCGGTTAATGAAACAAAAGTACCTGGTAAATAGATACTAAGTATAAAACCCAGTAATCGAAGCCACCGTATGGATGAGGAAAAAAATGGACGGGCGTAATAATCTTCCTGGTTTTGGAAACCTTCCATAAATAAAAAGGGCATGGTCAGGGCCATCGGGGAGCCATCAACCAATATAGCGGCTCGACCTTCCAATATTTTAGCCGCCACCACATCCGGTCTTTGAGTAATACCGACGGTGGGAAATAAGGATAGTGGACTATCTTCAATAAATTGTTCTATATAGCCAATATCCAGAATGGCATCGGTATCTATTCGTTCTAACCGTTGATTGATTTCTGAGATGAGATTGTCCGGGGTGATACCCTTGATATAAGCAACTGCAACATCCGTTTTAGATCGCTCTCCAATTTGCAGACTCTGAAACGTTAAACGCGGATCCCGGATCCTTCTCCGCAGTAAAGCTGTGTTGGTACGCAGGGTTTCAGTAAAACTATCTTTGGGACCCCGAATTGACACCTCGTTGCTGGGCTCCTCGATATTTCGTGTTTCCCAGCCCTTAGTATCGATAAGCAGGGCTTGGGTTACTCCTTCTGCCAATACTGCGGTATTACCTAACAACACGCCTGAGATAACTGTGTCAATATCCTTTGTATCACTTATTTGACCTACAGTTAACACACTTGATTTAATATAATCGATTAGGCTAGAGTGTCTTTCCTTAACATTATCCTTAATCACTTGCAGGTTAAACATCAATGGCTGCAAGATATCGTGATTTACCAGATTTCTATCGACCAAACCATCAATATAAATAACGGCTGCATCAGCCTTCGAATTTGAGTTAATCTTCATATCACGAATAATTACATCACTGCTTTGACCAAGAGCCTCTCTAAGAATCTGAAGATTCCCCTCCAGGTTCTGAGAAAGGTATTTGGGGGAGCCATTTTGTTTTGCTTGAGTTTGATTATCGCTGCTTGATGGCCTCCAACGGCGCATTTTTTTAGACAACAACCTGAACATTGGAAATCAACCTCTCAATATCGTCCTTTTATTAAATTGTCACGCAAATAATTAATGCCCAATTTGCTATATCTTGCCCCGAACAGGAATCGGTATGCAGAAGCCCAAACAGGCTGCAACAGATAGTTGTAAAGGAGGGTAGGTATGGGAAATCTCGGCAGGAGTATCTATAATTCATCTTACCGTACTTATAGTACCATGTGCTTCCCATTTGTTTTTAAGTATTTTATTTATAGGTATTCCCTGGTATTTGCATCTATTTCGAATGCTCCGGGCTACTCTTGTGGTAAAAAATATGAAAAGGGGTTTCGGATCAAAATCCGCAACCCCTTGGTAATTCGTTAATGGCGGAGAGGGCGGGATTCGAACCCGCGAACGCTTTTGACACGTTACTCGATTTCCAATCGAGCGCCTTCAGCCGTACTCAGCCACCTCTCCAGGATGTATTTGATTGTCTGTCCCGACCGGCCAGGCCGGTTGATTTGTTTGCACCGCCCGGGTAAATATGGCGGAGAGAGTGGGATTCGAACCCACGGAACCATCACTGGTTCACTCGATTTCGAGTCGAGCGCCTTCAACCGGACTCAGCCATCTCTCCTCAAATCGGCAAAGAATGCCTGCAACAGCCGGCTGCTTTCCTCTGCTAAAATCCCGCTGCTGACCTGAACCTGATGATTCAAGCCGGGTGTTCTGACAATATCCAGTACCGATCCTGCGGCTCCTGCTTTAAGATCCCGCACGGCGAATACCAATCTGCCCAGTCTGGCATTAACCATGGCTCCCGCACACATGGCACAGGGTTCCAGGGTAGTGTATAATACCGCATTGCTGAGGCGCCATCTGCCGGTATACCCTGCGGCTTGCTGCAAAGCCAGCAGTTCCGCATGAGCAGTAGCATCCTGGCGCAGCTCCTTTTCATTATGGGCCTGGGCGATTATGGTATCTTCTACTACCACCACTGCCCCTACCGGAATCTCGCCCTGTTCTCCAGCCTTTCTGGCCAGTTCCAGAGCAGCAAGCATATATTCTTCATCCCTTGAAATGGGAATCACCACCATATGGTGCGCCCGAAGGGACTCGAACCCCTGGCACACGGTTTAGGAAACCGTTGCTCTATCCACTGAGCTACGGGCGCAGGTTCTCTGGGGTTTTTACAGTAAATTAGGAAAACCCTCGGGTTTTCCTTTATTATAGCTTTTTACCACCTGCAAATTAATATGGCACGCCCGGAGGGATTCGAACCCCCGACCTCCAGGTTCGTAGCCTGTCACTCTATCCAGCTGAGCTACGGGCGCTTAATAACCTATCATGCATCCAAAACCGCTTAGGCTGTAATTAATAATATGGCGGAGAGAGAGGGATTCGAACCCTCGAAGCAGGTATTAGCCGCTTACTCGCTTAGCAGGCGAGCGCCTTCAGCCGACTCGGCCATCTCTCCGTATTATTCTGCTAATGGCGGAGGAGGTGGGATTCGAACCCACGGAACCCGTAAAGGTTCAACGGTTTTCAAGACCGCCTCCTTCAACCGCTCGGACACCCCTCCATCACGAAGGATGCATTTTCAATGCAAATGAAAGTATAGCATACGCCAATTTTTATGTCAATAAACAAAGCCTGGTTTTTCGCTGGCCAATCCGCCATTTCTCTAAGACTTTATAGCTTCCAGCCCACCCATATAAGGGCGCAGAGCTTGGGGAATTATAACCGATCCATCCGCCTGCTGATAGTTTTCCAGCAGGGCTGCAACGGTTCTGCCCACAGCTACCCCTGATCCATTTAAGGTATGGGCAAACTGCAGTTTGGCTTTGGGCCCTGATCTATAGCGGATATTAGCGCGCCTAGCTTGAAAATCTTCACAATTAGAGCAGCTGGATATTTCTTTGAACTGGTCGTAACTGGGCATCCAGACTTCTATATCATAGGTTTTGGCCGCGGAAAACCCCATATCACCACTGCTAAGCAGCATTACCCGATAGGGCAGCCCCAGCAACTGCAGCACTTCTTCCGCATCCCGAGTCAGCTTTTCCAGTTCCTCATAGGACTTTTCCGCCTCGACTATCTTAACCAGTTCCACTTTGTTAAATTGATGCTGCCTGATGACCCCCCGGGTATCACGTCCGTGTGATCCAGCTTCGGCACGAAAGCAAGGCGTATAGGCCGTTAGGTATAATGGCAGCTGTCCCGTTTCCAGTATTTCATCGCGATACAGATTGGTCAGCGGAACCTCTGCCGTAGGAACCAGATACATTTCCCGACCTTCTATTTTGAACATGTCCTCGGCAAACTTGGGCAGTTGCCCGGTTCCCTGCATACAATCGGCGCTGACCATGAATGGCGGAAGTATCTCCCGGTAGCTGTGTTTCCTGGTATGGATGTCCAGGAAAAAGTTAATAATTGCTCTTTCCAGCAGTGCCCCGGCGCTCTTGTATACCGTGAACCTAGCTCCGGATAGTTTGGCGGCTCTTTCAAAGTCCAGAATATCCAAATCCACCCCCAGGTCCCAGTGAGGCAAGGTTTCAAAATCAAACTGACGCGGATCTCCCCAGCGCCTTATTTCCAGGTTGCTGGTTTCATCTTCTCCTATCGGTACCGACTCATGAGGCAGGTTGGGTATATTCAGGAGTATCTTTTCTATTTCAGTTTCTGTCTGTTTAAGCTGTTCATCCAGTATTTTGATGTCCTGGCCTATCTGCCGTACTTTTTCCATCAATTCTGCCGGCTCCTGACCTGCCTTTTTCTGTCTGCCTACCTCCTGGGAAGCTGAATTACGGAAACTCTTTAATTCTTCTACCTGACCCAGGATATGGCGGCGATTTTCATCCAGTCTGAGGAAACCCTCCAAGACCCCCGCAATACCTCTTTTTGCTAACTGCATTTCTACCAATTCCGGATTTGCTCTTATTTGCCTGGCATCTAACACCTGCATCCCTCCTTTGCTTGCCCTGGCCCCAAATCAGCAGTTGGTACAGATATCGGTTGGCTCTAAAAGTACAGCAATTTGGGCCGGGCAGTTATCCCTTCCAGTTTTTCCAGTTCTTCCAGAACCTCTTCTTCAACTTTGTTATCCACATTGATCAGCATGATGGAAATATCTCCTTTGGTTTTGCGCGCCACCTTCATGGAAGCTATATTCACCCCATGATCTCCCAAGGCCGTGGCAAATGGCCCTATTATGCGAGGCCGGTCTTCATTCTCTACCAACAGGATATATCCATCCAGATTATTTTCGGTTTCATAATCATTGATTTCTACCAGCAGGGGCTGCCGGGCCCGGGATAGGGTCCCCACCAAAGTGAGATTGAATGTGTTATTGTACACCCGTGCTTCTATGGTATTTTTATAGCGTCTGCTGCTGGTCTCTTCCTTGCTCTCAAAGATTCTTATCCCGCGCTCTTCCGCTATCAACCGGGCATTAACGTAATTAACTTTGTCGTCCATGACCGGGTGCAGCAAGCCCTTCAAAAATCCCACCGTCAGCATCTCGGTCTCGTTCCGGGTTATCGGTCCGCTATAGATAAGCTCAACCCGGCTGATAGGATTCCTGGTCAATTGATAGTATACGCTGCCCATTTTCTCCGACAGTAGAATATAAGGTTTCAGATATTCCAGTTCTTCCCCCAGCATGGTAGGCAGATTCACTACATTGGGTACAATCTCTCCCCTTAAGGCCATAATCACCTGTTCGGCAATGTTTTCCCCCACTCGTTTCTGAGCCTCAAAGGTATCGGCTCCTAAATGAGGTGTTACCACCACGTTATTGTGTTGAAAAAGAGCATTTTCTCGAGCTGGTTCTACCTCAAAAACATCCAATCCTGCGCTGGCGATCTTTCCTGATTCAAGCCCTTTCAATATAGCTTCTTCTTTAATTATCCCTCCGCGGGCACAGTTGACTATCCTTACCCCCTCTTTGGCCAAACCCAATATGTTCTCATCGATCATATGCATGGTCTCTTCATTGCGGGGGGTATGGACGGTTATAAAATCTGCTTCTTTCACCAGTTCTTCCAGGGTATCCTTCTTCTCCGCCCCGTAGCGTTCAAATCTTTCATCGGATATATAGGGATCATAGGCAATTACTTTCATATTAAATGCTTTCAGCCGGGTAGCTACCATGGAACCGATCCTGCCCAGCCCGACTATACCTGCTGTTTTTCCATACAGTTCCACTCCCCGGAAGGGTTTCCGGTCCCAGGTCCCTCCTTTTAAAAAGGTATTGGCCCAGGCGGTATTCCTGATGGAAGATAACAGTAAACTTATGGTTTGTTCTGCGGCGGAAATGGTGTTGCTGTCCGGGGTATTGGCTACAATAACCCCATAGCGGGTGCAAACATCCACATCAATATTATCCACTCCATTACCGGCTCTGCCCACTATTTTCAGGCGTGTACCCCGCTTGATAAGCTCTTCATCCACTTTGGTTACGCTCCTGACAATCAGTGCATCATATTGATCAATAATCTCCAGCAACTCCTCCCGGGATATTCCATCCCGGTTATGCACTTCCAATTCCTTTTCTAATAGGGCCAGCCCTTCCTCAGCTATTTTTTCACTGACTATAACCTTTTTTAATTTCTCCACTGTTATACTCCTTTCTCTCTTGTTATCAGCCGTTGGCTGCCAGCATAAACTTTTGCGCCTGGTTAACGCCTGCCCCCAACTCTACTTTAAATCCGCTCTCCAGCATAATTATCTCCAGGGCTGCAATTACGGCCAGCAGGTCCAACTCCCGGATGTATCCCAGGTGCCCCAACCGGAACATTACATCATCCAATTCCAACTGTCCTCCGGCTACCGCTATATTGAAGCGGGTCAACATTTTATTCCTGATTTGATTGGCTCCTGATCCTCCTGGGGCCAGCACTGCGGTCAACGCAGGGGAAGCATGCTGGTCAGATGCCAGCAGACCCATCCCCAGGGCTTTGATGGAGGATCTAACCATATCCCGGTAATTACGATGTCTTTTTATTATATTTTCCAATCCTTCTTCCTCCATCATGGCCAGCGCTTCTTGCAGTCCATAAAACAAGGAAATTGCCGGTGTAAAGGCAGTTTGTCCCTTTTCCAGGTAATTTAGTCCGGCGCTTACATCCCAGTAATAACGGTGATTGCTATTTTTCTTGTGAATCTCCAGCGCCCGCTGGCTGAAAGCCATGAACCCCAGTCCGGGAGGAAGCATGAATGCTTTTTGAGAACCGCTCAAGGCCACGTCCACCCCCCAGGCATCCATTTGAAATTCCAGTGCTGCCAGGCCGCTAACACAGTCTACCATTAATAAAGCGGGATGATCCTGCAGGGCTTCTTTTACTGCTTTTATATCGTTATAGACCCCGGTAGAGGTCTCGTTATGGGTAATCACTATGGCCTTAATTTGTTTCTCCCGGTCTTTTTGTATCACTTCTCTGATCAGGTTGGGATCTGCCGCCTGACCCCATTTAAAACTTATCTTTTCCACCTGGGCTCCAAAATTCTCAGCTATAGCAGCAAATCTATCCCCGAAAACACCGATGGAGACAGCCAGCACTTTATCCCCGGGAGAGACAAAGTTCACAATAGAAGCTTCCAGTACCCCTGTGCCTGATGAAGGATAAATCAATAAATTCTGATCTGTACCATAGAAGCTTTTTACTCCTCTGCTTACATCAAAGAGAATATCTCTGAATTCGGGGCCCCGGTGGTTGATCATCGGCCGGTTCATGGCCCGCAGCACCCGGTCAGGGACAGGGGTTGGGCCAGGAAGCAGCAAGTATTGTTGTCCTGTCATGGTATTACTCCTCCTTGGATAATATTGCAAATGAAGTCGGGAATACAAAAACCCCTCGCCCGTTCAGGGACGAGAGGTAAGATCCCGCGTTGCCACCCTTGTTGGTGTTATTCTATAATAACACCCGCTCACCCGGTTATATCGGAACCACCGTTCTGCTTTCACAGACTGCATCCAGGGTGGATTCAATACCCCTGGCAGACAGGCTCGCACCATCCGCCTGTTCTCTTTGCTGCAGGAAATATTTACTAATCCCCTTCATCGCCATATTAATAAAAGATTGCTGTTAATTATATTACATAATTCCTGACTTGGCAATATTGCTCCGATTATTTCCATATAGCGGTTGGTTTTATGTCCTAAACTCGTTTTACGTCCCTTGGTCTAAGGTTATTCTTCTTTTTCTGCTTTAAATCTCGCCAGTCCAACGATCTTGTCATTATTGGATACCTTGATTAGTAATACCCCCCGGGAATACCTTTTTTGCACTGATATATCCTCAACCAGCAACCTTATTACATGGCCCTCTCCGGTTAGGATAACCAGCTCTTCATCTTCAGTGACTACTTTAAAGGCTACCAGAGGGCCATTTTTCTCGGTTATATCTATGGTTTTCAAGCCTTTGCCGCCCCGATGCTGCTCTTTAAATTCTTCCAGGCGCGTCCTCTTGCCGTAACCTTTTTCCGTAACCAGAAGAACATCCCCCTCTTCCCGGTATTTGTCAATTCCTACCACATAGTCTCCCGATCCCAGTCTTATGCCCTTGACTCCAGCAGCGGTTCGGCCCATAGGTCTAACCTGTTTTTCGTCAAAGGTTATAGAAAAACCCTGGGAACTGGCGATCATTATCCGATCTCCGCTTTCAACTCTTCTCACGCCTACCAGTTCATCATCATCATGCAGATTTACCGCGATCAGGCCAGTTTTGCGAATATTGGAAAATGCGGACAGGGCTACTTTTTTGGTTACTCCCTGACGGGTTACCATTATGAGATGTTTGGTATCATCCAGAACCCTGGCAGCCACCAGAGTAGTAACCATTTCTCCCGGCCTTAGTTCAATCAAGTTGATGATTGGCAGTCCTTTGGCCTGCCGGGTCGATTCCGGTATCTTATAGGCTTTCATGGAAAATACCCGGCCCTGATTGGTGAAGAAGAGCAAATTGGCTAGTACGCTGGTTACCACTACACTATCGGCGGCATCTTCGGTGCGAATCTTGCCGGCAATTACTCCTTTTCCCCCTCTTCTTTGGGACTTGTAGGCATCGATGGGCTGCCTTTTCACATATCCTCGGTTGCTCAAGGTAATCATTACTTCATGATCGTCAATGAAATCTTCTATTTCGCTTTCAGATATATCCGGGACTATTTCAGTCCTTCGCTCATCACCATAACGTTTTTTAATATCATCCAAATCATTGCCGATGATAGCCATAACCCTTTCGGGCCGAGCCAGAATATCAAGATACTCCTGTATTTTTGCCAGCAGTTCTTTATATTCCTGTTCGATGCGGCTCCTTTCCAATCCGGTAAGTTGAGCCAACCTCATATCTAAAATGGCATTAGCCTGTTTTTCAGTGAGTTCAAACCGGCTCATCAGGCCATTTCTGGCTGTCTCCCGGTCTTTACTGTTTCTTATCAGGGTTACTATCTCGTCCAGGTTATCAATGGCTATTCTCAGCCCTTCTACTATGTGCAGGCGATCCCGGGCAATCTTCAGATCATATTCGGTGGCCCGGCGGATTACTTGCTGCCGGTGCTGAAGATAGTTTTCCAGCACCTCTTTTAGTGACAGGGTCCGGGGTTGTCCGTCCACCAGTCCCAGCATTATTATGCCAAAGCTATCCTGCATCTGGGTATGCTTAAATAGCTTGTTCACTACTACGTTTACATTGACATCCTTTTTTACCTCGATAACTATGCGGATGCCATTGCGATTGGATTCATCTCTTAAATCTACTATGCCTTCAATTTTTTTGTCCCGGGCCAGTTCCGCAATTTTTTCCACCAAGCGGGCTTTATTGACCTGATAAGGTATTTCTGTTACTACTATGGCGTTTCTTCCGCCTTTTCTTTCCTCTATTATGTATTTAGCCCGCATCTTGATACTGCCCCGGCCAGTTTTGTAGGCTTTATAGATGCCTTCACTGCCTATGATGGTTCCAGCGGTAGGAAAGTCGGGGCCGGGCAATACCTGTATAATTTCCTCCAGATCAATCTGCGGATTCTCGATCAATAATTTCAGTGCATCCACCACTTCGCACAGATTATGCGGAGGTATGTTGGTGGCCATCCCTACCGCGATTCCGGCTGAACCATTGATCAACAGGTTGGGAATGCGAGCCGGTAATACTACCGGCTCCTGCCTGCTGTCATCATAGTTGGCTCTCCAATCTACGGTTTCTTTATCAATATCCTTTAATAGTTCCCCGGCTATACGTGACATCCTGCTCTCAGTGTACCTCATGGCTGCAGCTGAATCACCGTCGATGGAGCCGAAGTTGCCATGTCCGTCTACCAGGGGATAACGCATGGAGAATTCCTGGGCCATTTTTACCATGGTTTGGTATATGGCGGCATCGCCATGAGGATGATATTTTCCCATGACTTCGCCCACTATAGTAGCTGATTTCCTATGAGCTTTATCGTGAGTCATACCCTGATCATAAAGAGCATACAGTATGCGGCGATGAACAGGTTTTAAACCATCCCTGAAGTCAGGAATAGCCCGGGATACAATAACACTCATGGAATACTCCAGGAATGATTTTTTTACCTCTTTTTCAATATCGATGGGTACTATTCTTTCAAACAAATTATTATCTCCCACTTATCCATCACCTCTAAATATCCAGGTTGGTAACGTATACTGCGTTTTCCTGAATGAATTCCTTTCTGGCCTGTACGTTTTCCCCCATCAAGTCCGAAAATATTTGGTCGGCTCGAATGGCATCATCAATATTAACCTGTAGAATAGTTCTGTTATCCGGATCCATAGTAGTTTCCCACAGCTGTTCGGCATCCATTTCTCCCAGTCCTTTGTAACGCTGGATAGTCCATTTTTGTTTGTTTTCGCGCAGGAACATATTCATATCCTCTTCTTTATGGAAATAGTGCATTTCATTGCCTCGTTTGAGTCCAAAAAGGGGAGGTTGGGCTATATAAACATACCCTTCCTCTATCAACTGCCGCATATAACGATAAAAGAAAGTAAGCAGCAGTATCCGAATATGGGAGCCGTCAACATCAGCATCAGTCATGATAAACAGCTTGTGATAGCGAGCTTTCTTTATGTCAAAATCCTCATCAATTCCGGTTCCTATTGCTGTTATCAGAGCTTTTATTTCTTCGCTGGCCAGAACTCTATCCAGCCTGGCTTTCTGCACATTCAGTATTTTTCCTCTTAACGGAAGTATAGCCTGGTAGTTCCTGTCTCTTCCCTGTTTGGCCGACCCCCCTGCCGAGTCTCCTTCTACAATATATAACTCACATAGTTCTGCTTCTTTGCTGCTGCAATCAGCTAGTTTTCCCGGCAGACTGGTTGATTCCAGTGCACTTTTTCGGCGGGTCAATTCCCGCGCCTTCCTGGCCGCTTCCCGAGCCCGGCGGGCCGAAATAGCTTTATCCATTATTTTCCGGGCAATCAGCGGGTTCTCGTTAAGGTAATCCTCAACTTGTTCAAAAACCGAGCTTTCTACAATGCTTCTGATAAAGGTATTCCCCAGTTTAGTCTTGGTTTGTCCTTCAAATTGGGGTTCTTTTACCATAACAGATATAATCGCTACTATTCCTTCTCTAATATCTTCCCCGGATAAATTGGCATCATTTTCCTTTAAAAAACTGTTTTTCCGGGCAAAATCATTGATAACTCTGGTCAGGCCGTTCTTGAATCCTATTTCATGCGTTCCGCCTTCCTGGGTCCTGATGTTATTGGCATAAGAATAAAGGCTTTCATTGTATCCATTGTTATACTGTATAACAATATTTACGATGACATCTTCCTTTTGATTTTCAAAATATATTGGGTTTTCATTAATGACTTCTTTCTTCTTGTTTATGTAGGTAACAAAGTCTTTCAAGCCATTGTTATAATGAAAATCACCTGGTTTAAGATTCTCTTCCCGTTCATCCAGCAAGGTTATTCTTAAGCCCTTGTTGAGAAAAGAAAGTTCCCTTAAACGCTGCTCTATTATCTCCTTTTCGAACACCGTGATCTCAAATATATCCGGATCAGGCATAAAATAGATCGATGTTCCGGTTTCATCCGTGGCTCCGCCTTGCTGCACTTTGTCCAGAGGCTGTCCCTGGCGATAATTCTGCTTATAAATATGCCCATCTCTTTTAACAGTTATTTCCATGGTGCTGGACAGTGCATTTACTACCGAGAGGCCCACTCCGTGTAGTCCTCCGGAAATGTTGTATCCGCTTCCGCCAAATTTTCCCCCGGAATGTAGAGTGGTCATTATTACTTCCAGGGCTGGAATACCCATTTGGGGGTGAATGTCAACCGGAATGCCCCTTCCATTATCACATACAGAAACACTGTTATCTTCATGTATGGTTACCTGTATGTGGTCGCAATATCCCCCTACTGCCTCGTCTATACTGTTGTCAACTATTTCAAACACCAAGTGATGCAGGCCTTTGGGACCAGTAGTTCCTATATACATCCCCGGCCTTTTTCTTACCGCTTCCAATCCTTCCAGAACTTGAATATCTGAAGCACTGTATCCGTTTAAGGGACTTTCCAAGCTTAACCCTCCTTATAATGGTTGAATGCTCTTTTATATAAAGTCATTGAAGAGATGGGTGATAGATATACTTTATCATCACATACTATAACGGCCTTTTCCTTGCCGCTATCACTGATATTAACCAGTTTGTTCTCCAGGCGCGCTATATCAACTATTTCTCTCAAATCCGGCGCAACTGGAGCCTGGTAATTAAGCACCGCTACAATTGTTTTTCCTGATATGACGAAATTGTTTCCCAGGTGAACATACATACTTCGACCCCCATTGTTTGATTAATACTTCCCGGTTCAACCAGCAATTTTCTCCTTGCTCTTTATGCTGTTTAAGTATCCTGATCAATCTCCAATAATCCTCCGGTTTTTATCCGCGAGATTTTCGCCTGATTACTGCTTATCATTTCGGTCATTACCGAAGTGAGAAAACTCTGATACTCTGCTATCTTTAATTGCTCCAATAGTCTTCCCTTTCTGAGATTATCAAACTCAGCCAGCACCTCATCCAACAATAATACCGGATATAAATCAATTATTTCCTTAAAGGCATAAACCTCTGACATTTTTAGGCTTACTGCTATATTTCTCTGCTGTCCCTGAGATGCAAAAAGACGTGCCGGCTTGTTTTTCAAGTAGATATTTATATCATCCAGGTGCGGTCCTGCCAGCGTGTTTCTTCTTCTCACCTCATTTTCCCGGTTTTCTGCTATATATTTCAGCAGGTTTTCACATAATGTTATATGATTAACCTTATCGTCCTGAACAGGAAAAGATAAAGCATATTTTAACTTTACCTCCTCTTCTTCCTGGCTAATTTGTAGATAATTATTGGTTGTCAGTCTATCCAGCAGATTAACCATATTAATCCGAGCTGAAATTATTTTGGCTGAATATTCAGCGAACAATTCATTTAATAAATCGTAAGTCCTATCACTGCCTTTATTGTTTCTTAACCACTCATTCCTTTTCCTTAATATTTTATAATAATTTTCGATTAAAAGCCTGTATTCATTCGAAATTTCCTTTAAAATGTAATCCAGGTAATTTCTTCGGCCTGACGGACTTCCTTTAACCAAATATAAATCGTCTGGAGTGAAAACCACTACTCGCAGACGATTGGGATTATTTTGATTGGTCTTTTTGGAGTTGATCTTAATCGTTTTTCCCCGTTGCAGATGATATTCTATTTCTGTGGCTATATTTCTGTTGTCTATCGAGTGAAGGGCTCTGATATTATAAGCCGGTTTTTCATATTGAACCAGCAGACGGTCATTATTGGTACGAAAAGAACTGCTGGCAGCTGTAACATAAATTGCTTCCAGTAGATTGGTTTTCCCCTGGGCATTATCTCCCATAAAGACATTTAATCCTGGCCCAGCCTGGTATTCAAGCTGGTTAATATTTCTAAAATTTGAGATGCTTATCTTATGAAGTTTCAAGCCTCAAATCCTACTCTCCTTTAATTCCCGGTTCGCAGAGGAACCAGTACATAAAGATAATTGTCATTATCAGGATTCTTAATTATAGCAGGTCCTATTGCTCCCGACAAACTGATCTGCATATGATCACATTCAGACTGCATTATTTTGGCTATATCGAGAAAATAATTGGTATTAAAAGCTATTTTTACTTCCTTTTCACCTTCTATTTGTATCTCCTCGATAACTTCTTCCAACTCTCCCATAACTTCTGAATAGGCGTTTAACACTACTTCATCTTCATTAAATTTAAACTGAACATGCTGGATTTTAAGTTTATCATCGGTGGGCATAGTCCTGGCTCTTTCCAACCCGTTCAATACGGAAGCACTATTAATCAAAACCGATGAAGTCGAATTCGCAGGTATGACCTGCCGGTAGTTAGGATAACTCCCCTCTATCAAGCGGGAAAGCAAAATAAAATTATCCTTGTGAAAAATAACATTATTCTCGCTAAAGGATATAGTTATACTATCCTCATCATCATTAAGAACTCTCAGTAGTTCGTTTACCGTCCTGATCGGAATTATAAAACTGAGAGGCTGATTATCCCCGCTTTCTATTTGACAGGCATAGTAGGCCAGGCGATGGGTGTCTGATGCTACTATTCTTAGCTGCTGCTCTGGCAGCAGATCAAACAAAACCCCGGTAAAAACCTGTCGAAAGTGGTTGGCTGCAGCAGCAAAAGACGTTTTTCTCAGAGCTTCTCTTAATACCGCTTGGGGAAATACCATCTTCTTTTCCATTTTTTCCAGGGGTAAATTGGGGTATTCAAAATCCCGATAAATATTCATAAAACCTGATGAACGACCATAATTAATATTTAATTTGGATGCCTCGATGTTCAGCTCAACAGTAACTATCCCATCCGGCAAGAGTTTAATAAAATCATTAAAATAATGGGCGTTAACCAGGGCCTGCCCCTCTTCCATTACCTCTATATTCTGGGTCGAAGCAATAATTCCGATATCCATATCAGTAGCAGTCATAGTCAAACCCCTGACCTGGTTGGCTTGAATTAAGATACCGGACAAGATAGGGATAGTGTTTTTATTGGACGCGGCTCGATAGACAAGGCTGGAAATAGAGGATAATTCCTTTTTTTCAATAGCAAATTTCATCAATATTACCTCCGGGGACTTATATTTTTATTTCAGGCTCACCAAGCCCTTATTATTATTTATTAACAACTAGTAGTTGTAGTAGTAGTAGCACTGGATATGTGGATATGGTATGCCAGTGCCCAAATTTATGGCATTACTACCGTCTGAAAAAGTGTGTATAACCTGTATTATTATGATGCAAAATTTGGGTCTATATTCTTACATAATTCACTAATTACTAACGAAACTCCTTGATCAATAAGCAATTCCTTTTCAATCTTGTCATAGGCATGCATAACAGTTGTATGGTCGCGTCCTCCAAATTGCTCCCCTATTTGGGGATAAGAGGCATCGGTATACTTACGGCATAGGTACATGGCGATTTGCCGTGGGTAAGAAATATGTTTGTTGCGTTTTTTGGAAACCAGTTCTTTAATTTCCAGACCATAATAACCGGAAACCTCCTTTTGAATAGATTCGATAGTTATCTTTTTGGGACTGGGAGGAGGAAGAATATCTTTTAAAGCTTCCATAACCGTACTCATAACCAAAGGTTTATTGCTGATAGTAGAATAGGCAATTAACCTGATCAAAGCTCCTTCTAATTCACGGATATTGGAATCAATGGAATTGGCAATGTAATCAAGGATGTCATAAGGCACATTCAAATTTTCCGATTGAGCTTTTTTCCTCAAAATTGCTATTCTGGTTTCCAGATCCGGTGGTTGAATATCAGTAATAAGACCCCACTCAAACCTGCTGCGCAGCCTATCTTCCAGGGTGGGTATACTGCGGGGAGGTCTATCACTGGATATAACCAGCTGCTTATTCGATTCGTATAGAGTGTTAAAGGTATGAAAGAATTCCTCCTGGGTCCTTTCTTTGCCAGCCAGAAATTGAATATCATCTATTAATAAGCAATCTATGCTGCGATATCGGTTCCTGAAACCGGAGGTATTATCATCTTTTATGGAACCGATTAGATCATTGGTAAATTGTTCGGATGATACGTACATAACCGTATAATGAGGATATTTTTTTAGTATTTGATGCCCAATCGCCTGCATCAAATGAGTTTTACCCAAACCTACGCCTCCATAAATAAATAAAGGGTTGTAGGCTTTAGACGGTGATTCGGCTACGGCATAACAGGCAGCATGGGCAAATCGGTTGCTGTTGCCCACGACAAAGGAATCAAAAGTATATTTCATATTTAGAGTCGGAGCCAGAGATCCGTTTTCGCTAAAAGGTTCAGTGGTCAGAATCAGGTTTATATCGCGATTAGTCAAAGCCTTGAATTTAGCTTGAATGGAAGTTAAATATCGGGATTCAATCCAATCTTTAGTAAGGGCGTTGGGTACAATTATATATACGTTATCGTTTTTAACACTGTGGAACTTAACCATGGAAAACCAAATATCAAAACTGGTTGAATCAGTCTCTTCACGCATAGCAACCATTACTTTGTTCCATACCAGAGAATAATCGATTGACATCAAACACATCCTCCTGTTGATTTGTGCAAAAAAAATTAAAAAATACGGATACCGATTGTGGATATCTGGATAACTCAGCTAATTAACGCAGGAATAGTCTAATTTGGATATGAGCAAAAATATAGTATAATCATAACAGATTGAATTTAATTTTAGAAGGGTTATAAACCTCAGAATTCTTGACATCCGGGGCTACATATAAATATAATTAGAGGGTGCTGATAAAGAGGAGGATAGTTAAATATGAAAAGAACATACCAGCCCAAAAATAGGCAGAGAAAGAAAGTACATGGTTTTAGAAAGAGAATGTCCACTGCTGAAGGCAGAAGAGTGCTGGCCAGCAGAAGGAAAAAAGGAAGAAAAGTCATATCTGCATAGGTCGTAAAAACGGCCTTTTGTTTTATTCAATGTTGAACCAGTGATTTAAGCCGGAAGGTTATCATGTTAAAAAAAGATTACCGAATAAATAAAAAGAAAGAATATAATAATATATATAAAAAAGGGAAAAAAATACCAGGAAAATATATGGTAATTTTTATTATAAGAACAGAAGACCGAAACAGCCGCTTTGGTTTTGTAACCAGCAAAAAAGTGGGCAATGCGGTTCAGAGGAACCTAGCCAAACGCAGGCTAAGATCAATTGTTTATCATACCATGAATGAGATAAAGGACCATGCAGACATAGTTATTGTAGCCAGGCCAGCTATTAAAGAGGCCAGCTGGGAACAGATAAAAATTGACTACAAAAGAGGAATGAGGAGAGCAGGACTGTGCTAAAGGGAATGTTTATAGGATTTATAAAACTATACCAACAGCTTAAATTCTTTAAAACAGCCCCTTCATGTATATATTACCCTTCCTGTTCGGTGTATTCTATTGAGGCGATTGAAAAACATGGTGTTATTAAAGGGGGATGGTTATCAATCAGGAGAATTTGCAGATGTCATCCGTTTAACCAAGGAGGATATGATCCGGTTCCCTGAAAAGAGAAAAAGAAATCTTAAAGGAGCAAGGGTACTATCGGTAGCATTCTCCCATGACATCTAAACAGGAAGCAAGAGCTTCTCCAGTTAGTAAGGAGGTGAAACCTGCTATTTGCCTGGTCTTATAGCAGGGTATGATTTGTGGCAGACTATTGTACACTGGTTTTCTGAATTAATTCAGTTCATGTATGGAGTCACAGTAATTCTGGGTCTACCCAATTATGGATTGGCAATTATACTGATTACCATCTTGATCAAGATTATTTTGTTCCCGCTTACCCAGAAGCAAATGAAATCAATGCGGGGAATGCAGGAAATACAACCTGATGTGAAGTATGTCCAGGAAAAATTTAAAGATGAACCCGAAGTAATGCAGAAAAAAATGATGGAGTTGTATAAGGAAAAAGGCGTAAGTCCCTTTGGCGGCTGCCTTCCCCTCTTGATACAAATGCCTATTTTTATTGCATTTTATCAATCATTGATCAAGTTCGATTTTGCGGTAGCGGAACATGCCTCATTTTTTGGCATAGAGAACATAGGTCAATCAGTATCGTATTATATAGAAACCGGTAACATAATTCCCATCTATCTGCCCATCCTGGCTGCGGTTACTACCTATTTGCAGCAGCGGATTTCCATGGTCGATACCAATGATCCGACTCAGAGAACCATGCTGTTTATGATGCCGGTTTTCATGGCTTGGATAGTATTGAAAATGCCGGCCGGCCTTCCTATTTACTGGGTAATGTTTAATATTCTGGGTATTATACAGCAATTGTACGTTAACTGGCACAGCCAGAGGGCTAAGGCCGCCGAAGGCACCAGCATGCCCGTCGGAGATACAGTTGCCGGGAAAGAGATTACCCCGAAATCCATAGACCAGAGCGCCTCAAATAAGACAGAACAGGCAGGGAGGGAAAAAGGAGGAAAGAATAATAATGGAAGATCACGCGATAGAAAAAAGAGGAAAAAGCGTTGATGAAGCTATTAAAGCAGCATTAGACGAGCTGGGCTGCGAGATTGATGATGTAATAATTGAAGTTGTAGAAGAGCCCAATAAAGGAATTTTAGGGATTGTCGGGAAGAAGCCTGCTATAGTTAAGGTAACGTTAAGGGATAAACCGGAAGAAGATGTGAAAAAGACCCTGGTGGAATTACTGGACAAAATGAAGGTGGACTATAAAATAGAACGAGTCGAATGGGACAAGGAAAAAGTAAGGATAAATATCATTGGAAAAGATATGGGTCTGGTTATTGGCAGAAAAGGTGAAACCCTTAATGCATTGCAGTACATGACCAGTCTGATTGTTAATAAAGAGCGAGATGAAAAGATCAGAATAGTGCTGGACGTAGAGGATTACCGGAGAAAAAAGGAAAAATCACTGGAGAAACTGGCATTAAAGTTATCTGACAAGGTGAAAAATACTCAGAAAAATGTAGTAATGAGACCTATGAGCCCTCAGGAAAGAAGGATTATCCATACGGTTTTACAAGGAGATCCACAGGTTACTACATATTCAACCGGTGATGAGCCAAATCGTAAGGTAGTTATTACCGTTAAAAAATGATATAAAAGACCCTTGCGAGGGTCTTTTTTTTATGATATAAACAACTGCGGAGCAGTTTCAAATAAAGCCTAAACCAGGCGGATGGCTGTTCTCCAGTAGGCGGGACTTTTTCATAACATGAGGAGTATAATCATGAGGGATGATATAATAGCCGCTATCGCCACTCCTCCAGGTGAGGGCGGAATTGCTATCGTAAGGGTTAGTGGAGAAGGAGCGATAGAAAAGATTGATCGGCTTTTCCAGGCCCGCGTCAAGGATAAAAAATTACAGGATCAGAAGCCATTTACTTTGACTCTGGGCTGGATAAAGAGTGAGGATGGAGATATAATCGACGAAGTACTGGCGTCAACCATGAGGGCCCCACGGAGCTACACTGGTGAGGATATGGTGGAAATTAACTGCCACGGAGGGCTCCTGGCGGCCAGAAGATGCCTGCAAAGGGTTTTGGATACCGGAATAAGGATAGCCGAGCCAGGTGAATATACCCGGAGGGCTTTCCTGAGCGGTAAAATGGATGCCTCCCAGGCAGAAGCAGTTATTGACATAATTAGAGCTAAATCTGATCGAGGACTTAGGTTGGCCATGAAGCAATTGGAGGGAAAAAACAGTGAGTATGTTGGACAACTGGAAGAGTTGCTTATGGAAGCAAATATGCTGGTTGAAGCAACCATTGATTTTTCCGAGGACGTGGGTGAGTTAAATTATCCCCGGGTCAGAGAGTTGCTGGAGAGAACCAGGACCGGGATAGAGAAGATGTTAAGGGCCGGAGAACTGGGGGATGTTTACCGGGAGGGGATTAGTGTTGCCATATGTGGAAAACCCAATGTGGGAAAATCCAGCTTGTTAAACGCCCTGCTGAGGAAAGAAAGAGCTATTGTTACTGATATACCAGGGACTACCAGGGATGTGATAGAAGAATACATCAGCATCAAAGGCATCCCGGTGAAGATAATTGATACAGCCGGGATAAGAGCGACAGCAGATATAGTGGAACAGATAGGTATAAACAAGGCCCAGGAAGCTATTCGGAATGCGGAACTGGTAATATTTCTGTTGGACATTGAAGCAGGTATGACCGAAGAGGATAGGATGATTTATCGTGGACTGGAAAATCAAGAGCGGGTCATTGTCTTGGTGAACAAGGATGATCTGCAAGCAAAGAATATCACTGCCCATGATATAAGGCAGGAATTTCCTGGATTAGATGTGATATGGGCCTCGATTAAAGAAGATGTTGGAATGGAAGAATTGGCTGAAATAATAGCCAAGAAGGCTGTAGCAGGATTGGTAGATATTGATCAGTTGGAATTTACGGTGAATCTTCGCCAGAAGGAAAACCTGCTGGCAGCCCGGAAATATATCCAGGAGGCCCTGGATGCCATGGAACAGGTTCCCCTGGATTGTCTGGGAGTGGATCTGCAGGATGCTATGGCCAGCCTGGGACAGATTACCGGCAGGGACTTGAAAGAGGAGAGCATAGAGAGGATTTTCCAGGAATTTTGTATAGGAAAATAAACAGCGAGCATAAGATCGAGAGCGGAGGAAAAAATGATATATGGTGCCGGGAGTTATGAAGTTATAGTGATTGGAGCAGGACATGCCGGGTGCGAAGCGGCTTTGGCCTCTGCTCGTATAGGCTGTAAGACATTGCTCTGTACCCTGAGCATGGAGCATATAGCATTAATGCCCTGCAATCCTTCTATTGGAGGGCCGGCCAAAGCCCAGGTCGTCAGGGAGATCGATGCCTTGGGTGGAGAAATGGCGGTAAATATTGATAAATCCCAACTGCAAATGCGAATAATCAATACGGGAAAAGGGCCGGCTGTGCAAGCCTTAAGAGCCCAGGCAGATAAGATGGAATATTATCGGGAGATGCTAAAAACTCTTCTGGCCCAGGATAACCTCGACGTTTTAATGGCTGAAGTCAATGAAATAGAAACCTGCAATAATCGTATAACCGGGGTAGTTACCAAAACCGGGGCCAGATTTGATTGCCGCGCGGTGATTATAACCTCGGGCACCTATTTAAAAGGACGGATTATAATTGGAGACGTGATGTACGATGGCGGACCGGGCAACCAGTTTCCCGCTCAGAATTTATCAGCTAGTCTGCTGGACCATGGGATTGAGCTAGGAAGATTCAAAACCGGTACCCCTCCTCGCATTAACCGGAGAACAGTTGATTTTTCAAAAATGATTGAACAGCCTGGAGACCAGCGGCCTTTAACCTTTTCCTATATTAGTCCCCGCATAAAACGTCCTCAGATCTCCTGCTGGTTAACCCACAGCACGGCGGAGACCCACCGGATCGTAATGGATAACATAGACAGGGCACCTTTATTCAGTGGAGTTATAAAAAGCCGAGGGCCCCGGTATTGTCCATCCTTTGAAGACAAAGTGGTTCGTTTTGCCCATAAGGATGCCCACCAGCTTTTTGTTGAACCAGAGGGCAGGAGTACCGACGAGATGTATGTACAGGGGTTGAATACCAGTTTGCCGGAAGACGTGCAAATGGACGTACTAAGGAGCATACCCGGCTTGGAAAATGTCCGTATCATTAGAACCGGGTATGCTATTGAATATGATTATGTTCCGCCATCCCAGCTAAAACTGAGCCTGGAGACCAAGAGGATTGAAGGACTGTTTACCGCCGGACAGATCAACGGAACTTCAGGATATGAGGAAGCAGCCGCTCAGGGATTGGTGGCGGGAATTAATGCTGCCCTGAGAATTAAAGAAAAAGAGCCATTTATTTTGAAGAGAAACGAATCCTATATAGGGGTGCTGGCAGATGATCTGGTGAGCAAAGAAATAGATGAGCCATATCGCCTGTTAACATCGCGGGCGGAATACAGGCTGCTTTTAAGGCAGGACAATGCGGACCTAAGGCTTACCGAAAAGGGACGGAAGATAGGACTGGTGGATGATCGTCGCTGGAATTTGTTTAACCGTAAAATGGATGCCCTGGAAAACACCCGCAGCCTGTTTTACTCCAGAACGTTTACCCCGGCAGACCGGCAGATGTCGGATTTCCTGACCGGTAAAAATAGCGCCCCCTTGAAGGACCGGGTGTCACTGTGGGATTTGCTCAAGCGGCCGGAAATAGGGCTGGAGGATTTACAGGCTATGAATTGGATTGATGAAATCGAACCGGAAATTGCAGAACAAATAGAGATACAATCAAAATACCAGGGTTATATCGCTAAACAACAGGAGCAGGTCAGAAAGTTTGAAAAAATGGAAAACCGGAAAATTCCTGAAGATCTGGAGTACGATGATATCTATGGCCTGGCCAATGAAGCCCGGCAGAGACTGAAAGAAGTCAAACCAGCTTCAATGGGGCAGGCATCCAGGGTTACCGGGGTCAATCCGGCTGATATTAATGTTTTATATATTTATTTGGAAAAGAAAAGAAGGAATTAACCAGCTCCATGGAAAATAATGTAAAGATATACAAAGAATATTTATTGGCAGCTAACCAAAAAATCAATCTGGTCAGCAGGCGATCAGCGGAAAACGAGATCGACCTGCACATAGAAGACAGCCTGAAGATTTTCGACCACTGGACGATTTCGAACCAGCAGATAGTTGATATTGGCAGCGGGGCTGGTTTTCCTGGGTTAATAATGGCTGTTGCCGATGTCCGGAACCAGTATACCTTGTTGGAGTCGGATCTGAAGAAGCATAAGTTTTTAGAAGAGGTATCAGTACTGCTTAAACTGCAGCATGTGCAGGTAATTAGGGATCGGGCAGAGAATATTGGACAGCAGGAGTCCTATCGAGAGAAATTTGACGCTGTTACCAGTCGAGGGGTGGCCGCCATGAGAGTGGTTTTGGAGTATTGCTTGCCCTTGGTCCGAGTAGGAGGTGCAGTCTTTCTTTGGAAAGGCCCCAGGTATAAGGAAGAGATGGAGGAAGCCGGGAACGCCCTGCAACTGTTGGGAGGAAGGGTTGAAGAGATACATCTCTACAATATCGGAAGCGATCGCCAGAGGGCTATTTTGCAGGTGAGGAAGATTCATTCCACCCCGGAAAAGTATCCCCGCAGAACCGGTTTACCCAACAAACGCCCGTTATAACGAGGCAGGGGGAAGAAACTGCGGGGCATCCAAATGATGCTCTAAACCAGGCAAGAAAAAGTTCCGCTTCTTAAAATGGAAGGGTTTTGGTTAAAAAGAAGTGGCGATTTCCAGGTTCACGCCGTATTACAGCGGATGGTGGTGCTGGCAGGGCACTTCCGGTGCTTAAAAGGAGTTAGGTAAATGAGTAAAAGAAACTGGCCCTGGATGGGAGAGAAGAGCAAAAACGTGGAAATAGTCAACCTTCCTCTGGAGAAGATACATCGAAATCCCTATCAGCCCCGACATGAGTTTGATGAAAATGAATTGATTGATCTGGCCAAATCTATCCGTGCCTATGGCTTGATACAGCCGATAATAGTCAGGGAGGCAGAAGAGGGGTTTCAGATCGTTGCAGGAGAGCGAAGATATCGAGCCTGTTGCATGCTCGGAATGAAGGATATATCTGCGATTGTTCAGGAAATGAACGATGAAAAGGCAGCCGCAGTATCATTGATTGAAAACATTCAGCGCAAGGAATTAAATTATTTTGAAGAAGCAAATGCCTACAGCATTTTATTAAACCAATTTGGCATGACTCAGGATGAGTTAGCTCGTAAAATAGGGAGAAGTCAATCAGCAATTGCAAATAAATTGCGTATTTTAAGGCTGCCCGATGAGGTTAAAGAAATTATAGATCCGGCCATGGTAAGCGAGAGGCATACCAGAGCTTTGCTGAAAATAAACAATTCAGAGACCCAGATAGAAATATTAAACAAGATAATAGAAAGAGAATTAACGGTTAAGGAAACCGAGGAACTTGTAGAAAAACTGAGCCGAAACAATATTCCCGGAGCTGGCAAAAGGGAAAGCAGCAGCCAGAATGTTTCTATGATCATACGCGATGCCAGAATATTTCTCAATACTATCCGGGAGACCATTAAGCGTGCTCGCCAAACCGGGGTGGATATCATAATGGAAGAGAGAGACCTGGAGGATGAGTATGAGATCACTATTAAAATAGCCAAGAGCAAAAAGAACCTGCGCAAAATGAATGGGATATGATCCAATCCTACAGGCTCTAGAAAAAATAGAACTGGACAAGCCAGTCCGAGTTTTTCTGGGGAAACGAAAAAGACTTATAATCAAGAAGTCCGCCCAACAGCGGGCTTTTGCTTTGACCAGCACGAAAAGCCCAGATAATGGCAAAAGCCTCTGGAGCCGGGGAGGACAAGAATCGAATGAGGCAACATGGCAAGTAAGAAAAAAATACGTACAGGAAATAAGTAGTTTTTAATCTATTAATATACATCTTTGATATAATAACAGATAGAAAATGCGAAATAGAATTCCGCAACAAATTAAAGTAATTGAAAGATATGGTTGTTGAGCAGCGGGCAGATCAGCCGAATCTCCTGCCGATAGCCAGTAAATGGAAGGGCTGGAAAGAGGGTGAAGACGTCTCCCGCTGATGTAAGGGGTCGGGGGCCTATTAACCAAACCGGCAGGGGCATCTTGCAGGGGAGGGTTGAACCGGCTGCACAGTATTTTATAGGATTTAACCGTAGTCGTACGATAGAAGCAGGATTGAATGGTAAACAAGAGAGGTGAATTGGCAGGAATGACTAAAATTGTTGCAGTAGCTAATCAGAAAGGTGGAGTAGGAAAAACTACCACTGCTATCAACCTGGCTGCTTGTATTGCCTTAAAAGGGTATAAAACCCTGGTTATTGACAGCGACCCACAGGGAAATGCCAGCAGCGGCTTGGGGGTTAACCGTGATCGGCTTCGGTACTGTATCTATGATCTGATTATTAATAGAGTGCCGGTACAGGAAGTTATCTGCAGCACCAGAATAAAAAACCTGGACATCATCCCTGCTACAATTCAATTGGCCGGAGCTGAGGTAGAACTGGCAGCCCGGGACAGTCGCGAGAATTATCTTAAGGACGCTATCCAGAGTATTACAAGTAGGTATGATTGGATTGTAATAGATTGCCCCCCCTCCCTGGGCATATTAACCCTGAATGCGCTTAATGCCGCGGAATCTGTGATTATCCCGTTACAATGTGAGTATTATGCCCTGGAGGGGCTGAGCCAGCTCATAAATACTATATCTTTGGTGAAGAAGAGAATGAACCGGGATCTAAGAATAGAGGGGATAGTGTTTACCATGTTTGATGCCAGAACCAACCTTTCTATTCAGGTGGTGGATCAAGTCAAGAGTCATTTTAAAAGACAGGTCTATCGGACCATAATACCTAGAAATGTGCGCTTGAGCGAGGCGCCCAGCCATGGCAAGCCTATAGTGATTTATGATCCCCGCTCCAGAGGCGCCGAAGTATACCAGGATTTAGCGGTGGAGGTGTTAAAACGTGCCTAAAAGGGAGAGAGGTTTGGGCAGGGGGCTGGAAGCGCTTTTGTCAAACCAGAATCAGATTTTTGATGGTGAACAGATGCAGGAGATAGACATCAAACAGATTCAAGCCAGGGCAGATCAACCTCGGACCATGTTTAATGAGGAGACTCTGAATGAACTGGCGGATTCCATTAAAGAACATGGGATGCTTCAGCCCATATTGGTTAAGAAAGAGGGAAGCGGGTATCAGATAATTGCCGGGGAAAGAAGATGGAGGGCAGCCCAAATAGCCGGATTAGATTCGATTCCCGTGATAATTAAAGAAATCGGCGAACTAGAAGCTGCCGAAATCGCACTAATTGAAAACCTTCAGCGCGATGATTTAACTGTAGTTGAGGAAGCCAAAGCCTACAGGAAAATGATGAGTAATCATGCCTATACTCAGGAAGGCCTGTCAGGCCGTATTGGAAAAAGCAGATCACATATAGCCAATACAGTAAGAATACTCACCCTGCCAGAGCAGGTATTACACTTATTGGAAGAGCGAAAACTAACCGCGGGGCATGCCCGGGCGCTGCTGGCTATTAGGAATGAAAAAGATCAAATACGGATGGCGATGGATATTGTGGAGGAAAAAGCTTCCGTAAGGCAAATTGAAAAGCGGGTTAAAGGCAAGAAGCGCCGGAACAGTGACATCTTGGCCGCAGAGCCGGGGAAGACCGCGGAGTTGCGTGACCTGGAAGAGAAACTGCAAGTCTGCCTGGGAACCAGAACCGAAGTTGCTGCCGGCCAAAAGGGCGGAAGGATCATAATTGAATATTATAACCTGGAAGACCTGGAGAGAATTTGTGATATTATAGGCATATAACAACATCCGGCAGAAATGTTTCACGTGAAACATTCAACTTCAAACGGGAACCGGGGATAGAGAAAATTGGACGAGCAGATGTGATAACAGGGAAAGGCCGGGAGAAAGGTAGCCGGGCTGGACATTTTAATACGCTTACAAGAGGCATCCCCTTGGCAACAGACAGGGGATGTTCTCCGCCAGGAGAGGAAACAGCAAGAAGGAGTCGACCGGTAAAGGCGGGAGGAGATTCTCTAAACAGAGGTGGCCCTGGCTATACAGCTGACCCTGCCGCGTTAAGACACAAATGATGATATCAAACGATCCGAGGGCAAAGATGAAAAGGCTATGGAAAACCAAGAACAAGAAATACACCCTGCTTTTAATTCCGCAAAGTGCGGAGGATACCAGAAGGATAGGGTTAACCACCCGAAAGATTGCTGCGATGGTGGTAATAGGCTTGATGTTTGTTGGGGGCTCGTTTGCCGTTACCTATAAGTTTTTCCAAAACCAGAATGAAATACGACAGGTAAACGCGCTGAAAGCGAAAAACTCAGAACAAGCAGCAGCGATACAAGACCTGGGACAAGAATTACAGCGGGTTGAGGATCAGCAACAGGTAATCGAAGAGAAGCAAGCCAAGCTTAAAGAGATGATGGGCTTGAATGCAGAAGCTAATCAATCTCCTTCCCGGGGCGGCCGCGGCGGGGAGGAAATGCAGTTCCTGGGCGGGAGTACTGAGGATCTGGCAGGAGCACAAGGAGTCAAGTCCCAGGCAGACAGACAGGAAAAGGAACTTGACGAGTTGCTGGCCCGGGTGACCAATAACCAGAGTTATTTTCGCAGCATACCCAATCAGTGGCCGGTAGGTGGGGAGATAACCTCCTATTTTGGTTGGCGCTCATCCCCTTTTGGCGGCAGAACGCAATCTTTTCATAATGGGATAGATATCGCTAATAATGTGGGGAGCGAAATAGTTGCGGCAGCAGACGGCATAGTAATTCAGGCCGGGTGGGCTGGGGCATATGGACGCACCTTGGTTATAGATCATGGATATGGATTTAAAACCATGTACGGACATAATTACCGACTTCTGGTTGAAACAGGAGACAAGGTTCAAAAAGGTGATGTTATTGCCGCTCTGGGCAGCAGCGGCAGAAGTACTGGCCCGCATCTGCATTTTACGGTATACAAGGATGGTGCCGAACTTGATCCGATGCTATATTTACCTTAAGAAGGAATTATACAAGCAGGAGTGAGGATGATTGAGAAAAAAAGCCAATAGTTATAGTGAGATAGAAAGTCTTATTTCGGCCGGCGTAAGCCTCAAAGGCGATTTAAGTGCCCAGGGGTCGATCCGAATTGATGGGCAGGTAGAGGGCAGGCTTGATATAAAAGGAAATCTGCTCCTGGGAGAAAAAGGATCAATCAAGGGGGAGGTTAAAGCCGGAAGCATGGTTCTGGCCGGGAAAGTGGAGGGCAATGTAAACGTAGTAGAAAGGCTGGACCTTACCAGAACCGGCGTAATGCTGGGAGACATATCGGCTCAGATACTAACCCTTGAGGAAGGCGGAATTCTTCAGGGCAACACCCGCATGACTGGCCAGCAGGGTGAGCAGGTGCCCAATCAGAAAAAATAAGCGACACCACTTTCCGGACGAATTACAGATGGTTTGAGTCAATTCAAGCCGTGTTATTGGGATATTCAAGGTCCAAAACGTGGCTGTTCTGCTGACCGCTCCGAATTGGAACCATAGTGACGGCGATGGGCCAGGAATAGGGCGCGAGCTGCGGCTTCCGCCATTTTATGTACAATGAACAAACGGGTATTCTGTAAAACCAGATGTTCACAAAAACCAGACACGTTTACCGTACCTACCAAATGGATATCTCCCACCCGGGGGAGCTGCTTTTTTAGAGCCATACCCGGTGCCAGAGCGCCCTTCTTAATGCTTAAGAAACCTACCTTTTCCCTGCGCCCCAGACCTGCATCCACGGCAATAACCAACGGATTTGGATAATTGCGATAAATAGACTGCAAGGCAGGTTCCAAATTTAGCGCATGCAGAGGCTCCTCCAAGCAGCCAAATATATGAGCTGAAGGCAAAAGCAAGCGAAGCCGGTTACCTACCAGAGGGCCTAAACAATCGCCGGTAGCCCGATCAGTGCCGATACATAGATATACCAACTCCCGCCTTGATGCAGACTCCATGTTCTGCAGCATAGTGCAGGCAGCATTGGACAAGCCAGTTATACAGGCAGAATCAGTGAAGTGCCGGGAAAATTCCTCAATGCCGCGATTGCCGGGCTTCAATATAGGTACACCTCCGCAAGAATAGTCTAAGTTAGCATTTGCACCTGGTAATATTTTTATGCTGTATTTCAGTTTTAAGAAGCGTATTTATGAAGTATATGTTTTGGCGAGCGGGAGATGGATGGCATAAAAATCAGACTAAGCTTGGTAATGGGGTATCTGGGGGCAGTGGTAGGAGCGGGATTTGCATCAGGGCAGGAAATAGTGCAATTCTTTGTTAGCTGCGGGGGGGCGGGATACAAAGGCTGCATATTGGCCATGTTTCTATTTGCATCTTGCGGAGGAATCCTGATGTACATGGCCCATTGTCATTCCACCGGGAGTTATCAGGAAATGTTACAGGAGTTGATGGGGGAGAGGCGTTCAAAATTGCTGGACCTATTGCTGGCAGCATTTCTCTTTCTTGGACTCAGCATGATGCTATCGGCCAGCGGCGCGGTTTTCCATGAGCACCTGTATAAACCAAAAGAATGGGGTATTCTGGCGGCAGCATCGCTGGTAGCTGTTTTCCTCTACTCGGGCAAGAACGGACTGATAAAGTCGTATAATGTTCTAGTTCCAGCCAAGTTGGTGCTGTTGCTGGCAATAACCGGTTATGCAGCTTTGGCCACCGATGGAACACAAACCGAAACCTTTACTGTCTTTTTTTATCCCCGGGAGGAGGGGGGATGGATAATATCAGCAATTCTCTATGTTGCCTACAACTTTGCTCTGGCTATGGTGGTCCTAACGGAATATCAGGCCCTGGGAACCCGCAAAGATGGGATCTGGGGAGCAATCTGGGGCGGTGCGGTTTTAGGGATTTTGATTATCTTGAACTACCTGGCCCTGGGCAAATACTTGCCGGTTATACTGCACTATGAAGTGCCCATGTTATATATTGCCGGGGAAATATCGCCGGTAACCAAGGCGGTTTATACAGTAGTCTTATGGGTGGGGATTTTGACCACGGCTATAGCCAACGCCTATGGATTTGCCCAGCGGTTCGCCAGCTTTACCTGTATGAGCTATGGCCTAAGCCTGTTCATCACACTGATACTGGCCCTGCCCATCTCCCTGCAAAGTTTTTCGGCCCTGGTAAGCAAGGTGTACCCCTTGTTTGGTTTACTGGGTATAATTATACTGGTAGTATTAGTAACAAAAGCAGGAAAAGAGATGGCAACAGAAATCAGGGCTGCCCTGGCCAAAGGTGATTAAGGAGGATCCGGATGATAGATTTAAAGAGAATCCCGTCCATGGACGAAATACTGATTCAGGAAGAGATTAAGCAGCTGATTTCCAGGTATAACCGGGATTTTGTAGTCGATACAGCCAGGACGGCAGTGGCTGAAATTAGAGCGGCCTTGCGGATCGGGAGTACAGACATAGACACCGGCAGTATACTGACCGCTATTATTGGGCAGATCATGATCAAAATCGAAACCAGCAACAGCGGAACCCTGCAAAGAGTAATAAATGGAACCGGGGTGGTTCTCCACACCAATTTGGGAAGAGCGCCGCTGGGAGCTCAGGCCATAAGGCATATTCAGGAGATTGGCAAGAGTTATAACAACCTGGAGATGGATCTGGATAGAGGGGAAAGAGGTTCTCGCTACTACCACGTAGAGGCCGTGCTAAAAAGAATAACCGGAGCCGAAGCCGCTCTGGTAGTAAATAATAACGCCGCAGCAGTAATGTTGGGACTGACTACTTTGGCTACCGGCAAGGAAGTGATTGTATCCCGGGGGCAGTTGGTGGAGATTGGGGGAGCATTCCGGATACCGGAAGTAATGAAACTGAGCGGAGCCAGGCTGGTAGAGGTGGGGACAACCAATAAAACCTATGTTTCCGATTTTTCTGGGGCTATAAATGATGAGACCGCCTTGCTCTTTTCAGCCCACACCTCTAATTACCAAATTGTGGGATTTGCTGCCCAAGTATCAACCAAGGAACTGGTTAGTTTAGGCCGGGATAAAGATATTCCAGTTTTTTTGGATCTGGGCAGCGGCATATTAACTTCCCTGGCCCATGGCGGGCTCAAGGGCGAACCAACCGTGCAGGAATGTGTTGAAGCGGGCGCCGATGTAATAACCTTCAGTGGAGATAAAATGCTGGGAGGTCCCCAGGCAGGAATCATAGTAGGAAAACGCCAGTATATAGACCGGATGAAGAAGAACCAGTTGCTGCGGGCTCTTAGAGTGGACAAGTTGATTCTGGCCGGATTGGAAGGAACATTACTGGAATATTTGGCCGGACACCCGGAAGAGAATATTCCCATTATCCAAATGTTGACTGCCAGCAGGGAAGAGATGGAGAAAAAAGCGGAAAAACTGGTTAGTATACTTGAAAAAGAAATGAGTGATATAGATTACTCGAAAACTCCCCATTCGGCTAACTCTGATCGGAGTAGTACATCCCTAATTGAATTTAAGAAGATTAATCTGGAGGATATGGTAGGTGGAGGAGCATATCCTATCCATAAGCTGCCTGGAGCCGGGATGGAAATTGATTTCAAAGGATTGAGCCTGGAAAAAGCCGCCGCCGAACTGCGGTTACAAAATCCGGCTCTGGTCGCCAGAAGACAGGATAATAAAATGCTCATCAGTGTAAGAACCTTGTTGCCAGGAGATGAGAAAGAAATAGCAGTTATGATAAGGAAACTTCTGCAAGGATCAACCGGAGTTTAATGCCAACATGGCCCGGTTAGCCTGCATGGTTTTATTAAGGAGGATACCGATGAAGCGATTGGTATTGGGAACCGCAGGGCACATCGATCACGGCAAGACAACGCTGGTTAAAGCCCTGACCGGAATTGAAACAGACCGACTTAAAGAAGAGAAGCAGAGGGGCATATCTATTGAACTGGGCTTTGCCCCCTTTATTCTGCCGGATGGACAGAAGGCGGCTATTGTTGATGTCCCCGGGCACGAAAGATTTATCAAACACATGCTGGCGGGAGCATTTGGTATTGACATGGTTATTCTGGTGATAGCTGCAGACGAGGGAGTCATGCCTCAGACCCGTGAGCATATGGATATTATAGAGCTGCTAGGGGTGAAGACCGGCATAATAGCCTTGACCAAGCAAGATATGGTAGATGAAGAATGGCTGATGTTGGTGGAAGAAGAGGTGGGGGAATATATATCAGGCACCATTCTGGCGGGAGCGTCAATTATTCCTGTCTCGGCAGTTAGCAGGGAAGGTATACCCCAGCTGCTGGATGAGATTCAAAGGCTTTCCGAGTCGGTAGCTGAAAAACCTGCTTTTGGCAAGGCCAGACTGCCGGTAGATAGAGTATTCACTAAAGCCGGTTTTGGAACGGTAGTAACTGGAACGCTATGGTCAGGGCAGATTCAAACCGGAGAAATCCTGGAGTTATTACCCGGGGGCCGGAAGGTGAAGATCAGAACCCTTCAAGTTCATAATGACAAAGTTGAGACAGCTTATGCCGGCCAGCGGGTGGCGGTCAATCTGCAGGGGGTTGATGTGAGTGAGGTTGAAAGAGGCAACTGGTTGTCTACCCCAGGTTATCTGGCTCCAACCTATCGCATGGACGCCCGTCTGAGGCTGTTAGGATCCAGCAGCAGAGTGCTGAGAAACTGGAACCGGATAAGGTTCCATCTGGGAACCGATGAAACCATGGCCCGTATAGTACTGCTGGACCAGGATGAACTCCATCCGGGAGAGGAGGGATATGTTCAGATAGTTATGGAAAAACCAGTGGTAGGGCACAAAGGAGACCCTTTTGTTATACGCTATTATTCCCCGGTTACTACCATCGGGGGAGGAACAATCATTGATGCCAATGCGGTAAAACAAAAACGCTTTAAGGAAGAAACATTGAACGAACTTATTGTAAAAGAAGAAGGCAATCTGGCGGAGATGCTGCTCTATGAACTGGAAGCTAACCCGGGAGAGGTCATAAGTGTAGATGAACTATCCAAAAGGACCGGCAATGAGGAAGGAAAAATCAGACAGGAAATGGAGCAACTGATTGCAGAACAAAAGGCCGTACTGATTAAAAGGGATGAGTATATGAGCACATATGGGCTCGATCAGCTGGCCGAAAAAATAATAAATGCCCTGGAGGAGTTTCATAACAAATACCCCCTCAGACAAGGTTATTCCCGGGAAGAGATACGCAGTCGTTTTTCGAAAAACATCAACAGCAAAACCTTCAACTTGATACTGAAGGAACTGGAAGGGACAGGCAAAATAGAGACCCAGAATAATCAGATTAAACTGCCTGGTCATATACCGGCTCCAGGTGAGGATGATCTTCGGGCTATACAGGTAATTGAGCAGGGAATGAGGCGGAATCTATTTGCCCCCCCGTCACCGGAAGAATTGAGATCGGCAGTCCAACTGGATGAGGCTGGCATGGCGGAAGTACTGGATTATCTAATCAAGAACCTGGTTTTGGTAAAAGTAGGGCCGGACATGTATTTCGCGCAGGAAGCCATTGAAGAAGGAAAGAGCAGGTTGGATAAGTATTTCTTCGAGGAGAAGGAACTTAGTCTGGCAGCATTTAGAGATATGCTGGATACTACTCGGAAGTATGCCCTGCCGCTGATAGAATACTATGATAGAATTCGCTTTACCCACCGGGTAGGAGATGCACGAATCAAAATAAAATGAAGGTAGATTAAGGGACAGGAGGAAATACTTTGCTCAAGGTAACAGGAATAGATGTATATTATGGTGCCATACAGGCATTGAAGGGAGTAAGCATTGAAGTGGCGCAGGGCAGTATCGTTACCCTTATTGGAGCCAACGGTGCCGGGAAGACCAGCACGCTGAAGAGTATTTCTGGACTATTAAGGCCCAGGAAAGGGTCCATACAATTTAAGAACAGGGAAATAAGCCGCCTGGCACCAGAAAAAATTGTGGAATTGGGTATATCTCAGGTGCCCGAGGGAAGAAGAGTCTTTCCGGGCATGAATGTTTTGGAAAACCTGGAAATGGGAGCATACCTGCGCCGGGACAAAAAAGGAGTGCAAACTGATCTGGAAGGCATATTTCAACGCTTTCCCCGCTTGCTGGAGAGGCGGAAGCAACTGGCCGGCACCCTGTCTGGAGGAGAACAGCAGATGTTAGCCATAGGACGAGCGCTTATGGCCAGGCCTAAGTTGATGCTGATGGATGAGCCCTCTATGGGGCTGGCGCCTTTATTGGTGAAAGAGATATTCGAGATAATTAAGGATATAAATCAAAAGGGAACTACCATACTGTTGATAGAGCAGAATGCCAACATGGCCCTTTCCATAGCGGATAAGGCTTATGTTATAGAAACCGGAGAAATCGTACTGGAAGGAAGCGCTGGGGACCTGCTAATCAGCCAGGATGTAAAAAGGGCTTATCTGGGAGGGTGAAAAATGAAAGTTAGAGATCGGATGACAATGGAGGTAAAGACCATTAGCCCAGACACAAATATCACGGAAGCCTTCAAAATAATGAAAGAAAATAATATCAGAAGACTGCCGATAATGCAGGGAAATAAGCTGACCGGCATCGTGACCCTGAGCGACTTGAACCGGGCTGCTCCTTCTGCGGCTACTTCGCTTAGTATCCATGAACTCAATTACCTGCTGGCTAAAACAAAAATCAAAGACATCATATCCAGGCAGCAAGAAGTTTTTACTGTAAGCAGCAACAACTATATCGAAACTGCGGCAAAAATCATGCGTCAGCACCGGATCAGCGGATTGCCGGTGGTTGATGATGGGAAAGTGGTGGGCATCGTTACTGAAACCGATATATTTGATGCTTTAATAGACATCCTGGGCGTAACACAGCCCCATAGTCGGATAGATCTATATGTGCCCAGCGGCCCGGGCAGCCTGGCTGAGATAAGCGGCATAATAGCCTCTCGAGGAATCAGTATAATAAATGCGGTGTTATATTATGATGAGAAAAAATTGCTTTATAAGACCATCATTCGTATAGAGGAATTAAACGGAAAAGAAATTGCTGAAGAGCTTAAGAAAAAAGGGTATGAAATTGAATCAGTACTGATCATAGATAACAGCGAATAATATCAGATTATTACAGCCATGAAAAATAATGATTTGACAACTGAGCTTATGCCAACTATACTCTATCCTAGTTGCGCAAGCACCATTGGCTACGATCAGCTGGATTTATGCAAAAGGGTGTGGGTACAATTTTCGGGCACTATATGATATGATAAGCAGGCGAAAGTATGGTTCATGCCGTTCTAGCGGTTGGGGGCAAACAACTATTAACAAGGAAGCACTCTGCGAGCACCACAATTTGGGTTCGCAAAGCTCAAAGGAACAAGGAAGCACTCTGCGAGCACCACAATTTGGGTTCGCAAAGCTCAAAGGAACAAGGAAGCACTCTGCGAGCACCACAATTTGGGTTCGCAAAGCTCAAAGGAATAAGGAAGCACTCTGCGAGCACCACAATTTGGGTTCGCTGACTCAAAATGATAAGGAAGCGCATCGGTCCTGGTGGGCCGCCTGGACTTCAAATCCAGTCGTGTGGCGGTGGTCCCGTCACGGGTGAGTTCGATTCTCACACGCTTCCGCCAGAAATTGATTAAACCACCAGCTTTAGGCAGGGTGGTTTTTTTGACCTTAAGAATTATTTCCCGGGAAATATCTACATACTTCCTCAAATCATTTCCCTTTTTGCGGCCAAGCCAGGTAGGAATGATGGAGCTTGTTGTCGAGATGTGGTGGAATTAGACTGCTGCACTGTTTCTCCAGATTTTATTTGCGGTGGGCAAACTTACATTGCGGTCCTCCCAGAGCGCATCTAATGTTTAAGACTTGACCCGGTGTTTGCTCCAGTAGCGGAAAGTGATAGCTAGCAGCAGCAGGGCGGACAGAATAAGCAATACGGTTTTAATATCCCGGGCATTAAATAAGCAGACACCCAGGCCGGTATATAAAATGGCGGTAGGCAGCTTGCCTAAAGCAGAAGAGAAAAAGAAATTCCAAAAAGGAACCTCACCCACAGCCGCTGCAATATTAATTGCCGGTGTGGGGATAATTGGTATTATTCGGGCGGCCAGTATACTCCAGAAGGCCATTTCCCGGTCGAATTGTTTGACATCATAACCCAGGTGCCGCTGAATAAAATGATTAGTCCGATTGGCACCCAGCAGTCTGCACAGACCGTAAGCCAGACAGGCTCCGGCCAAGGCTCCGCTCCAGGACAACAGGATACCCAGCTTAAAACCAAAAATCATACCAGCTGCCGCGGCCAGAATTAAATAGGGAAAAACCGGGAAGGCGGCCTGAAGAGCGAATAGCAGAAAGGCTGCCAGGGGAGCCATCAAGCCGAAGGTTCTGATGTATTGGATTATAAAGGGTAAATTGATATGGCTTCCTAAAGAAAAAAGATCCATGGCGCATGCCTCCAAATAGAAAAATATGGTATTTAGGCTATCATCAAAATATCAAGCGGCAAATCATTTGTCAAGGATAGTTTAGTGTAGTCAATAGCCAAGCGAAATGATTTTCGCAGCTTATTCCAAGTGGTCGGGCGCCTATTATGAAAGCCCGCGAATGGTTCCGATCTTCTGCATAGTTGCCCGGCTGGGTTGAAACTGCTTTGCTGATGCTTGCGCTGCTTAAGATAATGGCTGATAAATAGCAGTAATACCGGAACAAGGGCAGAAAAACATCCGACTGTGTTATAATTATCTTGATTTGATGTAGGGAGACCTGGATTTATGAGTTTAAACTCTTTCGACTATCTGATGATTGCTCTGCTGATACTCAGCGGTGTACATGGCTTTAATAAGGGATTCCTCCATGCAGTCGGCAAGCTCATCAGCTTGGCGGCAGGAGTACTGCTGGCTGTTGTTTACTATGAGCAATTCGCCTCCTACCTGCAGGAATATTATGGATTGGCAGATTCGGTAGCTGAGATGCTTCGCAACAAGATACCTATCACTGCCATGAATATGGAACACAGCGCCTTGATAAATGGAATAAATCCTGGCGATGCAGCCAGCGGCTTGGCGTATCTCATAATTGTTGCTATATCCTTCCTGGTTATATTCTTTATCAGCAGCAAGATTATCCAAATGCTATGGTCGGGTTTGGATAGTATGTTTGGATGGGGATGGCTGTCACCGCTTAACCGTCTGCTGGGTATGCTCCTGGTTGTAAGCAGGAATTTTATCATCCTTAGCATCATTTTGGGCTTGATATATCCTGCTTTGGTATTGGCATCGGGAATGGGCTTTTATATGATGCTTTCAGTAACGGAGGCCCTGGACAAATCCATAATCGCTCCTTATATGCTGCAAGGATACGCCTGGTTAAAGGAACTGGCCGGCATAAGCTAAGCTGTTTCATTTATATGCATGTTCCGGATATATTATCCCCGAGACACACCCGGTGCTGGTTTAAAAAGCGGCAGCAGGGTAATATAATAACATTACGGTGCTGGATGTAGCCAGAACAAACGAGGAGGTAGTAACATGACGGAGAAAGCCGATAACCTGGAAAGAAACTCCTGGAGCATGCTGCTGGCAGGAGAAAGAGAAGATGTTCACCGGCTCAATGCAAGGTATATGGATTTTCTTAACCAGAGTAAAACCGAACGGGAAGCGGTAGAGTATATTTACCGGAAGTCTTTGGCAGAAGGATATACCCCTTTGCAGGAGGTGGCAGAATTAAAACCCGGCCAGAAAATAGTCCTTAAATCAAAAGACAAAATATGTGCCCTGATCATTGTAGGTCAGGAGCCCATAGAAAAAGGGATAAACATCGTAGCTTCACATATCGATTCCCCTCGCCTGGATTTGAAGGTTAGGCCCCTATATGAAGAGGACGGACTGGCCTTATTAAAAACCCATTATTATGGAGGAATTAAAAAATATCAGTGGTTAGCTATTCCACTAGCCCTGCACGGAGTGGTAGTTAAGAAAAACGGGGAAATAGTACGGATAATCATAGGGGAAAGTGACGCCGATCCAGTACTTACCATAGCCGACTTGCTTCCGCATCTGGCTAAAGAGCAAATGGAAAAGAAGATGTCTGAAGCCATCAGCGGGGAAGGTTTGAATGCTTTGGCCGGAAGTATTCCTCTGGACAAAACAGATAAGAATCCGGTTAAAGCGTACCTGCTGCAATTATTGAAAGAAAACTATGATATTGAGGAAGAAGACTTTACCAGTGCTGAAATTGAACTGGTTCCGGCTTTCCCTGCCCGAGAGCTGGGATTGGATCGCAGTATGGTCGGAGGCTACGGACAGGATGACCGGGCAAGCGCATTTGCTTCTTTGGAGGCGGTGCTGGAGGTAGAGAATCCAGCTAGAACAGTGCTGTGCCTGTTTGCAGATAAAGAAGAAATTGGCAGTGTAGGCAACACGGGCCTGCATTCCCTGTTAATCGAAAATATAGTTACGGAAATAATGCACCTGGCCGGGGTTAGCAGCTACCTGGATATCAGGCGCTGTCTGGCCAAATCTTATGCTCTGTCCGCGGATGTAAATGCTGCAGTTGATCCTAATTATCCTGAGGTGTTTGAAAAGAGAAACTGCAGTTATCTATCCCGCGGAGTGGTATTAACTAAATTCACCGGATCGCGGGGCAAGGCGGAATCCAGTGATGCCAACCCCGAGTTTTTAGGCAGAATGAGAAAACTGTTTGATGAGGCCGGCGTATGCTGGCAGGTGGGCGAACTGGGGAAAGTTGATATCGGAGGAGGCGGAACAGTAGCCCAGTACCTGGCTTATTACGGAATGGAAGTGGTAGACTGCGGAGTAGCAGTTTTGGGTATGCATTCGCCCTTCGAAATAGTAAGCAAAGCGGATGTATATATGTCTTATAAGGCCTACCGGGCCTTTATGCAAGCATTTTAGCGCCGGGTTTTACCGAGGCCTGCAGGGAATCATTGCCTGTTCAGTACCCAGCAGGTTGCCTGGCCCGGCAATTATCACAAGAAGGGAGGAGTATTCATGGAGACTAAAAAATTAACCCAGATGGTCAGAGCGGCCGGGTGAGCTGCCAAAATAGAGCCAGGGGCTCTGGAAAAAATATTGCAAGACTTTAAGCCTCCAACTCATCCCGACCTGCTGGTGGGCATTGATACCCGGGATGATGCCGGAGTATATAGATTGAATGCAGAACAAGCAATAATACAAACCCTGGATTTCTTTACTCCCATGGTGGATGATCCCTTCCTGTTCGGGCAGATCGCGGCAGTTAATGCAATCAACGATGTGTATGCTATGGGAGGAACTCCGTTGCTGGCCATGAATATTGTCTGTTTTCCCGCTGGCGAAGATTTAACCATCCTGCGTCAGATACTGGATGGAGGACTGTCCAAAATACGTGAAGCCGGCGCTTTAATGGTAGGCGGGCATAGTATTGATGATAATGAACCTAAATATGGTTTGGCGGTTACCGGGCTGGTGCATCCGGAGCAGGTACTGAATAATGCTGGCGCTCGGCCGGGAGATATGATCTTTCTGACCAAACCTATCGGAAATGGAATCCTCTCTACGGCTATTAAAGCCGGGATGATATCTGAATCATCCTATCAGGAAGCAATTAAATGGATGACCATGCTTAATGCTTCTGCCGCCTCAGCTCTGAAGCAGGTAGAAGTTCATGCACTTACAGATGTTACTGGCTTTGGTCTGGTAGGCCACTTATACGAAATGGCCGTAGGGAGTCAGGTAAAAGTCGAACTATACGCTGACCGGGTGCCCTTAATGGAGGGTGCCCTGGAATATGCCCGCATGGGATTGATCCCGGGAGGCACATATAAAAACCGCGCATATTTGCAGGAAAAATTTGTCGGGTACGAGGAGGTAGATCCGGCCATACTTGATCTATGCCTTTCACCGGAAACAGCCGGAGGGCTGTTAATATCTGCCGGAGAAGAGCAGGCCCAGGCCCTTGCTGCGTCCATGAATAAATGGCAGAGTGAGTGTAGTCTGATTGGGCGGGTTATTGACAAGGGGTTTGAGCCGATACAAATTAGGAATTATTAAAAGGAATCGAACTGGTTTAACCGGTAACGGGTTTAAGCAGGTGCAGGTCGGCAGGGGGGATAAGATGCAGAGAAAAGAATTTCAGCTGGGCGATGTAGTGCGCATGAAAAAGAAACATCCCTGCGGCAGTTATCACTGGGAAATTACTCGTATGGGAGCTGACATTAAGATTAAATGCCAGGGTTGCGGGCGGATGGTGATGCTCCCCAGGGCGCAATTTGAAAAACGCATGTTAAGAGTAGAGAATTAATGCAGTAATGTTAACAAATTCCTTTTCGTCAGCATAGAATTCTAGCAGGGGGATTCTAACCTGAAAGGGGAAGGAAAGGAATGAGTAATCCAGAGGGGGCTGTAAGGTTTGCTGCGGGAGATCTGGTTACAGTGAAGAATATGCCGCTCAATCATAAATTTTGTATCATAGCTTTTAAAAACAACGGGAATAAAGAACCCGTAGCTGTCCTGAAAGCATTGTTCAACCATACTTTTATTATTGAAAAACCCTTGTCGGAACTGGACAGCCTGCTTATCAAAGGCCAGCTTTAGAGAACATGGCCGGTCAACAGTCCGGGTCTTGCCATAGTATAATTATACTGGTATAATAATTTGAAGTCCCTGCTCCGGTAACACCGGAGCCTTGTGCCCTTTAAAGGGCTAGTCCATAGGGAGGAGGTGTAACGATGCGCACGTATGAGATGATGTTCATTCTCAAGCCGGACCTTTCAGAAGATGATATTAGCGAAGCCAGGGAAAGATTACAGAAGATAATAGCAGATTTTGGTGGAGAATTCATTAAAGAACTGGACGGCTGGGGAAAAAAGAGGATGGCGTACAGCATTCAGGATTACCCCGAAGGGATATATGCCGTCTGGCATTTTAACGGAGAAACTGAAACTGTAAACGAATTAGATCGAGTAATAAAAATCTCAGATAAATTTTTGCGCCACATGATTATCCGCTTGGAAGAGTAATTAATAAGCCTGGACGGGAGGTAAGCTGGATTGTTAAACAGGGTTATTTTAATCGGGCGTCTCACTCAGGATCCAGAACTAAGATACACTCAAAATGGAACGGCAGTTGCTTCTTTTACCGTAGCAGTTAATCGCAAGTTTAAAAGGGACGAGGCTGATTTTATTCCAGTTGTAGTCTGGAATAAGCTGGCTGAAAATTGTGCTAATTACCTGGGCAAGGGCAGACTGGTAGCTGTAGAGGGAAGACTTCAGATACGCAGTTATGAGGCTCAGGATGGACAGCGTCGGAGAGTAAGCGAAGTAGTGGCAGATGAGGTTAAGTTTCTGGACCGGGCAGGGACCGGCAGTTCAAGTTCTGCTCCCAGCTCTTCAGGTAAAGACAACGCAGATGATTGGGGCAATTTCGGTCGGGAGGTAAGCCTTACCGACATAGACATAGTTCAGCAAGAGGATGATGAAATACCTTTCTGATAAGGAGGGAAAAAAAGCTTGAAGAGAGATAAAAGAAAAAAAAGGCGTCAGTGTAATTTCTGCGCGGACAAGATAGAACATATAAACTACAAAGATGTTCCAAAATTGCGGCGTTATGTAACCGAGAGAGGGAAAATTTTGCCGCGGAGAATAACCGGGAACTGCGCCCAGCATCAACGCCAGATCACAGTGGCCATAAAAAGGGCTAGAACCATGGCGTTATTGCCATATACAGCAGAATAAGCCAGAGTAAGCCCTCATTTGTTGAGGGCTTCAGGTTTTTGAAAAGGTGGGCAGGATAAGGCCGATTACAGCAATCCACCAAACTACCTTTGAGCCCGCTGGGCATAAAATAACCTGCAAGCCAAGAAACAGGCAAGCGAAAGCCCGTGATTGACGCGTACTGAGTACGTTGATTGAGCGGGTTTAATTATCCTTTCTTGGCCTTAGCAGGTTAAATGAGGCCAGAGTGGTAATTAAAACGTATTATCAATGGTATTCGCAGCACTACCCTCATCCGGTAAGCTTGGAGTGTACTGATTGGCAGGAAAATTATGGAATCAAGGCGAAGATACTTAAGGGGGTGGTAAGATTGAGGAAAAAGAACAGCGAGGTCTTATTTGCCAGCAACCTGAAAATGGCTGAAACGCTCAAAGCTGAACTGGTTGAAGCCGTAGGAACCATCTTTAAGGCTATGCTGAAGGCAGATCAGGCAAAAATCAGTGAGGCTCTAGCCAGCGTAATAACCATAACCTACATACTTGGCAGCAAACTGGGCATTGATTTTCACACCATTGACCTCTTGGCCCAAAACAATCTTAAGAGCGGAATGACCGAATCCTGCGAAAGAGACCAGTGGTATGAGGATATGAACCATTTAATGCTCTACCTGGGCAAAAGAAAGAAGGGATAAATTGCCGGCAATTATTTTTTTTCTTCTTGCCACATCTCTAGCCTGTACAGCAATGGCATTATTGCCGCAATTAGCCATGATACCGGCTATAGCTTGGGGTGTATTCCTGATCGTGGCAGGAGTATACCTGGATACCGGTAAAATCCTGTTTATATATTTGGTTAATATAACCTTGCTTTTTATAATCACCGAAGCCGGCACCTTTTTAATTTATCTGGCTTTTTTTGGTATAGCAGCTATGGTAATGTCTCTGCTGGTCAGTTGCAAACGAGATTATTACCAGGTGCAGAAGGCGGGGGTGGTGACGGCGGTTCTGGGAGTCAGCTTGTTTCTTCTCTCATCTTACCTTTATCTTGGTGGGATAGGGATAAGTGAACTGGAAGCTAGCTTGAACCAATCAGCGGAAGAGAGTATTCGCATTTATGAAGAGATAGGTCTGTTTGAGGCGTATGAACAGATGGGGGTTAGCTCGGAGGAGTTTGAAAACTTATTGAAGGGGACCACCGCGGCATTTGCCCGGCATTTACCTGCTATTTACTACAATCAGGCCATAATCGCAGTATTTCTAATGTTGTTGATGGCCGCTTGGGTTAGCCCAAAATCTCAGCTCGAAAGGCTAAAGAAAATGCCCTTCCGGGAAGAGAGAATGCCTTGGCAGTTGGTATGGCTGGCAATAGCCGGATTGGGATTATGGATCTGGGGACGGGATGAATTAAATGTTATCTATTATATAGGATCTAACCTGTTATGGATTATAGTCCCTATTGCCATATATTTTGGTTTGGCCACCATAGTCCATACAACAGAGAGACAAAAGCGATCGACTAGAATTTTCACCACTACCGGGCTGATTTTAATGGCATTGATCTATCCGCTATTTGTTATTATAGTTGTAAGTCTTATAGGATTATTCGATTCTTTGGTTGATTTTCGCCGTAAACTGGGTACTGGGCAGGAGGAATGATTAATGAAAGTTATTTTGACTAAAGATGTTAAGAAACTGGGTACAATAGGGGAAATAAAGGAAGTTTCCGATGGCTATGCCAGAAATTATCTCATACCCAAGGGAATGGCTTTAGAGGCTACGGAGAGCAGGCTGAAGGAAAGCCGGGAAAAAGATCTGAAAGACCAACGCAAAAAAGGCAAAGAAGAGGCTGAAGCCAGGGCGTTGAAAGAAAAGCTGGATGGTAAATCACTCAAATTGCTGGCTCGAACCGGTTCAAGCGAGAAGCTGTTTGGCGCAATAACCGTGAAAGAGATTGCGGAAGGTCTGGAAAAGGAATATGGCACCCAGGTGGACAAGAAAAAAATTGAACTTAAGGAACCCATCAAACACCTGGGTATTTATGAAGCTAGGCTAAAAATATATCCAGCTATCCAGGCGCATATAAAAATAATAGTAGAGGCTGAATAAATCAGGGGGGTCATGGTGAAACAATACCAGGTAAGAGCTATCAAAAAGAAAGGTTCTCAGCATAGACAGGACAAACTTCGTTGGAGGGTTGAGAGCCTGTACGAGAGACTGCAGCAATTCTTCGGTATCCAGGAGATGGTGCTGAAAGCAAACAAGCTGGATGCCATTGAATTGATGAATTCCGACGATCTCGAAGAGAAGATACTGGCTTTGCGCAGAATCCTCCTGGAAGATCCTACCATCAGCGGCCTGATGCATCCAGAGCAACTGTATTTGGAAATAGGCTCCCTGGAGGATATTTTTTCTGAACTATGTACCCGGCGTCAGATAGAAGAAGAGCTTCAGCTCAGTATACAAGAAAAAATGAACGAAAAGCATAGTGAGTATATGCAGGAGATAAAACTTCAGATACTTAAAGAGCAGAAGAACTCTCCCGAAAACGCCCAGACCTTAAAAAACCTGGGGAGACTGGAAAAAATGGAGAGCGTAAAGCTAAGCAAATCTGTGCTGGACGTGTTAAGGCCAGCTACTTTTGATGAGGTTATCGGACAGGAAAAGGCCATAAAGTCACTGATTGCCAAACTGAACACCCCCTATCCCCAGCATATCTTGTTATATGGGCCCCCGGGAGTTGGAAAAACCAGTTGTGCCAGATTGGCTTTGGAATTAGCCCGGGAGAGGGAACAGAGCTGTTTCGGCAAAGAAGCTCCTTTTATAGAAGTTGACGGTACCACCCTGCGCTGGGATCCAAGAGAATCAACCAACCCGCTGCTAGGCTCAGTTCATGATCCCATCTATCAGGGAGCGCGAAAAGATCTGGCTGAAGAAGGTATCCCCGAACCGAAGCCGGGATTGGTAAGTGATGCCCATGGAGGTATACTGTTTATCGATGAGATCGGAGAAATGGATGGCATTTTGCAGAATAAACTGCTCAAGGTTTTGGAAGACAAGAGAGTTTCCTTTGAATCAGCTTATTATGATCCCCACAATGAAAGAGTACCGAGATATATCAAGCAGATGTTTGAACAAGGAGTTCCGGCAGATTTTGTCTTAATAGGAGCGACTACCCGAAGCCAGGAAGAAATAAACCCGGCCTTGCGATCTCGCTGCATGGAAGTTTTCTTTGAGCCCCTGAATGCAGAAGCTATACAAAAAATAGTTCGGTTGGCCGCGATAAAATTAGATATTGAAATCGAATCAGGGGTGGAAGAACTGATAAGCTATTACGCTGATGATGGGAGATTGGCCAACAAATTGCTGGTTGATGCTTATTCCATAGCCCTAAATAAGGATGGTAACAGCACTACGGAGATGAAGCCAATGGTGGGAGTTGATGAGATCTATCAGGCTATACAAAACAGCAGGACAACACTGAATATAGACCATAAAGCATCTGATCAGAATGAGGTGGGAAAGATATTCGGCCTAGGAGCCTCTGGTTATCGGGGAAGAGTACTGGAAATCGAAGCAGTTGCTTTCCCGGCTGATCCAAAAGGAGCAGGGAGAGTAAGGTTCAATGATACCGCTGGATCAATGGCTAGAGATTCGGTGTTCAATGCCGCTTCGGTAATCCGCAGAGAGTTTGGTAAAAACATTCATGATTTTGACCTGCATATTAATTTCGTAGGCGGAGGCAAAGTAGATGGGCCATCAGCGGGAGCGGCCATTTATCTGGCGATAGTGAGTGCAATGCAAGGAAAAGCAATCCGCCAGAATATTGCCGTAACCGGAGAGATTTCCATACAGGGCCAGGTAAAACCGGTAGGCGGATTGCATGAGAAAATTCATGCAGCCCGTCAAGGGGGAATAAAGAAGATTCTGATACCCTGGGACAATCGTGATGACCTGGGGAATGTCCATACCGGGCTGGAGATCATCCCGATTGCCTCCATCCGGGAAGCTTACAGGCATATTTTTGAGGAAGAGCCAGTAGCCGAAGCTCAGGATTCAACATAGAGAACCTTACGACAGGAGTGATGCATCATCCGGCAGGCGCTGCATCCTGGTTTAGGCATAATAGGCCCCGGCTCATCATATTCTGTAGCGGAGGAGGCAGCAGTTTCGGCTGAACCGGTGCAAGGACCATTGTTGACACTGGAAAAGGCTTCTGCTAATATTAGTTTGCTGGTGCCAAATTCATATTTCTTTATGTTTAGCATAGCGCAACCAGGGTTAACGTGGAGCAGGGGGTGGACTAATGTCAGCCACAGTATTAATAGGTAGTCAGTGGGGAGACGAAGGAAAAGGTAAAATTACCGACTTTCTGGCTGAAAAAGCGGATTGTGTGGTTAGATATCAGGGAGGAAGCAATGCCGGCCACACAGTGGAAGTCGATCATGAAAAATTTATGCTTCACTTGATACCATCCGGGATTTTGTACCCCAATACCTTGTGTATAGTTGGTAATGGAGTCGTTGTTGATATGGGCAAGGTTATACAGGAACTTGATTCACTGAAAACCCGGGGTATCGACACCAACAATTTGCGCATCAGTCTTAAAGCACCCGTAGTGATGCCTTTCCATAAAAAGATAGATGAACTTGAAGATCGTGAAAGCCGTATCGGAACTACCAAAAGAGGTATAGGTCCGACCTATGCGGACAAGATCAATCGTATAGGAATCCGAATATGCGATCTGTTGACTGAACAGGACTATCTGGAAAAGCATATCAAGAAGCTGGTAGAAGGTAAAAACCGGATAATCAGGGATATATACCATGAAGAGGGCTTTGACTACAGGCTGATAATGCAGGAAGCCATTGAACAGGTTAATCAGCTGAAGCCCTACCTGGCTGATACCTCGTATTTAATTTATGAAGCCATTAAACAGGGGAAAAAGGTGTTGTTTGAGGGAGCCCAGGGCACCTTGCTGGATATTGATCACGGAACTTACCCTTATGTAACCTCATCTCATCCTATATCAGGGGGAGCCTGTGTAGGAGCCGGGATTGGTCCGACTCAGATCAGCAAAGTACTGGGTGTAGCCAAGGCTTATACTACCAGGGTAGGCGAAGGACCTTTCCCAACTGAGCTCAGTGATCAAACCGGGGATCGGCTCCGGGAAAAGGGCGCTGAATTCGGTACTACCACCGGTCGGCCCCGCAGGTGCGGATGGCTGGATACCGTGATTCTTCGCTATGCGACCCGGGTGAACGGGATGACTGATATGGCAATTACCAAACTGGATGTACTGGATGGTTTTGAAACCATAAAAATATGTGTAGCCTATCGTTACCAGGGGAAATTGTTGTACGAGTTTCCGGAAACCTTAAGCGTACTTGAACAATGCGTTCCAGAATATATAGAGATGCCGGGATGGCAGAAAGATATCAGCGGTATAAGGAGGCTGGAGGATCTGCCGGAAAACGCCCGGGCCTATCTAAATAAGATTGAAGAGATAACCGGAGTAAAACAATGTCTGGTTGCAGTAGGAGCTAGAAGAGATCAGACCATAGTAAACTGCAATCTATTTGATTAAGAATCATAGCGGGCGCATAACTCAGCGGGAGAGTGCCACCTTCACACGGTGGAAGTCGCAGGTTCGAATCCTGCTGCGCCCACCATTATAGATATGGAGATACTTGCACATAGACAGTATTTTTGTTAATATAACTGTGCAAAGGTTTGCGGAGCCCTAGGAGAGCTGTTACCATGTCGGTCTGTCCAGGCGAAGGTCGGGGGTTCAAATCCCATAGGCGGCCTGGCCATAATATATAGAGAAGTGTATGCGGGAGTAGCTCAGTGGTAGAGCACCGGCTTCCCAAGCCGGGTGTCGAGGGTTCGAACCCCTTTTCCCGCTCCATTAATAAAAAGTGAGCGCAGCAAACATGAGATTGTAGTCCTGGAGGGGCTCCATTAATAAAAAGTGAGCGCAGCGAATTACCAACTGTTCTAGCAGGATAGATGGGTTAAAACTACCCGCAGCAGATTCCCCTGTAAAAGCAGCTAAGTGAGAGGAGCAAGAGAGAATGAGCAAACATATTGTTACCATGGTTAAACCTCATCTGAAAAGGGCAGTTCAGGATATTAATTGCCGGGAATGTGCTACATCATGTCAATCTGCCTGTAAGACATCCTGTACAGTTGGGAATCAATCCTGTAAAAAGCAGAAATAAGCTTAGAAGCAAGCGAAGGGGCCAGTGCCCCTTTTTTTATGGCAAAATATTTCGGGAGGATGCCCCGTGCAGTTAGAAAATTATGATTTTGGCGCCCATATCCATCTTTATGAATATCAGGATGTGAATATTCTTCTTGATGTCAACAGCGGAGCCATTCATATGTTGGATACAGTAGCAAACAAATTACTTCAGAATATTATAGAATATAAGGGAAACATTGACAGAGCAGCTGTGGTGACAGGAAGATTATTCCTCCAGGATGAGGTTAGAGATGCCCTGGACGAACTAAGAAGTTTGCAGGAGCAGGAGGCCTTGTTCACTGAGCCGGAGATTCCTCAAGTTGATTTGTCCCAGGCTGATGTCAAAGCTATCTGCCTGAATGTGGCTCATGCTTGTAATATGAAATGCGCCTACTGTTTTGCAGCCCAGGGAGATTTTGGCATGAAACCAGCCTTGATGTCTCTGGATACAGCCAGGAGAGCCATGGACTTCTTATTGCATAACAGCAGATCGGTCAAAAACCTGGAGGTTGATTTTTTCGGGGGAGAACCTCTGCTGGTTTTTGATATGCTGAAAGAATTGGTAGTATACTGCCGGAAGCGTGAGAAAGAGACGAAAAAGCGCTTTAATTTTACCCTAACCACTAATGCGGTATTATTGGAAGACGAAGTAGTTGACTGGGTTATAGCCAATGATATAAGCGTTATTCTATCCCTGGATGGAAGAAAAGCGGTGAATGACCGGCACCGGCTTCTGAATGACGGAAAAGGCACTTATGATTTAATCCTCCCTCATATTCAGAACATGGTGGCCCGCCAGCCGACAAGCTATTTTACCCGGGGAACCTTTACCCGTCAGAATCTCGATTTTTCACGCGACTTACAGCACTTGATCCAGCTGGGATTTGATTGCATATCGCTGGAACCGGCGGTAGGGCCTGATAATGGATACGCTATTCAAGCCCAGGACTTGCCCGAGGTATTGGAGGAATACGAGAGATTGACCGATGTTCTGCTGGACAGTTATATGGAGGGTAAAGAGATAGAGTTCTTTCATTATAATTTAAACCTGCAGAGAGGACCTTGCCTGGCTAAACGGGTAACCGGATGCGGAGCGGGCATCGAATATCTGGTAGTTACTCCCGAGGGAGATATATACCCTTGTCACCAATTCGTAGGAGATCATAACTTCTATATAGGAAATATTCTGGAAGGAACCGTAAATTCCCAGATAAGGCATAGGTTTACCCGCAGTCAACTCAAGGACAAAGAATGTCTAAATTGCTGGGCCAGATACTTTTGTGGGGGTGGATGCCATGCCAGTGCCTATTATCGGAATCAGGATTTTAACCAACCGCATCAGCTTAGCTGCCAGATGCATAAAAAGCGAATCGAAGGGGCAATATTTCTGGATTTGAAGAAGACATTAGCAAGGCAAAATGTAAAAACTGACACAGAAAGAAGGAAATTACAAACATAAAATCGAATTTTAAATAGGATTAATAACAGGGAGAATTTATATATGATAGCATATTTTAGTAAGTACAGGGATAGATTGCCAATGATCTCTGTATCCCTTACACTTGTTTTTGTTATGTTGGTGGGCTTGATCGGAAGCAACACTACCGCTTATGCAGTTTATATAGATGAACAGGAAAAGCTGGTGGTAAGATCGACAGACCGAGTAGAGCAGATAAGACAGGAAATCCAAGCGGAACTGGATGAGCAGTATGACGGCAGAATGGAGGTCTGTAACCAGATCGAGTATACCAAAACCTGGGTTTGGCCAGGAGCGGTGACTCCAGAGGAGAAAATTAAGGAAATTCTGTTAGCAGAATTAGATGTTCGGATTATGGCAGCTGCCATCAGTGTGGACAGCAAAATCATAGCTTACATGGAGACAGAAGAACAGGCGGAACAACTGCTACAAGATCTGCGAAATCAATATACCCGGGTGGATCAGAATGAGAAACTGTTGGAAATAGGTTATGAAGAAAAGGTTGAAGTCCAGCAGGGCTATGTCAATCCGGAACAATTGTTGTCAATGGAAGAAGCCCGCAACCTAATTACTACCGGCACCTCCACTCCCCAGAAATACGTAGTGGAAGAAGGAGATTGCCTGTGGTTGATCGCCCGCAGAAACGATATGTATGTAGACGACATAATCAACGCCAACGGACTGAAAACGGAAAATCTCAGCCTGGGGCAGGAACTCATTCTAGAAAAAAGCCAGCCTTACATAAGTGTATTAAGCAAAGTTGAGGGAGAAAAAACGGAAGCTATTCCCTATGAAACCAAGGTGCTGGTTGATAAATCTTCCTCCACCATAAAGGTAACCCAGGCAGGGATGGATGGACAAAAGCATATAGCCTATGTAGCTACTATGATAAATGGGGTGTTGCAGGAAAGAGAGATACTGGAAGAGGACATCATCAAAGAACCCATAGACAAAGTGATAGTAAAAGGGTCTCAAGTGGTGCAGGTGGCCTCCAGGTCAGGCGGTGGGACCGGAGCTCTGGACTGGCCGGTATACGGCTCGATTTCCCAATATTACCGGAGCGGACATCTCGCCATTGATATAGCCACCAAACGGGGAACCCCGATCAAGGCAGCTGACAGCGGATACGTAACCTATGCCGGCTACCAGGGGGGATATGGCAACTTCATTATAGTGGACCATGGCAATGGAATTGTGACCCGATATGCTCATTGTGACAGTTTACTTGCTTCAGTGGGGCAGAAAGTGGATAAAGGGCAAACAATAGCGACCTTGGGCAGTACGGGCAGAAGCACCGGACCCCATTTGCATTTCGAGGTGCAGTCGTACGGAAGTTTCCAAAACCCATTGAACTATCTAAAATAGATTATATCGAAAACCCTGATCCGTAGGGGTCAGGGCTTTTTGCTTTTACAGAAAGGAGATCTTAGATGTATGATGTAATCATTGTTGGTGCCGGGCCAGCAGGATTAACCGCAGCCATTTATACCGGTCGGGCAAAACTGAAAACCCTGGTAATTGAATCCAATATTCCAGGAGGAAATGCCGGAATTACAGATATGATCGAAAATTATCCCGGTTTCCCCCAAGGGATCAATGGAGGAGAACTCATGGCTCTCTTCCTGGAACAAGCTGAAAACTTCGGTGCGGAGTTAGTATATGATCAGGTTATTCATATTACCTCAGGCGAAGGAGTCCATAAGCTGATAACCTCCGGGGGTGAGTACCGCACTCGGGCGATTATTATTGCCGCCGGAGCCCGCAGGCGAGAATTGGAAGTAGTCGGGGAGAAAGAGTATATGGGCAAAGGGGTATCCTACTGTGCCACCTGCGACGGCTTATTCTTCCAGAATACTCCGGTCGCGGTAATAGGCGGAGGTGATTCAGCCGTAAAAGAGGCCCTTTATCTGTCCGATATAGCTTCCCGGGTATACCTGGTTCATCGCCGGGAAGGGTTCAGAGCCAATGAAACCTCTCTGGACAAAATGTTTAAAGATGACCGGATAGAATTAAAGCTTAATAAGATCGTAAAACGGATTGAAGGTGATAATACCCTGATGAAAAACATAGTATTATATGATGTGCTAAGCGGCCAGGAAGAAAAACTCTCCGTAGAAGGTGTATTTGTCAGCATCGGCATGCTGCCGGCCAGTGAGTTTTTAAGTGATTTGGTTGAGCTTTCCAATGGATATATTGTCACCGACGAAAACATGATGACTTCGGTGACCGGGATTTTTGCCGCCGGAGACGTAAGAGCCAAGAAACTCAGGCAGGTATCTACTGCAGTAGGCGATGGAGCAATGGCAGCGGCCGCGGTGACCGAATTTCTCAAGGAATAGTTCCCATAATTTGGCCGTCCCGGGCTCCCCTATCCCCGTAGTATAATGGTCTACGGAGGGGGGAAAGGGAGCATGAACGCACTTAAGCCGGCTGCTCCATACAAAAGTGGAGTTGTGCTGCTGCTAATAATGGTTCTGTTGATGGTATTGATTAGCAGGAACAGTCAAGGGGTGGTAAGGGCTTTTGTCGCCGGAGAAACCAGGTGGAAGACAGCCGGTTTCCTGGAAGAGGATACCGAACACTTTCAAATCAAATATATGGCTGTAGATGGGGATTATGTTGAGAATATCGGCCAAACGGCAGAAGATGCCTACGTAAAAGTTACCCAGTTATTTGGTTATGAGCCGGAACGCAAGACAACTATTATTATATATCCGGACAGTGCCAGCTTGGCCCGCAGTTTCGGATGGGACAAAGACGAAAAGGCTATGGGAGTATACTGGGCAGGTACAATAAGATTACTATCACCACAGCAGTGGATCAATTCCAATGCTAACTGGGAAGAAATATTTGCCGGGGAAGGGCCGGTATATCATGAGTTTGCACATTTAATGGTAGATGATATCACCAGAGGAAATTATTCACGCTGGTTCACAGAAGGAATTGCCCAGTATGTGGAGAAGAAGATAACAGGGTTTGAATTTCAAGATCCAATGCCCAATAAATATGCAGGTTATTATACTTTTGACCGTCTGGAGAAAAACTTTAATGAACTGGACCAGCAGGTTGCCTACCGGGAGTCTCTGCAAATTATAGAATTTATGGTTGACAATTATGGGGAAGAATGCCTCTGGATGATACTAAAATGTCTGGGTGAGGGCAACAGCATGGATTATGCTATAAATCGGAGCAGTGGAATTGAGTACCGGGTTTTTGAAAGAGATTTTTTAGAGAGTGTAAATCAATAACAAGAGTTAAGAGGTGTAATCGGTGAAAGATACTCTCCTAATTAAAGGGGGCAACCCCTTAAATGGAAAAGTCCGGGTCAGCGGAGCCAAGAATGCAGGTTTGGTGATTATGGCCGCCAGTATACTGGCGGAAGGCGAAACCATATTGGATAACCTGCCCCGTATACGTGATGTGGAAGTTATGATGCAGATATTAAATGAAATCGGAGCTGAAACCCATTGGAATGAAGATGATAGCTTATCTATAATAGTGGAAATGGACAAGATTAAAACCAGCACTACGTATGAATTGTCCAAGCAACTCCGGGCGTCCAATCTATTCCTGGGAGCTATGCTGGGAAGCCGGGGACAGGCGGTGATATCCATGCCTGGAGGCTGTGATATAGGGTCACGCCCTATGGATCTTCATATAAAAGGCCTGCAAGCACTGGGGGCACAGACCCAGATTGAGCATGGATATATCTATGCCACTGCTAATAGGACCGAGGGAGCCAGGGTATATCTGGATTTTCCCAGCGTGGGGGCTACAGAGAATATCATCATGATGGCCTGCAGAACACCCGGAACCAGCACCATCGAGAATGCTGCCAAGGAACCTGAAATTGTGGATCTGGCCAATTACCTTAATTCCATGGGGGCACGGATCCGTGGAGCAGGTACCGATGTAATCAAGATCGAAGGCACACAGTACTTGACTGCGGGCCGTTACGCCATAATTCCGGATCGGATAGAAGCCGGAACCTATATGATATCAGCGGCTATCACCGGAGGTGAGGTCCTGATAGAAAATGTAATTCCCACCCACCTGCATCCTATCATTGCCAAGCTGCAGGAAACCGGTGCTATAGTAGAAGAAAAAGATGATGGGATACTGGTAAAAGCCGGTCCTTTCATTCGTCCGGTGGATATAAAAACATTGCCTTATCCGGGCTTTCCAACGGACATGCAGTCTCAGATGATGGCACTATTATGTATGAGCCGAGGCTCCAGCATAATAGTGGAGAATGTATTTGAGAACCGGTTCCAGATCGTGGATGAATTAAAGCGCATGGGGGCCAAGATTAAGGTAGAAGGCCACACCGCGGTAGTGGAAGGTGTTAACCGGCTCTGCGGAGCACGGGTTAAAGCCACTGATTTACGGGCTGGAGCTGCCCTGGTTCTGGGAGCCCTGGCTGCCGTAGGAGAAACTGAAATAGAAAACGCGGTTCACATATTCCGTGGGTATGAAAATCTTGCCGAAAAATTAGCCTCGCTGGGTGCAGATGTTAAATAAATACCGATCTTGCCCTTCATCTTGTTTCCACGCTCGGGCAACTTGATTGACAGGTTGGGGCTGCTATTCGGCAGTCCTGAACTCGTTTCTGGACCATTTTGTCCCCTCATAGCTCCAAGGGTTGTTCCCATTAACCTGACAACTGACAAAATGTATATAGTTCATTACTGTTGGGCTAAAATCAAGGGTATCAAGGTATGGAATATATTAAACAGTATAATTCTCCCCCCGGTGCCCAAGCTATTTTTAAGGTGGAGCAGAACATTGACCAGCTTAAATATAGGAGGGAGAACCGTGGGAAGAAACCGAACGATATTAATCGCATTTTTAGTCTTTTTTTGTTTAGGATGGGGTATATTCAGTTTTCTTGAACCAGCTGGGCATTCTCTGCAGGATGACGAGGGTGTTCTGCATACCGAAGCCGGATTATATGGGGAGAGAATCAGCGATGTAGCTGCCCGGGTAAGCCCTTCCATAGTTGGTATTAGCAACCTGAGCCGCAGCGGGGGCATATTCTCCCAGGAACTGGTAGAATCTACCGGATCCGGCGTTATCCTGGACCAGGAAGGCTATATTGTTACTAATAATCATGTGGTAACGGGGGCTGATACCCTGACCGTGACCTTGGCTGATGGCAACGAGGAACAAGCAGAGGTAATCGGAAGTGATCCGCAGACGGATCTGGCTGTACTTAAGGTTCAAGTGGATAATCATGTTACTCCCATTAAAATTGGTGATTCAGAAAAGCTGGTGGTAGGGCAGGAAGTGATTGCTATCGGGAATCCGCTGGGACTCAGGTTCGCCCGATCAGTAACCGCCGGGATAGTCAGCGGGCTGAATCGACTTTTAACTACCGAAGAAGGATATTTATTCCGCCTGATACAGACCGATGCGGCAATAAACCCAGGCAATTCCGGAGGGGCTCTGGTGAACATGGAGGGGGAATTGATCGGAATTAATACGATAAAGATTGCCGAGAGCGGCTTCGAAGGTATGGGCTTTTCCATCCCGTCCAATCAGGTAAAGGCAGTAATAGAAGAATTGAAAGAGAAGGGAAAAGTAACCAGGCCTTTGATGGGAATAAAGGTAATCGGCGAGATAAGCCAGGAGAAAGCACGATATTATGAACTCCCCATTAAAGGAGGGGTAATCATCGAACCGGTAAGCGGAGGTGCGGCGGACAAGGCTGGCTTAAAAGCCTTTGATATCATATATGCCCTGGACGGTAACGAAGTGGCTACCGGCATGGAGCTACAGGGGTACGTTCTGGGGAAAAAAGCAGGAGATTCCGTTCGGGTAACTATTATCAGGCTGTTAAATGCAAACGCAGAGCAGGCCCAGGTCCAGAAACGCACAGTCGAAGTCACCTTGAGATAAAACTATGTGACGGGGACGGGGTTGTTGACAACATTTTCAACAATCTTAATGACAATTAGAGGGTTGCAAGTGTCCCCTTCCGGAAATCGGATATCGATAGAAATAATGTATCGGGTGTTCCGTCAGAGGAGTGTTCATATGGTATTATAATTTTTCATTGCGGCAGCGGAAGATAGCCCCTCGAAAACAATATTTATTTTTTGGTCTGGCTGGGTTAGACTGGGAAAAACCACTTATGGAGCAGATATGAAATATAGAATAATATCAGTAGGCAAGATACGGGAACCATTCTACCAGGATGGAATAAAAGAATACATAAAACGATTGAACTCTTATACCAGTATCGAGTTAGTAGATGGATTGGAAGAAAAAACCAATCCCCGAGCGGGAGAAAAAGAGATAGAAAAGATCCTGCAAAAAGAAGGGGAAAAAATACTGGCCCTACTGGGAAAAGATGAATTGCTGGTCGTCTTCGATATAGCTGGAAAAAGGGTTGATTCAGAACAACTGGCTGAACATATCAACCATTGGAACAGCTCCGGCAAAAACCGGGTAACCCTGGTTATAGGAGGTTCCCACGGTTTGTCTGACCAGGTTAAAAAACTAGCCGACCTGTCTATCTCCTTTTCTCCTATGACCTTCCCCCACCAGATGGCAGTCCTTATGCTAAGTGAACAAATATACCGGGGCTTTAAAATAATAAAAGGTGAAAAATACCATAAGTAATTAGTGATTATTATTTATCGTATTATGGAAATCAGTATTGGTTTAAACAAAGGATACTGTGCATGGCTTTTCCTAATTTTAAGCCAAACCAAGCTAGTGGCTCACTTTTTCCTGCTTGGTTTATGTACTACATTAATTCCTAACACCCTTATTAATGGACTTAATTCTTCAGATATACCACCAATGATTTCATCTATATCTAACTGCTGAATAAACCCTTTTACGTTCGACCCCTTCACATAAACCTTATTCGCCTGCTTAAACAAACTTTTTAGTTTCTGTATTCCGCTTCCACCAGGAAGTGATGTATCTTGTGGAAGTCTTAAAAATCTTAGAAGACCAGAATAATCATATAAGAACCAGTCTTCAATGGAATGTCGGGCTCTTATATGTATTACTTTATTGGCCCCAGCCCCCTTAAGATCAGCTTCTACTAACCTCCAATTAACGGGTGGTTTACGTGCATATTCGAATGCATCTGTGTCATAACAAAGAACAACATCAAAAATAATTCCAGGATTATCTCTTAAAATTTGATTAGTGAAGATCCTTAATACTTTATTTTGAAAGTTTCTTATGCCTCTTGCGTTTCTATAAATAATCCTGAGGTTTCTCGTAGATTGGGAATGTTGTCGCAGTAAACATTGTACCAAGGCCCTAAAAAATTCAATTTCTGTATCCCCTTCTACAAAAAGCAGGATGCCTCGTGAGCTCAATACTTAATCACACTCCAGATATTTAATGAGCTCTTTGATATCTTCCTCGGAGCCACTCATTAAATCGAAAATATAATCGCCAGTTGATTCTCTGGCTTCTACTGCATCTTTCTCTAAAGCTTTTTTAGAAGAAGACCTAATCGTAAAGAAACGAGCCACGCCATTATTTGAAGGCAGACCTACATAAATACTTGAAAGATCCAAATATTGAATCAAGTATGGCGAATGACTAGTTACTAACACTCTGCAGGTTTCAGTCATTTGATCTATGATTTCTAAGAGATGCTGTAATAAACTGGGATGTATGCAGTTTTCTGGTTCTTCAATAGCCACAAGCGATAATTGGTTGTGATCTGACAGTATGATGCAGGTAAGCAACAACAGAATACGCTTGGCACCATCTGACATATTCTCAAAATTAATGGGCTGATTGAGGGTTTTATCAGTTACAAACAGTGCAAATACCTCATTTGTTACTTTGAAAGGAAGGCCTTCCGGAATATTATGTTCTATTTCTCCTTCTAATGTAGTCTTTACCACCTCAATTTTCTCTATTTGCGGAAACAGTTGCTGGTAAGAGCTAATTAGCAAATCATATTTATGAGACGTCTGAGGGTCTTTCTTTAAATGATAGATTGCTCGGGGAAGATTCTCTAGATTATCAATTTGCAGATCTTCCCAATCGGTCCGAACAAATGGAGCCGGATGATACGCAGGTTCTGCATCTAAATGACGTTCGATATGTGCACTGAGTTTATTTATTTTCTTAACGATATCAATAAAGAACAAATTATCGTAAGCATTTAATTTGTTTATTACTAATTCATCCTGCTCAATGTTGATGGAATAATCGCAACGGCCGCTGTCAACCTTTTTATATTTTGCTTTATCACCAGCTCTTAAAATATACTGGGCATACTTCTGGCCCTTCCCATCTTTTTTAACTTTAAGCCATTCCGATATAATGCTTCCACCTGTCTTATCACTTTTAATCCATCTAAACTGAAAACCATAGGTAATCCATACCCTTCCCAGCGCAGAATCAGTATCAGTAGTCATTTCTAATTCAAATTTAAAATCTTCTTGGGCTAATTTTCTGTTAAGTGGGACTCCAGGAATCCAACGCATCATTGTTTTCTTATTATCACTTGATATAAAACTAATACCAAAATCAATGGCTGTTAGTAAGTTAGATTTACCGAAGCTGTTCAGAGAAATAAGAGACTGAATTTTGTTGAAAAACATAGTAGTAGTATCAATGTTTCTAAAACCATGTACAGTAATTCTTTCGATTTGCATAGTACCTACTCCTCTATTCCAATAATCTAAACGAAATACATTAACCATCTTATTTATACCACCTTTAACACATATGTGCAACGTTTTTGTGCGTTTCTATATATATTTATATGCATAATTGCACAATAATATACATTGGGGCACAATTTTATAGCTTTTGATTGACAGATGAAAATGATGGTATATATTATTAGGGGATAAGGAAAAACAATGGAAGATTTGTTTAACCGGAATTCATACAGCGTATCACAGGCGGACTACAGTAAGTTATTCTAGTATTTTTGCATTATCGGCCACAAGCAAATTGGCTATTTATTGTACTAGCTGGAAAAATGAGGGTAGTACAAAGGAAACCATCCCCCAAAATATGGAAACAAACTTTACAGGTAATATTAGTATGCTAGAATTATAGGCATAACTAGTGTTTAAATGGAGGAAATCATATGAATCCGTTAGAAAGTATCCGTGCACACATGAATGAACTCCGTAAAGATTATTTGGTGTCAAAAATAGGGGTTTTTGGTTCATGCGCCAGGGGCGAAGATACGGAAACCAGCGATGTTGATATCCTGGTCGAATTTAGCGAACCGGTTGATATGTTTCATTTTATCCGTCTTCAGAATCATCTCACTAACATTATCGGACGAAAAGTAGATCTCGCTACTCCCCAGGCGATTAAACCCCGTATCAAAGATCGGGTAATGCAAGAGGTGTTATATGTATGACCCGTGACCATAGATTATATTTGAAGAACATGCTGGAAGCGATAAATAAAATCTAGAGATATACCGCTAATCTAACATTTGATGAATTTACCTTGAATGAGATGGCTATAGATGCTGTTATACGAAACTTTGAAATAATAGGTGAAGCGGCAGGGCGCATTTCCTCAAACATTCAGTTGTTATATCCAGAGATACCCTGGTATGAAATGAAAGGCATGAGAAATATAGTAGCACACGAGTATTTTCGTGTTGATCTGCAGATCATATGGAAGACTGTTCAGGATTCGTTACCAGAGTTGGGTAGGTTGATACAGAGCTTGCTAGCCCAACAGCAATAAACGGCAGATAAAAAGGGGAGGCTGGGCCTCCCCTTAGCTTTTCTGTCCTTAGCAAGATATAGTTAATAAATATGTTTTCTGTTTGAGGTAATGAGAGATACGATGAAAAATACCATAAGTAACTTGATTTTGCATGGAGTCTTGTGGTAAAGAGACTTGCTAACCCAAGTGAGCAGCCTTGATGATGGACAACAATATTACACCGAATACAGCTATGACGGGGTAGGAAATCTAAGCAGCATGGCAACCGGCAACGGAAGCAACCTGACAACATATAACTATAACAGCCTGAATCAATTAACCAGGTAAACCGATCCCATGGGAAATAGCGAGACTTACAGCTATGACCTCAACAACAACCTCATCAGCAAAACAGATAAAAACCAGAACCGGATCGTAAATACCTATAACGCCTTAAATCAACCCCTAAAATGCACTGTAACCCAGCCTGACGGCACAGTACAGAGCCAGGAGATCAGTTATGCCCTTAACGGCGCCAAAATCAAAGAACGAAATGAAAACCTGATTACCAACCTGCATTACGACAATCAGTGCAGAGTAATCAGCCAGGAAGACAGCAACGGAATCAAGCAGAGCTATACCTATGACCTGGCCGGCAACCGTATCACCTACCAGTATGTCATGGGGGCGGGTTTTGTCACGCTATGCGCTTTGGATAATCCTCCTGCCAATTCCCGTCAACCTTTCAATTTGGCTTATTTATAAGCTATAACCTGCCTTCAGGTCTTTTAGGTATTGTCCAATGGTTCGGCGAGGCTGGTAAACAAGATCTGTACTCATTTGCCTGCTTTATGGAGCGCAATCGAAAGATCATTGATGACCGCATGGTTAAATTGGTTGTCCAGGGAGAGTTTAGTTAATTTTCCCTTCCCCTAAAGGGGGCATCTTGATCAGTGATTTCGTAAACTATTGCTGAACATTATGGGCTAGCAGTAATAATTGATGGTTTGTCGATACCCCCGTCCCCACGGCATCCCCTTTATTTTTTGCGCTTAGTAATAAATATGGTCAAAACGCCAGCAATCAGCAGGACGGCTATTGCGACTACGGTTATACTGTTCTTTGTATTATTGTTTTGTTCTTCTGATATATCATTGTTTACATGTTCTTGTCCTGATTCTTGCTGGGCTTCCGCAAGGATTGCCCTGAACACATCCTGTGTTTCTTCGCTCCAGTCGGACAACTCGTCATCTATTGAAAAATTCTTGACTTCACCGGCCACGCCGTCTGTGGCGGATACCATCTGCCCGTCGGTTATGAGGAGCTCCTCTCCGTTGTTGGGCTTAAAGGAAACAGTACCTTCCAGCACCTTCAGGGTAGAAGTCGTGCCATCTTCCTCCATGACATAGGTGGTGCCTCTGGCCCCGGCAATCGCCTGGCCCATTTCCACCTCCAGTGATCCATCCTTGACCATTTTCTTCACATTTGTTATAACCTTGCCGACCAATAGCAGAAGCTTATTTTCTTTTTCGGGGCCCAAGGATACGATAATCTCCGCCGGACCTCTGAGCACAAAAAGAGTCATATCCGGCAATGATAAATGTACCTCTGCCCCTCTTTGTAAACGGAGGACATCGCCATGATACATAGGTTCATCCAACTCAGCAAAATTCCAGCCCAACACATCATCCCCCGCGCGGACGCTCACCTCTCCTGATATATTGCTGAATCTGATGCCGGAATCAATGGGATTCCCGTTTTTATCTCTCGGAACTTCAATTTTTCCTGCGCGCGGCCAAGGCTTTTCGGCTTCCCCATCGTTTTTTACCATTGTAAAGGGGATCTTCTCCGCACCCTTTTCACCCCATCGCATATAACCCTCGCCGCGCATGATGTATCCCGTGAAATCAAATTTAATATACATCAGGTCTTCGAAAAACTCGTCGCCTATGTTGCCCCCCATACGCGCTTCGCCGGTCAAATTATCATAATGAAATTCAAGAACTCTCTCGCTGTTTTCCCCAATCATCGTAACTGTCATGCTTCCTGACTTGCCCATAGCGATGACAAAGGTTGCCGGTTTTTCACTCGTGACCTCATATGTCCCGGGAATATCCCAGGCATCAAGAGCGTAAGCCGGCGTAAATAATGATAATAAAAATAAAAACGCTAACATCCATATAACGATTCTTCTTTTCATAATACAACCTCCTCGTATAATTATTATCTGCTACAGCCTCCTCCATTCAATCATAACCACCTAGAGTTGAATCTGCACCGTTGTCTTTACACCCAACGGGTTATCGTGGCAAAATCTAACTGTAAGGTGAATCCAGGGAAGGACTTTCCCCCTCTACTATTTATTCTGATAAATTTACTTATAAAATTAGCACATCCAGTCTAGTGTCTCAACCAAAAATTTCCGGAGAACATCTAAATTGACTACACGAGAGCCCCTGACATCTAACCTGACTACGGGCCGGGCTACGCTACTGCCTGACTCTTTGTCTGTATAGATCTCATGGGTCATGGGGACGTCAGAGAGAACTGGGTTAACCATACTTCCATTGGCCGCTTTCCTGATGGCAACAGTGGCAGCTATGTATCCCATATTCTACTACCAGGACGGTGTGGGCAGCACTTAGTTGTATCCTTGCCGGGGAATACTATAAGTAATTACTTGATTTTATTCGTAAACAATGAATATAGTTATTAAGGGCTAGTTCCAGCTATACTAGCCCTTTAAACTTTGTATTAAATTTTAACCACAAGCTATTGATAACATATACAACTTCTGTTTGAGGTAATGAGTGATACGATGAAAAATACCATAAGTGAGGGCCAACAGTCCATGTTGACTTGTTTAATTGGAGATACACTTATCACAGCAAGACTTTTAGTAGGTGTTTTCAATCTGATCCAAAAGCAGTTGGAATTCCTGCCGGTTATTTTCGTGGTAGAAACGATAGCTGGAGAAGTTGTATAAACGGGGTTCAGCCACCAATTGCTGCCGGACCGGATTGGTATGAATATGTTTTTGTACAGCCATAAGCGTCTCCTCATCTGCAACCGGCAACTGATAGTAGTCATTTTCCCATACGGTAATCCTCTTCTCCATAAGCTGATGATAGTATCTGCTGAAATTTGCAGTGTTTTTCATGATCACCTGTTTGATGGGAACCTGTCCAGGCAGGAAAATGATGTGCAAATGATCGGGCATGATGACAAACCCCAGCACACGGTAATCCAGGGCAAAACGGTTATAGGTCAAAACATTCACCAGCAATGAGCAGGCAACATAGTCTGCAAACAGTTTCATATGCCCTTGGGTAAAAACAGTAACATAATAGGGGGGGACCCCCTTAAACAGGCTTGATTTTATGATGGTGTGGCCTTGCCAGTTAACGACCTTCACCGCCTTTCTTAATGGGCAGCCATTATTCTTGATGTTCAGATCCGAGTTGGTATTTGATAGAAGTAAGTTGGCTGTTGTTGAAGGCCCATTTGTGGCCCGAACAGGCCATGGAAATGGGGGAGATTTTAATCGTCTGCCGATGGTTTTACGAGCGCGATACGGAGAAGCAGTTGTGTGTGATACAAATTACTCCTTATTTAATCTTCGATATAATGTGCTTCTGGAAATCCCCAATTCTTGAGCAGCCAAATCCACATTATTGTATTTTTTAAGATAATCTTTAATTACCCGAGATTCAATCGTTCTTGTATAGCTTTTTAAGTTCCTGCCTAGTCCTGACAAATCATCCACCTTGGTACTATTAACAATATGATTAGGGAGAAGATCGGAAGTTAGAATATTATTATTAGCCAAATTAATACAGCGTTCAACAACATTTTGCAATTCCCTAATATTTCCTGGCCAATCATATAGGGAACAGGCAATGCTGAAATCATCGTCAATCTCAAAAGCAGGTTTACTCAAACTATGGGCCAATTTTTGCGTCATATAGTCTATTAAAAGAATTATATCGCCTCTGCGCTCCTTTAAGGATGGAATAGAAATGGCAACTACATTAAGCCGATAATAAAGATCTTCTCGGAAACCACCCTTTTCGACTTCCTTAGATAAATCTTTATTTGTTGCGGCAATTATTCTTACATCAATTGGGATAGAAGTCTTTCCTCCTATACGGGTTACAGCTTTTTCTTCCAGTACCCTTAAAAGAGAGGTTTGCATATCAAGGGGCATATCTCCAATTTCATCCAAAAACATGGTTCCACCGTCTGCTAATTCGAATTTTCCAGGATTCCCTCCCTTTTTTGCTCCCGTGAAGGCTCCCTCCACATATCCGAAAAGTTCACTTGCTAAAAGTTCGCGAGGGATAGCAGCGCAGTTTATCGCAACGAAAGGTTTATCATCACGTCCACTTGCGTTATGAATGGATTGGGCAAAAAGATCTTTTCCCGTACCGCTTTGACCTAAAAGTAATACAGTTGAACTAGATTTGGCTATTCGATTGGCGGTTGCAATGCTTTCTAAAAAAAGGTGGTCTTCTCCGATCAAGTCATTAAAAGTGATCTTTGCATAATTGCCCATAGTGCGAGCAATCAAATTATTAATACGAGACATTTCCTGTATTATAAAGATTTTACCAATAACTTGATTATTAAAATGAATAAATCGACTGGTTAACGTGAATCTTACTATTTGAGAATCTATTTGTATTTGAACAAACTCATCAGTCACTTCTTCCTTCATCTTAATAGCTTTAATGAATTCAATAGGCTTGCTGCTTTTTCCATATGCAGTGGCAAGTATTGAAAATATGTTCTCGCCTAAATGATCTATTTTGATTTTAAAGAAATCGGACGCTTTTTTATTTATGTGGGTGATATTCATTTTTTCATCAACAGCTATTATTCCACCGGATATGGCTTCCATTATTAGAGTTTTATAACTACTTTCAATTTCAGCCTTTTTCCTAAGTCTATTAGTGGCCATCTGCTTTTCTATGAATTTTACCAGAGCAGCTACCATACCTAAAGTGTGGGGATGAACCAACTTGTCATTCCCGGCAATCATTAAACTACCTATAATCAAATTCGTATCTGGATCATGTATAGGTGCTGCTGTCATGGTATTATTCTTTAAGAAGATCATATAGTTTTCAGAAGGGTACAGTTGATATGGTTTATCCTCCATAACCGCCATAATTACAGCATTGGTTCCCATAACTTCTTCAGCCCAATTGCTCCCAGGAATAGCATTCACTGACATTCCTTGACGCAATGCGGTATCATCGCCAACGGTTTCCAGGATAAGGTATTTGTCTCCTTCCAGAACTACTAGAAATACTTCTACACCTTTATCGTTAATAACATCGTAGAATTGCTCCATTACCGGAAGGGTGATTTCGATTAGTTCCGCATGCTTTACTCTTAATTCGTTTAGGTCCTTTTCGGACATAATATCAGTATTTTTCCTTTTGAACGGATCAACTGTTTTGTGACTCCGCTTCCATGACTCAAGTATTTCTGGACGAATATCATCAGGATCAATATACTTACCAGAAATGAATTTCATTCTAAGATCTTCAGTCCGTTTGATATCACCCATCATAACCACCTTTCTTATAACCCCTTCGGCAGTTAGCTTGCCTCCTATTGCCTATAATAATAATGCTATTAATCAGTCTTGAAAAGCACAACTTATGGCACGATCCCCAATTAATGTAACTGTGTTAAAGCTGTGCTTCTTCGCAAATTATCTTCAGACTATAGTTGCTCTTTACCACTTACAAGAATGCCCTCACCGTTTCCCGTTAGGACCGGTTCTTTATTTTGGTTGATGAACTCCCATGAGACCCAAATTTTTGTAACCTTACTCATTTGTTGCAGGTTATCGATTTTCAATACACAGGTAATAATATCCCCTGAATATACTGGGCGCAAAAAAATGAAATTCATTTCCCGCGCCAGAAGATTAAGTTCACCGCCAATTTCAGTCAGCAAACTTGCTGTTAATAACCCTTGAACCATTAATCTGCCCAATTCGTCCGGTATTTGATGAACTAAACCAGCATTTCTTGTAAGTTCTCCGAATAAAAGAATTTCTTGATTGGTAAAAGTTCTTTGCCTGGTTATTACATCTCCTATTTTCACTATTTTACCTCCCTTACAGCTTACTTATGGAACACATTAATGGCATATTTCCCATACTATCGGTATTTAATACTCCATTACCTTTACTCCCTGTGCTGGGATGGCTAAGGTTGCTTCTGTCTTGGATAAGACTTCCTCAATAGTGGTATCGGGGGCAATTTCTCTTAGTATAAGACCCGCTTTAGTAACCTCAATCAATGCTAACTCACTTAAAATCCAGTGTACTCCGCCTTTAACCGTTAGAGGAAGCCCACATTGTTTCAGTATTTTCGGAGCCCCGGTTTTATTGCAGTGTTCAGTTACCGCAACCACCATTTTAGATCCAGTAGCCAGATCCATAGCGCCACCCATACCAGGGACTAGCTTACCTGGAACCATGTAGTTGGCGAGATTACCACTTTCATCTACTTCCAACACCCCAAGAACGGTTGCATCCACATGACCACCCCGGATTAATCCAAAAGAGACTGCACTATCAAAGTAACATCCTCCGGGTAGTATTGATAAAGGCTGGGCACCTGCATTGGTCAGGTAGGGATTCCAAAAGCCTTTTTCGGGAGTTGGCCCAAATCCAATTGCACCATTCTCAGTCTGAAACCTTAAATTAAGACCCTCAGGAATATAGTCAGCCAAAGCCGTAGGCATTCCAATGCCTAAATTAATAAGCATACCATCTTGGAATAATTTGGCTCCGCGTCTACCCACTCTTTCGCGAACTTCCATTAAATATCCCTCCTAACTATGTAATCAACTAATACACCAGGGGTTATAACATCATCTGGATCCATGAAATCAATCAAATGATCAACCTCGGCAACTACAGTATCAGCAGCGAAAGCTATTTCTGGATTGAAGTTTCTTCCTGTGGCTTGATAACGCAAATTTCCGAATTTATCGCCTATAAAGGCCTTTATAAAAGCAAATTTTCCCCTTAAGGGTGTCTCTAACAGCATCTCCCGATTATTGAATACCCGTACTTCTTTTCCCTCAGCTACTGGCGTTCCCACTCCGGTAGGCGTGTAAAAGCCTCCCAAGCCTATTCCCCCGGCGCGGATACGTTCAATCAGCGTTCCTTGAGGATTCAGCTCTACCTCCAATTCCCCGCTACTCATCTGTTTCCCGGTTTCTCTGTTGGTTCCGAGATGAGATGCATAGACCTTCTTAAACTGCTTGTTTACTATTAATTTGCCGACGCCTCGCTCCGGCCATCCTGTGTCGTTACAGATCAAGGTGAGATTCTTAACATTTCGGTGAACCAAAGCGTCGCAAATAGCTTCAGGACTCCCAACCGCCAGAAATCCGCCCACTAAAATTATATCGCCGTCGTTAACCATAGCCGCAGCTTCGTCAGCGGTTATGATTTTTGTCATAAATAATCACACTCCATTCTAAATTAACTAATAATAAATCAGCAGCGGTCTTTTGTACATCAATACATTAATTAGACATCCATTTATAATCCATCTCAAATCTCATCTTGGCCCGTATATTCGACTTTGATGTTGGCAGGTATTGAACTAAGATACTGGACGAACAGTAAAAATTCCCTGACTCTTGGCTACCAACGTGTGTTGGAATTTATAGACTTCTGCCTCAGCCACGGCGGTATTATTACCCAGCTTAATAATGTAAGCCGAAGCAATTAAACTGTCTCCAATATTTACGGGCAATAAATAGTTTATGTTCATATCCATAGTAACAACAGTAAATCCCTGAGTAGCAATCGAAAGACCCATGGCTGTATCTGCCAAAGCTGCGATCACACCCCCATGAGCATGGGTTGAAGTATTTTCGAACTCCTTTTTGGCAACCATTCCTACCCGCGCTGTTCCGGTGCTTAGGGTCAATAGGGTGATTCCGAGATTTTTGTATGATGGTGCTTTATTGATTCTTTCTATTATTAGGGCGAAAAGATCTTTATCAATGCCACCGTTTTCAGCTTGGATGGTATACATTCTTTAATCCTCCTTACGCAAGGAACTGCGCGTATAGAACTGTTTCTTGGATACAAAGGAGGCATAGAACTGTCTATACCTCCTTTATGACGCTTAAAAAGAGCTATTTCCCTTTAAATTCGGGTTTTCGCTTTTCCAGGAAAGAGGCCGTACCTTCTTTGAAATCTTCTGTATTAGTCAGCCACATAATCATGCCCCGCTCAATAGTCTGGGCTGCTTCGATGCTGTCACAGGTGATAGAATCATTTATAACAGTTTTAGCTGCCCTAACTGCTAGAGGCGGTTTCGAAGTAATAGCTTTAACAGTTTTCTCAACCGCGGCCAATAGCTCCTCTGTTGGCACGACTTTGTTTACCAGACCTATCCGGTATGCTTCTTCAGCATTGATAATCTCACCGGTATAGATCATTTCTTTAGCCCGGTTAACTGCGATTTTTCTGGGAAGTCTGATTGTACCACCCCAACCGGCTAGAATTCCGAGGTTAATCTCCAATAAGCCAAACTTTGCGGTTGGTGATGCGTAGATATAATCGCAGCATAGAGCTAGTTCCATACCCCCGGCATAACAGTGCCCATTTATCGCAGCAATTACCGGTTTATCCATATAAGTGAGCAGTTTTTGGATATGGTTGCCCCTTTGATACATATAGTCATAACCTTCATAATTGTTCAACTTCTGCAGGAGACCGATGTCTCCGCCTGAACAGAACGCGGCATCCCCAGCACCGGTAAGTACTATGCAGCGGATAGTATTGTCCGTCACCGCGTTTTCCAACGCTTCGATTAACTCAATCTGCATGGTTTCAGTGAGGGAATTAAACATTTTGGGATTGTTGAGAGTTAACCAAAGGACCTCTTCATTTTTCCCTTTTCTCTCATACAAAATCTGCTTGAATTCAGGTTGATATTGAGCCAATGGGATTACCTCCTTATTTCACCAACCGGAACATGATTAGAGTCGTGTCCTCGGTGACATCATCAAATACTGCCTCTACATCGGCACCGATTTTTATTTCTTCCGGCTGGGCGTCAACGATCCTGCTCAGCATCCGCGGTCCTTCCGCCAAGTCAATCATAGCCAGGGTAAACGGCTGCTCCTTGGTAAATGCCGGAGGCGCCCCCATGTAAGTGGTTGAATAGGTGTATACAGTACCTTTGCCCGAGGCTTCAACCCACTCATGCTCCAGGGACATACATTCTGTGCAGTAATAATACGGTGGGTGGTCAATATGCCCGCATTCTTTGCACTTTTTCAGTAAGAATTTATGATCTTTGGTACCCTTCCAGAATTCCTGCGACCATTTCTGAGGCTGCGGTAGCGGTTTGTTGTATTCTGTGCTCATTATTATCTCTCCTTTCTTAATCCTTAGGGTATTTCATTGCCCAGAACGGCGCAGTGTACGTCCATGAAGGCTCCTCCGCCGCAATCTTCAATCAGGAAGCGAGCATTCGGAACTTGTGCTCTTCCGGCTTTACCCTGCAATTGTCGGACGCTTTCACACAGCAGAGCAGTGCCAACGCCGGTACCGGTATGACCGAAGGACAAAGCTTCTCCATTGGTGCAGACAGGAATCCTTCCACCCGGAGAAGTATGCCCATCCATGAATATTTGTCCAGCTTCACCGCGCGGGCAGAATCCCATATCCTCAAAAATCATCATGGTAAACACCGGATATGACGCATAAATCTGGGCAATATCCATGTCTTTAGGGCCAAGGCCAGCCATTTGGTAAGCCTCATCAGCAGCCGGCTTGGTTACTAACCTCGTTAAATCCTTGGCCTTGGTCAGGTTGCGGTGAGAGTATCTTGATCCTTCTCCCAGAATGTAAACAGGTTTATCCACCAACTTTTTGGCCCGCTCAGCGGTAGTCATGATAAAGGCGCTGCCGCCGTCTGCCAGAACATTGCACATAAAAGCAGTAAGAGGAGTGGAGACCATTCTTGAGCCGAGTACTTGTTCCATGGTCAATTCTTTCTTGTTCATGGCATTATCTTGCAGCAGAGCCCACTTGCGGGCAGCCACACATACTGCGGCAACATGGTCTATGGTCTGGTTGGTTTCATATAAATATCTTTGGGTAACCATGGCGCCCAGAGCATTAAAACTCATGCCATAAGGGATCTCCCATTCCGGGTCGCAACCCGCCTTGGCAAATCCCTCCGCCAATTGTCCGGGGGTAAATGTGGAGAAACGCTGGGAATGCACGCATAGAACCATGTCATACCCGCTGACCAATAACCCTTCTGCGGCTTTGCGAATGGAGTGACTGGAGGCTCCACCGGAAGACACCAAGGCGGTGGTTTTACAGTTTTTCATTCCTAATGCCTCGGGTAGGCGTCCGAAAGTAATCTCGGTGTTCCAGTCGTTGTCCATGATCGCCATTTGACCGAGCACACCATCTATATCGTCTTTATTAATACCGGCGTCTTTAATAGCCCTATATGCGGCTATTGAAGCTATTTCCAGAGGAGTACGGTCGGGATACCAACCGCATGGTACTTCTCCAGTTCCAATTATTGCGAACTGCGCTTTACTCATAGTAATTAACCTCCTTTTTACTGGTTTGAGTTCTATTAATAAGATTTAGGCAACCCGGTCCATTGGGCTATCATATTTTTAGCCATTTCATCCGATATCGGTGAGAATACCATCTGCTTGTAGTCACGGAAGTGGCGTTGCAGTTCATATTCCATGCAAACTCCATAGCCGCCCAGTATCTCCATTCCCTTTATGGCAGCTATCTCGGATGCCCGCCCGGCTACTATCTTGGCCATGGCAGCTTCCATATGATAGGGAAGACCGTTTTCCATCAGGTAGCAGCATTTATAAATCAGGTTGGCGGCGTTTTCGATCTCAATCAGCATGTCTGCCAGGTAGTGCTGGAGTACCATGAAGGAACCTATCGGTTTGCCAAAGGCATAGCGCTCCAGGGAGTATTGATGCGCTGCCTGGTAGGCTGCCTTGGCGATTCCCAAAGACAGCATAGCTGTACCAATTCTCTCGGGGTTGAGAACCTCCGTCAATTTGTTCCATCCACCGTTTTCTACACCCAGCAAGTTTTCCGCTGGTACAACCACATTATCGAAAAATATCTCGGTAGTCGAACAAGCATGAATACATACCTTTTTGATTAAGTTGACTGTTATTCCGGGCGATTTGGCGTCAACCACAAAGACCGACATAGCCTTGGTACGCTTGGGGGATTTAGGATCAGTCAGTGCAACTACCAGCATATAGTCAGCCACATTTCCGCCTGAGATGAAGACCTTCTGTCCGTTAAGAATGTAGTTGTCGCCTTCTCTTATAGCAGTGGCCCTCATGGCATTAATAATGTCAGTTCCGCCACCGGGCTCGGTTAAGGCCAGGCAATATTTGGTCTCTCCAGCTGCAATTTTGGGGAGATGGAATCTCTTTTGTTCTTCATTTCCCATGCCGCCAATAACTTTCGCGCCAAAAGAAACAGCCAGACCTGCACCAATTGCTACAGCTACTGAAGCTGTGGCCAGTTCCTCCATAGCGATCATATAATCGGTAAAAGTCATCCCAGATCCGCCATATTCCTCGGGAATGATCATCCCGAACAGACCTAAGTCAGCTAACTTTTTATATAGATCATCCGGCATAAAGTTGCAGTTGTCATCTACCCAGGCTACATATTCTTTGGTAAGTTCTTTTTCACAGAACTTCTTGTATGTTTGCCTTACCATTTTTTGTTCATCGGTAAATCCAAAATCCATATTTTTCTCACATTCCTTTCATCGAATTAGATCATAAGTAGAAGTAAACTATAAAACTTGTCTTTTTTTAAAAGACCCTGATTTATGGGTTAAACATCGCCTGCCTTTCTTGAAGCAATAACGTTACTATGGATCTAATAGTTGTTATTGCAAAACATATGCCAGTTTAAAAAAAGCTGATTAACCTGCTTCATAATAGGCTGCTCAGTTATGGCTGTGTGCCAAATTTGGGATTTTACGAAGATTTAGTTTTAACCAATTTCGGAAGAAATCATATACCTGAGAAGATATAAGAATCGAAGAAATAAGATTAGGATGCTTATAAGGAGTACATACAAACCAGGGATAGTAAGAAAGGAATCATTACTATTTTAGCAGGCGGGCCTTGTGGCCAACTGTCTCATAATTGGGAAGGCATTTTATTCTCAAAGTGTCAAATATGACACGAATTCTCGGTAATCGATTTTTGTCAACATTCTTTGTAGTAAGTCCTGAGCAGAAAATACCCGTTTAATACCGTTTATGAAGGTATTAATACTATTGGCATAAAAATTGCTTAATCTGCTTAAAAGGGTAGTGATTATCATAAACCTTCTGAGCAAATATACCGAAAGGAAGGAGGGACAATCTGAAGCAGTTTATGGTGCTCCCTTTCGTGCCATATTTATTGCATGAGTCCAGCCGCAGATATGTTACTAGCAATACAGGCAAATACAGGCTTATTACGGTTTAAATAGTCATGCACCTTGGATTAACCTATGCAGGTCCGGTATTACAATTGGTATTATGGCCCCTAATTAAGGAGGGATAGGAATGCAGGGAAAAGTAAAATGGTTCGACAATGGCAGAGGAATTGGTATGATTGAAACTGAAAAAGGGGAAGAGGTTACTTTCAACCGAATCGCAGTAGAAAATGCCGGTCGGGTAAGTCTGAGAGCAAAGGAATCGGTAGAGTTTGAAATAAGAAAAGTACGTAACTGGGAGGGAGCTATCAACCTTCATGTACTGTCTTAGTTTACCTATAAGCCTGGCTTCTAATTCTGACATTTGCCCAGCCATCCAATAAAGACATGATGGACGATTCTATGATAATATTGGCAGGTATTAAAACAATGAATTTTTCAACTATTTTATCCTATTAATGATAAGCCTATAGATTAATGACAATAAAACATCACTATGGATCCATACATTTATTATTGAGGAGGTATTAGTTGTGGGTTTCTATGCTGAAGAATATAAGAGAAAACTTATGAACGCCGACCAAGCTGCGTCGTTGGTTAAATCAGGAGACTTGGTTGATTATGGACAAGCAGGGATTAAACCCATTGCCTTTGATATTGCGTTGGCAGCAAGGGTGGATGATCCCGACCTAAAGGATGTTATCGTACGAGTGACAAATGCAATACCACCAGTTCCACAGATTCCGGTCAAAGATCCGCAGCAAAAGACATTTACTTATCTTAGTAATTTTCTAGGTATCATTGATAGAATGCTGTACCAAAAAGGTCTTTGCGGATTTATCCCTGCCAACTACCATCAGGTTTCCGACATACTAGTGCAACAACCTCAAACTGCTGGTACAGTTTGGTGTGGGCAGGTAGCACCCATGGATGAGAATGGATTTTTCAGTTTTGGCATTACCAATTCGCACAACTATTTATACGGGAAAACCGCAAAGACTAGAATCGTGGAAATAACCCCGGATATGCCCAGAGCTCTTGGTGGGTACCATGAGGGGTTTCATATTAGTGAGATAGACGCTATCATCGAAACCAACAATTCAGTTCCATGCTTACCGCCTCCGGCTGAAGGCGCACCTGAGATAAAGAAAATCGCTGCTTTTATTATGGAAGATATAAAGAATGGGGACTGCCTGCAATTAGGAATAGGCGATGTTCCTAACGAAATAGGCAGAATGATTTCGGAATCAGATTTGAAAGATCTAGGTCTTCATACCGAGTTATTTATGGACTCCATGATGAAAATGTATCATAACGGTCAAATCAGCAATGCCAGAAAGGCTTATGATCAGGGCAAAACAGCCTATACTTTCTGCTTTGGAAGCCGGGAATGCTATGATTTCATTAACAACAACCAGCTGCTGGCTTCTTATCCGGTATATTATACTAATCTTCCCGAAAGAATTGCGGCCCACGATAATATGATCAGCATCAACAACATTTTGGAGATAGATCTATTAAGCCAGTGCTGTTCAGAATCGGTTGGATATAAACAGTTTTCAGGAACTGGAGGACAAGTTGATTTTGTGTCTGGAGCACTGAAATCCAAAGGAGGGAAAGCATTCCTTGCCTTTACTTCTACGTATAAGGACAAGGAGGGAATAGTACATTCCCGAATTAAACCGATGTTGACTCCTGGGGCAGTGGTAACTGTACCGCGAACATTAACACCAACCCTGGTTACGGAGTACGGTAAAACTAATTTATTCGGATTATCCATCTGGAAACGGGCTGAGGAGTTAATAAATATAGCTCATCCAGACTTCCGGGATGATTTGATTAAGGAAGCCGAGAAAATGCAAATTTGGAGACGATCCAGCAGAATATAATACCACGCTGCAGTAGAGCTTCAAGTGTCCATGATGAAAGATAAGCAGTCAAAGATGGAGCATTGGATATGATAACAGAAAAAACGGGGAGCATATATCATTAAACCATGCTTCTTGCCATACTTCTCCCCAGGAATTAAGTGGAGGCCATCCTTTGGAAAGCCTCCACTGGTTTTTTTATATGCTACTATATTCTAAATAGAACTTACCTGTTGATCCAGCCCTGATTATGATTGCCCCTATAGATTGCACGGTTTTATAATCTTGGGAACTGCAATACCCCGAACCTTTACCAAAGCTGACAGGATTTTCATAGCTAAGTAAGATAAACACCTCGGTTCCAAGGTGCCTGGGAGGAATAAGTAAATCAATCCATATATCAGAAACTGACTATATCGTTGGAGGCAACATAAAAAAGAAAGGGCTGTCCCCATTGGCAATCCATAATTCAGGGACAGCCTATATTAATGAAGGAGTTTACATTTTTAAGGTTTTTTACTAAACACAAGTACATTATTTCCTCGAGACCCTTATGCCCAACATAAAATGTTAGGCATAAGGGAAACGAGAGGAGTATGGGAAGAGTAGGGAGTAGTCTATGTGACGGGGCATACTTGAATACAATTATTTAAGTATTGGCCCGTAAATTGGAATTACCGATTTTTTAAAGGCGATATTAGTCATTATGGCAGCTGACAAGTAGAGCGATAAAACTGTACAGATAAGGCACATATAGGAGATCGGCGCAGCAAAGGAATGAGATAATATCCCAAGGTCCATAAGGGCAACCATAGGAATCCCTACATCTAACAGCAATACAATAATGCTCATAAACAATGGAGATGTTTTCAGGGTTGCTGGAGTCCATACAATGAGAGCTAAACCTAGAATCATCCATGCAAAACCATCGATAGTTGGATCAAGCGGCCAATTATTGATGGCGGCAAAATACTTGAAAATGTATCCCATTCCGCTAACCAACATGAAGATGGCAGAGAAAAACAGGAATGAATTGCCTCCTTGCACAGAGCCATTTCTAAATTCTATTATAGCAACTATAAACTGAACCACAAATCCTCCCAAAAACCATAATCCTATTAGGGGGGCTGCAGTAGATTGTACATATCCTCCTAACACAGCGTAAAAACAAAACAACGCTAAGGCCAATGCAATCAATCCAGCTGGTGAAGGGTCCGCCCATCCGTGAGAAACTTCTGACATTTACATACACTCCTTTTCATTTTTGTTTTTAAGTACCTGCTCCTTCTTCATTTATCACCCCCTTTATATTTAATTCCAATAAATCTTGCTGGGATCAGCAGCAAACTAATATCTTACTCTCTAGCTTATATCCCGAGAGAGCCTCTCTCTTGCATTTGTCGAGGATCTCAAGGGAAATTGCACCATTCAGGTCAACCCATAAATTAACTGCCCCCGGATTTGTTATATCTCTTTGGCAATTGTGTCCAGGTGTTCTGCCATACCGGTTATCTCAACAATACTGGCAATTACTTCTTCGGAAGCGGCTGCCTGTTCCTCGGTAGCCAGCATAGTACTTTCACTGTTACGGGTGGTTTCCTTTATTTTTTCTTTGATGCTATCAGTTAGGGCGCGAATCTTACCTACGGTTCCTTTTGATTCATCAGAAAGTTGTCTGATTTCATCAGCCACTACTCCAAAACCACGACCAAATTCTCCAGCCCGGGCTGCTTCTATGGCGGCGTTTAGTCCCAGCATCTTGGTCTCTTCTGCGATCTGTTTAATAAACTCCAGTACCGTGTTGATATCTTCTGAAATAAGATCAATTTCACCAATCTTCTGATTAAGCTGCCTCTCATTGTCGGTTATTTGTACAGATGACGCAGCTAATTGCTGCATTGTAGCAGAAATTTCCTCCAGACCCCGGCATAGACTATTGGACATCTCACGCAAATCAAAAGCGGTTTTACGGGGAAGGGCCAACCCCAAAACTCCTACCATCTGATTGGGATCATCTTCCTCATAGCACGGATAACACATAATCATAACCGGAAAATCATGCACACTGCTATCCATCTCTTCTACCACCATCTGTTTAGTTTTAATAGCCTTGTGGATAACCGGATTCTCTTCAGTCTTGTTCCCAAGTTGCATATCGGGCATATCGAACTTACTCGATGCCTGGCGAAGACCTATCATTTCCATATCAGTTACGAACAAGAATGCACCTTCAGGAAAAAGAGAGGCTATCATGGGAGCGAAAACAGGGAATGCCGTTGCTATCGGGTGCAGGCGGGGCAGTATAACAATAATACTGCCAACCACAGTATTGTTTTCAAATATGGGATTGGCATACATGATTAAGCGCATTCCATAAACACTGCGGGGAATTCTTTCAATAGCTTCACATTGGCCTTTGATAGCCTGATCCGGTGCTCCTCCACTTCTTATCTGCAAGCCAACTCTTATATCTGCTACATCAAACACTTTAGAGGCTGTTTTCCAAGTAAGCTTTTCAAGGTCAGTTATAGCAAAAACAGCTCCACTAGGAAATAAATCGCGTAACGAAGTCACGGTTTCTTTCCATACTTCCAACTTGCAAACGCTTATTGCCATAGCGGTATCGCCCCTTTCGTAATAGGTTATAAACTTAAGTAATGTAATTCCGATGTCATTCGGATACCATGTAACGATTATGCAAAAGGCATACCAACGAAACGGATCAGGAAGAGCCCCCCCCAACTATACAAAGCCCTTGGCCTCGCCTATTGGCAGAACCAAGGGCTCTATGAACGTCTTACACCAGACGATAGGTGCGGTGGTATGGGAGGACAGGGGTTAGTGGCTCCTTGCTACTCAATTAATAATAAATAGGAAAAAGCGTTAAAGGTCTATTGTTCAGATGGAAGCTAATAAGAATGGAATTAATGTGCTTACATAATCTCAATTATGATAAATGCTTTTAAGGTGTCATATCATAAATGATACACACTTTTAAGAAGGCTCCACTTATTATCTTCTATTATTAATCTGTTCATAAAGGGCTTATGGCTTGTACTAACCCAATAAATCTTAAAATGCTGCAGATGTTAAAAGTATCTTCAATAAGCAACACCTGGAATATAAGGCGAAGAAGCCCGCCTTGTCCAGGCGGGCTTCTTCTAGAAAGGAGGACGGGATTGATATTTTACCATCAGTTTATTAATATGTTTTAACCTTTGTAAGCAGTTATTTGAAAATCAGACTTCTTCAATGTACCCTATATAATTATTGCATCACTCATAGTAAACCGGAGCGAGTTGGTACCTCCCGGGAATACGATGATCATGGTAGCTGACTATCTCCAGGTCAGGTTCGGCCTTAGCAAGATCATGTAGCGTTTTAAGTGTCTCGTTGGCTTGATTTTTTTCATGAACCAGTTTTTGCATCAGCCCGGACTTGGGTGCGTTCCATTCCAAGTTTTCCGGGAAATAGAAGGAGTCACCAGGGAAAAGGAACCTTTTACCCGATGGCAGAGTTACAAATACTCCCATTAACCCAACCGAATGCCCAGGAAGATCAACCAGAATAAAACGGCCATCTCCAAATAAATCCAAGGAATCAGGAAAACCAAGAAATGATTGGCCTGGAACTGTGGAAACCAGATCAATATCCAGGTTATCGCTCAGATCATACTGCTCACTAATATAGGCATGCTTATGCGAGTCTGACGCGGTTGCAGCTTCCCATTCCTTCTTGCCAACAATAAATTTGGCATTGGGGAAGTCGCGCATCCCACCTGCGTGATCCCAGTGAAGATGAGATAAGATGACATACTTGACCGCTGAATGGTCAAAACCATTAGCAGGCAGCTGATGTATTAAAGGATCACGGCCTGCATCGAAAACTGTTCTCATGACAAAACGGTTGAAAAACGCCTGGGCACGGTACTGCGGGAGCTTCATCTCTTCCCCTATCCTGGTACCCAGGCCCGTATCCAAAAGAATTAAATCTCCATTATGCTCGATTAGGGCATTGAGGATGGGAAATTGAACGGATTTCCAAGGCGCTCCCTTAACAAAAAGCCCCTTAGGAACCCTTGAATAAGCAGTTGCGAAGAAGTATATTTTCATGGTAGTCTTCCTCCTTAAGAATCAGATTCGATCATAATTATATCGGCGCCCTCTTTTGCCAAAAACAAAGCGCTAGACTTACCAATACCGCTGCCCGCTCCAGTGACTAAAGCTACTTTATTATTAAAACGCATTCTTTTACCCCCCTATAATGTCATAAAGAATCCCCCATTAACATCTAACATGCAGCCGGTGATATAGTTTGACATATCCGAAGCAAGAAATACAATTGTCTCAGCGATGTCTTCGGGACGGCCAATACGCCCTACGGGAACAGCGTTCTCAGGGTAAGGGTAACCCGTTGTCATAGGTGTCCAAACGAGACCGGGGGCAATAGCGTTAACCAGAATACCGTCTGGGGCACCATATTTGGCACACCATTTAACAAGCCCTCCTACCCCTGCCTTGGCTGCCACATAGTGCGGTCCCGATAATGCTCCTCCTATCCTCGCCGCTAATGAACTGAGGCAGATAATTCGTCCGCTCTTCTGCTGTTTCATAGGATTCCACACCGCTTTGGCACTCAGAAAGGTTCCCGTGAGATCCACGTTTATAACCCTGTTCCATTCCTCCAGGGAAAGCTTGTCAATAGGCGTGTGATCTAATATTCCCGCATTGCTCACGAGTATATCAATGCTCCCAAATTTTTCAAGTGTAACATCAGTCAAGTTGTTACAATCTGCTTCCTGGGTTACATCAGTTTTTATATAAATGAACTCCGCACCAATGGCTTTCAAGCCTTCAATGGTTTCTTCGCAGGCAGTAATATCAGATACAGTTACTTTTGCCCCTGCCCGAGCCAGGGCATAACAAGCGGCTTGGCCGATGCCTCCTTTAGCCCCGGTAACAATTGCTGCTTTCCCCTTCAGGTTAATCGGTGCGCTGACTGGTACGTTACAGCAATCAGGAATCTGAGGAATATATGTTTGACTGCTTTCTATAGTCGACATGTTTCATACCTCCTTTTATTTTTTCTAAATCATCGTTAATGAAGCCTATTGACGTATCCCTCCCCTTAAAGCGTTTTTCTCCTGATCATGTCTGGTTCTGCCTGACATCCTTTGGTGTTTATGGATAAAGCAGACATCCCGTCCTTAATTTATGCAAAAAGCATGCCCTTGAACTGAATTAATGAAACTGGGTCGGCATGCTGTTAATCTGACCCAAACCCGTGGCCCCCGCCAGGTGGACTCATGGCTTAAGGCCTACTTCTGTGTCAATAGTGAAACAATATTTATTTTAACTATTTCACAAATGACATTGCTATATCATTGTGATCCATTGGGAATTATCTTCCACGCATATATTTACTCACTTACTTGGAGCTAGCATTAAAACCCTTGATAACGTTTGCGCCCAGCTGGGTATTGATGTCGAAATATGAACTGCATTGTGAGGAACCCTTCACATATCATGCCAAGGGCTTATGGCAATTTTGGCGTTAACTTGTTGGCATAACCTTTGCATTTAATGAAGTCAATAACTATAGAAAGGGGTATAACGCTAACCTTAACATAATTTGGCTAGTTAAAAATGGTAAATATATAGATCAACAAGATTACGGTTGATACATTGATTTATCCGATTCAAGTATGCCGGGTCAAAAAACCATAAATTAAGGAGGAATCTATAATGATGAGAGAAGTAAACGAAGTAGTACTGGTAAGTGCCTGCAGGACGGCTATAGGAAAGTATGGTGGATCTCTGGCTGACGTACCAGCCAACGAGTTGACCAAGATTGTTGGAACTGAGGCTATTAAACGGGCAGGCATTGAGCCGGCCATGGTGGACGAAATCGTATCCGGAATGTGCTGCCATCACGGAAACGGCTCACTGCCGCCTCGCATAGTGTCAATGGGAATAGGTATGGACAAACGTTCAGGAGCTACCATGCTCAGCCAGAATTGCGCATCGGGTATGCGCGCCTTGGATGTCGCAGCAATGAAACTCATGCTGGGAGACAGCCAAATCGCGTTAGTAACCGGAACTGAAAGTATGAGCAGGCCGCCCTATATGCTCCCAGCGATGAGGTGGGGTGCAAGAATGGGCGATACCAAAGCTATAGATCCAATTCTTTCTGATGGTCTATTTTGCCAGCTCGCTGGAAGCCATATGGGCGGAACGGCTGAAAATATCGCTGAATTATACGGCATTACCAGGGAAGAATGTGATCAGGTAGCCGTGACCAGTCACATGCGTGCTACCAGAGCAATTGATGAAGGCCGCTTTAAGGCTGAAATTGTTCCTGTGGAATTAAAGACCAAAAAAGGAGTTAAAGTATTCGATACTGACGAACATCCCATTCGGGGAGCCAGTATGGAAACAGTTGGTAAACTGCCTCCGGCTTTCAAAAAAGGCGGTGTAGTAACAGCCGCCAATGCATCGGGCATGAATGATGCATCGGCGGCAGTGGTTTTAATGACCAAGAAAAAGGCAGAAGAGTTAGGTATTAAGCCGTTGATGAAACTGCTTACCGTCTGCACCGAAGGTGTAGATGCAAAAGTTATGGGTCTGGGCCCGGCAGTGGCTATACCCAAAGCCCTGAAAATGGCAGGAATGGCCTATGATCAGGTGGATTATTGGGAAATAAACGAGGCTTTTGCACCCCAGGTAATAGGGGTTAAAAGGATGATAAAAGACGATTTCGGTATTGAACTGGATATGGGCGATATCAATCGCTATGGTAATATCAACAATAACGGCTCTGGAATCGGCTTGGGACATCCGGTAGGATGTACTGCTCTGCGTATCATTGTCAGTCTCTATTATGAATTAACCAGGTTGGACAAAACAGTAGGCGGAGCTTCTCTTTGCGTAGGTGGCGGCCCGGCGATGGCTTCTCTTTGGACCCGGGATATATAACGAGGCAAACCTTTCCCCCTTTTTTCGCGTAACCTGTAAAGTACTGACAAATATTGAGGCTGTCCCTGATAATGAAGGGCCAGCCTCTTATTATTTGTCAACAAGGACGGGTCTATGCCAAAATTTCGGATAGCATCGGTTGAACAGCCTATCAGTGCCGGCTATTATCAAATCGCAAGCCTGGCGGGACTGGAAATATTTTAATTAGCGATAATATTAAGGATTGAAAGCGCTTAAGCTTAGAACTTAGCTAAACGAAATCACATTGATGAAATATATTTAAACTTGGGTATGGCGAAATAAAACTTATAATATCAAAAAACGTGAAATAAGCAGGGAGAATAACTGCTTGTGGTAAAAATATCCATAAATGTTGGCTAAGATGAATTCATCAGGTAATCTATTCAAATTGCGGAAAGGCGGGTATCTGCTAGTTAACGCTGCAGCTCAACGGGCATATTATTGATATCCAAATTCGGGATTCTGCGTGGCTGGGCTATTATTTTCGACAAGGATGAAAAATCCAATATGTTAAATTGATAATAAGTCAATAATATGCAGATATGATTCAATTTACCTGCCGGATATATCTTGAGTGGAGAAGGGTTGAGATGATTCATAGTAATGAAAAATACGATATTTTAGAGAGCATTTATCGTTCTTCCAGCAGCTTTATTTTTCGAGCCCTAGATACATCAAATAATAAACGAGTGGTTATAAAAACCATGAATGTAGAGCTTTATGACATTGATTCTCTCAACAAGCTAAAACATGAATATAAATTACTCAAAAAACTACAGGGGGATTGGGTAGTTCAAGCATTTGAATTTGTCAGTATGGAAAACCGTTTTTCCATGGTGATTGAAGATTTTGGAGCGGTTTCTCTGGCTCAATACTTGGAAAGCAGTTCATTGGAGCTAAATGAATTTCTTAGTACAGCCATAAAAATATGTAAGTGCCTGGAATTTATCCACCAAAAAAATGTTGTACACAAAGACCTTAATCCATCTAATATAGTGTATAATCCTCGTACCGGAGTTATTAAGCTGATTGATTTTGGCATTTCATCCGAATATGCTTTTGAAAGCACGCCTTTGATAAATCCCAATATTTTGGAAGGCACTATAGCCTACATGTCCCCTGAGCAAACCGGAAGAATGAACAGGCCAATCGATTACCGGACTGATTTTTATTCCTTGGGAGTCACTTTGTATGAACTCGCATCATTACAACCGCCTTTTGTAGCAACAAGTGCAGCTGAAATGGTTCATTGTCATATTGCCGTTAATCCTAAACCGGTGTATGAAATAAATTCCGCAATTCCCAAAGCTGTATCTGCCATCATTGCTAAACTGATGGCCAAAATCCCAGAAGACAGGTATAGAAGCTGCCAAGGTATTATTGCCGACTTAAAAAGATGTGCCGACCTTTTACACCAAAACCAGGCTATTGAGGAATTTAGCCTGGCTAGCCAGGATATTTCCAGTTTGTTCGAAATGCCCCAAAAGTTATACGGGCGGGACTTGGAATTGAACAAGCTTCTGAATTGCTTTGAGAATTCCCGCAACGGGACGGCAATATTTGTTCTTGTTGGCGGCTATTCAGGGATAGGCAAGACTACCCTGGTCAATGAATTGCATAAGCCGATAGTAAAAGATCGGGGTATTTTTATATCGGGCAAGTTTGACCAGTATAGCAGAAACGAACCATATTCAGCTATTTTTCAGGCTATTAACCAATTCTGCCAATATGTATTGTCTGAATCCGAGCCAGTAATCAAAAACTGGAAAAAGCTAATACTGCAAAAACTGTCTTCAAATGCCGGACTTATCAATAATGTGATTCCGCGAATGGAATTGATTATTGGGAAGCAACCCCCCTTACAGAAACTATCCCCTACTGAAGAACAGGCTCGATTTAAGATGACTCTCAAAAACTTGATTCTGTCCATCTCCGAATCTAAGTATCCCCTGGTTTTTTTTATAGACGATGTTCACTGGGCGGATATGGCCTCACTGGGGCTTTTGGAAACCGTGCTGTCGGATCGAACCACAAGAAGAATGATGTTTATCGGTACCTACCGGGACAACGAGGTGGATGCTTCTCATCCTTTGTTAAGAAGTATTGAAAAGATTAAAAAAAACAACGGAAATATACAATATATTCAATTGGGAAATCTTAATATATCTGGTGTGGGGCAGATGATAGCTGATATTGTCAAGCAGCCGGAAGAAGAAGTCTTCCCACTGAGTAAGGTTATTTACAGCAAAACCATGGGAAACCCTTTCTACACCAAACAGATCTTAAAACAATGTTATATAGATAATTTGATATATTATGATTCAACCCAGAAGACTTGGGCTTGGAAGACAGATGAAATAAATATTCGGAATATTGCTGAGAATGTTGCTGATTATTTGATAAAAAGAATCAATACTTTTTCCGACTCTACTAGAGAATTGATCTCGGTGGCCGCCTGTATTGGGAGTAGCTTTGATAAATGCATACTGGCAGCTGTTGCCGGTCAAAATAGCCTAATGATTGAGGATGCATTAAAACTGGCCGTTTCGGCAGAAATGATATATGTATCCGGAAACAAAAAAGGAGAAAGTGATGAGCAACAGTTCACCTTTTGTCATGATAGGTTTCAGCAAGCGGCCTATCAAAACCTATCAGAACAAATAAGGCAGTCAATTCATTTGAATATTGCCAGGTATTATGAGAATCTACTTGAAGAAGACGGAATTCCCGGTCTCTTCCTTATTGCTGACCATTATTCCAAGGCCTTGGATTGTCTGCAGTCCTCCCATGAAGTTCAAAAGGCAATAGAAATATTTTTCCAAGCAGCTCGGGCTGCAATTCTTTCTTCAGCATATATTACTGCCCGTAAATATCTCGAACTAATAATGGATATTGCCGGAGCAGAAGATAAAAACAATTACTCTTTCCTAGTGCGCCTCTATAGTGAATATCATCTGGTTCTTTTCAGCCTGGCAGAATTTGAAGAAATGGATAAAATATATGATCTGATAAACAGGATAGTAAAGGATCCCCTTGATTTAGTAGATCCCTGCTGTATACAAGTGGTTGGTTTATCCAATCGAAGCAAATTCAAAGAAGCCTTTATGCAGGGCATTGAACTCCTGGCCAGGATGGGAGTATATTACCCTGATGAGAATGATTTGCTAGCGGTAATTGAAGACAAAATTGATAAGTATTATCAATATGAAAGCAGTGGCTTAATTGAGAGACTGAAACAGGCAGAAATGCTTAATGAAAAAAAGGGATCAGCCCTGGCCAAATTATTGAACCGGATAATCCCGGCAGCCCTGTTTTTCAACCCATTCTCGGCATTTTGGGCTACAATCTCAAGTGCTAATCTAATGGTGGAAAGAGGGTTTACAGTATGGGGTTTAGCAGCATCGGCAATCTCGATGATGGTGTTGATAAATATGAGAAACGATTTCCGTCAAGGGTATTATTTTGCCAAAACAATAATTCGTATAGCGGAAAAGAATGGTTTCCATAGCGAATTGTATCGTATTTATCATACTTTTGGGCTTTTCACCTGTCACTGGTTTGAACCCCTGGAAATTGATATTTATTATGCTCATGAAGCCTTTAAAGGAAATTTGCAGAACGGAGAATTCGAATTTTCCTGTTTCAGCTATTTTACTTCACAGGCAGCTATTTTGGAGATATGTGAATCCCTGGCGGAAATGGAGAATGAAGTGGCCGCTGCTTGTGCATTCGCCAGTAAAACCAACAATATATTCGCTCTCTCATCCTTTGTAATTTTTCAGCAGGTGTTAAAAGTGCTAAGAGGCGAAACATTCATATACGGCAGCTTTAATGATCCGAGTTTTTCCGAAGAACTGCATGGCCAGGAAATTGAGCACAATCCCATAGCAATATGCTATTACAGGATTTACCGGGCCCTTTCTGCGGTAATATTTGGTGATTATACTACTGCACTTTCATTTACAGAATCGGTAATAGAGTATCTTCCTCATATGAGCGGGTTTTATACCGTAGCGCTGCACGGTTTTTTGCATTCTCTTTCCATATGCAAGGAAATTGAAACCAGGGATGATTCGGCGGGGAAGGCTGTTTTGGCAAAGAAACTGCAAGATAATCAGGAATGGCTTTTCCATAGGGCTCAGGATGCGCCTTGCAACTTTCAGCATCTCTATGATTTGATAGATGCTGAAATGAAGGGAATTGAAGGAAAGTATAAGGAGTCCTTCAACCTGTATGAAAAGGCTATCTTAGGGGCTAAAGAAAACAGAAGAACATATCATTACGCCTTGGCCTGTGAACTGGCAGGAAAACGCTACCTGCAAATAGGGGTTAACCAGATTGCATCCTTTTATATAAAAGAGGCCTATACAGCATTTTTGTCCTGGGGAGCAACCGGCAAAACCGAAGCCATGAAGGAACAATATTCGCAGATATTGTTAAGTAATATTGACGTGAAAACGATTCCATTTTCCTCAACCGGCAGCAATTATACCGATTCCATAGATCTTGATGCGGTAATCAGGTCCAGCCAGGCTATTTCCGGAGAAATTGAAAGAAAAAAACTACTGAAAATACTGATGAGTATTATTCTTGAAAACTCCGGCAGTACCCGGGCCTGTATTTTATTAAACAATGACAACAGCTGGAGTTTATCCAGCTGCGAACTTGTAAATAATGAAGTGGAAATATCTATTGATGACTGGATAGTATGGCTCGATCATATTGATATGAAAACCCTGCTTCCAGTTTCAGTGATAGCTTATACTGCCAGAACCAGAGAGGCGTTAATCATTGGCAGTGCTCAGTACAGCCGATTTATAAGCGATGAATATATTCAGGAAAAAAGGCCGGCTTCGCTGATGTGCTTTCCCATCATATCTCATAAAATCTTAAAAGGAATAGTTTATTTGGAAAATGAGCTGTTAACCGAAGCCTATACCCAGGAACGATTGAAAGTATTAAATATTCTGGCCTCCCAGGCAGCTATCTCCCTGGAAAATGCTCTGCTTTATTCTAAACTGGAAAAGAAGGTAGAGGAAAGGACCCTGCAGCTGCAAAAAGAAGTACTGGATCATAAAAAAACTGAACAGGTTTTACGCCAATCTGAAGAGAAATTTTCCACCGCCTTTCACGCGGTTCCAATAATGATGATGGTGGCTACGCTTGATGAAGGAAGATTTATTGATGTAAATGAGGCCTTTTGCGCCGGTACTGGCTATAAACGAGAGGACATTATTGGTTGTACCTCACTCGACAGAAACCTTTTCCAAGACACGCAAAAATGGCAAGATTTGAAAAATCAGCTAATGCAGCATGGGAAACTTGAAAATCTCAACTTGGAAATACGCTATAAAAGCGGAGAGCTTGGTCAAGGAAAAATGTGGAGCAGATTATTTTATTATGATGAAAAACCCTGTCATATAACAGCTTATATTGATATTACCGAGCAGCAGCGTATGGAGAAAGAAATGGCCCGCCTGGATAGGCTCAATTTGGTAGGAGAAATGGCAGCCAGCATCGGACATGAAATCAGAAATCCGATGACTGCTGTCCGCGGATTTCTCCAGATGTTAAGAGACCGGGAGAATTATAAGGAAGACTTGACCTTCTTCAATATTATGATTGAAGAACTGGATCGAGCCAACGGGATTATTTCAGAATATTTGAATATGGCCAGGGATAAGAACGTCGACCTGCAGCCGAAATCCCTTGATATGATTGTAAAATCCATTTATCCTATGATTCAGGCTGACGCCAACTATCAGGAGAAGAAGGTTAAGCTGGATTTAGGTAGACCGCCTACACCGCTTATTGACGAGAGTGAAATCCGTCAGATGATTCTCAATCTGGCCCGCAATGGGCTGGAAGCCATGTTGCCTGGGGGAGTCCTTACCATTGGAACCAACTGTGAGGAAGAGGAAATTGTCTTATTGATAAAAGATGAAGGCGGTGGGATCGACCCAATGATTATGGAAAAACTAGGAACGCCATTTATCACCACTAAGGAAAAAGGCACCGGTCTAGGGCTGGCAGTCTGCTATAGTATTGCGGCTCGTCATCACGCTAAAATCAAAATTGAAACCGGTGCTGCCGGCACAACCTTTTCGGTGCATTTTCCCGCTGCCCATGTAAACCGGGGGGACGGTACTTGTGGCTTTCCTGGCAAGGAAGATGACCCTATTGCTCTGAAGCTGGGAATATGAGCATACCTGCAGGTTAATGCAGGCTGCTTTTGGACCGTTTCTGCCGACTATAAAGTGATAATGTGGAATCCTACTGGGCTTTTGGCAATACCAGTTTAGACTGCTGCCGGTGCCAGTTAAGATATTCATGGAGATTACGTGAAGAAGAATTTATAATTTGGCTTTTACGTATGCCTTCTTTTAGTGCTAAAGCAGTAGCTTTGGCATTTTCACCAACATTATAGCAAATGTGGGCATCACTATTAATGCTTACCATAATGTTATGCTTCTTGGCCAGCTTGGCAATTTGACTGCAAAGAGGAAAACTGCCTGGTCGGACTACAAACGAACTGTTATTAATCTCCAGAGCCTTGTTGTTGTCCTTGGCTGCAAGCACTACCGATTCCATATCAACTGGATACTTGGGGTTTCCCGGATGCGTGATAATGTGTACAAAGGGATTCTTAATTGCTGCCACCATAGCTTCCGTGTTCTCCTTTATAGTGGTTCCGGTGTATCCTGTTCCATCATGGAATCCAGCTAAAACTATATCTAAATATTCGGACATAACAAGTTCAGGCATATCAACATTTCCTTGCGAGTCCAGTATATTGGCCTCTACCCCTCTTAGAACCTCAACTCCTTGCATTACGGGAGGAATAGATATCAAGTTGGTAAAATGATACCAGTGAGGGGCCCCGGGCATTTTTAGACCATGATCGGTAATTGCAACCGTATTCAATCCCTTTGCGCTGGCCTCTTCAACAATTTCCTTAATGGTACTGTATCCATGACCGCTGGCAGTAGTATGAATGTGCAAGTCTGCTTCCAATTTCATTTCTTTTCACCTCCTTTTAAACCAAGTTTACTCCCTGATTATTAAACCCCATTCGTTGATAAGTAAATTTCTTGTAAAAAGGGATTCTTGGAGATGAATATTGATAATTTAGCTAAGGAGTTAAGGGTAATATTATTTCTTTAACCACATCTTTCACTTTGTCCAGACAGACTATTCGTTCTATCACTGTGTCGACGGTGGATTCATCCAGCTTATGGAGTGAATACGAGGCGCAGCTTTTGAATTTAAGGATCAGTTCATCCAAGCTGAAAGGATCTTTCGGATGGCCTTTTACGGCAAGATATTTTCCGCTGCGGATTACGCCGTCTTTAAGGGTGGTGGTGACCCGGGCAGAATAGGGAGGCAATGCTCTATCCTCACGGGCAAATATCTTAAGCATTAATTCTCGGATATCCTGGTTAGTTCTTGCTTCTTCGGAATATGCATCCAGAAAGAAGCTTCCCTTACAGGCGGCTGCGGCTACTGTATAAGGCAAACTGAACTGGCATTCCCCGGCTGAGCGAGGATTCCACTTTATATCATATGGTTGGGATACGATAGTCCAATTGATTTGAGATTCATCCAGATCTATCCGGTCAATGTCAGAGTGAAGAAAATGGTATCGTTCCATTTGTTCCAAAATCCCTTTAATGGAAGTATGGGTACAATTACAAGCAGGGTAGGGCTTTAGAGTGGTTTCGGTCATTTTCCACTTTTCCCCCATTTGAACCGTTAACAGATCCAAATCTATTTCATTGTCCGGGCGGGAAAATAAAGAAAAATATCCTCTGTGGCCTGAAAATATGCGGGTATACTGGCCGATGAGGTCTTTCTCGGCCAAAAGGCAAATATTGACCGCATCTTGAGCAATAAATCCATGATGGAGGCTAACCATTATATTGGCCGGGGTGTACATGGACATATCATATGGTTGAGTCATACACTTAGCCATGCCCAGAGCTGATCTTAACTGCTTGAAGGTCAGGCCTAACAGTTTTGCAACGGCTATCACCGGGCCAAAAATATAATGTCCGCCTTGGCTACCTGCATTTTGTTCTCGGCTTACACAGTGGTATGCATGTCCCAGACGTATCAATATCTCCTGGCCGAGGACAAAAGAAAGCAGGAATTCCCGGCCGGAAATCCTCGGCCTCAATCCAGTCGCGGCCATTAAAGCTGGTAAAGTATATTCTGCACTATGCCCGGCTTCTTCATGGCAGTCGCCCAAATCAGCAGCCCTGGCCGCAGGCCCCAGGACGAAGGCACACATGGAAGCTGGAGCTTTGCCGCCGAAAAGCGGGATATTACTGTCAGGCCGGCCGCCCTGTTCCTTAACGAAATCAGCTATGGAAGTAATGCCTTCCATAGCCGAACCCCCGATTATAGCTCCAATAGTATCCAGGATATGCCTTTGGGCAAAATCCAGAACCTGGGGAGGTAAATCTTCATATCTGGTTTCCATAATCAGATTGCATATTATGTTGCTAATATATTCGTCATCATAGCGGTTAAAAAATTGCATAATTTATTGTGACCTCTTGATGCCTGAGGATTGCTAACGCAAAAAAAGCAGTAACGAAACAACGGAACAATGGTTATAAGCGTTAAATCTTAATCATCGGCCAAAAGAGGGTAAGATCCGTCCTCGTCGTGAACTTCCCGGCCGGTAACTGGCGGATTGAACACGCAAACCATATGCAGGTCGGATTCAGCCCGCAGGAAATGTTTTTCATGGCCATTTAGTGCATAGAGAGTGCCTATGGTTATGGGATAAACCTTTCCATTTTCGGCTAATTCTATTTCCCCTTCTCCCTGAATACAATACACGGCTTCCAGGTGGTCTTTATACCATATTAAGGTCTCGGTTCCTGCTTTGATAATAGTGTGGTGAAAAGAAAATCCCATACCGTCTTTATTGAGGAGGATACGATAGCTTCTCCAGGTTTCGGTATCAACGTCATTTTCAGTTCCTATAATATCGTTCAGGTGTTTTACTATCATATTTGAAGACCTCTCTTTGCTACTAATAATCTGCAGAATGCTTGAGTTTAGCTACTACGGTAAAGGAAGCAGATTTTTTCCTGCCTTTCTTTTTAGGGGCCTTGTTGATATAAGCCTTTATCCGGGGGTCCTTAATACTTTCTTTAAGAATATTTAATCCTTGCTCCAGACCAGATTCGTCGATGGTCAAAGGAGGCATTACTTTACAGACTTCGCTGTTGGAGCCTGAGGTTTCCATGATCAAGCCTTTTTCAAAGGCTATCGAGCATATTTCTTCGGCTAGTCCTGGAACTGCACAGGCTATGCCCTGCATCAGGCCTCGGCCCCGAACCTCTCCTGATATTTCAGGATGTTCATCCACTACCTGTTTAAGGAAGGTGTTTACGGTTTCGCCCTTTTGCCGGGTTTCCTTTTCAAAAGAATCGTCCTCCCAGTAGCTCAATGCCTCGGCAGCAGTGATGAAAGCCAGGTTATTGCCCCGGAAGGTTCCATTATGCTCCCCGGGTGTCCATATATCCAACTCCGGTCTTATCAAGGTTAAAGCCATGGGCAGACCATAACCACTTATGGATTTGGATAGGCAGATTATATCCGGTTTAATTCCTGCGGGCTCAAAACTGAAAAAGCTTCCGGTGCGGCCGCAGCCAACCTGAATATCATCCACTATCAGCGGAATATTATTCCGTCTGCATACCTCCTCAATTCCCTTGAGCCATTTGTAGCTGGCCACATTTATGCCCCCCTCGCCTTGAACTGTTTCCAGAATGATAGCGGCAGGGATATCAACTCCGCTGGAACTGTCGTCCAGGAAATGCTGGAGGTACTTGATGGTATCTGCCTCCTGTCCGAAAAATTGGTCGTAAGGCATAAATACGCTGTGGTTAAGGGGTATTCCGGCGCCTCGTCGTTTGCTGGAATTACCGGTAACGGACAGGGAACCCATAGTCATGCCGTGAAAGGCGTTGGTAAAACAAATGATGGAATCCCGTTGGGTTACTTTTCGGGCCAGTTTTAGAGCACTCTCTACCGCATTGGTTCCGGTTGGTCCGGGAAACATGATTTTATACTTCATACCCCGCGGTTTTAAGATGATCTCCTCGAAACGCTCCAAAAACTTCTCTTTGGCCCGGGTTGCCATATCCAGGCTGTGGGTAACTCCGTTGTCGGTTATATAATCTACCAGCTTTTCCTGCATTCGGCTGTTGTTATGTCCGTAGTTCAAAGCTCCCGCCCCGGCAAAGAAATCTATATATTCCTGCCCGTCGATATCCCATAGCTTATACCCCTTGGCTCTGGTAAACACAGTGGGAAAGCTACGGCAATAACTGCGAACCTCTGATTCAAGTTTGTCAAACACCCGGGTCGGTTCATTTATAATGGTCTGCACAGAGAATTCCTCCTTTTATCGGTCAAAAACATCCATTGTCTGCCCCTATTATCTGAAGGGGCCGATTCTATATAACATCTCAGGTTCATGATTTCCGGCTGGAAACAAATCGGCAGAAAAGCATTCAGATACCTCAACTGGTACACCCATCTCATTAGCGAACTTGTGGTATAAAGCTATAGCGGGCTGATTGGAGGGACTAACTGTAAGCTCAAGGAATCTTACCTCCGGGCAATCTTCACGGGCAAATATATGCTTTAACATGCTAATTCCCAATCCCTGCCGGCGCTGTGATTCAGCCACGGCCACCTGCCAAACAAAAATAACCCCCGGATTTTCCGGGGTTATAAATCCCGAAACGAACCCCACTATCTGCTGATTATGCTCGGCAACTATGCAGGTATTCCTGAAATACCGGCATAACATAAGATAACTATAGGGGGAATTAAGATCAAGCACACCAGTGTCTTTTACCAACTGCCAGATTTTTTCCCCATCAGCCGGTTCGGGTTTACGGCACACTGCTTCTGGAGCAGCACTAATAGTTCTCTGGTCGCTCATATTCATCTCCTAATCGGCAAGTTCTTCCATCAACACACGGTCACTGCCCTATAACATACATATTTGCCACAAATTTACTTTCAATTGGCCGCAAAACTGCTCTGCTATGTATGGTATACAATAGCCAAACAATGATGCAGTGCCTTAGCTGCACAATAGGTTATTTATGGCAGGGTAATATCGGAAGGGCGCTTATATGTAAATACTACAGAACTTTCTAGAGATAATCAAACTGCATATCTAGTATGGAATAGCCTTATGCTCGGCTTATTTGCTCATAGACCAAACCGGCAAAAGTATGCTTTAAGTTCTTAGCAACTCCTCCAGGATGCTCCAAATTCCTTTGCCTGAGGCAGTAGATCTGCCCGGGCATGGTACTCAATCAAATAACCATATATGCCCAGAATAAGAAGAGGGGGGCGGGGCAAGCGGATGGTGGCTGGAATAGGGGTCTTGAGGCTGGAAGGGAAAAAAGGCCGCCAAAGAGGCTTATATGCTTAAGGGGGGCAGCTGTGAGTTAAAATAGACCTGGAAACTTGGACCATAGCGGCATGAGCATATAATAAAGCAGAGGCAAAAATATAGCCGGCAACATATTTCCCACTTTTATCCGGGGTAAGTCCAGCAGGTTCATGCCGATGGCCAGTATCAGCAAACCTCCTACTGCCGACATTTCCTGTATGGCAGCCGCAACCAGGAATTGCTGCATAAACGATGCGGTAATGGTTATGAATCCCTGGTATATAAATACCGATGCAGCAGAAAAGAGTACCCCCAGGCCCATGGTGGAAGCAAAAACAATGGAAGAAATACCGTCCAGTACTGATTTGGCAAAGAGGGTCTGGTGATTGCCGGACAGACCGCTTTCCAGTGAACCTACAATAGCCATGGCCCCTACACAGAACAGGAGACTGGAGGTGACAAATCCGCGCGATATATTACTGCCGGAAGAAGCAAATCTGGATTCCAGCCAATTACCCAGGTTTTCCAGCCCGGCTTCGATTTTCATAAGTTCACCCAGCAGGCTTCCGATGGTCAGGCTGAATATCAGCAGCAGAATGTTTTCGGTGGTCAGGGCATTCAAGAGGCCTATCAGCACCACGGCCAGACCGATGCCTTTCATTATAGTATGGTTATAGGACTCAGGAATTCCGCCTTTGAACATTAGTCCCACTAGTGCTCCGACAATAATGGCACCGGTATTAACGAGTGTACCCAGCATAATAACTCTCCTATCCAGGTTGAAGTATCAAAAGTAAAATAAACAGTTGAGATCATGCAGCTTGAAGCAGCATGATGTTCCAGGCCATCGAAATCAGACCTGAGCTACCACATCACTTTATTTGATAGCTTTGAGATATCGATATAGAGTAGCTTCGGATATCTGCAGATGCCGGCATACTTCATATGCCCCGCCTTTTATACGAAAGATTCCCTTTTCATTAAGCTGTTTGATAATTGACTTCTTTTCCCCCGCATTCATACGGGAAGGCGCAAGGGGGGAAGCTGCCAAGGCTTCTTCAATAAGCAGCAGCACATAATCCTCCAGGTTCGAGGAGGAAGCAGAGGCGGGGGATAATGGCGCAGAATCCGGCGGCAAGGCCATAAACTGGTCCAGCATTTTCCTTAAGGTCAGGGGTGCAGATATATCCAGATTGATACAGAGCATACCGATCATGTTTCCTGCGGGATCCTTAATGAAATAGGTATTGGAACGGATGTCTTTTCCCTGCAGGGCTTTTTCCCGGTTGTTGATAATGTAATCCTGGCCCTGATTTAATTCCAGCACTTTTTGAGCCACCGGGGACATAGTACCGCCCTTTTTTCTCCCGGTTAGGTTGTGCCGGCTGATGGCAATTATGCTCTCATGGGTGTCCCGCACATCATGCAGCACCACCTCGCAATAGCTGCCGAAGACCTGAGACAAAAACTCCACCAGGGGGAGATAGGAGTGTAATATAGCCTGTTTTTCATCCACTATGGGCAGCCTCCCTCTTGATAAATTATTTATTATCCTGATGAAATATTTATCAAGAATATACTAGCACTTTAAGGAGGGAAAAGCAATGGGTTTGGTTAGTTCTGAGCAGGAAGAGAGTTCCGGAGGGGCACTGAATGGTAGTGAAGATTCAATATCAATCCAGGGGAGTGAATCCTTCCCCCAGTACGTCATGGGTGTTTTGAACCGTGATAAAGGCTTGGGGATCATGGTTTTTAATAAAATTCCGCAGCTGGATAAACTCCCGGCGCTTTAATATAGTTATTATTACCTGGCGATCTTCACCGGTGTAGGCGCCTTGAGCTGAGTATATGGTGGCGCCGCGCTGCAGGTTCTCGGTAATAAAGCGCGTAACCAGCTCATTTTCGCGGGTAATGACCGTGACCTGTTTGCTGACACTAAAGCCTGCTATAACTGCATCGATGACCAAACCGTACAACAGCACACCCAGCAGGGCATACATTCCTTTTTCAAAACCGAAAGTCAGTGCAGCCGCTACCGTGATAAAAAAATCAATAATAAGCAGCCCCTTGCCCAGGTGGATATGATAGAATTTGTACAAAATGCGGGCGGCGATATCAGTACCTCCGCTGGAAGCATTCTGGTTGAACAGCAGAGCAATTCCGCTGCCGGATATGATTACTCCAAAAATCAACTGTACCAGGGTATCGCTGCCCAGAGGGCTGTTCAAGGGATATAGATATTCCATTCCCCAGATCATCAGTGGTATTAGAATACTGCAGTAAATGGTTTTGAATCCGAATACTGCTCCTACCAGTAAAAAGCCGATCAGCAGCAGGAGAATACTCATTATCAGCACCAGGCTGCCCAAGGGAAAGTGAGGCAGATAGGTGTTTATAATCAGAGCCAGCCCGTTGATGCCTCCGGCGGCTATGGAATTGGGAGCCAGAAAGAAATAGAAGCCGGCTGCGTCCAGGAAAGCTCCCAGGGTGAGCAAAAAAAATCCTCGAAAAAATTCTTTCATAATGATATCCTCAATAACTATTTAGTATTCATAAGCTCCTGATTATTATAGGTCCCGCTGCGAATAAAGCAGATTATCCCACAAATTCTTCGATAACCGCAGGAATTACCACTCTGGCTACATCGGGGTTATCCCCGCCGGAGAGAATAAACAACACTGGTTTATCACCGGCCAGCCGCCTAATTCGCCCTGCCATGGCAGGAAATGCCTCATAGCTGAGCCTGCAGTTGCCATAGTCATTGGCATGTGAATCATGGCCAAATATTACTATCAGGAATTCGAAGTCCCGGTCCTGCAAGGAGAAGACCAGGTCCATTTCCTCCAGAAAGCTTTGGTCTCCATAGCCTGGTATAGGTATATCGTAATTCTGCATCAGGGAATCAAATTTGCGCACCCCGCTGTTGCCAAAAAAATTTATGTGGATAATATCGGGGTCCAGACCCAGCAGATTGCGGGTGCCATCACCAAAGTGCGGGTCCACGTCGATGATAATTATTCGCCGTACACCCAGCTGCCGGAGTTTTCTCACCGCCATGGCCGCATCGTTATAGAAGCAGAATCCCCAGTAGCTGTCGTAACTGGCATGATGTCCCGCTGCTCCCACGAAGCAGAAAGCAAAATCCAGTTCACCTTGGGCAAGTTTTATTGCGGCCTGAACTACCCCGGCGGCAGAAAGTAAAGCCACATGATGCTCTCCGTCTGATCGAACGGAAGCGATATGTTCGGGACTGTGGGTAGCTGCCAGCAAAGCCTCAATTTCATTGTCTATTTCCGGAAGATAATGCCGGATCCGGTTCCGGCCGATCAAATCCGATAGTGCATCAAAACCAGGTTTAACCCGGGCTTTCAGCACAAAATAGCCTTTTTCACTGTAGTCAGGATGGTAAAATACCCCGGCTTTCATTAGCGTCCACCCCTTTCTGTCACTCCTGTCCGGTAAAAAGCCGAGAAGTTATCTATATAATACCATTTTTGGCTGTTTGTTTCCCCAAAGGGGATTCATCTTAAGGTGAAGGTCGAGAAGCCGGCAAAAAACAGGAGGAAATCCAGTTCGGATCTTCCTCCTGTTGAGGGGGAATAGAATGGTAATTTAGAACAGTTCGTATTCCTGCATCAATCTGTTTTCCTCCTTTGACAAGTTGGCCTGGAGTTCCGGGGAGATTTGCCCCAGGTGATTCTGTACGTGCCTTACCTGCTCAAGGGCTTCGGAAACCTTTCTTTCCGCATATTGAATTTCCTGCGGCAGCAAGCTGCTTTGAGCCTGGATCACTGCCTTATGGGCCTGATGCGCGGAGTTGATAGCTTCCCTGGTTGACAGAGACACTTGTTCTTCCATTTTATGGAACCGGCTCTTGACAGTCATAGTGCTCTACCTCCTGAATAGATGATTGGCTTTAATATATCCTGCAAACCCCCTTGATTTATTTATTGCCAATTAGGACCAGTTTTATAGCAGTATCCCTGGAAAAAAGCAATAAAATCGCTTTGGATATGCACAAACAATAATAGCAGCCGGATGAAAAACATCTGGCAAGAGCCTGGCTGATAAAATAAAAAATTTTCCAGGGTAAAGCAGCGGTGTTGTCGAATTATAAAACAATAACTTTGCAAGGGAGATAAATTATGGCCAGCCGCCGGGATGGAAAAAGGGTGGGCGTAAAAATATAACTAATATGAGTAAATACTTTTCTGAAGGCAAGGCAGTGGACAAGGTATCGCTGCAGATAGATGCCGGTCAATGAAGAGTACATTAGGCCCTTATGGCGGCGGGAAAATACTGGAGGAATAAACCCTTATTATGGTAAAATTGCATATTAGATCCTTTTGGGGAGGAGTAAAAAGAAATGAAAAAATTACTGGTCATATTATGTGCAGGGGTATTCTTTTTTAACTCAATATTGCCTGGGATGCCCGTGTCCGCCCAGACTATCTATCAGCCTGAACACCAGGCGGAAGCGGATGCCCTTTGCCGCCTGGGAATATTTAACGGTACTGCGCAGGGATTCGAGTTGGAGCGTATGCCTAACCGGGCTGAAGGGGCAGTCATGTTGGTGCGTTTACTGGGAAAGGAAAGCTATGCCCTGGAGGCTGATTTGGCCCACCCGTTCAGAGATGTTCCGGATTGGGCTTCCCCCTATATCGGATATCTATACCGGGAAGGATTGACCAATGGAACCGGCAAGTACAGCTTTTCTCCCCAGCTCTTGCTGTCAGCAGAGCAGTATATGAGTTTTATGTTAAGGGTGCTGGGGTACAGTGAGGCAGAGGGCGATTTTTCCTGGAACCATTCGATTTACCAGGCCTGGGAGTTGGGGATTATTAGCAGCAGCGATTACCAGGAGTTGTTTAACCTGCAAAAGTTTCGCAGGGATCACATGGTTTGGCTTTCCTGCTTGACTCTGCAAGCCAGGATAAAAGGACAGGACTGCACCCTGTTGGAAAAACTGGTGGAAGAACGGGTGGTTCCATCTGTCCAGGCTGACAGCAGCGGCCTTTATTTCCTGGGCAGCAGATTGCCGCCGCAGCTGATAAGCTCAGCAGGAGTATATTCCGCCCGCAATGTCTGGCAACTGCAGTTGGTATTAGAAAATGCGCTGTTGAATATGGAACCGAGTATTAAAATCTATATAAACGACTACCAGGGGAAACTCAAGGATGACTTTGCAGCGGCCATGGAGGCTGCCCAGGCCCAGGTGGAAAGCATTACCGGTATAAGCCCGGCTTGCAAGAACTGGCGTTATTCGGGCGATGGAATAGAATTGCATGTAATCCTGGAATATATCCATAGTGACAAACAATATCTTACGCTCATGAAAAAGGTCAAAGAGATAGCAGAAGACCTTATAATTCCCGGGATGAGTGACTATGATAAAGAAAAGGCTTTGCATGATTATATTATCAATAATGCAGAATACGATTATGATAACTTTCTGAAGGGGACCATACCGGCTTCTTCCTATACCGCCTATGGAGTGCTGATTCTAGGACGCGGAGTATGCCAGGGCTATGCGGAAGCTATGCACTTGCTCTGCCGCGAAGCCGGATTGGAATCACTTATAGTAAAGGGAAGCTCCATTTATAAAGGAAAATGGTATGATCATGCCTGGAATATGCTTAAGCTGGAAGGTCAATACTACCATGTTGATGTGTGCTGGGATGATGTAATAGCCACAGAAGGGCACGGAATCAGGAGTTACAGTTATTTTAATCTGAATGACCAAGATATGTCCCAGGACCATAGCTGGAACCGGCAGCAATATCCGGTGTGTAATGCCGGCAGTTATAATTATTATTTTTATAACAATCTACTGGTGCAGGATTACCAGGCCTTTAAAACCCGTTTGAACAGCCTGCTGAGTAATGGAAATAGCGAACTTACCCTGAAGGTAGCAGATTTCCGCCGGAGCGAATATGGAGATCTGAGTGCACTGATGTTCAGTAACGGCAAAGTCAGAAGTTATAAGTATATTATAGATGAAGGACTGGGGATAATTACTGTCTACGATATATATTATAATTAGGCAGTTCCCTCGTACCCATTCAGACCAGTTTCAAGCAGCTGGTGTTGTCCATGGGGGGCAATTTAAGACGCTTACGGTTCGTGATCTGATGGTAAAACCAGGGAGGGCAAAAATATTGCTATCAACTGTTCCATGGCATCTTGAAAATTGAGCTGGTTCTTTACCAGGAATTCCGGATCAATTATGGTTTTGATGGCCAGCAATATTATGGTGCTGAAGATTAGAGGATCGACTTCAGTGCGAATAGACCGTTGTTGTTCAGCCAGAGCTATCACCAGCTTTATTCGGTCCATACGAAAGTCATCGATTTTTTGCCAGAGCTGTGGATAATACCGGCTCAGATCCTCCAGGACCCGCTGACTGATGATGGACTTGTCTCCGGTTATAAGGTAATTCATCATTTGGCGCATAACCATGGTAACGTCCTGCCCGCTGTGTATAACTTGATCCGATTGCTGAGCAACTGCCTGCAGAAAATCATCTACGACTGCTTCCAGAATTTCATCTTTACTACTGAAGCGCCGGTAGACGGTTCTTTTACTCACTCCGGCCCAGCGAGCAATTTCGTCTACAGTCAGGCTGCGGAAGCCTTTTTTATGAGCCAGCTCCCGGCAGGAATCTATGATTCGTTGTCTGATCTCCATTAAGCGCCCTCCTATCCTAGCTTTTTCTTAAACCGGGCGGTACTTATTCCCAGCATAAGCAGTGAAAACACCAGCAAAGCACTTACCTGGCCCAGCAGGTAAGGAAACCCGATACCTTTTAGAATAATGCCCCGTATGATATCCAGATAATAGGTAAGAGGAACCACATAACTGATGTAATAAATGACCTCCGGCATAGCCTGCCGCGGAAACATAAACCCGGAAAGCAGAATGCTGGGCAGCATCACGAAAAAAGCCATCTGCATGGCCTGCATCTGGTTTTTGGCTAGGTTGGATATCGTAAGGCCCAGGCCCAGGGAAGCGGTAATAAAAAACAGGGTCAAGAGGTAGAGCTCCAGCAGGCTTCCCCGGATGGGAACCTGGAAGATCAAGCTGCCCACCAGCAAAGCTACGGTTATCTGCAGGTAACCCAGGACGATGTAGGGGATGATCTTACCCAGCATCAACTCATAAGTTCTCAAGGGGGTGACTATCAACTGTTCCAGGGTGCCCCGTTCCCTCTCGCGAACGATGGCCATGGCGGTTATTATTACCATGGTCATGGTTACAATAACCCCCAATATAGCCGGTACCATATAAAAGGCGGTTATACCATCAGGATTGTACCAGGGGCGTACTCTGATATCCAATGGAAGCAAGGTTTCCGCTCGGCTTTGCAGCATTATTTGCTGGGATTTGATAAGTCCGATGGAATTTGCCGTAGCAATGGCCTGGTTGGCTACCATGTTGTCGCTGGCATCAACGATTACCTGTACCGGGGCCGATTCCTGCTGTTCCAGTTTTCGGGAAAAATCAGGCGGGACAATTATGCCTACCTGGGCCTGGCCGCTGTCTATATACCGGGTAACCTGGTCATAACTGCCGGCTGTGTAAAGCACATGGAAATAGCCTGAAGCGGAAAAAGTATTCAGTAAATCCCGACTGTCGCTGGACAGGGATTGGTCAAATACTACCGTAGGGATATGCTTAACCTCGGTCTGAATAGCGTACCCGAAGAGCAACAGCTGTACCAGAGGCAGCATAAAAATAAGCACCAGAGTCAGGCGATCCCGGCGCATCTGGATATATTCCTTCTTAATTACTGATAGAATCCGCATCATGACTGTTGTTCCCTTCTTTTCTTCTGGCCAGTGCCAGAAATACATCTTCCAGAGTAGGCTCGATTAATTCAGCCCTGCTTTCCGCTGTCTCCTCCAGCAGGGCCGTATTATGCTCCTCGTCCATCAGAATATGCAGGCAGCGTCCATGCAGACTGGCATCCATGATTCCCGGCACTTGGGCAAGTTTGTCCAGTAAATGAATTGGATTGTCGGCGGCAATTTTATACAGCCTACCTTCTATCGCACTCCGTTTCAGGGCCGCTGGGTCATCCAAGGCCAGCAGCTTTCCCTGGTCAAAAAAAGCAATCTGTCCGCATCGTTCCGCTTCATCCATAAAATGGGTACTAATGATTATGGTTTTGCCTTTCCCGGCCTCTTCCTGAATAATATTAAAAAATGAGCGCCGGGAAGCTGGACTCACCCCGCTGGTTGGTTCGTCCAGGAAAATGACCCGAGGGTCGGATATTATCGCACAGGATAGAGCCAGCCTTTGCTGATACCCCTGGCTCAAATTGGCTACCAATGTATGTTCTCGCCCCTGCAGGTCAGCCAGGGACATCATTTCGGCAATTCTACCGCGGCGGGTTTTAGCCCCCAGACCATATATCCCGGCATAAAAGTTCAGGTTCTCCCATACGGTTAAGTCGTGATAAAGACTGAACTTCTGCGACATATAGCCCAGATTCTCTTTAATTTTCTCCGGATTTTTGACCAGGTCATAACCAAGTACCGATCCGCTGCCGGAACTGGGTTCGAGAATGCCGCATAACATCCGGATAGCGGTGGTTTTGCCAGCCCCATTGGGACCCAAAAAAGCGCAGATATCACCCGGCCTGATACTCAGATTTATGTTATCAACCGCAACAAAAGAGCCGAATTTCTTGCTTAAATTAGTAGTAACAATGCTATACTCCATTGACAGGGACCTCCTGGACATATTTCAAGCTATTAGGGTTTCTCTGCCGTCGTGGTTCAGCCAGGAAGGCAAATACATCCTCCATCCCTGGGGTTATATAACTGATGTTAAGGTCCAAGACTCCCCTGCCGACAGCGTAAGACCTTAGAAGCGAAATGGCCTGCTGTTTATCTTTTAGCAGCAGATGAAAGCGTTTTGAATAGTAGGAGGAGTCAATTACCTGCATACAATCATCAAAAAAATAAGGATCGCTGATATCTGCTCGGACTTCCACTACCCGCTGGATAAATAAATCTTTCAGAGCCGTGGGGGAGTCGCATTTTATCAACTGGCCAGAGTTGACCAAAGCTACTCGATGGCAGAGCTCTGCTTCATCCATGTAAGGAGTGGATACCAGGACGGTGATGTTGTTTTCGTTTAGCCGGTAAAGAATCTGCCAGAATTCCTTGCGTGACACGGGGTCCACGCCATAAGTCGGCTCATCCAGAATCATTAGTTCTGGTCGGGTCATTAGGGCTGAGGTAAGGGCCAGTTTCTGCTTCATTCCCCCGGAAAGATTATCCGCCAGGCGGTTTTCAAACCCAGACAGACCTGTTATCCGAAGCATTTCTTCCGAGCGCTGGCGTACAGTTTTCTTATCCAGGCTGTATAGAGAAGCGAAGAAATTTATATTTTCCGATATGGTCAGATCTCCATAAAGGCTGAATTTCTGCGGCATATAACCCAGTCTTTCCCGGGGGAAGCGGGGGGCCGGAATCCCGCCGATAGTAATAGAGCCCGTATCTGGATCTAACAGATTGCATACCATGCGCAGGAAAGTGGTTTTGCCGGCTCCGTCCGGTCCTACCAGGCCGAAGATCTCCCCTTGATTTACCTGGATGGACAGTTGGTCTACAGCCAGCACCTTGCCGAATCTTTTACTCACCCCTTCTGCTCTAAGCATCTGCATCTCCTGAAATGAATACGACGTCGGCCGGCATGCCTGGTTTTAAGAGACCGGCTGTATTATCTACCGCAAGTTTGACCGCAAAAACAACATTGGTCCTTTCCTTTTTAGTCTGTATAGTTTTAGGGGTGAATTCTCCCTGGGAGGCGATAAATACAACCTGGCCGGGAAAAGCTTGATCGCTCCCGCTGATATAGATGTGGGCACACTGGTTCAGTTTGATTCGAGGCAGGTCGTCTGTAGGAATGTATACTTTAATCCACATGTCCTGAAGGTTGGTTATACGCAGCAGTGAACTGCCCACCGGAACATATTCACCGCTGCTGCAGTTCTTGCTGCTAATTACTCCATCTATAGGTGAATAGATATATAAATCCTCCAGTTGAGCGTCAGCTGCCTTCAAGACTGCCTTGCTGCGCTCCAATTCTGCTGCCGCTGCTTCAATCACCGCCGGGCGGGAGCCCGCCTGCAAAAGGCTTAAACGAGCTTCGGCGGCTTCCAGTTGAGATGCGGCATTATCTTTGCTCAGCTGCAGTTGCTGCAGGTCTGCTTCTGATATGGCACCGGCTTCAAATAAAAGCCGGTTTCTCTCCAGATCGATATCTATCTGCTCCAGATTGGCCCGGGCGATACTGACATTGGAGGAGGCTTCCCTAATCTCCTGGGTCCGGGCTCCGGACCGCAGATTTTCCAGATTGGCTTCCAGAGCAACGACCGTAAGGGCATCGCGTTCCCTTTGAGCCAACAGATCGGGCCGGGAAAACTCAGCCAGCAGTTGCCCCTTGCTTACCGTTTCACCTTCGTCTCCGGCCAGGTTGATCAGGGTGCCGCTGATACGGGCAGTTAGCTTGATGGACTCCGCCTCAATAGTGCCGCTGGCCTCCAGATAATCAGGAACGGAGGGGTAATAATAATGGTAAGTCCAGAAGGAGGCTCCTCCCAGCAAGCTCAAAATGATAACTATTATAATCGGCTTTTTAACCTGCATGCTTCCCCCTCCGTTAATCATAAGCGCCGCCATAAAAATGGGGCGATAAGAGGTACCCCGCTTTTTTAAGGGACCGGGTCTCTATTTACTCAACCTGCCCCGGCTTCCAATTCACCGTCTGTTGAAGCCGCGGGCAAAAAAACGTATCCGGTAGGTATACCAAAGGCACATTATTAGTATACCTGGTATACTAATGCCAGTCAATAAGTGCCGTTAAAAAAGGTTCCCTGATCTCTTATTTGGGTCAGGGAGCCTTCTCAGCGGCCTGGTTACAGATAAGGGGTTACCCTGGATTTCATGGGCTCGCGAATATCTTTTAACCTGAGATCATCTATCTTAAGTATTTCCACCGTATCAACTTTTGCCATGGCAGCCAGCTCACGGGCGGTAAAACCCTGTTTGCGGCGCAACTCACGGATCGTTTTATGTTTCTTGCCCCATTTGAACATTGATAAAACCTCCGTCGATTATCCTTTTGATTCCCAAATCCGCCTGCTGATTCTGTATAATATAATACATGATTTATCATTAATCCGGCAGTATTAGTTGGTTTCCTGCAATAATTGCTGCTCTGACTTTTGGCAGCATATCCCTTGCCAGTGCTCTGAGCATAGTGAACCAACAGCATCCTGAACAGTGGATGGGCTAAAGCCTTGGAGGCAAACGGCCGGGGTAAAAACCTAGTGAAGGGAACAGGGCCGCAGTGGAAATACATATTCTAGCCAGTGGCAGTACCGGTAATGCCGCAATTTTCAAATTTGGAGATACTACTTTGCTGATTGATGCAGGCATTAGCGCCCGCAGGATCGAACAGGGGATGGCTGAGGCCGGACTCAAAGCCGGTGACCTGGATGGGATTTTGATAACTCATGAACATACGGATCATGTCAGGGGTTTGGATGTCCTGGTTCGTCGTCACCAAATACCTGTGTATACCCGGACCAAAACCTGGGATCAACTACCCTGCAGGCACAAGTTGGAGCCCGAATGCTGCCGGGAAATAGGCGGAGAGTTCAGTATCGGAAAGGTTGGTATACAGGCTTTTGATATTTCTCATGATGCTGCAGATCCGGTAGGATTTACTTTCAGGTACAGGAACAGGAAAGCAGTCATAGTTACTGATCTGGGAGTAGTAACCCCGGTAGTGGAAAAAGCTTTGGAGCAAGCCGAGGCAGCAGTAATAGAAGCCAATCATGACCTGGATATGCTGGAAAATGGGCCTTACCCGCAGTTCCTCAAACAGAGGATAAAGAGCAGCAACGGCCATCTCTCCAATGCCAATGCGGGGCGATTGCTTTCTCGCCTGGATTGCCGGCCAGGAATGCAGGTTTTTCTGGCTCACCTTAGCCGGCAAAATAATCATCCCGATCTGGCTGAAAAGACGGTAAAAAATTTTCTTAGCAGCAGTGGATGCCAGGTGGGAATTGACATCATATTGCATCAAACCTTTCCGGACTGCCGAACCAGCGTCAGAGTATAACTGAGATTTCTGTCAGGACCCCATCCTTAATGGTTAATTCCACCATATCCTCCGCTGCTATATCTGCAAGTAAGGGTTGGTCTATTTCCGGGATGGTAATAATTACATCTTCAGCCACGCTATATGTCTGGAGACTGCCTTGGGCATTTACTACCAGCAGTCGTTTGCCGGGGTCAACCACGACCACCTTTCCGCTTAAGGTCAATTCCTGCCGGGCTTTGAGCAGTTCGATTTTGTTAACATAAGAGCCCCTGACGGTTATCTGCACCTCATCCCCTATCTGCAGGTCAGCAATGGAAGGGAAGCGCATTCCGGCTATGGTCACTGCCAGATCGGAACCGTAGAGATAGGATGAAAAGTGATCAGATGAGTCCTTGAGAATAATCAACTGCTGTTCAGTAACCAGATCGTATATAATCCGATCATATACACCGACTTGATCGGCATTATACACTGCCATGGTGATGATTACTCCCCGGGAATTGGCAGTCAACTGAACCTGGGTACCGGCAATAATATTTTTAAAAGCGTAACTCTGTCCGGTTTGATCGATACAGGAAGAATTATTATCCCAGGTGTGGGAATACACTTGGTCGCCACTGTCCTTCACTACAATCAGGTTTTGAGCTTCTATAATATGGAGGACAGTTCCTATAATAGTTCCGTCTGATTCGCTGCCGGGGTCCAAAACCGCCAGGTATTTGATCTGGGAATCAAAGGCTATCAATTCAACCCGGTCGTTAATGCTCAATCCGGATACCTCCATGATCCTGGCACCGGAGTCAAAGAGGGAGGTATCCTCATTGAAGTATAAAGCCGCGGCGTTTCCGTTAATAGTGAGGGTCACGGCAGAACCGCTGAGATCAATAACTACCCCTTCTTTTATGGTCTCAGACAGATCCAAATAAGGCTGGCTGTTACTGAGCATGGTGGCGGCCTGGGCTCGGGTGACTGACTGCAGAGGCTTCATGGTGTTATCAGGAAAACCGTTAATGAGGGAGTACTTAACCCCGGCATTGATATAACCCAGTGCCCAGCGGGGAATATCGGCGAAATCAGTGAAAACGGGAGTCTGATGCGAAAGATCAATGGCTTCGGCATCCTTGCCAATCATCCTTACCATTAACTGGGTAATCTAGGCCCGGTTGGCGGGGGCGTTGGCATTAAAATTATTCTCCTCCGGAACAATCATTCCTTGCTGAATGGCATAAAGCAATTCCTTTTTATATTTGGTGCGGGCCCATTCCGGCACTTCTATGGCTAGTTTTTGGGTGTCATCCACCGAGGCAATGGCTGCTTCCCGACTCAGGTTTCTCACAGCCAGCAACAGTGCTTCCAACTGGGTCACCTGGCGGTCAGGCTTAAAGGAACCATCCTCATATCCGGTTATGACCTGTCGGCAGTTAAGCTTGGTGATATGTTTCAGAGCCCAATGGTCCGGGGAGACATCTTCAAAGGGACTGACAGCAGCGGTACAGGGAAGAGAAATACTGCCGGTCAAGATTGATAGCATCAACAGCAGGCAACAAAATCCAGCTATTCTTTTCCTAGGAATTCCACTAAACACTTTACTCGCTCCTTTTTTCTGATCCGGATACATTCTGCCAAAACAACAAAACTGCAGTATAAAATATCCATAATAAGATGCTTCTACCCAATAGTATCAAATCCCTGCCCACTGCCAGAAATTGTCCAACGGACTTTTTCCGGGTCGCTATTCCCTTAAGCTTTGACGACTTCGGGATAATCAACCCCAAAGGTATCTACGCTGACTTTTAATATCCTTTGATCCTCCAGCGGTCTATCCATCCGGTTTCTTTTGCTGTTTACAATCGCCTCTGCCAATTCCATGCCTTCTATTACCTGGCCAAAAGAGGCATACTGTCCATCCAGATGGGGGGATTTGGCCACCATGATGAAGAACTGCGATCCGGCAGAATTCGGCGCTGCGGTTCGGGCCATGGACAGAACTCCGCGGTCATGTTTAAGCTCGTTCTTGAAACCATTGCTGGAAAATTCGCCTCTAATGGAATAACCCGGGCCGTCCATTCCTGTTCCATCCGGACAGCCGCCCTGAATCATGAAACCAGGTATGACCCGGTGAAATATCAGCCCGTCATAGAAACCTTGGTTAACCAGAGAGATAAAATTGCTTACTGTATTGGGAGCAATCTCCGGATATAATTCGGCTTTGATAATGCCGCCATTTTCCAATTCAAATGTTGCCAGTGGATTCTTGTTCATCTAATCTTCCTTTCTCGCCTTTTTTTACCTAACATTATACCAGAACCTGCAGGAGTTTATGCTCATAACCGGGGAAGATAAGAGTTGTGAAGGCCTGGGGAGACGCTGCTGCCCTTTCAGACCAGCTTCAAGGAGTTGCTGTTGGCCCATGGGGAGATTAGGAGATGAGGAGAGAGTATGTTTATGCCTGCCCCGGCTCCTAAAGGCATTTCGCCGGGGAAAGCAAATAATTCCGGCAGGTAGGAAAAATGCCGGGAATAGAGAATTACTAATAAAAAGACTGGTGAGTGGTGTTATTATGCAGACTAAAAATGTTATAGTGATCGGTTTGATAATCACTTCCTTGCTTACTGCGCTGATTCTGGCTGGTGTGCCTGCCCTGGCAGCAGCCTTCATAGTTCTGGCCATTGGATTGACAGCGACCTTCTATGCCGGGCTCAGCCAGAATAGGATTGAATATATTGCAGAACAGCGTCAGATTCTGGAGTTTAGCCGCAGTGTAATCAGCAAGGGGGATCATAATGAAATTAAACGGGTCACGGCCAAGTATGCAGCAAGAATAGTTCCCTGTGAGAAGGTTATCATATGGAGTCAGCAGGAAAAGGATGAACCGGATTTTGACCGGGAGGCTCTTCTGTTCATTGAGAATCGGGTAAAGGATAGCAGGACCTGCCTGTCCATAGACGAAATTCATCCTGCACCTTCGGGCTTAGATATATCAGGCCAAGTACATTCTCTGCTGGCCCTGCCGCTTTATAACCGATTGGATTGGCACGGGGTTTTGATCATGGTTAACCGTAAACTGCCTGCTCCTGTCAAGCCCCGGCAGATAGAACTGCTGACTCAGTTAACCGAACAGTTCTCCTGGGCAGTCTCGCAGCTGCTGCAGGCTCAGATACAGCCCGCCCGGCAGTTAGACCTTATAAAGGCCCTGGTTAGAGCTATCGAAGGTCAGGAGCCCAACTTTGACCGTCACAGTGAGACAGTGGCTGAAATCAGTGGTCTGCTGGGGGAGAAGCTTGGTTTGATTGAGACTGAACGGCAAGAGTTGTATTATGCCGCTCTTTTGCATGACATCGGTAAAATTGGACCGGATTTCCGGGAGGATAATGAAGCAGCAGAAACGGATGTATCAGATCACGCCATCCGCGGGGCGGCTATATTAGAGGACATCCCGGCCTTGAGGACAGCGGCCGAGAGCATACGCTGTCACCACGAACGTTATAATGGCAGCGGACCGGCAGGATTGGCAGGTACGGAGATTCCATTTTACGCCCGCATTATATCTGTTGCCGATCTTTATGACGCTCTGACCAGATTGTGTCCGGAAGAAGAACGGATGACTCCGGTTCAAGCAGTTCGGGTGATAAAAAAAGCTTCCGGATCTCTCCTGGACCCTCTGGTGGTGGTAGCCCTGGAAGAAATTCAAGATCGGCTCAATCAGGATGGGTACCAGGATAGTACTGAGCCAATTGCGAGGAAGATATAAAGATAATCAGCCCAAGGGAGGCTAAAATATTCGAGACATTCAGAATCAAGGGCATGTGCTGGGTAGGCGGCGTTGGCCCTTGATCTTTATTTATAAGAGAATAAAGGTTTTTTATTATAGCTCCGATATTGAATTTATAGAGCTGGTCAAAACAATCAATATATGCAGATTTTAAGACTGCAGGAGCTATTATAAAAATGGATGTGAAATTATGTCTAAAAAACGATATTTTACTGCTTTCCTGATAATGGTGACAGCTGCTCTCGCTTTAGCTGTTCCCTGGCATTACTCTATGGGTAAAGAGCAACTGAGCCCGGTAGATGTGTCGGATTCAGTATTGCTCAGGGGGGAGAGCACTGGTGCCCAAGGTTGCTTCCCAGATCCAGATGCCACTCGGTATAATATTCAGGTATACCTGGATGTTAGCTGCAATATCTTGTATGGCCAGAGCAATATTCATACAATTAATTCTACCGGACAGGCCATCAATGAATTATGGTTTACCGTCTATCCCAATGCTTTTCGGACTCCCTCCTCAAGTCCTGCACCCGTCTCCGCTTACTATAAGGGGTTTGATCCCGGCTGGCTGGAATTGGAGCAGCTGCTGGTAAATGGCCAGGAGACAGAATGTTATCTGGAGGGAGTATCGATGCAGGTTGGGCTGCCAATTGATATTATGCCGGGGCAGGATATAACTATAGATATGAAATGGGCCGCCCGGATTCCGGAGCTGGCTTACCGCTTTGGCACCAAAGACGCAGTATACATGCTGGGGAATTTCTACCCGGTTTTAAATGTATATGATAATACTGGCTGGCATCTGGCCCATAACTCCAATTTTGGCGATCCATTCTGCTTTCATTGTGCAGACTACCTGGTCCAGGTTAATATTCCGGAAGCATATGAACTGGTTTCAACCGGCAACAGCCTGGGCCGATATGCAGAGGATAACGGTCGAGTGACTTACTGGATAGAGGCTCATCAGGTGAGAGATTTCTGTCTGTTGTTGATTTATGACTACCAGGAAGTTGTCAACAGCAGCAAGGGGGTAAGGGTGAAATGCTATATCCCACGTGGAGCCGGACAGGAGCAGGCTCGGCAGATGGCTGAGCAAAGTGCGGAAATCCTATACTATTATTCCTGCCGTTGGGGGTCCTATCCCTATGCTGACTTTAAAATTGCTCTGGTTCCCATGCTGGGATTCCATGGGATGGAATATTCCGGGTTGATTTTCCTCAGACAGGATATGCTCTCAGCGCAATATGATGCCAACCGGCGCAGTTTCATTCTGGCTCATGAGATTGCCCATCAGTGGTGGTATGCCATGGTAGGCAATGACCAGCTGTTAGAGCCCTGGCTGGATGAAGCCCTGGCTAACTGGTCGGCCTACGAGTACCAGGAAGATGTTCAGGGCATCAAGGGGAACCGGACCGGGAATGCAGCAACCAGGCTGGACCGGCGATTAAATGATATCAGTTCCGGCAGCGAATACTATCGGATAATCTATGATGGAGGAGAAGCCTTCTGGACCGCCCTGGAGGAGGAGCTGGGCCAGGAGACCATCGACCATGTTTTGCGGCGATACCTGGCTGACTATAAATACCAGATAGCCAGCACGGAAAACCTTCTGGATACCATCAGAAAAGAAGCCCGCCAGGATATGGACTCCTTTTTTGCCGACTGGTTTGCCCTGGAAAAACCTGCTAAATAACCGCTCCATATTGCTGGAGGACTTCCAGGGCCGGTTCCAGGTCCTCCTGAATGATTACCAGAGTAAGCAAACAGGAAGGCTGGGATAAGACCGGGAATGGGGAAGACATGCCGCTGACTGCAGGATCTGCAGCCATAAGCGGGCCATGGCCGGGGTTGTAATCCCAGCCGCTATTTTCCCGACTTCCTAGTATCAAGTTGGACAAATAGGGTGGATGACTGTCATATGATCTGCGGCTGGGATAGTTGGAAACGGCAGCAATCTGCAGATCTTTATAACCCATCGCTTTAAGGGCCTGGCCAGCTTGCCGGGCTTGCTCCTGGTCAGTGAAGTAGGCCAGTATGGATCTTTCCCCTGGTTCTAGCTGCATTTAGACACCTCCCATCGTAATATAAATAAAAATAATCAGAAAAAAGACAGTTCTTTTTTAAGTTTTTCCCACAATGGGATAAAATATATATGTAGGTTAGAAGCAAATTCGAGGAGGAAAAAAATGAACCCCATTCAAGAGATAACTGATTCTATACGCAGCATCATATGCCAAGCCCTGGAATCGGCCCGCCAGGAAGGATGGATAAACTTTAGTACGGTGCCCGACTTTGTGATAGAGGTTCCGCGAGAAAAGGGACATGGAGATTTTGCCTGTAATGCCGCAATGCTTATGGCTCGGGAAGCCAGGATGGCCCCCCGCCAGATTGCGGAAATAATAGTTAAAGCCATGAATCTGCAAGAGCAGGAAGGAATAGAAAAGATAGAGACCGCGGGACCCGGATTTATTAATATTTTTCTTAATAACCAGTGGCTTTATAAAATACCATTTGAGGTTGAGCGGATGGGAGAAAGCTTTGGCGCTAACCGGCAACAGCATCGCAAGGTGCAGGTGGAGTTCGTCAGCGCCAATCCCACAGGCAACCTGCACATGGGGAATGCCAGAGGGGGGGCTATTGGTGATACTCTGGCCAATATCCTGAAATATGCCGGATACCAGGTAGAAAGAGAGTTTTATATCAATGATGCGGGCAATCAGATTGAAATATTCGGAGATTCCCTGGAAGCAAGGTATCTGCAGTTAACCGGACATGATGTGGAATTTCCCCATAATGGATATGCGGGACAGGACTTGATTCAGACGGTAAGAAATATTATCCGCCACTACGGTGAAAGTCTGATTGACATGCCCCAGGAAAAGAGAAGAGCGGTTATGGTGGAATACGCTTTGGAGGAGAAAGTGTCCTACATAAAAAAGACCCTGTTGGATTTTGGTATTGAATACGATGTCTGGTACAGTGAAAAAAGACTGCATGAATCTGGCGCAGTGCAGCAGGTAATAAACCAGTTGCGGGAGAAGGGTTATATATATGAGCAGGAGGGCGCTTTGTGGTTTAAGACCAGCAGCTCAGACGAAGATAAAGACAATGTGGTAATGCGTGCCAATGGGTTGCCCACCTACTTTGCAGCTGATATTGCCTATCATCAGGATAAATTCCAGCGCGGCTTTGATTGGGTAATCAACGTCTGGGGAGCAGACCATCACGGACATGTAAACAGAATGAAGGATGCCATGGAAGCCTTGGGGTACCGTCGGGAGATGCTGGATGTTTTGCTGATGCAGCTGGTTAGGCTGTACCGTGGCAAAGATCTGGTCCGGATGTCCAAACGTACCGGAACGACTATTGCTCTGGATGAACTTATAGAAGAATTGGGCAAGGATGCCGCTAGGTTTTTCTTTGTCATGCGCAGTCCGGACAGCCAGTTGGATTTTGATCTTCGCCTGGCTGCGGAACAAAGCCAGGAAAACCCGGTGTACTATGTCCAGTATGCTCATGCTCGCATTTGCAGTATTTTCCGGCAAGCCGAAGCAGCCGGGATCTCTATGCCTCCAGTGGCAACTATTAATACCAGCCGGTTAAAGGAGGCTGAGGAACTGGCCTTATTGAGGAAAATTGCTGATTTTCCGGAAGAAATCAGGTTATCAGCCCAGACCTTAGCCCCGCATCGAATAGCCAGATATGTGCTGGATCTGGCGGGACTATTTCACAGCTTTTATAACCGTCACCGAGTAATAAACGTTGAAGCCGAACTGCAAGGAGCCAGACTCCTGTTGATGCGGGTTACCGGCATTACTATAAAAAATGCTCTATCGATCCTGGGTGTCAGCGCACCCGAGTATATGTAGGAGGTAAAAATGCTTAACCGAAAAATGACTGAAGCAGATCTGGCCGTTGAGATACTTATGGAGAATAAGGAACCCATGTATTACGAGCCTTTGTTGAAACAGATTGCGGCTCGAATGGGAAGAGATGAGCAGATATCCACCCTGGTTCCTATATTTTCCCGCCTTAATCTGGATCACCGTCTGGAATACCAGGGAGATGGCTTCTGGTTTCTGGACCCGAAAAGAATAAAATAATAAGAAAGGATTAAAAACCAAAATGAAAATAACCTGGTTGGGACATGCATCGTTTTTGATCGAGAGCGGAGACAAGAAACTAATCACCGATCCCTTCGATGAGCAGCTTGGCTATCCGGTATATGATGAAGAGGCAGATATAGCTACGGTCAGCCACGGACACTGGGATCACAGCGCCGTTGACAGATTAAAGGGCAGTCCGCAAGTGGTTAAATCAGCAGGAGATTTCGAGATAGATGGTTTTAAGATCACGGGCTTTAATGCCTATCATGACCAATCCGAAGGCAGGGACAGAGGAAGCAACACGATCTACAAAATCTTCGCTGAAGGGATTGCTCTTGTGCATCTTGGAGACCTGGGACATATACCCACTGCGGAACAATATGCCCGGATGGGAGAAGTTGACCTGTTGATGATACCGGTGGGAGGAGTATACACCATTGATGCTGAAGAAGCTTATCAAATAGTACAGGCGATAAAGCCCGGGATAGTAATTCCCATGCATTATAATACTCCCCACCTCTGTTTCGAACTTGCTCCGCTGGAGCAGTTTACCTGCAAATTTAATCAGGTGGTTAAACAACCCTATCTGGAGATAAACGCAGAAAACTTTTCTCAGCCCATGGAAATAATTGTACTGGATTATAGCCGTCGGTTGACCGCTATAGAGTAAGAGTAGTAAAATTCTAGAGGATTTTGTTTATGTTTCTACAAGGGAAAGAGAGGGTTATAGGTTGACAAAGTACATATTCATTACTGGCGGAGTTGTTTCCTCACTGGGTAAAGGGATAACCGCAGCATCTCTGGGCAGGTTGTTGAAAAGCCGCGGCTTAACCGTAGCCCTGCAAAAATTCGATCCCTATATTAATGTTGATCCTGGAACCATGAGTCCTTACCAGCATGGCGAAGTATACGTGACTGAAGATGGCGCAGAGACTGACCTGGATGTGGGACACTATGAGAGATTTGTAGATGTTAATCTTAGTCAGTATGCCAACTGCACTACCGGCAGAATATACCAGGCAGTTCTGGATAAAGAGCGCCGGGGGGATTACCTGGGGCAGACGGTTCAGGTTATTCCTCATATTACCAACGAAATAAAATCCCGGGTTACCCTGATCGAAGACAAGGCTGATCCGGATGTAGTTATAACCGAAATTGGGGGGACAGTGGGAGATATTGAATCCCTGCCTTTTTTGGAAGCCATCCGGCAATTGAAGTTCGATCTGGGAAAAGACCGGGTTTTATATATACATGTAACGTTGGTTCCTTACATCAGGGTTGCCGGGGAGTTAAAAACCAAGCCCACTCAGCATAGTGTCAAAGAGTTGAGGAGCATTGGAATACAGCCCGACATACTGGTGTGCAGGACAGAAAAGGATTTATCCAAAGAAATAAAGGGAAAACTAGCCCTGTTTTGTGACGTAGACGAAGAAGCGGTTATACAGCTGAAAGACGCTGGGTCTATATATGAAGTGCCGCTGATGCTGGCCCGGGAAGGATTGGACAAACAGGTCATTAAACGAATAGGGTTGAGCTGCCAGGAAGCCAGCCTGGATGAATGGGAGCAACTGGTGGAAAAGATACGCTGTCAGGTTAAACAGGTAACTATAGGCCTGGTAGGTAAATATGTGGAATTGCAGGATGCTTACCTGAGTATAGTTGAATCTCTGAAACACGCAGGATTTCAGTATAATTGTGATGTTAAGATAAACTGGATTTATGCCGAACAGATCGAGAAGGATGGAACCGAGGCTTTATTAAAGGGTGTTGACGCGATACTGGTTCCCGGTGGATTCGGGGAACGGGGCATTGAAGGCAAGATATGCACTGCCCAGTATGCACGGGAAAACAATATCCCATTTCTGGGCATATGTCTGGGCATGCAGTGTGCTGTCATCGAATTTGCCAGGAATGTTTGCGGGCTGAGAGGTGCGAATAGTGCGGAATTCGATTGGGAAAGCCCCCATCCGGTGGTTCACCTGATGCCGGACCAGGAGGGGATTGAAAATAAAGGCGGCACCATGCGTCTGGGAACCTATCCATGCACCCTGTTGGAAGGCACCATCGCCCGCGAGTATTATGGTGAAGAGCTGATCCATGAAAGGCACCGGCACCGTTATGAAATAAACAATGATTATCGGGACCTGCTGCAGCAGCATGGACTTACCATCAGCGGATTATCGCCGGATAAAAGGCTGGTAGAAATAGTAGAGCTGTCCAGTCACCCCTGGTACGTAGCCTGCCAGTTTCATCCCGAGTTTAAATCTCGCCCCAATCGACCACATCCACTTTTTGCAGGATTGATAAGGCATGCCTTGATATACCGCAATGCAAACCAGGCCCATCAGGACTAACTGATAGTTGGTCCTGGTGCAGGCCTGGCCAGATACAGGCTCGTTTAAAGATCCTGAGGCGTGGGACGTTTAAGATATTAGCCATGCTCCAAAAGGAGAGGGCTCAGTAGTGCTCTTGGCTGGATATTTATGGGTTAAGATGGTGAAACTAATATAATATGATGCGAGGAGCGACATGATGTTTACCAGCAGGGTTATAGATGAAAAAGAAAAGGATAGATTTAATGACTTTATTTCCCGTCATCCCCGGGGACATTTTCTCCAGTTGTGGGAGTGGGGACAGGTTAAAGAAGGCATGGGGTGGGAAAAACTACCCCTGGTGCTGGAGAAAGATGGAGAGATCCAGGGAGCCCTGCTGATTCTTAAGAGGAACTTGCCATTGCCCGGCTTAAAAAGGAGCATATTCTACGCTCCCCGGGGGCCGGTGGTGGACATGGAAAATCCCGAGCTGAACCAGCTGCTTTTCGAGGGAGCCAGAAAAGCTGCCCGGGAACATGGAGCTATTTTTCTTAAAATTGACCCCGATATAAACCATGAAAATGAAGTATATAAATGTATTCTGCGGGATTGCGGCTTTAAGGAGAATAAAACCGGAATGAATTTTGAGGGGGTTCAGCCTCGATTTGTTTTTCGCTTGGATATAAGCTCTACAGAAAGCAAACTGCTGGAGCAGATGCATTCCAAGTGGAGGTATAATATCCGGCTGGCAGGGAAAAAAGGGGTGGAGATTCGTACTGCTCGAGATAAGGATGACTTGAAAGCCTTTTATGCAATTCTTACGGAAACTGCTTGGCGGGATAAATTCCTAATTAGGGGCTATGAATATTTTGAGTGGATATGGGATTACATGGTGGAAAACCAGTTCGCCAAAATCTTTATCGCTGAGCACCAAGGAGATGTAATTGCTGCCACTCTGGCCATGATAACCGGAAACAAGGTCTGGTATCTTTACGGGGCCTCATCAAATAATAAACGCAATTTTATGCCCAATTATTTGATCCAATGGGCTATGATTCAGTGGGCGAAAGATATGGGCTGTACCTTATATGATTTCAGAGGAGTATCCGGTGACCTGGATGAAAGCAATCCACTGTTTGGACTTTATCGGTTTAAAAAGGGGTTTGGGGGAGAATTTACCGAGTTCGTCGGTGAGTGGGACCAAGTCTATTCGACTGTCTTTTACTGGCTTTGGAGTAACATTTTGCCTCTTTATCTGAATATAAGCAGATCCGGCCAGAAAAATCGGGGGCAGGAGGAATAATAGTGTGAATTGCGACCAAAGCGATCAATGGGTAGAGGTAGATGCACAAGCAATATTAAGCAACCTGCAGGAGGTCCGGTCGGCAATAGAAGAGCCGGTGAGGCTGATAGCGGTAGTAAAAGCCAATGCTTATGGGCATGGAGCAGCAGGAACCGCTAGCATACTGGAAAGCCAGGGAGTAGACTTTTTTGCCGTTACCTATCTGCAGGAAGCGCTGAGACTGAGGAGGATAGGGATAAAATCCGATATTATGCTGCTTAGTCCTCTGACCCGGAAAGAACAGGTGCTGGAAGCAGCTGAGCAGGGAATAATTCTAACCTTGGCCTCCGAATATGATGCCAGATTGGCACAACAGGTATCCAGGGATACTGGCCTTAGTCTGAGCGTGCATCTTAAGATTGAAACCGGACTGGGCAGATTCGGCCTGGACAGCCAGGAAGCCCATGCTGTTTGCCGATTGCTGGCAGAAAGCAAGCTGGTTAAAATGCAAGGCATATATACCCATATGGCCCATGCTGTTTCGGCCAGACGCAGTCAGGAACAGTACGATTTATTTACCGGCGTCATTGATTATCTTCAGGTTCGCGGCTATCATTTTCCCATGCAGCACTGTGCCAATAGTTCCGTGCTCTTACTCTATCCGCATATGCAAATGAACGCGGTGAGAATAGGGACCCTTCTTACCGGCCAGTATCCGGTCGGAATATCAGGAGAGCTGAGATTAAAAGATCCATTTAAATTCAAGTGCAGGATAATATCATTAAAAAGCGGTCGGAAGGGAGAGGCTTTGGGTTATTATTCCACCTACCGCTTAAAAGGGAATGCTCAGATAGCTGTGATACCGGTGGGATTCATAAATGGATTGGCTTTGGAGGTAGGAAATCCTCCTGCCGGGCTGGTGGATTTGTTAAAAATTGTCTTAAAGATTATACTGGCTTATATAGGGTTTAATAGATTTGCCCCTACTGTATCAATCAAGGGCGAAAGTTATCCCGTTCGGGGAAAGGTCTTTATGCAGATGGCCCTGATAGAGATCCCGGAAGGGATTAATCTGGCCATTGGCGACGAGGCGGAAGTAGGAGTGCGCAAGACCCTTCTGGCTGAGTCGATTCCGCGTTTTTTCAAATACCGCGACCAGTTCATGAAAGAGGAAGAATTAGATCCGACCCGGATGAAGTCAATTATGGGGAGGAGAATGAATGCATAAAAAAGTAGTGGTGATATTATTGGCCGTATTTTTAGTCACTATGGCCGGCTTATCCTTGTGGCAGGTCGGGCAGGGAGGAACAAAAGTTGCCGCCGGCAGTTATGAAACTATAGGGGTGATAGAAATCAACGGTATTATTACCGGAGAGTCATCATCTGATATCTTCAGTACTGCCAGTGCGGATGCCAGGGACATAATGGAAGCAATAAGAAATGCCGCTGATAGAGAGGATATCAAGGTTCTGCTGTTGAGGATAAACAGCCCGGGAGGAACCAGCGTGGCTTCTCAAGAGATTGGAATAGAACTGGATAAATTCCGAGCCCGGGGTAAAAAAGTTGTAGTATCCATGGGTGAAATATGCGCCTCAGGCGGATACTGGATTGCTTGCAGCAGTGATCACATCGTAGCCAATGGAGGTACCCTGACGGGAAGTATTGGGGTGATTATGGAGTTAACCAACCTGGAAGGACTGTATGAAAAAATCGGGTTGCAGCAGGAGGTTATAAAGAGCGCCCAGCATAAAGACATAGGATCTTCTTATCGGGATATGACTGAAACCGAAAGAGAAATTCTGCAGGAGATCGTAGATGATTCCTATGAACAATTTTTAGATCAGGTTCGACGCGGAAGACGAGGTAAAATAGAAGAAGCAAGTTTACCGGATATAGCAGATGGACGAGTTTTTTCAGGACGTACAGCCCTGGAAATGGGCTTGGTCGACAGTCTGGGCAATTATTATGATGCCGTAGACACCGCCCGCTCAGTTGCGGGCCTACCCGATAACAGCAGTATCGAGGTCTTAACCGGCGCCGGATATTGGGATATATTCTTCAAAAAACTAAATTCGGTCGGGCAGTTATTCAGCACCGGTGCTTATGAGGCAGGATATTCCCCGCTGAAATTTATCTACCAGGGGAGGGTTTAAGGTTGACCGTAATTGAGATCCTGTACGGCATAGTCTTTCAGCCGGTACCCACCTTTAGATATCTGGGCAGCAGCAAGCCGCTGTTTTTAGCACTTACCGCCTTTTCGGTCAGTGCATTATCGAATATGATCATCAACCTGGGTATAAACCAGAATACGGGGATAGCCGCATCTTTACCGGAAGCATATATCGGCATATATTTGCTTTTGGGTTTGATCATCTCTCTGGCGGTTTTGGCTGCGGCAGCAGCAGTGTACAATCTACTGGGTGAGATAATGTTTCAGCAGGCCAATGGAAGGGGGATGCTATGCTGTCTGGCACTGGCTTTTGTACCGGGAATATTGGCCCCTCCGTTGCAGTATGCTTTCAGTATACTGAATTGGGGCTTCTGGAATGCAGGTATATCGCTGCTGGCTTTTGTCTGGGTGATAGTATTGCAGATAATAGGGATCAGAGAAGCACTGGTAATTCAGGGCGGGCAGGCTCTGCTGCTGTTTCTTTTGCCGGGAGTGATATTGGCCCTGCTGATATTGTTCACCCTGGTGCTCCTGGTGTTCTTGCTGCCCGGGATGATTTAACGGTGGAAGTTCAGTAAAACTAAGGGGTTTATCCATATGGCCGATAGCAAATACTGAGGGGGGAGTATAATGCAGATGAGGATATTGGTGGTTGACGATCAGAAGGGAGTACGCAGACTTCTGGAAGAATTGTTCAAAAAAGACGATTGGATAGTAAATACTGCAGCTGATGGGCGCGAAGCAGTGAGTAAAGTCAGCGAATTTCTGCCAGACATTATTCTAATGGATATGAAAATGCCCAATATCAACGGACTCGAAGCTTCCAAGCAGATTCTATCCATGCATCCCGATATGTCCATAATAATGATGACTGCATATGGAGAAATGGATGTAATCAAAAACGCCCTGGAAGCAGGAGTGAAAAAGTGCGTTACCAAGCCCTTCGACATTATGAATTTGAAAGATATTGTTAATAAACTGGCGGGAAAATAAATATATTAGATTAATATTTCAAAGGGGTGATTTTATGGGACTGGTTTCAGTAGATGAGCTTTTAAGCAGAGCGGAAAAAGAAGGGTATGCTGTCGGAGCCTTCAATGCCAATAACATGGAAATAGTCCAGGCAATACTGACGGCGGCAGAAAGGGAAGAAGCTCCGGTTATCATGCAGGCAAGTCAAGGAGCCATAAAATATGCCGGACTGGATTTTTTGACCGGGATGGTCAAGATGGCGGCTAGATCCAGCCGGGTTCCTGTAGCGCTGCATCTGGATCATGGCACCGATTTTGAACAGGTGATAAAATGTATCCGCAGCGGCTTTTCTTCAGTTATGTATGATGGTTCCAAACTACCGCTGGAACAGAACATTGCTATGACCAGGAAGGTTTTGGAGATAGCCGACCCCATAGGGGTTTCAGTTGAAGCTGAACTGGGCAAAATAGGCGGCACCGAGGATGATGTTCATGTAAGCGCAAAAGAAGCCATGTATACTGACCCGGACGAGGCCAAATATTTCGTGGAACAGACCGGAATTAAAAGTTTGGCTGTGGCCATTGGGACCGCTCATGGCCAGTATAAAGGCGAACCCAGGCTGGATTTTGATCGGCTGGCAATAATAAAGAGCCTGGTTAATATCCCCATTGTTCTGCATGGGTCTTCCGGGGTGCCGGATCAGGCCGTACAAAAGGCTATTGAACTGGGTGTCCGCAAGGTGAATATCGATACTAACATAAGGGAAGCCTTTGTGGGAGCCATGCGCAGAGTGATGGCAGAAAAACCGGATGAAATAGATCCTCGCCAGATATTGGGACCGGCCCGGGAGGATACGGTAGAAATAATCCGAGAAAAAATAAGAGTTTTTGGCAGTACCGGAAAAGCCTGGTGAAGCCAGAGGCTTGAGCAGTCGGAAAGGAGAATGATTTTTGAAAATTTTTATAGATACTGCTAACATCCAGGAGATTAAGGAAATCAATGAGATGGGATTCCTGGCCGGAGTAACCACCAACCCTACTTTAATCGCCCGGGAGGGAAGAGACTACCATGAGGTGATCAAAGAAATATGTGAAATAGTCCACGGGCCGATCAGCGCAGAGGTAATCAGCATGGATTACCATACCATGATCAATGAGGGTAAGGCACTGGCAGCTATCCATCCCAATGTAGTTATCAAGGTGCCCCTGGGTGAAACAGGATTAAAGGTTATCCATGCCTTCAAAGGGTTGGGAATAGCCACCAATGCCACGCTGGTATTTTCCGCCAATCAAGCATTGCTGGCCGCCAGGGCTGGCGCCAGCTACGTTAGTCCGTTCCTGGGACGGGTTGACGATACCGGTAACAGCGGTATTATCTTGCTGGAAGATATAATAGCGGTATTCGACCAGTATTCTTTTACTACTGAGGTTATTGCGGCCAGCATCAGGCATCCTATGCATGTTGTGGAATGTGCCCGCTTGGGATCCCATATTGCAACTATTCCTTACGGAGTTATCAAGCAAATGATAAAGCATCCGCTGACCGAGGCGGGTATCGAAAGATTCCTGAAGGATTGGAACCAGGGTTTTTAAGCAGAACGGAGGGTTTATCTTGGAGAGAGAATTGGCGCTTGAGTTTGCCAGAGTAACTGAAGCGGCTGCCCTGGCGGCTGCTCGCTGGGTTGGCAAGGGCGATAAGGAAGCCGCCGATGATGCAGCAGTAACGGCTATGCGAGTCATGTTTGATACTGTTTCCATTGATGGGGTAGTAGTTATTGGGGAAGGGGAAATGGATGAAGCCCCCATGCTGTTCATTGGGGAGAAGGTAGGCATGGGGGTGCAGCCGGAAGTAGATATTGCCGTTGATCCTCTGGAGGGTACCAATATTGTAGCCAAAGGCGGAACCGGGGCCATAGCGGTTCTGGCAGCCGCTCCCAGAGGGACGGTATTACATGCACCCGATATGTACATGAACAAGATCGCGGTGGGGCCGGAATGCAAAGGGAGGATATTTTTGGATGCCCCGGTCAAAGAAAATTTACGCCAGGCAGCGAAAGCTCTGCACAAGTTAATCAGCGAAGTTACCGTAGTTATTTTGGATCGGCCCCGGCATGATGTTATTATCGAAGAGGTCAGAAGAGCAGGGGCCAGGATCAAGCTGATAAATGACGGTGATGTATCGCCGGGGGTAGCAGCAGCCTATGAAGATTCCGGAGTGGACATACTCATGGGAATAGGCGGGGCACCGGAAGGAGTAATAACCGCTGCCGCCCTTAAATGCATGGGAGGGGACTTTCAGGCTCGCCTGTGCCCGGAGGGAGAAGAAGCGGAGGAAGAAATCCGCAGGTGCCATCAAATGGGGGTAAGGGATGTAAATAAATTATTTACTATTGATGAACTGATCAAATCCGAGGATGTAATATTTGTGGCAACCGGCATTACCGATTCTTTCCTGCTCAAGGGGGTTAGATACCATAAACGCCGTGCGGTTACAGAAACTCTAGTGATGAGGAGCTTGTCCGGGACTATAAGACATATCAGTGCCGACCACCATTTAGATAAAAAACCCCTTTTCAAAGACAACCGAATCAAGTTAAGATTAGATTGAGAGTATTTTAATCAGATTAATTTGCGAAATTAATGGTATACTTAGTGTTAAACACTCAATCTGGTAAGTCATATCAGTGAGCCTGCCTGCCGCTGATGTAGCATGCAATTCATGTCCTGGGGAATATTCAACTAAAATATAAACAAATTTATACCGATATTGTTAAAGGAATATTAACGGTATATCAGCGCTAAGCCATGGTGCGTTAATGCTCGGAAATGTTGGGAGACGAGTAATTCAGTAGCCAGTGATTAGCGTGGAAGGAGGATAAAATGAACATATCCGAACTGGAACACAAAACCATTCTCGAGTTATACCAGATAGCAAGAGAAAACAATCTTACTGGCTATTCCAAACTAAGGAAAAAGGAATTGATCTTTGAAATAACCAAGGTCCTAACCAAATCTGACCAGCTGCTGCAAGCCCAGGGAGTTCTGGAGATAATGCAGGACGGCTATGGATTTCTGAGGCCTTTTGGTTATCTTCCCAGCCATGAAGATATCTATGTATCTCCATCCCAGATCAGAAAATTCGAGCTAAAAACCGGAGATAGAGTTGCCGGACAGGTCAGGCCGCCCAAGGATAATGAAAAGTTTTTCGCTCTGTTGCGAGTAGAGGAAGTTAATGGATTTCCTCCAGAAGAATCTATAAAAAGAGTTCATTTTGACGCGCTTACTCCTCTGTATCCCACCGAAAGAATAATCCTGGAGACCAGCAGCACAGAAATATCCACCCGGGTTATAGATTTAATATCCCCGATTGGCAAAGGGCAGAGGGGGCTGATTGTAGCTCCGCCCAAAGCAGGCAAAACCATGTTGCTTCAAAATATAGCCCAGGGGATCAGCGCTAATCATCCCGAGATTGAATTATTTATCCTGCTGGTTGACGAAAGACCGGAAGAGGTTACCGATATGCAGCGAACTACTAAAGCCGAAGTGGTTTCCTCTACCTTTGATGAACCTCCGGAAAACCATGTTAAAGTGACGGAGATGGTTCTGGAAAGGGCCAAACGGTTGGTGGAGCATAAAAGAGATGTGGTTATACTGATGGACAGTGTTACCCGATTAGCCAGGGCTCACAACCTGGTGGTACCGCCCAGCGGCCGCACCTTATCCGGGGGTATCGATCCAGCCTCACTGGATAAACCCAAGCGTTTCTTCGGAGCTGCCCGCAACATCGAAGAAGGCGGCAGTCTTACCATTATTGCTACCGCTCTGGTTGAAACCGGCTCCAGGATGGACGACGTGATATTCGAAGAATTTAAGGGTCGGGGAAATATGGACCTGTACCTGGATAGAAAACTGGCTGAGCGCAGGATATTCCCGGCTATTGACTTAAAACGTTCCGGCACCAGGAAAGAAGAATTGTTATTCACTCCGGAAGAAATGGATCTAACCTGGAATCTGCGTAATATGTTCAATGATTACAATCAAGTTGAAACCATGCAAATAATTCTTGATACCATTAAAAAAACCAAGTCCAACAAAGATTTAATCAGAGCAGCACCGATAGTATTCGGGAAGAAAGACTACGCCCATAAAGCTTACTAGGCGGGTTACCCCGATAAAGCAATCGAATTGCCCTGTGGCCTTAAATATGCCTTGCACTTTTTTGCCAGCATGGTATGCTTATGGTTGCCCAAGATATAAATGGCCTTATCCGGGGAGACCTAACTGCATTAAATGAATAAAAGCCTCCATTTATGTGAAAAATTAGGGTCAGTAGACCCTTTTTTTGTGTCTGCAGAATGAGAGGTGAAAATTACGTGAAAAAGAGATGGCTAAGTTTACTGGTAATGTGCAGTCTGATGCTGAGCGGCTGTATTACTCCAGTTATGGCAGCTCTGAATCCCGGTCATTTCATTCCCTGCATCAGTGCCCAAAGTGTGCCGACCGACAGCAAAATGAAAGCATACCAGGTCAATAAAGGAGACACCCTGTGGGACATATCCCGGAAGTTCAAAGTCGACCTGGAAACTCTGAGGATGATTAACAACCTGGATAAAAACTGCATATTATCGGTAGGACAGATTATAGACATTCCTTACAATAGATCCCGGGTATATACCATAACCGGCGGGGATACTCTCTGGGATATTGCCGCCAGATACGATGTAGCGGTTAGTGAAATATACAATGCCAATCCGGGAATCAACCCTCACAACTTGACCATAGGCGATAAAATAGCTGTTCCCGATAGTACCGTCAGTGTCAGCACTGCAGTGGTGCAGGCTTCCCGCAGCTACACTGGTTATACAGCGCTAATGATGACCTGGCCGGTGACAGGCAGCATTACTTCACCCTATGGCTGGCGTGCATCCGGGTTCCATCATGGTATTGACATAGCCGGTAATATCGGCGATTCCATCCAGGCTGCAGCAGCAGGCAAAGTAATTTTTTCCGGCAGCCGGGCAGTATACGGCAAAACCGTGGTAATTGAACACCCGAATGGCAAAGAAACCGTTTATGCTCATTGCCAAAAGATACTGGTCGAAACGGATCAATATGTGGTGAAGGGACAATCCATAGCTACCATAGGTATGACCGGAAGGACTACCGGACCTCACCTGCATTTTGAGGTCAAGGAGGATGGGAAGGCGGTCAATCCTCTGCAATATCTTCGTTACTAGGGATAGTGAGCCTCCTGAAAAGGGGCTCAGAGCGTTAAAAAAGCTGAATCTCGGCGTCATCACCTATAAGCCCCTCAATCAACGTACGCGCCTAAGCTTCCATCCAGACCTATAGGTGGATTCCTTTACCTGCCCCTTTTTTCTCGCTCTTCAGCTTATTTGACAAGCTGCGCCCCTGAAAAGGGGCTTTTTTTATGTTCCAAGATAATATAACCTATTATACGGAGACTTATTGAAATCATGGGGATATAACTATAGTAAAATAAGATGGGAGCAGCAGATGTATATAACCTTATATGCTGACGGAGAAGGCAATTTGCTGGACTTTCCGGGAATCCATTTGCTGGGGCGCAGTGGTTCCCAATGGCTGGAACCGGATAATCGGGAAATGATCCCTCTGCCGGGGGGAGCAACTCTGGTTACCCTGCCCGGGTATCTGCCGGTGGGATTGGATCAACAGGGAGAAATATTTTTAATCGACCAGGTTGAGGGCCAGCCTGGCTCGAGTCCGAATGCAGTTGCGGCCTTGCTGCCGCAGGGGTTTACCCGAACCATGCTGCCGGCGGCCGTGCGGCGGGATGAGAATGCTCCCTTGCCCTTGTACGGATATGCAGCGGTAGGATTTAAAAATAATAAAATTTTCGTAGCAGCCGTCCAATCAGATGAACACAGGAAGTGGCATCCTAAAAACTATAATACCAGCGGTCTGCCAGCTAAAATCGACAGGCTGAGGAAGAAGTATCCCCGTAATCGGATATTGGAGCAGCTGGCCCGGTGTTCTCTGGAGTACGGGTGTTATACTGCTCAGAATATATTTTACCAACGCTGGGAGGGCGGGATTCCCTCTATGATAGCCTGTAATGCTGATTGCCTGGGGTGTATTTCGGAGAACCATGGTCCCTTTGCTTCCCCCCAGAACCGATTGCTTTTTCTGCCCGAGGCCGATGAGATAGCTCAGATTGGACAGGAGCATTTGGAAAACGCCCGGGAAGCGATTATAAGTTTCGGGCAGGGGTGTGAAGGAGAACCGAGCCTGAATGCGGCCAAACTGTCTCGGGCCATAAAAATGATCCGAAGTCAGACCGGAAAGGGCACCATCAACATGAATACCAATGCTGGATATACCCGGGGCATAAAACAGATGTGTGATGCCGGCCTGGAATCCATGCGAGTAACCATATTTTCCTGTCGGGAAGAGAATTACCTGCGTTATCACCGTCCCAAAGACTATTCCCTGGCGGATGTTATTGGTTCCATCCGATATGCCGGGGACAAAGGGCTGAATGTATCACTAAATTTACTGGTTTTTCCCGGTTTTTCCGATCGCGAAGCAGAGATAGAGGCTCTGCTTGAATTTGTGCGGCAAAACCCCATCAACATGATACAATTAAGAAACTTGAACATAGATGCCGACTATCTGATGCAAAACATAGGCGGAGATAGCCTGGGAATAGGGATGGATAACTATATCCAGGTGATGAGACGGGAGATACCCCTGGTCAGACTGGGATCGTATTCCCATCCCCAAGCCGGCACGGAATAAAGGATTATAAAGGAGCAGGAGAACATTGCAAAACAAAGGACCATTTACCATCAAGGAGATGAAAGCCCTTCCAGCCGGAACCCAGTTCTGGGGCAAGTATCTGGTGCAGGACAAGAGTATACGCAAGACCCGGGAAGGCAAGAATATTACTCATCTTAAAATAAGCGACCGAAGCGGAGAAATGAAAGCGGTAGTATGGGACAGCTGTCAGCTGGCCGGGGTATTGGAAACCGGAGTGGTTATTGGGCTGTTGGGGGATGTGGGCGTATACAACCAGCAGATGCAGGTTACCGCCAAGCGGATAAAGGTGTTGGAAGAAGAGCCTTACCCATATATGAAGAGCCCGGGCCGCAACGTTCAGGAGCTAAAGGCGGACCTGGAGGGGAAAATAGCCAGTTTAGCCGATCCCTACATGAAAATGCTTCTGGACCGGGTATTCACGGCCGAGCTATGGGAGGATTTCTCTGCTGCCCCAGCTGCCAAAGTAATACACCATAATTATAGCGGAGGTCTGATTGAACACACTCTAATTGTGAGCGAGCTATGCGATAAAGCCGCAGGATTATATCCCTCAATTAACCGGGATTTGATGATAACCGGAGCTATACTGCATGATATAGGTAAAATTCAGGAATTCCATATCGATGTTTTTCCGGATTATACAGAGATTGGGAAGCTGGTTGGACATATTATCCTGGGTTATGAATTGATATCCCGGGAGATTGCCGCAATGAGAACCGAAGGCTTGACCTTTCCGGATTTGCTGGAAAAGACCTTGAAGAACATGCTGCTGTCGCACCACGGCAGCCTGGAGTTTGGTTCTCCGGTGCTTCCCCTGTCTCCTGAAGCATTGTTGCTGCATGCGATGGATGACCTGGATGCCAAGTTATATGTATTCTTCAATAAAATCAAGGAACATGAAGAATATGACAACCCTTTTACCCCTTATGACACCTTTCATGAACAGCAATTTTATACCTTGCGTTATCGCTATGATGATAAGAAAGAATAAAAACCCCGATGATGGCCCCTGGGTCCCCGGCAACAGTATCGTTAATTCCGATTCTGGCCAAATAAGCCGGGGACAGGGGTCGGAAAGAAGACTACTCTTTTTCTAGTTTGACTGCGGTTCCGTAAGCCAGAAATTCTGCGGCCCCGCTCATTATCTGAGAACTGACAAAGCGCATGCCGATAATGGCATCAGCTCCAAGTTTATCCGCCTGTTCAATCATCCTGCCGATGGCTTCTTCCCGAGACTCTTCCAATAGTTCACTGTAACCCCTTAACTCACCTCCAACCAGGGATTTCAGCCCCGCTCCGATATCCTTTCCCAGATGTTTGGAACGTATGCAGCTGCCCTTAACCAGACCCGCAATAGCCATGGTCTTATAGCCGGGCACATTTTCTCCGGTAGTAATAATCATCAAGTACTCCTCCTTTAACTGTGTCCATTAGGACCAGGTATTCTGCCTAACAATTCTTCCTTGTTGATCAATATTCAGCCCGCGGTCTCAAGCCAGCCAAATTCATGACTTGCGTGGCCGAACCTATCCTGGCAGCCGACCGGGATGACAGGCTAAAAATCCTTTTGGCGGTATATCCGCCAGCTCAAGGTTAACAGGGCGTAAGAGGCCAGTATTAACACCAGCACAGAGACGTAATGAAGGCCATTGCCAATAAAAATATCGAAGCCGGTCATGTAACGAAAAAGATAAAGATCAGCCAGATGGCTGCTCAAGCCCGGGAGAGACAAGAAAACCAACATAATTATGGACGCTATTATCGGTTTTATTACATCCCCGGACAACACAGAAAATAATACCATCGCTGCATAGAGGAAAATTGCCGCCGCACCCATCTGCAGCAGGTATGAACCGGCCATTGACCAGGTATAGTAATAAACGGAATCGGATCCCAGCACCAATGGCAGGAAACAGCCTTCGCTTACCAAGAGCAACAGCAGAATACTCCCGGCCAGAGTTTTACTGGTGAATATCTGGCGACGGGTGAAATTACTGAGAAGAAAACTTATAGTTTGCTGTTCAGTTTCCCGGGCAAACGAAGAAAAGCCCAGGAGAATAGAACTCAGAATTATTATCTGATATAGATTTTTCCCCAGCCATTGTGACCACAGATAGAAGTCCATGTCATTTAAAATCATACTTAGCTGTTGAATCAGAGCAGCAGTATCCATATACTGGCTTAAAGGGGATGTCTCCAAACCTTCTGTAATCATATCAATATCCAACCAAGAAATGAAAAAATCATAGTATAGCAGGATGAAATAACCGGTAACGGCAATCAGCACGAATAGCAGCAGAAAGCGAGTTTTCAGTTCCAAAACTTCTTTAGCGAATAAACTCATAATGATATCTCCTCACCTTCATTGACTGCCAGAAATAAGTCTTTCAAGTTTACATCATATACCTCCAGGGATTCATTGAAAGAATTCCGGGCCCATGCATCACCCTGGCACAAATACATGTCTTGATGACCACGCCGCCTCCGGGTCAATATGCGGTAGGCCGGCCCCGGGGCCGGAGACCAGTGCATATCTGGGGGAACCACTACCATAAACAAGGAGGATTTCAGATCATCCAGGGAATCATGCAGTATCATCTGCCCATCCTTGATGATAGCTATGATATCTGCTGCTTCCTCTACTTCTGATAGTTGATGGGAGGAGAAAAGCACCGTCTTTCCTTCCTGACAGGAAAGTTTAACCTGCTCCAGCATTCTTTCCTGTACCATTGGATCCAATCCCCGGGAAGGTTCGTCCAGAATAATATACGGAACGTCTTTGGCAAAAGCAATAATAGCGTATAAACAAGTCTTTTCTCCATACGACAGCGTGCTGATCTTCTTGCCCATTTCCACCGGAAATACTTCGAGAAGTTTTTTTGCTTTGTGGTGGTTCCAGCCGGGGATCACCGAGGAAGAAAACTTCAACATTCCGCCGGCACTCATATTCGGATACAGATTTTTGTATTCCGGCATATAACTGACATTGCGGACAATAAATTCGGCCCCAGGAGAAGAGTTTGAGCTCCAGGCAACCGTGCCGGAATCCGGATAAACAATAGCCAGGATAAGTTTAATGAGAGTAGTCTTACCAGCTCCGTTGGCACCCAGTAATCCCAGAATACTTCCCTCTTCCAGGGAAAACCCATTGACCTGGAGTCTAAAGCCGCTTTTGGGATAGGTCTTGATGATGTTTTCCATTTTCAGGACTGGCATTCTTCATCACCTCCGTATATTTCCCGGACAGTTGCGGTAAACAATTTGATTAAACTGCTGCGGGGAAGATTGAAGGTTCGGGACAGATAAATGACCCTTTGCAGTTCCGGAAGTATTGCATCCAAAGCCTTTTCTTCACGAGTAGTTGGTACGGTTTCCGCAATAAAACTGCCAATTCCCGCCCGCGAATAGATCAAACCCTGGTTTTCCAATTCCCGATAGGCACGAGCCGCGGTATTGGGGTTCACATTCAATTCCCGCGCTAATTCCCGTATGGAAGGAAGGGGATCATGCGCCTTTAATCTGCCGCGGATAATCCCGATCTTGAAATTGTTCAAAATCTGCTGGTAAACTGGCAGGCCGGAATGATAATCCAGCTTAAACCACAGCACATAATACACCACCCTAAAACCTTAATGTACTAACTATGATAGTACACTTAAGGCGCGAGGTCAAGCCGAGGAGGAGGTACAATATCTCCTTGTATTTTACGGTTTTTATTGATATAATCTTTTTTGCAGTTTGTTTGGCTGCTAATGGATAGTAATTCTGGCATTAAGATAAATGCAGCCTGAAAAGAGGTGAAATTGTGAAGGAAAAGATACACCCTGAATACTTCAAGGCTACAGCTCGGTGCGCCTGTGGTAATGAATTCGAGGTTGGGTCAACCAGAGAAAGCATCCGAGTAGAGATTTGCTCAAAATGCCACCCCTTTTATACAGGTAATAAAGGCAGAGTAGTAGACACCACAGGAAGAGTAGAGCGTTTCAAGAGAAAGTACGGTTTGCAGTAATCAATAGCAGGGGCGGAAGTTCCTGCTATTTTGCTATAAATAGGCAATATCTCTTTTCCGCTTCTCTAAGGGGGGGCTAATATTAATCAGCCGGCGGCGGGTTCCGGCCCCTGGACTGGCAGTTGACACTGCTCCGCAGTCGCTTCCTTCCATATTTTAGCCCGGCGAAGCCCAATGTGGTGCTCGAAGAGTATACTACGCTTAAGCAAGGTGGTTTTTAATGAGTAATAACTTCCAATACGGCGGCATGGCGGTACTTGAAGGAATAATGATGCGGGGCCCCCGCCAGACCGCTCTGGCCGTGAGAAAGAGTGATGGTACAATTCACCTGGAGACTGAGGACAACAGCACACTGGTTAAACGTTTTCCTTTTTTGAAATGGCCATTGATACGAGGTGCCTATATATTGATTGAGTCCATGGTAGTTGGCATACGGATGCTAAACACTTCTGCAAATCTGGCCCTGGAAGAAGAGGAAGAAGAACTGAGTTTATGGGAAATAATAATAACCATGACCATTTCTCTGGGACTGGCTGTTCTGCTGTTTATGGTGCTCCCAACCGCTATTGTTCACTATACCCAGCATTACCTGGGAGGAATAGTGCTGCAGAATATTGCAGAAGGATTTCTGCGGATCTTTTTCTTTTTGAGCTACGTTTATTTAATATCCAGGATGCCTGACATCGCCAGGGTTTTTATGTATCATGGCGCCGAACACCAGGCTATTTTTACCCACGAAAATGGAGAAGCTCTGACTATAGAGAATGCCCGAAAATATCCCCCCCTGCATCCGCGCTGCGGCACTGCTTTCTTATTGATAGTAATGGTGGCAGCTATATTGGTATTTGTCTTGCTGGGAGAAGGCAGCCTTACCTATCGTATATGGAGCAGATTGGCGGTATTGCCGGTTGTGGCTGGAATTAGCTACGAGTTTCTCAAGTTTAGCGGCAGGTATTATCAGGACCGCGGGCTGAAATTTATGATTGCGCCAGGCCTGTGGCTGCAGAAGCTTACTACCCGCCCACCGGAGGATGCACAGTTGGAGGTAGCTATTACGGCCTTGAAGGCGGTGCTGGAGAATCCGGAGAATAGCAACAGCCAGAGCCAGGAAGGATTAGTTTATTAAACCAGAACATAAGCATGAAAGTTTATTGCGGGAGGTAGGATCATGCTGCAAAAGCTGGATAGCCTAGAAGATAAATATGACGAATTGACAGAATTGATGAGCAAACCCGAAGTAATAGCGGAGCAAAGTCAGTTCCAGAAGTATGCCCGGGCTCATGCCGAGCTAAGTGAAATTATTCAGAACTACCGGGAATACAAGTCGATACTGGAACAGTTCGCGGATACCCGGGAAATGATGGCTGAGGAACAGGATGAGGAATTTCGACAGATGCTGGAAGAAGAAATGAATTCCTTGGGGAAGAGGAAAAGCCAGCTGGAAGAGACCCTGAGGGTTCTGCTGCTGCCCAAGGACCCTGATGATGATAAGAGTGTAATCATGGAAATACGTGCCGGTACCGGCGGGGAGGAAGCAGCCCTATTTGCCAGCGACCTGTTTCGGATGTATTCCCGTTATGCTGAATCCCAGGGTTGGAAGATTGATATTATGGATTCCCATTTTACTGATATTGGCGGCATCAAGGAACTGATAATTGTGGTAGATGGAACTGGGGTTTACAGCAAGCTTAAATATGAGTCCGGTGTCCACCGGGTACAGAGAGTGCCAACCACTGAATCAGGCGGAAGGATACATACATCGGCAGCAACGGTGGCTGTTTTACCTGAAGCAGAAGAGGTTGAGGTAGACATTGACCCCAACGAGCTGCGGGTGGATGTTTATTGTTCCAGCGGCCCTGGGGGGCAATCAGTCAATACTACTCAATCGGCGGTTCGGATTACTCACCTGCCAACCGGATTGGTAGTTACCTGCCAGGACGAAAAATCCCAGCATAAAAACAAAGCCAAGGCTTTAAGGGTCTTAAGAGCTCGACTGAAGGAAGTGCTGGAAGAAGAAAAAAATGCTGAGATGGCAGGAGCACGGCGCAGCCAGGTAGGAAGCGGAGACCGCAGCGAGCGTATCCGTACCTACAACTTTCCCCAGGGCAGAGTCAGCGACCATCGAATCAACCTCACCCTGCACAAACTTGATGCCATACTGGAAGGGGACCTGAGTGAAATTATCACCGCCTTGATTGCCCATGATCAGGCGGAGCGGATGAAACAGGTGGAATAAGTGAAAGACCAATGGAATATAAAAGAACTGCTGGAATGGACCAGCAGGTACTTTTCCGGCCAAGGAATGGAATATCCGCGATTGGAGGCCGAGATACTGCTGGCCCACATCCTGGGGTTGGAACGAGTACAATTGTATGCCAATTTTGACCGGCCGGTTGCTCAATGGGAAAGGAAGCAATTCCGAGATGCCATCCTGAGAAGAGTGCAGGGAGAACCGGCAGCATACATTACCGGCTATAAGGAGTTTATGTCCTTGAAGTTCCAGGTTAACCCAGCGGTGCTGATTCCCCGGCCGGATACGGAGACTCTGGTGGAAAAAGTTCTGGAATTATACCATGGCCAAGCCGTCGATATTTGTGATGTAGGTACCGGGTCTGGAGCGATCGCAGTAAGCCTGGCCCATTATTTGCCCCATGCCCGGGTGGTGGCCACTGATATATCAGAAAAGGCGCTGGATCTGGCCAGGCTGAATGCAGCTGCCAACCGGGTGAATATCAGTTTTTACCAGGGTAAACTGCTGGAGCCGCTGCAGAACCATCCGTCCTTCGATGTGATAACGGCTAATTTGCCTTATATACCACTGAATGAATATGCTATCCTTGACCCGGGAGTCAGGGAATTTGAACCAGCCGAGGCGCTGCTGGCGCCCGGCGATGGCTTGGACTTGTACCGGCAGTTGCTGCCCCAGGCTTTGGAAAAGATTAAGCCGGGGGGCCATTTATTTATCGAGGTAGGCTGCAGCCAGGGGAGAGAGGCGCGGGAAATAGCCCGGGACTTCTCCCAGATTGAAATTATTAAGGACCTGGCTGGCCGGGATCGCATCTTGAGAGCCAGGAAGGAGCAGGACCGCTGAAGACTCATTATGTTGCCATAGATCCCCAGAATCCGGAAGAGGAGTTAATTAATAGCGCCGCCAGGCTGATTAAAGAAAAGGAACTGGTGGCTTTCCCCACTGAAACTGTATATGGACTGGGAGCCGACGCATTTTGTGCAGAAGCAGTGGAAAAGATATTTAAAGCCAAGGGCAGGCCGCCCGAAAACCCCCTCCTGGTACATGTGAGCAATCTGGAGCAGGTACACCGGCTGGTGACTCATATACCCAAAGATGCCCTCCGGCTCATGCAGGAATTTTGGCCGGGCCCCTTGTCCATTATTCTGCCGGCCTCAAGCCTGGTGCCGGATATAGTTCGAGGAGGAAAGTCTGGAGTAGGCTTGCGAATGCCTGACCATCCGGTGGCTCTAAAACTGATCGAGCAGGCCGGTCCGCTGGCAGCTCCGAGTGCCAATCGTTATGGGCGTCCCAGTCCGATAAGCGCTGAACATGTGAGAACCGAACTGGATGGTCAGATTGCTGTGGTACTGGATGCCGGTTCTGCCGGAATAGGGGTGGAATCGACCCTGCTTGATATGCAGGATGGCCATTGCAAGCTTTTAAGGCCAGGCGGAATTCCCCGGGAAGATATAGAAGCAGTCCTGGGGAAGGAAATAGAAACTGAGCAGGGCCGGGCTCCGGCAGCTTACCAGACGATTCTGGACATAAGGCTGGGCCGGGACCAGGAACATCTGGACAATCTAATTGATAATAATATTAAACAAGGAAAGAATATCGCCCTGGTGAAATACCTTCAGAGACCGGAACCCCATAAGCAGTACACTGGTTTGGTACAGGAATACGCCATGGATTTGGATGGAGGGGGATCCCGGTTGTATTCAATCATCAGGGAATGCGAATCGGGAGATATTGATCTTCTGGTATTTGCACCGCTGCCGGCCAACCCGGGAGGAATAGCCGCAGCTCTCATTGACCGGATTAAACGAGCAGCATCAGTTCGACCGGCAGAATAAAAAATGGTCAGTAGTGGGCCAAGTCCTTCTTCTGATCCAGGAGAGATGTTTGAATGTCTGGGCAGTTGCCAACTGTATTGCTGATAGCATTGGTTTTAGGACTGGATGCCTTTTCTCTGGCTCTGGTCATGGGTTTAAGGGGAAGCAGCAGGCGCTATGAATATAAATTTGCCCTGTCCGTGGCAGCGTTTCATATTTTGATGCCGCTCTTAGGATTGGGGCTGGGCTATACTGCCGGGAAAATACTGGGTTTGTGGGCGAGCTGGGCGGGAGCTGCAGTACTGGCATATGTGGGAGTGTCCTTTATCCGGGAGGGTTATGAGGAGGTAAAAAAAACTTCCATCTCTTTCAGTGAGGCTCTTGCCCAGCTGGGTCCGAATACTGCCGAAGCCCATCCCCGGGAGAGAGGCATATTACTGCTGACTGCCTCAGTCAGCATGGATGCGCTGGCAATTGGGTTTACCCTGGGTACCGTCCGGGTTCCTTTACTGTTAACCGTGTTAATTATGGGAGTTGTAGCAGGCTTTATGACCCTGATCGGTTTCAGAAGCGGGAAAATACTGGGCAGTCTTGCAGGTCGTTATGCTCAAATGGCAGGCGGAGCGGTATTGGTTATGCTGGCAGCCAAAATAGTATTATTATAAAAAAAAAGAGGCGAAAATATGTACCACCACTTCTTTAAAGGCGGTGGGCTGAGACTGTCAGGCATTTTCTTCTTATGCTTTTAAGTAAGGTCAGGAGGGAGCCAGGTGAAAAAGGTGCTTTTTGTATGCAGCGGAAATACCTGCAGAAGTCCAATGGCCAAGGGAATATTTTCCCGGTACATGGGACAAAACCAGGGAGGCAGCCTAGGTAACCAATATGAGGCTTGTTCAGCCGGACTGTTTGCTCTCGATGGATTGCCTGCATCTCCAGAAGCAGTGGAGGTAATGCTGGAATTTGAAATCGATTTATCCCAGCACCGCGCCCGGAGGGTTGATGAGTACCTGGTGGAAGAAGCAGATTTGATACTGGTCATGACCAGGGAACATTATCGATATATTCTGGATAGTTTTCAAGGCAGCCGGGGCAAGACATTTATTCTCAGCGAATGGGCCGGTTATCATGGGCAGGAAATTCCTGATCCATATGGAATGGATAAAGAAGGCTATAGAAAATGCGCCCGGAAAATAGAGCAGGTGCTTAAAAAAGCATTGAAAAACTTAAGAGAATAAATAATAGGCTGGCATAACAGAATGAGAAGGAGTGGGATTAACCGATGAGAATAGCAATGGGCAGTGACCATGCCGGGTTTATGATGAAACAGGATCTGATCGCTGAGTTGGAAGAGCAGGGTCACCAGGTTGTTGATTGCGGAACGTACAGCAGTGAATCCGTTGATTATCCCGATATCTCTGAAAAAGTAGCCCGGAAGGTTTTGGAAGAAAAAATTCCGGGAGTCCTGATCTGCGGAACCGGGATAGGAATATCCATAGCCGCCAATAAGATACCGGGAATCAGAGCAGCCCTCTGTCATGATCCCTATTGCGCCGCCCTGGCCCGGGAACATAATGATGCCAATATAATAGCCATTGGGTCCCGTATAAGTGGAATCGGAATTGCAGCCGAGATGATAAAAACTTTTATTAATACTGAATTTCAAGGAGGTAGACACCAACGAAGAGTAGAAAAGATAGGTAGTCTCGAAAATAAATGTCAATGAAGGGAGTCGGGCAAGTGGACTATATTGAAAAGTATGTTCAGTCTGTTGATCCGGAAATAGCCGAGGTTATTAAGCAAGAAGAATTGAGACAAAACAATAAACTGGAACTTATAGCCTCGGAGAATTTTGTATCGCGGGCGGTTATGGCCGCCCAGGGATGTGTAATGACCAACAAATATGCCGAAGGATACCCGGGCAAGCGTTATTATGGAGGTTGTGAACATGTTGATGTTGCTGAGGATTTAGCGCGGGAGAGGGTGAAGAAACTCTTTGGTTCAGAGCATGCCAATGTTCAGCCTCATTCGGGAGCCCAGGCCAACATGGCAGTGTACTTTGCAGCCTTAAACCCAGGTGATACGGTAATGGGTATGAACTTGAGCCATGGCGGTCATTTGACTCATGGCAGCCCGGTAAATTTTTCCGGCAAAAACTATAATTTTGTCGATTATGGTGTTAATGCCCAGAGCGAAACCATAGATTACGATCAGTTGCGAGATATCGCCCTTAAAGCCCGGCCGCGGATGATAGTTGCCGGAGCCAGCGCCTACCCTCGGGTCATTGATTTTAAAAAGTTCCGGGAAATAGCGGATGAAGTGGGAGCTTACCTGTTTGTGGATATGGCACATATAGCCGGATTAGTAGCCGCCGGTCTTCATCCCAATCCGGTAGAATATGCTGATTTCGTTAGTTCAACTACCCACAAGACTTTGCGTGGCCCCAGGGGGGGACTGATCCTCTGCGGGGAGGAATGGGCCAGAAAAATCGACAGCGCCGTTTTCCCTGGGATACAGGGGGGGCCGCTGATGCATGTAATAGCGGCCAAAGCGGTATGCTTTAAAGAGGCACTATCAGAAGAATTCCGGCATTACCAGAAGAATATAGTGGCAAATGCAGCGGCTCTGGCCGGTTCCCTGACCGAGAACGGTCTTAGATTAGTATCAGGCGGAACCGACAATCATTTAATGCTGGTTGATGTCCGGACCAAGAACCTAAATGGCAAAGAAGCAGAAGCTATTCTGGAGTCGGTAAATATCACGGCTAACAAGAACACCATACCCTTTGATCCGGAAACCCCCTTTATAACCAGTGGAATCAGGCTGGGAACCCCTGCCCTTACCAGCCGCGGTTTTAATACCGAGGACATGAAAGAGGTGGGTTCCGCAATATCACGGGCCCTGAGCAACCCCGCAAGCGGGCCCGACCTGACAGAAGTTCGCGGGGCAGTTCAAGAGTTGTGTAAAAAATATCCACTATACTAGACAATATTGGCACCACGCAAGATTTTCTTGCTCTGGAACCAGGGCTGGCTGGTTCTGTATAAATCATAACGATGGGAGTCTTTGGCCATGGACAGCAAAACCCTTTCCTTACCCAAATTGAATCAATTATCCCCTACCCTGGAATCCACGGCCCTGAAACTCATGGAAGAAACTGGGGAATTGGCCCAAGTAATAGGTAAATACCGTGGTCTGAGCGGGGAAAAAGTGCAAATGGATCAAGAGAGGATTGCCCAGGAGATAGCCCTGGAATTGCTGGACGTGGCTCAGACCGCGGTTACGATGATGTTTGTTATGGAGGAGGAGTTTGGCATTGATATCGATAGCGCTCTGCAGGACCACGTAGCCAAACTGGAACGCAAAGGCTATATATTACGTTAACGCAAGAATATGTCGACAATAAATCTTAATAAAATGTATAATTCACGAAAGGATTTTAGGTCTTCACCCTCGAAATTAATCATACTGAGTAAGAGTGTATGCAAAAGCTAAAAAGGAATTTGGATTTTTATGCCGAATTGAGAAGAGGGATATGAGGACCTGCTAAAAGGTGTGGATTAATGGTAGAGAAAAAGAAGAAACACTGGGCCAAGGCTTTTAGCGAGGCTATTAACCTGGTAACAACCATAGCGGCAGCGGTCGGATTTTGCGGGTACGGCGGATGGTGGCTGGATCAAAAATACGGCACTGCACCTAAATTCACGGTAATTGGTGTGTTGCTTGGGATGGCTACGGCTATCAAAGTCATGTGGGATCGCATGGTGGCAGACCAGCATAAAAAAGAAACCAAATAAACCTTGTTAGCAGTCAAAGCCTGCCAAAAGGGCTTTGATTTACATTTTAGGTGACAGCTCGGATAACAGGAGAAGAATAGAAACACCTGATTATCACAAAACGCCAACGCAGGAAGGGGGGAGAAAAGAATGATATTTGGTATGTGGGATGGCGCCTTTTTTCACATTGGGCCAATTCCAGTAGACCACCTGGTAGTTACTGAATGGGTAATCATAGCACTTATCGGAATAATTGCGTTTATGGCCACCCGGGATATGCAAAGAGTTCCCCGGGGATTACAGAACGCATTTGAAGCAATCATTATATTTACCAAAGATTTTTTTACCCAGTTAATGGACGAAGAGCATGTCGCTAGAAAGTGGGCACCTTTGCTTACTGCATTTTTCCTGTTCATCCTGATAAGCAACTACAGCGGTCTCATCCCAGGAGCCGCTCATATTGCGGGGTTCCAACCTCCTACCAGCAACTGGAACGTAACTATGACTTTAGCAATAATTACGTTCTTTTCCGTTCATGTTGCAGGATTTTCGGAACACGGTGGACATTATCTGCATCACTTCGTGAGCCCAAGCCCGCTCATGCTACCATTGAATCTGGTAGAAGAAGTGGCACATCCACTTTCCCTTACAGTTCGTCTATTCGGGAATATTTTTGGTGAAGAAATGGTTATAGCATTTTTGCTGTTCATGGCACCATTTGTGGTTCCGACGGCGATCATGGGCTTAAGCCTGTTATTGGGTGCTATCCAAGCGGTAGTATTTACAATTTTGTCAGCTAGCTATATAGCAGCTGCAGCTGGAGAGGGTCATTAAAAATTATTAAAATTTTGCTCATGCTTTGGTTAGAGCTTGAAAGGAGGGAAAAAGATGGGAGTAGCATTAGGTGCTGGTCTTGCTGTATCAATCGCTGGTATAGGCGGCGGTATTGGTATGGGTGTAGCTGGAGGCAAAGCTTTTGAAGCAATCGCCAGGCAGCCTGAAGTTGGTGGGGACGTAAGAACTCTGCTGTTCATAACTCTGGCTTTTATTGAAACCCTGACTATTTACGGCCTGCTGATTGCATTTATGTTGGTAGGTAAGATGTAAGAGACTCGAACAATACATGTAGATTAAAGATTATGGGCGATAGGGCGCAGGTATTATCGGCTCTATCGCCCAAAATACTATTTGCTCTAAGAGATTGGAGGTAGCACATCCGTGAAAAGGAATAAAAGGTTTTATGCATCAATCCTCCTTCTAACCATGGCTCTTACTTTGGGATTTGCCACCTTCTGCCTGGCTTCAGGCGGAGGCGGAATGCCAATAGACCAACCTGCTGGTCACACCCCGGAATTCGGTAACTTATATGTCATAGGGTGGACCGCGGTGAACTTCTTCATACTTTTATCCTTGCTGTATAAATTTGCTTACGGCCCCATTTATAAAATGCTGGATGAACGTACAGCAAGCATTGAAGGATCACTTAAACACGCAGAAGAGGTTAGAGTTGAGGTTGATGAGTTAAAGAAGGAAGCTCAAGCTAATATAGCAGAATCGCGCAAGGAAGCTCAGGACATAGTAGCCCGGGCCACCAAGGCGGCAGAAGATGCAAAGAACGAAATATTAGCTAAGGCCCAGCAGGATTCAGCCAATATGAAAGCCAAAGCCACAGCTGAGATCGAGTCAGCTACCGTACAGGCCAAGGCAGAATTAAAAGATACCGCCGCTGCGCTGGCTATCATGGCTGCAGAGAAAGTCCTGAAAAGAACCATTACCGATGCGGATCACAAAAACATGGTTAATGAATTTGTCAATGAGGCAGGCGATCTGTTATGTTAAACAAGAGCGTCGCCAGGCGCTATGCAGAAGCGTTCTTCAGCATCGCCAGGGAAGCTGACAAAGTAGATGAGTTGGAGTTGGAGCTTGATAAAGTGCTGGAGGCCATAGACGGCACAGAAAACCTTAAAGACTATTTGGCTCATTTGCTAATTCCCGCCAAGGCCAAAAAAGAGGTTATCAGTAAGATATTTTCGGGCGGCATTAGCCAGATTACACTTAATTTTCTCTTGACGATTATTGACAAGAGACGCGAAGCATATATCCCGGTTATAGTTGAAGAATATAAGGATCTGGCCGATGAAGCAAGGAACATAATGAAGGCCCAGCTGATATCAGCCCAGGAAGTTACAGCCGACGAGATGAAGGTGCTGGCTGAAAAGCTTTCTGCTTCGACTGGTAAAACAGTACAGCTTCAGCAGACAGTGGACCCAGCCTTAATAGGTGGCATCAAAATACGCATGCAGGACCAGATTATTGATGCTACCGTGGCAAAGAGACTTGAGATGCTGAAAGAAAAACTCAAACAAGTAAAGATAAGTTAATGTGATAGGGGTGAGCACATAAATGAGTATAAGGCCGGAAGAGATTAGCGCGATATTAAAAGAGCAGATTGAGCGCTACCAATCCGAGGTCGAGGTCAGCAATGTGGGCTCTGTTATATATGTTGGGGACGGTATTGCCCGCGTATATGGACTGCAGGGTGCGATGGCTGGAGAACTTTTGGAGTTCACTGGCGGCACTGTTGGAATGGTACTCAATCTGGAAGAAGATAACGTAGGTGCCGTTCTGCTGGGGGCCTATTCCCACATCAAAGAAGGCGATGTGGTCAAGGCTACCGGTAGAATAATGGAAGTTCCAGCTGGAGATGCCATGCTCGGCCGGGTTGTAAATGCACTGGGACAACCCATAGATGGTAAAGGACCCATTAATACAAGTTCTTTTCGTCCGATTGAAAAAGTTGCCCACGGGGTTGTAACCCGTTCGCCAGTTGACACACCGATGCAGACTGGACTTAAGGCTATCGACTCCATGGTTCCCATCGGAAGGGGACAGCGCGAACTGATTATCGGCGACCGCCAGGTTGGCAAGACTGCCATCGGAATCGATGCTATAATTAACCAAAGGGAAAAAAGAGATATTATATGTATATATGTTGCTATAGGACAGAAGCAGGCCGGTATTGCTGGAATCGCAGCCAAGCTGGAAGAAATGGGCGCTATGGATTACAGCATCATCGTAGCGGCTACTGCATCTGAACCAGCGCCATTGCTCTATATGGCACCATATGCCGGAGTGGCCATGGCAGAAGAATTCATGGAAGCTCAGGGCAAAGATGTCTTAATAATCTATGATGACTTATCCAAGCACGCAGTTGCTTATCGTGAAATGTCACTTCTGCTTCGCCGCCCGCCTGGACGTGAAGCTTATCCCGGAGACGTTTTCTATCTGCATTCCCGCTTGCTGGAGAGAGGATGCAAACTGAACGAGAATTACGGCGGAGGTTCAATCACCGCTCTGCCCATAATCGAAACCCAGGCCGGTGACGTATCCGCTTATATCCCGACCAATGTTATATCCATCACCGATGGACAGATATATCTTGAAACCGACCTATTCTATGCCGGTCAGAGACCCGCTATAAACGCTGGTCTTTCGGTTAGCCGAGTCGGAGGGTCTGCCCAGACCAAGGCTATGAAGTCAGTTGCCGGCCAGCTGCGCCTGGACCTGGCACAATTCCGTGAACTGGCGGCTTTCGCTCAGTTTGGATCCGACCTGGATAAAGCTACTCTGGCCAGGCTGACCAGGGGTGAAAGAGTTACCGAGGTCCTGAAGCAGGGTCAGTACAAGCCCATGGCCATGGAAGACCAGGTTATATCTATTTATGCCGGTGTTAATGGCCACCTGGATGATCTGCCCAAAGATAAAGTGCTGGAATTTGAAGCAGATTTTCATAAATTCTTGCGCAGTTCTTATGCCGATATTGCTAATACTATAAGAGACACCGGCAAATTGGACAGTGCTACCGAGGAAAAACTGGTTAAAGCCATTAACGAATTCAAAACCACGTTTTCGGTTTAGGTGGTGAAGTAGATGGCAGGAGCAGGAACAAGAGAGTATAAACGCAGAATACGAAGTGTAAAGAATACTCAGCAGATTACCAAGGCCATGAAAATGGTATCGGCAGCTAAACTGCGCCGTGCCCAGGAGGCTGCTGAAGCTTCCCGCCCATATACTGAAACCTTGCAGGGTACGCTGGCCCGGCTGGCCGGGGTGGCATATGATGTGAAGCATCCCCTGTTGGATAAGCGGGAAGAAATAAGAAAAATTGGCTATGTGGTAATCACCGCTGACAGAGGTCTGTGCGGAGGATATAATTCCAACTTGATCAAAGCCGCGGTTGCAGCAGTTGAAGAAGATGGCAGGAATTTGGAAACCGGTATAGTGGCTGTGGGCAGAAAGGCCCGGGACTATTACCGCAAACGCAGTGGACTGGACGCAGAATTTATTAATCTGGGCGACAATATAAGTTATGCAGATGCCAGAGAAATTGGGCAATATATAATGAATGCTTATGAAAACGAGGAATTGGATGAAGTATACGTTGTATATGCCAAATTTATAAATGTTTTGCGCCAGGTACCTACGGTGGTAAAACTATTGCCCATAGAAACTCCCACTGCTGAACAAACTGAAGGACAGCACATTATAGATTATATTTATGAACCAAGTGCAGAAGAGATTTTGCTAACTTTGTTGCCGCGATATGTAGGTAGTCTCATTTACAACGCCATGCTGGAGGGGAAAGCCAGTGAGCATGGAGCCAGGATGACGGCTATGGGCAACGCCACCGAAAATGCAGGAGAAATCATTGATAACCTGACCTTGGCTATGAATAAGGCCAGACAGGCAGCTATTACGGATGAGATCCTGGACATCGTCGGTGGAGCTGAAGCTCTGAATAAAGGAGGAAAGTAGAGGATGGCGAATGTAACATATGGAGAGGTAACCCAGGTTATCGGCGCAGTTGTTGATATTCGTTTTTTGCCTGGTGAATTACCTGACCTGATGAACGCTATTACTATAAAGTCAACCGACCAGGACGCCGATTCAAAAGCTGCGGCTGATCTCAATGTTACCCTGGAAGCGATGCAGCATCTGGGGAATGATACTGTAAGATGTGTTGCTCTGCAGCCTACTGATGGTATCCGCCGCGGAATGAAGGCCACCAATACCGGCGCTTCCATCAAAGTGCCGGTAGGAGAAGGCTGTCTGGGTAGAATATTAAATGTTCTGGGTGAAGCAGTTGACGATGCTGGACCGGTTACGGGAAGCGATTACTGGGAAATTCACCGGGAACCCCCTGAACTGGTTGACCAGCTGCCAGCGACAGAATTGCTGGAAACCGGAATCAAGGTTACCGACCTGATCTGCCCCTATGCTAAAGGTGGAAAAATAGGACTGTTCGGCGGAGCAGGGGTTGGCAAAACCGTTATCATACAGGAACTGATAAGAAACATTGCTTACGAACATGGCGGATATTCGGTGTTTACCGGGGTTGGTGAGCGTACCCGTGAAGGCAACGACCTCTGGGGTGAAATGAGTGAATCCGGGGTTATCGACAAGGTTGCCCTGATATTCGGTCAGATGAATGAACCTCCCGGAGCCCGTTTGCGGGTAGGATTAACCGGATTGACCGTAGCGGAGTATTTCCGTGATGTTGCCGGGCAGGACGTGCTTATATTCATTGACAACATATTCCGTTTCGCCCAAGCAGGTAACGAAGTGTCCGCTCTGCTGGGACGTATGCCTTCCGCGGTTGGATATCAGCCCACTCTGGCAACTGACATGGGTCTGTTGCAAGAACGAATCACATCAACCAGGAAAGGGTCCATTACATCAGCCCAGGCTGTTTATGTTCCGGCCGATGACCTGACTGACCCGGCCCCGGCAACTACCTTTGCCCATCTGGATGCAACCCTGGTTCTTTCTCGGGCTATTTCAGAAAAGGGTATATATCCAGCTGTTGACCCGTTGGATTCAACCTCCAGAATACTGGACCCCAACATCCTGGGAGAGAAACATTACTTCACCGCCCGTGGGGTACAGCAGATATTGCAGAGATACAAAGAGTTGCAGGATATCATAGCTATACTGGGTATGGATGAACTGAGTGATGAGGATAAGATTATCGTAGCCCGGGCCAGGAAGCTGGAAAGATTCCTGTCACAGCCTTTCCACGTCGCCGAGCAGTTTACCGGACAACCTGGTATTTATGTTCCCGTAAGCCAGACGGTTGATTCCTTCGCTGATGTGCTGGAAGGAAAGTATGATCATATGCCAGAAGAAGCATTCCTGATGGTAGGGAATGTAGATGGTGTAGTTGAAAAAGCGAAGAGACTGGGGGCGTAGCCTATGGCAGACAACACCTTCATGCTGGAGATAGTAACCCCAGAAAAGATTCTCTTTAAGGATGAAGTTGACTTTATGGTTGCTCCTGCTGTAGATGGAGAAATAGGCGTAATGAAAAACCATGCTCCGTTGGTGGCCGCGCTGAAAATTGGTGTACTCCGTTATAAAGACGGCAGCGGCAACGAAAAGAAAATTGCAGTCAGCGGCGGATTCATGGAAGTTATTGATAATGCCGGACGCATACTAGCTGAAACAGCAGAAAAGGGTGAGAATGTCGATGTTCTTCGTGCTAAAGCTTCCAAAGAACGTGCTGAGCGGAGATTAGCTGCGAGAGACGAGACCATTAACCATATTCGGGCTGAGCAATCTCTAAAAAGAGCTATAGCTAGAATTAGAGCAGCTGGAGTTGAATAGTCAAAACCATCGGAATTGTATTTACGAGCCGGAAGACAGCCTAGCCAGCTTCTTCCGGCTTAATTGGTACTCTAACCTATCCGCTGAAAGCCATAAAAAAGGGGAATTGGGTATATAAGATGAATGATATGTTAAAATATCTGATTATCGTAACCTTGTGTTATTATCTGGTTAAAGGTCTGATATATTTGATATTGTGGCAGGCTACCAAGAAAGTGGAAGAGAAGGCTAGAGAATATAAAAACCGGAGCAAACCTAAAAAGTGGAAACGAGGAAAAGATGGATGGTATATAGACGATGAGGATGAAGATTGAGGATGGGGCAAATGTCTATTAAGACACAGATAGTGGGGGGGGGAAAACTATGAGCACCGGGCTTATGCTGGTAATAGCTGCAGTTTTCGTTATAACTATAGGCTTTGGTCTTCTTATCATAAGACAATTCGGTTCTTTTGAGAAAAAGGCTATGAAAGCCAAGATAAAACAGGAAGAACATATACAGAAGTATTTGGCTGCAAAAGCGGAAGAGGAAAGAAAGAAAAGAGAAGAGGCAGAAAGAGAAGCTGAATTAGCGGGAGAATTCGAGATTAATAGAGAAAACAGCGCCAAGGGAAGCAAGGCGACAGAATAGTCCGGGTATAGTTAGATTACTTCCGTATGGTCCTGACTGAGTCAGTATTGCAGATCCAGGCTAAGCAAACGATAGCTGCAATCCTGACTGAGTCAGGATTTTTCTGTTATCAGGGCAAGGAAATCACATGATGGAGATTGAAATTGCCCCAAAGTCTCCTGCTTTGCGTAAAACCGATACAGCTATTGCTGATGAATAAACCATGATCAAACCGGCAAGAATTTCATTAAGCTATGAGCGGGGAGAGATTTGATATGAAAAGAATAATCTTCTATTTAATATTATTTGCCACCTTATGCGGCCTGGGCAGCTATGCGGCAGATACTCTCGCCTACCAGAAAGTTGCTAACCAATCCCCAATTTACCTATCATTTGCTTCAATCGGTGCAAATTCTCTGGAATCACGTCTTGATTGCTGGGCAACAATAAATCATAAGCTCGATGAAGAACAGCGGGAGAGGATAATACTAGACATAATGGATGATCTGGGGCTTTCTCAGGGCCAGAAACGGGATTTTGGCCAAGCCGGCGGGTCTAACAATCTGGCATCCTTTAATTATCAGGCAGATGGACTATTCCTTGATATATCCTCAGAAGCAAGCAACGATAAGGACGAAACTTATTTTCTTCTAAATGTCACCAGCCGGAAAAATGATTATGATTTGGAGAAGATGGAAAAGAGACTGAGTCAGGGAGATCTGGATTGGCATTTTTACTATCTTTATACCGGCAAACTGGACCATTACCTTGATAGGTCTTCGAGAGAGGCTATCATGCAGGTAATAATGGATAATCTGAGTGCAGGGAAAGGGGATATGTATGCTGACGAATATATGATCAGCAGCAGTTCGTATTCCCGGCGTTTTGAAAATTATATCCTGGTTCAGGACAGGAAATACAACCTGCAGGTGGCAGTCAGGAGCACACCCGGTCAGCAGGAAACTACCATTTACATCGGGCAGCCTCTGATAATAGGGGACTACTAAACAGGAGGTGATCAAGAACAGTGGAATTGTTAGTACAGGGTAAAGCTCAGTTACGGGGAAAAGTGGAAATCAGCACCTCCAAGAATGCGACTTTACCTATATTAATAGCATCCTTGCTGAGTGAAGATAATATAAAAATTAACCGGGTACCGGATATTAATGATGTGGAGATTGTAAAAAAACTGCTGCAAAACCTGGGCAGCAACCTGGCCAGAAACCATGAGGAGCTGAACATCAGAAGTTTCATCAGCAATATCTATCCGGATTATGAACTGGTAAGACAAATTCGAGCTTCTTTATTGTTGATGGGCCCTATTCTAGCTACTAGAAGAATAGTAAAAATATCACTCCCGGGAGGATGCGCTATTGGTACCCGTCCCATTGATTTGCACCTGAAAGGATTTGAAGCCCTGGGCGCTAGGATAAAGATGAGGGGCGGCAATGTTATAGCCGAGGCCAGGGAGCTAAGGGGGAATCATATATACCTGGATTTTCCCAGTGTAGGCGCCACCGAGAATTTAATGATGGCTGCAGCTTTGGCGGAGGGGACCACTTACCTAGAAAATGCAGCCCTGGAACCTGAAGTAGTGGATTTGGCAAATTTTATCAACTGCATGGGTGGCAGCATTCATGCTGCCGGGAGCAACTTGATAAAGATAGAAGGACGGAAAAAACTGCATGGATGCAGCTACACTCCGATACCCGATCGAATCGAGGCGGGCACCTATATGGTAGCAGCTGCCGCTACCGGGGGAGATATGGTGGTAAATAACGTTGTGCCGGAGCATCTCAAGGCCACCACCGCGAAGCTGGCAGAAAGCGGAGCTCAGGTAGAGGAGGGGGACAAGTGGATAAGGGTACGGCAATTTGGGCCAATCAGGCCTATTTACCTCAAGACCCTGCCTTATCCTGGATTTCCCACCGATATGCAGGCTCAATTCATGGCCTATTTAAGCCATACTGTCGGAAGCAGCATAATAACAGAATCAGTCTTTGAAAACCGCTTTATGCATGCCCAGGAGCTGACTCGTATGGGAGCCAATATAAAGATAGAAGGCAGAACCGCAATCGTCAAAGGGGTGACCCAGATGAGCGGAGCTAGCGTAAAAGCAACTGATCTGCGGGCAGGTGCAGCGCTGCTGATAGCTGGCCTGATGTCCGAGGGCAGCACCTGTATCAGCAATAGCCATCATATAGACCGGGGTTATGAGAACATCGTAGATAAATTAAACGCCGTGGGAGCGAGGATATACAGGCAATAACACCAGGGGATGACCTCGGCTTCTTTAAATGCTCACTGGCCCTTGAAATACCGGCGGCCGGTTTCAATCCTTTGCCTAACTGCAGCAATGGAGTTGAAACTCCTCCTGGGCAGTTCCTTCCTGTCATAAAAAATCACCGGAATTAATAAGATTAATACATGAAAAAGAAAAAAACCATATTTAAAAGACTGGGCTTGCTGGCCATCATCTTGCTGTTGGGATTGATTCCTGTAATCTATTTTCGGCCGGCACCTTTCCCGGAAGAAATACCCCCTCCGGTAATAAGATTATACCTGCACCGCACCCAGGAGGTTATTGAACTGGATATTGAAGAATATATATGCGGTGTGGTAGCCGCAGAAATGCCGGCTTCATTTGAGCTGGAAGCTCTAAAAGCTCAGGCCTTATGTGCTCGCACCTATGCCTGCCAAAAAATTCTTACCCAAAAAGAATACCCCCTCAATGCGGACCTTTCAGATGATATAAGCAGCTGTCAGGCTTATGTATCATGGGAAGAATTCGAAAAGCTCCACCCGGTAGGATATCAGGCCTGGAAGAGCAAGATACAGCTGGCTGTAACATCCACCCGGGGAGAAATAATAACCTACCAGAATCAGCCTATTGATGCCCTGTATCATTCAACCTGCGGAGGTAATACTGAAAGTGCAGCTGCAGCCTGGGGAGCGGATATCCCATATTTGCAGAGTGTTCAGTGCAATTACTGCAGCAGCTCCAAATACTACCAGAGTGAACAGGTAATTTCTTATCAAGAGCTGAGGAATATCTACGACTATCAAGGAAGCAACCCACCGGATATAAGCATAAGTCAAATAAGCAGCAGCGGCCGAGCCCGTGAGATCATGCTGAACCATCAAGTTAGATCGGCCGGCACTTTCCGGCAGCTCTTGAACCTCCCCTCTACTTGTTGGAATTTCCAAAAGGATAAGGACAGTCTGATAATAAACAGCCGGGGATACGGTCATGGAGTAGGGTTATGCCAGTATGGAGCCAACGGCCTGGCCCTGGCCGGGAAAAATTATCGGGAGATATTATCCTACTACTACCAGGATACCGGAGTAAGGAAAGTTAGTTATTGACCACGAAGAGCGACCAAGAAAAAATAGCAGGGTTTGTTCTCTACTTGGGACTGCTTGAATATATTTAAGTAATTTCATTGGCGGGAGGACTGGGATGCAAAATTATATCAGAAAACGGGCAGTCAAGATTGCCAATTATATAATCAAAACGTCCGATACGGTAAGACAGACTGCGGAGGTATTTGGAATTTCTAAATCCACGGTGCACAAGGATGTCTCAGAGCGCCTGCCTCGGATAGATAGTAAACTAGCCGAGGAGGTAAGACAGATATTGCAAAAGAATAAAGCTGAACGACATATCCGGGGAGGAGAGGCCACCAGGCAAAAATATGCGGTAAATAGCCAGGAAATAACACAATGAGAAATAAACAACAAATTAATAAAGAAAAGCTATAATAATGGTATAATTATGAAAAAAACCGAGGAGGACCTTGCTAACCATGTTATTTGCCAGCGAGGATATAGGGATTGATCTTGGAACAGCCAGCGTATTAGTTTTCAAAAAGGGCAAAGGTATTGTTCTGCATGAGCCATCAGTTGTCGCCATAGACAAGAATACAGATAAAATTATTGCCGTAGGAGAAGCCGCTCGTCTGATGTTAGGAAGGACCCCGGGCCATATAGTGGCCATTCGGCCTTTGAAAGATGGAGTGATAGCGGATTACGATACAACGGAAAAAATGTTGGCCTATTTTATCAGAAAAGTAATCGGTACCCGCTTCATATTTAAACCAAGAGTCATTGTTTGCATACCCACGGGCGCCACCGATGTAGAGGAAAGAGCGGTTAACCAGGCAACAGTAGCTTCTGGAGCCCGGCAGGCTTTTATAGTTGAGGAACCTCTGGCTGCTGCCTTGGGGGCCGGCATGAATATTTCTGATGCCACTGGCAACATGGTTGTCGATATAGGAGGAGGGACTTCTGATATTGCTGTTCTGTCATTGGGAGGAATAGTATGTGACGCTTCGCTTAGAGTTGGCGGGGACAAGTTTGACGAAGCCATAATCAGATATATTCGCCGGGAGTATAATTTAATGATAGGGGAACGTACCGCTGAAGAGATAAAAATTAGAGTAGGAACTGCTTATGTCACTGAGGACAATCGTGGTCGGTCCATGGAAGTAAGAGGTAGGGATCTGTTGACGGGACTGCCCAAAAACATCCAGGTAAGTTCTGAAGAAAGCTTCCGGGCGCTGCAGGAACCAATTGATGCCATAATCGAAGGAGTCAAGAAGGTTCTGGAAATCACCCCGCCGGAACTGGCCGCAGACATTGTAAATAACGGCATAGTTATGACCGGGGGAGGATCATTGCTGAATGGCTTGGATACATTGTTGTCCAAGGAGACTAATTTGCCCGTGCATGTGGCCGAGGATGCCATATCCTGTGTAGCTATGGGGACCGGTAAAGCCCTGGAACAGATAGCGGTTATTAAACAGACCAGGAAAAGGGGAGTCAAAAGGATAATGTAGCCTTCAAGTAAATGCTTAAAAAACACGATATATGACCAATAGCAGTTATTAAGGAGGGAGCCATTTGATAAAAGGATGGTACACGGCCGCTTCGGGGATGATGATGCAGGCATCCCGGCAGGATGTAATAGCCAATAATATTGCCAATGCTTCCACTTCCGGATATAAGAAGCAAATGTCGGTATCCTGCGCTTTCCCGGATATGCTGATCAGCCGCCTGGAGAACAACAGCCGCACTTTTGCCCCATCAAGCAGCAGGGTTACCCCGATAGGCAGATTAGGAACCGGAGTTTGCCTGGAAGACATAGTAACCGACTTTGGCGTGGGAACCCTGTCCAAGACTGATCTGTCCACGGACCTATCCCTGACCCAGACCGGACAATATTTTGCGGTAGAAGTTGGGGCAGGAGAAAGATATACCAGAAACGGGGCCTTTAAGATAGACTCAGACGGGTGGCTGGTGGATACTCAGGGTAATCCGGTATTAAACGATGATAACGGATATATCAAGATAAACAGTGAATTCAGCATGGAGAGTACCGGGACGATTAACTTTAACGATGGATCGGCCCCGGTAAAATTGAAGGTAGTCGAATTTGATAATCCTGAACAGCTGGAAAGAATAGGCGATAGTCTTTACAGTAACGACAGCGGAATGGCTATAATAATTGAGGCCCGTAGTATAGAGGTTCTTCAGGGTTACCTGGAAGGGTCTAATGTGAATGCGGTCAGAGAAATGGTAGACTTGATAACCGCGGTGAGATCATATGAATCTCTGCAGAAAGTAGTGCAGGCCGAGGACGAAACCGCCGGCATCGCTATAGACAAAGTAGGAAGCACCTCTTGATGTAAAAAAACCCCGCCTTCGGCGGGGTTTTTTTTATCCCCTGGCCCTTATGGCCAGGGGTAGTGAATTCCTTAAAGCCAAAAAAGGAGAAAAATAAGTTATAATACTGATATGACCTGGAGAAATGAGGATGAATATGCCCAAGCAGCAAAAGGCGGAAATATTAGGCTGCTTTGTTGACCTGCTGGACCTGGAACAGGCTGTAGAGACGATCAGGAATTTAAGGGAGTGCCATGATACGCAGATGGTGGTAACCTTAAATGCAGAAATAGCCTATGCTGCCCGGGATAATAGGCAGTTGCAGGCTATTATCAATTCCGCTGGGTTGGTAACCGCGGATGGGATCGGTGTCGTATGGGCGGTCCGAACCATGGGGGGCCAAATTAAACAGCGGGTAACCGGAATAGAACTGGTTTATCGAGTGAGCGAAGAAGCGGCCAGAGAGGGCTGGAGGATATTTTTGCTGGGATCTGCCCCCGGGATAGCAGAAAAAGCAGCCGACGGGTTATGCAGCTTATACCCGGGATTGAAGGTTGCCGGCAGTGAGCATGGTTATCATGGTTCTAAGGAGATGCCTGCGGTAATTAGTAAGATAAATGAAGCGCGGCCGGATATATTGATGGTAGCCCTGGGGGCGCCACGGCAGGAATACTGGATAAGTGAACACCAAGCCGAACTGGAAGTTCCGGTTTGTATCGGGGTGGGTGGGAGTTTTGATGTGATTGCCGGGGAAAAGAAAAGAGCTCCGGAAATCTTCATCAAACTTAACCTGGAATGGTTATATCGCCTGCTTTCTGAACCCGCCCGGATAAAAAGGCAGGTGGTGCTGCCGCTGTTCGTCTTTCAAGTATTAAAGAATAAGTATATGCACCGGAACAAAGGTGATGAATAAAGATGGACAAAGCCAGGAACAGCTTCAATAAGCTGGGGCTTCAACCGAAGCCGGAGGCGAGCAAAGCCAGGAGGACAATCAAGCTAAAAGTGAGGGGAAGCGGTTGGACCAGGAGAGTATTTTTGCCCTGGATATTGGTACACGTAAAATAGTAGGGGTAGTAATGCAGAAGAAAACTGATGGATATGAGATACTCGGAAGTGCGATGCTGGAACATACTACCAGAGCTATGGTGGATGGTCAAATACATGATGTGGAAGCCGTTGCGTCTACTATCGAGAAGATTAAGCATATCCTGGAAGAACGATTGCAGCTGGAGCTGAAACAGGCTGCGGTTGCAGCAGCAGGACGATCCTTGCTTACCGCAGTTGGGAAAGCAGCCAGGCGGATAAGTATAATGAGCGAGATCAACCAGGCGGAAGTAAGCGCCCTGGAGATAGAAGCGGTACATTTTGCCCAAAACCATTTAACCAGAGCCGAAGAAAGCAATAATTATTTTTGTGTCGGCTACAGTGTAGTTAAATATTTGCTGGAGGGTCAGCATATGGCCAGTCTGGTGGGACAACGAGGAGAAGAGATCGGAGTGGAAATCATCGCCACCTTCCTTCCCCGGGTAGTGGTAGACAGCCTATTTTCAGCCCTTAATAGAGCAGGTTTGGAAGCCAGCAATCTTACCCTGGAACCTATCGCGGCCCTTTCAGTAGCCATACCTCCAGAAATGAGGATGCTGAATCTGGTACTGGTCGATGTAGGAGCAGGTACTTCTGACCTGGCTATAGTCAATAATGGCAGCATCACTGCTTATGCTATGGTTCCCTGTGCCGGAGATGAGATTACTGAATGTATTGCCTCGGAGTACTTGTTGGATTTCTATACCGCCGAGTCCCTTAAAAGACAGCTGTCAGGCGGGGAGGAATTAAAGTCAGCCGACATCCTTGGGAATATGCTGACTATCCCGGTTATGGAAATAATTGAAAAAATTAATCCGGTGCTCAAAGATATTACTGATAGTATTGCCAATCAGGTACTGGAACTAAATATGAAAAAACCTGATGCCGTAGTATGCGTGGGAGGAGGCAGTCTGACTCCCGGCTTTACAGAAGAACTGGCAGAAAAGCTTTCTATTGCCTCCAGGCGGGTAGGTTTAAGGACTCCTGCCCAGTTCCGGCAGATCGAAGTAGGGGACGAATATTTATTGGGACCCCAGGGAGTTACTCCTCTGGGTATAGCCTACCACGCTTTGTCTCATCCGCCCGCGCCTCTGGTCAAGGTCCGGGTTAATGATCGGGAACTGGCCCTTTGGAATGCCGGGGAGTTTACAGTAGCCACTGCTCTGTTAAGTTCCGGGTTGAATCTGGGCAACATCTATGGCAAGCCAGGTTTAGGCAAAACGGTAGAAATAAACGGCGCGGTAAAAACCATTAAAGGCGAAATAGGGCAACCTCCAGTTATTAAGGTTAACGGGCAAGACGCTTCCCTGGATGCTCTAATAAGGGATGGAGACCAGATTGAATTTCATCGGGGGCGAAGCGGCCGGGACGCTAAATTGCTGGTTTCAGATCTGCTTGAGGATTTATCGACCCAGGTGATGGTGAATGGGCAGGAGGTTCAGGTCACAGCCCGGGTGACGGTTAATGGGCAACCTGCTGCTGGAGAAGAGGAGATTCCAGACCGGGCAGTAGTTCAGTTCCAGCCTGCCGGCAGGTTGGAAAACATTCTTCAGCAATGCGGAATTCCAGAGCATCGGCTGGCCGAGAGTATATATTACTGCTACCTGAATGAAGAGAAAAAAGAATTGAAATGGAAGCCCCTGGAAGTAAAAGTCAATGGACAGGAAGCGCAGATGAATCAAGACCTGCCCCGGGGGGCAGAAATCATCTATACCATGAAACATGAGATACCTATGATCAAGGACTTCATAGGGGAATCAGGCAGCTACGATATACGAGTAACAGTGAATAAAGAAGTGATTACTATACGAAAAGAAGGAGCGGCAATTCTAATGGATGGACAGCCAGTTACCCTGGAGGACAGAATTAAACAGGGAGCAACTCTGAGCATGGTTAAAAGCCGGAACGGAGCCATTTTGAGTGATATCTTCCAGGTGGTAAACATCAAGCCATCGCTGCAACAGCAACGTCTGCTGATTAGAGTCGATGGACGGGATGCCGGTTATACTACTCCCATCTTTGAGAACAGCGAAATAGAAATTACCTGGGAGCAGTAAACAGATAAACTGCCCGGCGGTGTCTGGCAATGCTTAAAGGGCAGCCACGTCAGACTATTAATTTTTGTGTATAAGGACAGGAAAAATTATTAATCCTCTTAGGAAGGGGGTTTATTTTTTTGGGTATAAATATTATAATTAACAGACAAAGTCAAATATAGTCAAACAGGAGAAAGCCATGAAAAAAAGCTTGGCCGATAGGATTGAACAATATATAAAGGTATTGATCGAAAGAAGTGAAGAAAAGCAGATTGAGATACAACGAGCGGAATTAGCCGAAACTTTTTCCTGTGTTCCTTCACAGGTTACCTACGTTATTGCTACCAGATTTCAGGAGAAGTATGGATATCTGACTGAAAGCAGGAGGGGCGGTAAAGGTTTTGTGCGCATCACGCGTTTTACTATGAGCAGTGATATATGTACCATATCGGATGCGGACAAATTATTCGATTTTATCAATGAGTTGATGGAAAAGAAAATGCTGGATCATAAAGAAGGGAGCCTGCTGAAACACATTGTTTTGTCTGCAGGCAATGATTTGAGCAATGAAGAGAAAAAAAACCTATATAATTCTGTAGTCCGGGCCCTTACCGAATATCTGAATTTGTAGAACTGAGGAGGAAGAATATGTTTTGCGATGATTGTAAGCAAAATCCAGCCACGGTGCATTTAACTCAGATGCTCAACGGCAAGAAGATAGACATGCATTTATGCCCGGAGTGTGCTGCCAAAAAGGGACTTATGTTGTTCACTAATGATAAGCAGTTTTCCATTCCTAATTTTCTGGGTAGTTTTCTGGGCAGTGAGTTTAACTTAAAGGATATGCAGACCATGGCCAATCCCAAAACCTGCAATAACTGCGGTATGAGCTTTGCGGATATCAGACAGACCGGGAAACTGGGATGTTCTGAATGTTATGAAGCCTTTGACAGTGAATTGGAGCCAACCTTGCGGCGTATACACGGCAACAGTAAGCACCTAGGGAAAATACCGCTTCGAGGAGGAGAGAGGGTATTCCTCAAGAAAGAGATGGATGAATTAAAACTGGAGCTTCAGAAGGCGATAAGAGAAGAAAGCTACGAACAAGCGGCAGAGATACGAGACAAAATTAAAGAACTGGAGAAAGTGATAAATGAGGAGGGAAGCCGGTGAGCAACGAGGATATATTTAATGGCAACTGGGTAGCCTGGATGAAATCCCAGGCTGGCTTGGAAACAGACATAGTTATAAGCAGCCGGATTCGATTAGCACGTAATCTTCAGGGCATGCCATTTCCATTTTTAATGAATGCTGAAACTGGCAACAAATCAATGCAGGCAATAACTGAGGCCTGGCAAAACAGCGAGAATGATGCATTATCATCAATGGATATGATTACCTTTGATCAAGTGCCGGCCCTGGATCGGCATATACTGGTGGAAAAACATCTAATCAGTCCGGAGCATGGCTTGTCGGAAGATCCTTATCGCGGACTGCTGCTCAGCAAAGATGGTTCTATCGCCATAATGATAAATGAGGAAGATCATCTAAGGATACAGGTTTTACTACCCGGTTTGCAGATGGAACAATGTTATGAACTGGCTCAGACTATGGATGACGAACTGGAAAAAAGGCTTAATTTTGCTTTTGACGAACAGCGGGGTTACCTAACTTCCTGTCCTACCAATGTGGGGACTGGAATGCGGGCGTCAGTAATGCTGCATCTGCCCGCTATAGCCATCAGCGGGCAGAGGAACAGAATATTTCAAAATATTAATCAACTGGGAATGACGGTTCGGGGTCTGTATGGGGAAGGTACTGATATTATCGGTAACTATGTGCAGTTGTCCAATCAGATTACACTGGGACAAACGGAAAATGAAATTATTACCAACCTGGGAATAATCAGCCGTCAGATAGTGGAACAGGAAACAATACTGCGCAGAAGCTTGCAGGAGGAGATGAGATATCAGCTGGAAGACCGGGTAGGAAGGGCTTATGGGATATTGACCAACGCCCGGGTCATGAATTCCAATGAAGCTCTGACCCTGCTCTCCGACGTTCGTCTGGGAGTTGATCTGGGAATCATTGAAGGAATTAGCCCCCAGCTCATTAATCAACTGGTGGTGGCAATTAAACCTGCTCATCTGCAGAAGAGGGCTGGCGGGGAAATGGAAGCTTTTATGCGCGATGTGAAGAGAGCTGAAGTTATCAAAGAAATACTGTTGAAAAGCAGCCGATAATTAGGAAAGGAGGACTTTATATGTTCAGAAGATTTACTCAAAGAGCAAGGAATGCGGTGATCCATGCCCAGGAAGAAGCGCGACAGCTAAACCATTCTGCTATTGGAACCGAGCATATATTACTGGGAGTTTTGCGTGAAGGTGAGGGAGTAGGGGCTAAAGCTCTCCGGAGTATGGGCATTGATCTGGATAAGATTCGATCCGAAGTAACCAAATTGATAGGCGAAAAAGGCGATAACGGCCAGGCAGCAGGGGATCTGCCCATAACTCCGGGGGTGAAAAAGGTTTTCAATCTTTCTTTCGAAGAGGCCCGGGTTCAGGGGGTTAATTATGTAGGCACTGAACACTTACTGCTGGCCATATTGCATGAAGAAGAGGGTATGGCAGGACAGGTACTGGTATCCATGGGAGTAAAACCCGAAGATCTAAGGGAGCAGGTACTTATACTGCTGGGAGGAGAAAGTACCGCAGCTTACGATAATAATAACCTGGGAGAAAGTCAACAGGACAACTCAGGCTCAGCCGCTCAGGCCAAGAGAAAACAACGGAGCAAGACTCCTACCTTGGATTCCTTTAGCCGCGATTTAACCAAGGATGCCGGAGAAGGCCGCTTAGATCCGGTTATTGGCCGAACCGGGGAGATAGAAAGGGTTATCCAAATATTATCCCGACGGACCAAGAATAATCCAGTTCTAATTGGTGATCCGGGAGTGGGCAAGACAGCTATAGTGGAAGGACTGGCTCAACGCATCAATGAGAACCAGGTTCCTGAAATACTGGCCAGTAAGCGAGTAGTGGCCCTGGATTTATCCTCTATGATTGCCGGGACCAAGTATCGGGGAGAATTTGAAGATCGTTTGACCAAAATTGTTAATGAGATTAGAACTGCCGGTGACGTAATTGTATTCATAGATGAATTGCATACCATTGTCGGAGCAGGTGCAGCTGAGGGTGCCATTGATGCCGCCAATATTCTGAAACCATCCCTGGCCCGGGGAGAATTTCAATGCGTTGGAGCCACCACCCTGGATGAATATCGGAAGCATATCGAAAAAGATGCGGCCCTGGAAAGAAGATTCCAGCCGATAACGGTGGATGAACCTACTATTGAAGAGAGTATCGAAATATTGAAAGGATTGCGTGATCGCTATGAGGCTCATCACGGAGTCAAGATTACTGATGAAGCCATAGAAGCTGCAGCTCGTTTGTCGGCTCGCTACATCAGTGATCGCTTTTTACCGGATAAAGCTATTGATCTTATTGACGAAGCCTCATCCCGGGTGCGGCTGGCAAATTATATTTTGCCCGACGAGCTGAAACAAAAGGAACTGCGACTGCAGGAGCTGATAAAAGAAAAAGAGGAGGCTATTAATGGTCAGGAATATGAGAAAGCAGCCAAATTGAGAGACGAGGAGCAAAATCTTAAGAACGAGGTAGACAGCGAGCGCAAGGAATGGCTGAGCCAGAGGAGTTTGCAGTTCGGCTTGGTGGGGGAAGAAGAGATTGCAGATATAGTAGCCAGCTGGACAGGCATACCGGTCAGCAAACTGGCAGCCGAGGAAAGTCAGAGGTTGGTCAACCTGGAAGACTTGCTTCATAAGAGACTGGTTGGACAAAACGAAGCGGTTAAAGCCGTGGCCCGGGCAGTCAGAAGGGCTCGTGCCGGCTTAAAGAATCCCAAGCGCCCCATCGGTTCCTTCGTTTTCCTGGGACCTACTGGAGTAGGGAAGACGGAGTTGGCCCGGGCACTGGCCGAGGCCATGTTCGGCAGTGAGGATGCTATTATTCGTTTGGATATGTCCGAATATATGGAGAAGCATGCGGTTTCCAGGATGATAGGTTCTCCCCCCGGATATGTAGGCTATGATGAAGGCGGACAGCTTACTGAACGAGTCAGAAGGAAGCCGTATTCGGTTATTCTGCTGGATGAGATAGAAAAGGCGCATTCCGACGTATTTAATATTTTGCTGCAGGTGCTGGAAGATGGCCGATTAACCGACGGTCAGGGAAGGACGGTTGATTTCCGTAATACTGTAGTGATTATGACCTCCAATGTAGGAGCTGAATCCATTAAGCAGGGCAAGCAGGTGGGCTTTAACCGGGCCATCGATGAAGCTCAGAATTATGATCAGATGAAAAATCGGGTGATGGAGCAGTTGAAACACACTTTCCGGCCGGAATTTATTAACCGGGTGGATGAAATGATAGTATTCCAAAACCTCTCAGATGAAGAACTGGCCCAAATAGTAGATCTGCTCCTACAGGACCTGGAAAAGAGAATAAAAGATAATGGATATGAAATGGAGCTCAGAGAAGGAGCCAGAAAGCTGATTATGAAAGAAGGATATGATCCTAGTTATGGGGCGCGCCCCCTCAAGCGAGCTTTGCAGAAACTGGTGGAAGACAGCATTTCCGAAGAGATCCTGAAAAAAACCGTGGTTCCGGGAGACCGGATACTGGTAGATGCTGTAGAGGACCAAATCATCATTTCCAGAGCTTAGCTGCCGATGCTAAATGAAGTGAACTGCTCCCCTTTCCAACCAGCATATCGTGTTTATATGGCTGTCTGGCGGGGGGAGCAGTTGTTGTTCCCTCTGAAAAGCTGCTTTGATAGAGCAGGTGTTTCAGGATCAGAGAAGATGGTAAAGCTGGCAGGGCAAGCTTCAGAGCGATTTTAATTATTTTCCTGCTTATGACGATATTTATATAGAATACTATAATTAAGATAAATTAGCTTATTGGTCATAATTTCTGCCATCTTTGTTATGGGTCTTTAGGGTATAATGTTCTAATAAGGAGAGCATTATGGGGAAGATTGTTAGTAAATTTATCTGCAACGAATGCGGCTATGAAAGCATGAAGTGGCTGGGCAAATGTCCGGCTTGCGAGGCCTGGAACACCCTGATAGAAGAACGAGGGGAGAAAAAAACTGCTCGGATGAACAAAAAGAGAGTGGAATTGGTTCCCCTTACTTCTATTTCCAGCCATGATATCAGTCGATTCAGCAGCGGGATTGGAGAGCTGGATCGGGTACTGGGGGGAGGCATAGTTCCAGGTTCCATCATACTCCTGGGAGGAGACCCGGGTATAGGGAAATCCACCTTGCTTTTGCAGGTAGCTGACCATATTGGGACCAGGGGCGGAAAAGTAATATATCTGTCGGGAGAAGAATCCCTTAAGCAAATACGCTTGCGTTCACTGCGGCTTGATATAAGCAATGAGAATATATACCTGTTGAACGAACAGGAGATAGAATTATTGGAGGAATACATCCGGGATATTGATCCTAGTTTGATCATTATTGATTCTATCCAGACGGTATATTCCGGAGGGATATCATCTATTCCCGGCAGTGTAGCTCAGTTGAGGGAATGCACCGCTCGTATAACCGAGATAGCAAAAAAGACCGAAAAAGCCTTCTTCCTAATTGGACATGTAACCAAGGAAGGAGCTATTGCTGGTCCCAGGGTACTGGAACACATGGTCGATGTAGTTATATACTTCGAAGGGGAAAATAATTTCTGTTTCCGCTTGCTCAGGGGCATAAAAAACCGCTTTGGTTCCACCAATGAAATAGGATTAATGGAAATGAGGAGTGAAGGACTTTGGGAGGTTTTGGATCCCTCCGAAATGCTGCTGGGTTCCGGAAATGCTGTAGGTACCGCTATAACTTCCAGTTTTGAGGGCAGCAGACCGTTTTTAATAGAAGCCCAGGCGCTGGCCTCTCCCTCCGGACCAGGATATCCACGGCGCATGGCAGCAGGGATAGACCAGAACCGCTTATCCTTGATTATTGCGGTATTGGAGAAAGTACAGGGCTATAACCTATCTGTTCATGACGTATATTTGCGTATAACCGGAGGACTGTTTATTAAGGATCCAGCTGCCGACCTGGGTATTGCGGCGGCTATAATATCCAGTGTCAGAGACACCATGCTGCCGGCAGATACCATATTTGTTGGAGAACTGGGATTATCCGGCCAGGTACGATCAGCTGCGTTTCTCGAGGCCCGGCTGAAGGAAGCATTGAAACTTGGATATAAGCGGGCAGCCGTTCCAGCGGGAGTGAGCAGTTGGACGGATAAGGAATTGAAAGTTTATCCATTGGCATCATTGGATAATTTAATAGATTTTATCAATAAGGAGTGATCGGGGTGGAAGAGATCTATAAAGGCGAGTTTAGAAAATACCTGAAAATGCTGGCACCGGGGAGTATTTTCAGGGTAGGGGTGGAAAACATTCTTCAGGCCAGTACCGGGGGGTTGATCGTAGTGGGAGATTCACCTCAGTTAATGGATCTGGTCAGCGGTGGTTTTCACATAGATTGTGAGTATTCACCGGCCCGTTTGTATGAACTTGCTAAAATGGATGGAGCCATAATCATGAACTCCGATGCGTCACGTATATTAATTGCCAATGCTCAGTTAGATCCGGATCCTCAGCTTCCATCCAATGAAACCGGAATCCGCCATCGTACTGCCCAGAGAGTGGCCCTGCAGACCGGAGAACTGGTGGTGGCAATATCCCAGCGTCGGAAAGTGGTAACCTTGTATCAGAGCAACATCACTTTCCGTTTAAGGGAAATCGAACCCATTTTGATAAAAGCAAATCAAGCCCTGCAAACTTTGGAGAAATACCGTAATGTACTGTTCAAAGAACTGCAACGCCTGGGTGGTCTGGAGTTTGAGGATATGGTTACGGTATCCGAAGTATGTGAAGTGCTGAAAAGAGCAGTTAGAGTCTTAAATATCGCCAAAGAGATCGAAAATTATATCTCGGAATTGGGGACTGAAGGCCGTCTGGTAAAAATGCAGCTGGATGAGATGACCTCCAATGTGGAAGAAGAAGCGTTGTATATAATACAGGATTATTCCAATGCTGAAAAATCACCCCGGGAAATTATGGATAATTTATTAAAAGCCTTTGAAGAAGATATATCGGATTCCATATTTATTTCTCGTAATCTGGCCCTGGGAACTGCCAGCAGCCATATGGAACAGTCGATTTCTCCCCGTGGGTACAGAATGCTGCAGAAACTTCCCCGTTTACCGGTAGTAGTAATTGATAATCTAATGGGCAGGTTTTCTCTCTTGAGTGAGGTGCTGAAAGCCAGCATTGCTGAACTGGATGAAGTTGAAGGCATCGGGGAAGTGAGAGCCAAGTACATAAAAAATGGCTTGAAGCGTATGCAGGAACAACTGTTGCTGGAATACATGATGTAAGGAAATGACTCAAAAGCCCGAGAATTGAGCTGTAATAGACGAAAAAGGGGTCAGACGCGGTTGACTTATTCTCCTCGCTTATAAAACAAGTCAACCCTGTCTGACCCCTAATTTGTTTCGTTAAAATTCGCCCCGCTTTATTGAGGTCTAAGTCAGATTGAATACCCCCAGCGTACTGGCTTTTTTGTATTCCTCCAGGAAAACATCATACAGGTTTAGATCAAGGGTATTGCATAAAGCCGCTGAATAAAATAGCAGTTTACCCATTTCATTAACAATCACTTCTTCGCAATTGGGACATAACTCCCCTCGAAGGTGGTTATCCAGGCATTTTTTTAATTCCTCAAAGGAATCAATATGCTCCGGTACCTGGACTTTTTCTGCATTAATAGCAACACAGCCGCAGTCGGTGATGGATTTTACTACTGCTCTATTTACCCGGCAGGCAGATTCAGATAGCTTGGAAAGAATATCCAGAATGCTTCTATGCCTAATGAGCAAATCACCTACTACATTCTGAAACTCATCACATATCAAGTCTTTCACAAAAGACCTGCCCCCCTTTAATTCTGTGATTTTATTAATTATAGCCTTGTCGAAGAATATTTGTCAATTTAGGCCCATCGCGCAACTCGATACTATTTCCTCTAATTCGACTTAATAATTAGCGCCCCTCAAATCTTCCAGAATTTCTATTAATGTATAATACCTGGGTTTGAACATCAGAATAAGAGTATGGAGGTGCATAATATGTATAATAAGCTATTAATTTCCAGGAAATTATTTATCATGTCCCTGCTTATGGGAGGATGGGCAGCCTATACCATACAGGTGTTATTAAAGCCCGGTATACCATGGCTGGCAGGCTTCGGTCTGGCCTGTGCTGCTTTGTCATATGGCGGGGCAAACTGGATATTGGGAGCAGGCAAGCGGATACTCAGGACCTTGAACCAGAAGCTGGATGAGACCGCGATTGAAGTGATCATGGGTGGATTAGCCGGAATGTTTGCCGGCATACTGGTAGGGTGCCTGAGCAGTTTCCCTCTGTCTGCCCTGCGGGGAGCAGGCAGTTACCTGACCCTGATGGTATTCGTGATCAGTGTGTGGCTGGGATGGAAAATAGGCACCCGTCGTGCTTTTGATGTTTTTGGAATCATCCCCATGAGAATGGATACTAAGACTTCGGGTGAAAGCATGGATCAGGAGGAAAGCAACAAGGTCCTGGATACCAGTGCCATAATTGATGGACGCATCTATGATGTGTGTCTGAGCAAATTCCTGGAAGGCCGCATTACCGTACCTACCTTTGTTATAGAAGAGCTGCAGCACATAGCTGATTCCTCCGATTCCATAAGACGCAACAAAGGCCGCCGGGGACTGGAACTGCTATCTAAAATGAAGAAACATTCCGGCATAAAAATTGATATAATTGAAGCTGAAATCAATCAAGAAAAAGATGTGGATGGAAAGCTGGTATGTCTATGCAAAGAATTAAACGCCAGTATTATTACCAATGATTACAATCTTAACAAGGTAGCTGAGCTTCAGGGGATCAGGGTTTTGAATATCAATGAACTGGCCAATGCAGTAAAAGTGATAGTTTACCCGGGTGAGACCATGCAGGTAGCCATAATTAAAGAGGGCAAGGAATATGGTCAGGGAATCGGCTACCTGGAAGACGGTACTATGGTAGTAGTGGAAGAAGCCAGCCGCGAAATAGGGCAGGATCTGGAAGTGGTAGTTACTAGTGTCTTCCAGACTGCGGCTGGACGTATGATATTTACCCGTAAAGCCAGAGAGATAAGAAGTGATGCAGGTATTGCCGGTTCTCTGTCAGAGCGGGCAGAGGTGAATTTATTTGGATAACAGACTTAAAGTTGTTATTGCTGCCGCTGGTATGGGCAGCAGGATGAACAGCGGGATCAATAAACAGTATATGCTGATCAAAGGCCGCCCGGTACTGGCCTACTCGCTGGATCTGTTTGACAGTTTTCACGCCGTTGAGAGTATTGTAATAGTAGCCAAAGAATCGGAGCTGGGATACTGCCAGGAGGAAATTGTTAATAGATATGGCTATAAGAAGGTGGCGGCAGTGATTGCCGGGGGAAGGGAAAGGCAGGATTCAGTTCGGGCCGGACTGAGATTTTTTGATGATTCCCATGGATGGGTAGCTGTCCACGATGGAGCCAGGCCCTGTATAAGTGCGGCCCTGCTGCAGGAATTGCTGGAGGCAGCCAAGCAATGGGGAGCAGCTGTGCCCGGGATAGCAGCTCGGGATACTCTGAAAATAGTGGATGAGAAAGGCTTTGTACTAGAAACCCTTGACCGCTCAAGGATAGTGGCTGTACAGACTCCGCAGATATTTAGATTGGAAAAGATATTAGCAGCTTACGAAAAGGCTTATGCACAGGATCTATGGGGCACTGATGATGCCAGTCTCTTCGAGAGGTACGGAGGGCGGGTCAAGATAGTAGCCGGTGATAACCGGAATCTAAAGATTACTGCTCCTGAGGACCTTAAGGCAGCGGAAAGCTTCCTCTAATGCAGGCAAGGAATCTCTGGGGCAAGGTATATGGCAATGGTAAAAGGGGGAGAAGCATTGAGGATAGGAATCGGATATGATGTTCATCGCCTGGAGTCAGGCCGGAGATTGGTGCTGGGAGGAGCAGAAATACCCTATTCCAGAGGTTTGCTAGGTCATTCGGATGCTGATGTGCTGGTTCATGCCATATGTGATGCTCTGTTGGGGGCAGCTGGTTTAGGAGATATTGGACGGCATTTTCCCGATACTGATGACCGTTATCGGGGTATCAGCAGTCTTTTGCTACTTTCCCGGGTCAATTCCATGCTGGGTGAGGCGGGTTATCGGGTTAATAATATCGACAGTACCATAGCAGCCCAGGAACCCAGGCTGGCTGGTTACATAGAGGATATGAGGAACAATATAGCCCGGCAATTGAGTATAAATCCAGCCCGGGTCAATGTAAAAGCTACGACTACCGAAGGACTCGGCTTTGCCGGGCGGGGAGAAGGCATCTCGGCTCAGGCGGTGGCCTTAATCGAAGAAATATAAATATTTGCCTCCTGCATGAGGCAAGCTAAAGAAAATGCAGGAGGGCTGAGAACAGGTGATTAACAAGAAGAAGCTGATCTGGCTGGGAGTTATGGGGATCCTGCTGGCGCTAGGGTTTGTTAAGAGTGAGATAAGCCCCACGATAAGCGGACAGGAACAACCGGAAGCAGTTATCAGCCTGGGACAGGATCTAACATCTGGACAGAGAGATCAGGTGATGGAGTATTTCCAGGATTGGTCCCGAGGGAAAAGGGTGCGTTATATCAGCGTAAGCAATGAAGAAGAAAGGATGTACCTGGAAGGCACAGCAGACGAAAAACTCATCGGCAGCCGGGCCATATCTTCAGTCTATTGTGAGATATTGGATGACGGCAATGGCATAGAGGTGCAGACGGAAAATATTACTGCCATTACACCATTTATGTATGCTAATGCGCTGGTAACCGCCGGCATAGAAGATGCCCGGGTAATAGTGGCGGCTCCCTTCGAGGTTTCTGGTACTGCTGCTTTGACCGGAGTTATAAAGGCCTTTGAAACAGCCAGCGGAGAAATACTGAAAGAAGAAAACAAAGCAATTGCTCACGAAGAAATGGTACAGACCTCAGAGTTAGGACAACGCATCGGACAGGATCAAGCCGAGATGCTGATATTTGAGGTTAAGAAACAGGT
>Ga0334889_1000049_pt1 | contig 178448 bp, 169 predicted proteins | sample GraSluR1_MG_2_FD_207222 | JGI IMG/M metagenome (GOLD analysis project Ga0334889, IMG submission 207222) | Sludge microbial communities from methane-producing bioreactor in Wageningen University, Netherlands - Granular Sludge_8_08-R1 | ecosystem: Engineered > Bioreactor > Anaerobic >...
CCGTTATAGGAATCCCGCACCCGTAGGCGCGGGCTCTATCTACAAAATAGTTCGCCCTGTCTTTCCTCGCAAACGAACGTAGCTCTTCACTACCGTTCATCGTTATCTCGAATTGACTGGGAAGCCCTAAAGCTTCCAATTACACTTGATCAACGACCTAAAAGGTAATCATCTCGTGTTGTTTCTTCTCTTCTCTTCTCTCATATATCTGTCAAAAATCTGCTCACTTTCAACATCTCGTCGTTAGCGTGCTTCGATAACATAGCAAAAGACCTCTTGCAGTGTCAAGCATTCTTTACAACAATTTTCTACAATTCGTAATCATCGTACAGCAAGCAACGCGGCGACAATTTCAGCAAACCCTTCTCCACCTTCTGCTTGGGCACAAAACGAAGGAAGTGAATGCATGGTGTTCTGGTGTTTACGCAGATTACCCACTCCGAAACTAAGTGGAAACCGTTCAAACATAACCTGGTCGTTCGGCGCATCGCCACAGTAACAAGAAAAGTCAACCATTTCCTGTTCTTGAATTCCAAGAACATCAGCAAAAAAAGCCTGGGTCCCACGATACTTATCGAATTGACCGAACCATGCATTCACATGAATCGAACTAACAGCCGTGCTGGCACCCATCTTTTGGCACAAGGCAACAACCTGCTCGATTCCCCTTTTATCCAAAAAAGGAGGCTCGCTTCCATGATCGAAAGCAACATCGTAAAGTCTGGCAAACTGATCGCTTGAAAGCTTAGCTTCTTTTACCGTGTCCAGCACATGACGAATCATCTGCCCTACGCGTTCTAGATACCCTTCCTTGATGATGGAAGGGTGCACGAATTTCTTGATGGCGCCCGCTTCTCGATACAGGCTGACAGCCCCGCTCTCGCTGACCACCGCCTCGATCGGCCATTGCCTGATGTAAGTATCAGCCCAACCAGCAGACCCTCCGGTTACACATATAGTTCGAATTTTTGCTTCTTCAAGAAGATAAAGCGCCTTTAGAGCCTCGGGGCGCAACTTACCGTTGCTGGTGATTGTATCGTCAACGTCAGTGAGTAAAAAACGCACTGATTGAGCTTGGACTTTACTCAGATCCTTCAAATTTTGCATAAAAACCCTTTATCTCGACAGAGAAGAAAGACTGCCATCTCTCTTAATTGCCTTGCAATACGTCAAGAAGGACATGACTGAAGAGAGGGCGGCAAGAATGAAAATAAAGGTAAGCACCAGCTGAGCTGCAGCAAAGATCGGCATCTCGCCCAACCAGTGACGCATCGCAATAAAAAGAACGCCCAAAGCACCGCTGACAGCATAGAGAACAGCTTTGCTCTTTCCCCAGATGTTTGCAGCAACCGGTTTGCCCTTACCCATCATCAACATCCGTAAAAAGATAATCGAAAACTCTCTCCACATAATGACCATAAAAGTCCAAAGCGGCATAATACCCGCCCCTGAAAGACAAACAAAATAGGTAAGTCGAGAGAATGTATCAGCGAAGGGATCCATCACCTTTCCCAAATCGGTGACCATATTCTTCTTTCTTGCGATAATGCCATCAAGTAAATCCGTCACCTCGGTAAGAGCCAAAAACAAAATAGAAAGAAGAGAAGCCAGAGTTTGGAACTCTGGTCCAAACCAACTGCCAAGATGAAATGCAATAAAGAACAAGGGTGACATAATCAAGCGCGACACAGTAAGCTTATTCGGAATATTCATAAAACCCTCAATCTTAGCCGAACAAGCGGCTGTATTTGTCTTCAAGGTAGCTTGTGAACAAATTCGCGTCAAGACTCTTGTTGGTAACCCTCTGCAAGGTCTCAACACCACTATAGAGAGCTCCCTTTTGATACACAGCTGCATCAAGATACTCTCTGATACTATTTAAATCCCCCGCTTTCAAATAATCAGAAAGAGGTATATCCTCCCTGATTTTCTGATATATCTGACCTGCGTAGAGATTACCCAAGGCGTATGTAGGGAAGTAACCAAAGTCACCTCCTGACCAGTGGACATCCTGCAAAACCCCTTCACGATTGCTCTTTGGCATAAAACCCAACATCTTTGAAGAGAGCTCATTCCAAGCAGCAGGGACATCATTGATGTTCAGATCATCATCAATAATCATTTTCTCTACTTCAAAGCGAAGCATAATATGAAGATTATAGCTGATTTCATCGGCGTTCACACGAATAGGGGTTCTCTTTACTTTGTTGAGTGCTTTTACAAACTGCAAGACATCCACGGATGCAGTCTGCTTAGGGAAAAGATCACAGAAAAACGGATAGTAAAACTCCCAGAATTCAAGACTTTTGGCAATCATGTTCTCCCAAAACCGGCTTTGGGACTCATGCATTCCAAAAGAAGCACCATTTGCAAGGCTGGTTCCCTTCAAACGACCCGAAGAAGCACCAAGCTCGTAAAGAGCATGCCCCCCTTCATGAACTGATGAGCTGAAACTGTCTGCTACACTAGGATCTGAATACCGAGTGGTAATCCTTACATCATCGCAACCGACTGTTGAAGTGAACGGGTGTACGGAGACTGCAAAGCTACCCCGGTTGAAATCAAATCCCATATCAGACAACACCCGTTTGGCAAAAGCATCCTGCTTGTCCACAGGATATGTGTCAAATAGAAAAGAATCCTCTACCTGTTTTTCTTCTAGAACATCAATCAAGTCGAGTAATTTCGGCTTCATTGCTTGAAAGAGCGAGTTAACAGTCCCTGAAGTAACCGTTGGCTCAAAATCATCCAACAGCACATCGTACAAACTCTCCTGAGCATGTGCGAGCATGCTGGCTTTTCGCTTGACAAGAGCTACGATGGTAGAAAAATCCTGAGAAAACAGAGACCAATCATCCTGCTCTCTGGAAGCTACCCAGCTTACATGTGCCTTGGATGCCTGTTCAGAGATTGCACGAATGAGAGCCGGGTCAAGATTTCTGCTCTTGTCAAACTCACGCCGGCGAAGACGGATCAAAGCCTTTTCAAACTCATCCTCTTTAGCTTGTCCTTCAAGGAAACCTAGAACTTCCTCCATCCTTGGGGAGCACACGAGCGCATGTTTTTGCTCAGCAAGATAGCCCAACTGCCGAGAACGTTCCTCCACTCCAGAAAGAGAGAGAGCTTGCTCCTGATCATACGAAAGTGTTGAAGAAATGTGTTCAAGCAAGACAATCTGTCTATCAATCTCCTCAAGCTCCGTGATAGCCGATCTATAATCCATCGTAATCCCACCCCATACAGAGCCGGATTTCTCCGACTCTGTGCATCGTCTTAAATACAATAGCTTCTACAGCTGTTCCTTACTTTGAATCTTCTGGTGAACCAGATCGATGAAAGCCTGTGTAGCAAGACCATTTTCCTGTTTTCCGTTCCGCAATCGCACAGAAACCTGATCATTTTGAGCTTCTCTCTCTCCGATAATCACCATATAAGGAATTTTTTGTTGCTGAGCATTGCGAATCTTTGCATTCATCCGATCAGTACCAAGATCTGCAGAAACCCTGAACCCTTGCTTTCTCAACCTAACTTCCAAATCCTTAGCATACTCGAAGAAAGCCTCACCCACAGGAATCACCCTGATTTGCTGAGGAGCAAGCCATGGGGGAAACGCTCCTGCATAATGCTCGATCAAGACACCAAAAAAGCGCTCTATTGAACCGAGCAATGCACGATGAATCATGTAAGGACGTTTCTCGACACCATCCTTGTCTACAAAGGTCATGTCAAAACGCTCAGGTTCATTGAAATCAAATTGCACTGTGGAAAGCTGCCACTCACGACCGATGGCATCTTTGATCTTCAGGTCGATCTTCGGACCATAGAAAGCACCACCGCCCTCATCCACCTCATACGAAAGGCCTTCCTTCTCTATAGCCTGCCTCAAGGCTTCTGTTGCATCAGCCCAACGTTGAGGATCTCCAACAGCCTTCTCCGGCATGGTCGAAAGGTATGCATTGATCTCAGTAAACCCAAAAGAGTGAAGCATATGAAGAGAGAAGCGCAATACCTCCAAAATCTCATCATTCATCTGATCAGGGGTTACAAAGAGGTGAGCATCGTCCTGAGTAAAGCCACGAACACGCATCAGTCCATGCATTGCGCCTGCCTTCTCATAGCGATACACGGTTCCAAGCTCTGCCCAACGGAACGGCAAATCTCGATACGAATGCTTGCTGTTCTTATAAATCATGATATGGAAAGGACAATTCATCGGCTTGACATAGTAATCGCTCTTGTCCATTTCCATGGGAGGATACATACCCTCCTTATAGAAACCGAGGTGCCCGCTGGTCTCCCAGAGCCAAGAACGACCGATATGCGGGCTATATACCATCTCATATCCATTTGCATAGTGCTCATCCCGCCAGAAGTTCTCAATCGCCTGACGGATTCTGGCTCCCATCGGGTGCCAGTAGACCAAGCCAGGACCCGCCTCTTCATGAAGACTGAACAGATCCAGTTCTTTGCCGATTTTTCGGTGGTCTCTTTTTTCTACATCTTCAAGATGCTGCATATAGAGTCTCAACTCTTTAGCATTTTCCCATGCAGTTCCATAGATACGGGTCAACATGGGATTGGTTTCCTTGCCACGCCAGTAAGCACCGGCAATACTCATCAGTTTAAAAGCGTCAGCTTTCAACTCTTTGGTGGATTGAACATGAGGACCACGACACAAGTCGGTAAAGCCTCCCTGACTATAAAGAGAAACCTCTTCATCAGGATCTATCGCCTTCAACAACTCCAACTTATATTTCTGATCAGAAAAACGAGCTTGTGCCTCATCACGACTTACCACTGCGCGTTCGAATGTCTTGCCTTGAGCAATAATGGCCTGCATCCGTTTGGTTATCTCTTCCAAATCCTCGCTTACCAACTGCCTTGGCAAATCAAAGTCATAATAAAAGCCGTTGTCAATCGAAGGACCGATTGCAATCTGTGCACTTGGAAACATTTCAAGCACTGCTTCAGCCATGACATGGGCCATTGAGTGTCTAATTTTGGAGAGCCTTTCTCCCGCATCTTCCTTTGCCATACCGTCTCCTCTATCCCTATGGGATGAACTACCAAACAAAAAAAGCTTTCATGCCTTCCCTCTCCGGTACGGCATGTTCCGTATCCGGCAAGGACGAAGACATGAAAGCTCTCATGTTCCGCGGTTCCACCTTGCTTCCCCTTTCACTGTTTTCACAGCAAAAAGGACACTTCATTTCCCTATTTCGCCAGGTATGCGGCACAGCCTACTAAAAAAGTTCGTTCGACCTGCAGCTCAAAAGGGGTTTTCATCGGGCGCCTGCCAAATTCCTCTCAACCAAGGGAATTCTCTCTGTGACCTCGCTACCGACTACTCGTCTTTCTCATCGCCTTGTCATATAGAATGCGCACATCGAACCAATTAGTCAAGACCAAAGCAGGCTGATAATGCGGCTTGCCTGCTCAAGCAGCTCTTGATCGTTTTGTGTAAACCGGTCCAAGAGAGGACTATCGACATCAAGGACACCCACAACCAGATTTTCCTTATCCAGAATCGGAATTACAAGCTCACTTCTACTGGCATTGTCACAAGCAATATGGCCGGCAAAGGCATGCACATCTGCTACCCGTACGCTTTGCTTGGTCCTTGCAGATGCACCACACACCCCGCGATCAAAACTGATATCAGTGCAGGCGACCTTCCCTTGGAAAGGTCCAAGGATCAGCGCCTGCCTGCCGGGAACAGTGAGATAAAAACCAAGCCAATTGATCTGATCTAAGTGGTCGAACAACAACGCTGATACGTTTGCCAGATGACAATACCTACGCTCAATCGTACCATCCCAATCCTCGACCAAGGAAGAGAGTTGTTGTAATAGGAATTGGTTCTTACCTGTTGTCATAAACGCCCTACTCTTTTGCTCCAATAATAGATCGCATAGCTTTTACAGGGGAGGCAGCCTTATTTCCACCTCTGAGGCGCATTGCCACCGAAGGCTTAACTACAACACCAGGACCGTTGATACAACCCCCTTCACAACACATGACCTCAACCAAATCGGCTGCAACGGGACGCTTTTCCCAAGTTTTCATCATACGCACAGTCTTTTTATCGAGTCCGTTGATAGGAAGTATCTCCACATCGCTCCCATTCTTGAATCGACTGACGACACAGGAAGCAACACCACCGGTGAGAGCGAACTGCCTGCAATCCTCGAATGAAGCAGTATCACCCAAATCAGAAGCTTCCATCTCCCTGACGTCTATCTCCTTCGCAATAAAGAGTGCAGCAAGTTCACTGAAAGTAATCACTCCATCCAGAGTATCATATTTTCTTGCTTCAACCTTCTTTGCGAGACAGGGTCCGATGAAAATGCTTTTTGTTTGCGGATTCTGCTCTTTAGCCTGTATGGCTGAATATGCCATCGGAGAAAGAGCGGAAGATTTTCTCTGCCCAAGGAAGGTAAGATGCCTGTCAGCAAGTTCCATATATGCAGGACAGCAGCTGGTAGTCATAAACCCTTGGTTTTGGGTTTTTCGTTCCAAAAGCTCTTCTGCTTCATGCAAACTTGTCGTTTCTGCTCCCGCCGAAACCTCAATGACTGAAGAAAAACCAACCTCCAGCAAAGCTTGTTTTATCTGTGCTAAAGTGCCGGGAAACTGTCCCTCGATAGCCGGTGCAATCAAGGCTGTAAGATGTTCTCCATCCTTGAGCATCTTGGCTACAGGCATGATCGAGGATCTTTCAACAATCGCTCCAAAGGGACAGCTCATAGCACAACGACCACAGCTGATGCACTTCTTATGATCAATTTCTACATACCCTTCATCATTTTTCTTGACCGCGTCTACAGGACAAGCCGATTCACAGGGAACGGGGATATGCACCACAGCATGGAAAGGACACACTTCCTTACACTTTCCGCATCGTACACAACGACTTTCATCAATATGAGCTTGGCCGTTTGAAAAAGAGATACAATCCTTTGGACAGTTGGCAAGACAGGGCCTTGCGAAACACCCACGACAAGCATCACTTATCAAATACCGGTCAGGAGGACAGGATGAGCAGGCTGTGCTGATTGTAGTGAGAATCGGGCCCTGTTCTTGAGGCTTTTCCAAAACCTCCTGGACATACGAAGCCAGACTTTTCAGTTCGTCATCATCCTTTTCGATATTAATACCAAGCAACGCCATGATGCGATAGCGCACCATCGCACGTTCTTTATAGATACAGCAACGATTGGGAACTCGTTGTTTGGGAATGATGGTAAAGGGAATCTTGTCAACATTCTCAAGCAGGGTATCAGAGAAGAACTGTTTCAGTACTTCTGCATGTACCCTCCGCCTGATTACTGTATACTGATTATTCAGTTCAAGCATGAGTCGCCTCCATAAGCAATTTACACAACTTCTCTTGGGTCATATCTCCGTACACCACCTGCCCGATTTGCACAAAAGGAGGTTTTAGTTTTTCTTGGGCGTCCTTACATCCTCCGATGCAGGAAACACCCTCGATGTCGCAATGGGCAAGCACCATTGGATCTAGAAAATCTTGATACAATAACAAATCAGCACCACCTTGAACAAAACAGGCAGTCCCAACACAAATCTTTACCGATACTTTTTCTCTTTTATTCATTATTCCACTACTCCTGCTTTTACAGATATCTTATCGAAGTTTCTTTTAAGTAATTATCTTCCAAGGCCTTGCAAAGTCTCCCGATGAGAGTTCTTCGAATACCTATTTCCACCGGTATATTCGGATCCTGATGAGCCTCATTGATCTTCGTTCCAACAATAAAATGAACTTGGTCACTGTCAGCCATTACTTGCACGAATTTTTTCACCGCATCATTGCCGAGACTGCGTACGGGCTTCTTCTCTTCCAAGGCCGTAGCCACCTTGCTCAAGGTAAGCATCCCTTCGGTTACCAAATCCACCCCTTCCATCGTTGAGCAAGGAGGAACAGTAGCAGACCAACAGCTCATATCCACTTTGAGGGGTTTATTGAGAATTCTAGAAACAATTTGAGCTGTTGTGCCTCCGCTGACAATTTTCTTTCCTTCGAATTTAGTGATCATATCCACCAACATTTCATCATTTTCCTTTGTATAAGGAGGACCGGTCACCACCAAGGTCCTTCTCGGCTTACGGACATAGACGACCATACAGGTGATATCATCCTTTGCAGAAAGTCGATCGAGGCTGTGAGCCCGGCTAACAATGGCATGTGCCAAATCGCCGCTTGCGATATCAGGATTTGCTGCAATTTGACTTTGGGCATAGGACCGAACCCCATCAAGACGCCATCCCAACGGAAGAGATTTCCCCATGCCTGCTTGGGTTATCCCATCACTGAAGATGATGAGACGACTACCTATGCTCAAGGTAAGCTGCGAATGATTCAGCTCCTCTTTCTTGAAAGCACCGTCGCGTTGCAGGTCAATCTTGCTCCTCTGCCATTGATAGGGTTCGCTTCCATTGAAAACCAAAGCATGAGGATTGTCGTATTCAACCAAACTGACTGTTACTTTTTCCTCTTCGACAGGCCGAATATCGGCTATCGTGAACGTGGCGTAACTGATCTTTCGCTCCTTACATACAGGCAGTGTATTCATGATGATCTGTGCCGAATGAGTAAGATCCATTGGACTGAAGCTCAACTTATGGGCCATCCTGGCAGTCAAGCTCGCAAGCACGTTTGCTTTGACACCGCTGCCCAGACCATCACTGAGTGTGCAAACAATCTGCTTGCTATCGGGGTTTCGGGAAAGGAGAAAAACATCACCACCGATTTTCTGTTTATCCTTGTATATTTGTGCATAGTTTACATCTATGAAAAGATCGTTCATGGCTCATCCCTGGTAAAACCATCAGCTTCGGAGTGCGCAGGGACCTTGAAAGCATCAATGAGACTGTTGAGCATTATCTCCGTCTCGGCAGCATTCTCCCCGAGCAAACTGGCAATCTGTTGAACCGTTTCCAAACTCTTCTGGATTACGTCCTCCGCTTTCTTGACTACAGTTTCTCGTCGTACGGTGGGTGTTGTGATGTCTTCAAACAAGGCACCTACAAGATGCTGTTTCTCTACACTAAAGAAGGTGACCTTCAAGAATTTATCCTGATAATGCAATCGATACTGCTGGGCCTTGGTACGGGTGAACTGATCCCTGAATTTTTCATGAAATGGCACAAATCTTTCGAGTGGAAGCCCTCCAACGAGATGTAGAAGATCTTCATCAATGGTGAAATCCACATCGCCAAACAGCTTGAGGAAACTGCTGTTGCAATCAACTATTTTCAATTGGTCGTCAACAATAACAACGCCGATGGGGATGGTTCTGAGTAAGACATCGATTTTTCCCTGAGCTTCCTTGCGCATCTTTGTGACACACATCTCCTCCTCAGCCATACCATCGAGAAAAGCAATCGCCATCTCCCTGCAGCTGTTGTAACCACAGCCACCACAATTGAGTTCATCACTCTTATTTCGCTTGCCCAGATACTGCAAAGCTTTTTGAATTTCCTCTTCTGTGTGCGCACGAACAAAACTCTGCACAGGCAAGTCCTCATTCTGTCCAATATTGGAGCTCAGTATTCCATAGCCCTGCTCCAACAACTGTGAGACAAATTCCTTATCTCCAGAAAAGAGAGGCCCCTCGCTGGTGATCCTGCTTCGTGTATATCGCGAGGATGCACCTTTCTTGAGTGCGGATGATGTTCCTTTTTTCGTTCCTGGGCCATTTATGCATCCTCCCTCACAGAAAAGAAGCTCCAGAAAGCTTGCATCCGAACCATCTCCAAGCCCTTGCAAGGTCCCTGCAATCTGATTGGCACCACTCAAAGCAACAGCATATGTTTGAAATGGGTCGCTGCCCCAGTTCAAGGAAGCAATCATACCACCTTCTATAGGGTATAATGTCGATTTTCCTGCTCTGGAAGGCACAAATGAGGGAACAAGAGAAGGATTTTCGGCAATTTCCTGCTCAATCTCCTGCAGGTTGATTTGCTCTAGATCAAGCCATGTACGAAACTCTTCGAAGGTGAGAGCGAAATCCGGATAACCGGGGCTCTGATCCGCCTCAACCTTTTTTGCAATACAAGGACCGATAAACACTATCCCGATTTCTTGACCGTATAGTTTTCTCAGATATGCACTATGACACTGAAGCGGCGAAGGAACAGTGCTCAATCGATCAATCAATGAAGGGTAATATTTCTTCACCATCTGTACTACTGTCGGGCAGGCTGTAGAAATCCAAGGGCAATAACCATCATGGTTTTTTGCATACTCCTCGATAGCACTATTCACCAACTCCGCTCCGATGGCGGTCTCACTCACGTTTGAAAAACCCAGGCGATGGAGTGCCAGGACCAAAGCATCCATACTTGCTGGAAATTCTGCAGCCGCAGAAGGAGCAAGGCTGCAAATGACTGTCTTCTCTGAATGCAACAGCTGACGAACACGTGCAAGGTCATTGCGAATTTTTTTCGCATGTGAAGGACAGATGTCTACACAATGCCCACAGTAGATGCAACGATCCTTGATTACGACAGCAGAGCCGTCTTTTACCTGAATCGCCTTAACAGGACATCCTCGTACGCATTTGTAACAGTCCCGACACTCTGTCAGCTCCGTATAGATGGGATAGATCATCAGCTACCCTCCTGATCGACAAGTGCCTGCCTTACAAGATCAAGAACCGATTGGGTATCGAGTCCATGATATGTCACTTCTCCTATGCGGATATTCGGACCTTTTGCACAAGAACCAAGACACAGATGCCCTACCAGCTCTACCTGATCAGTATATCCACCTTCGCTGATGAAGGACTCCAATGCGCCCAGGGTTTGTGCGTTTCCACGTGCGAAGCAAGAACTTCCAAGACATAGCTCTACGATCAATTTATCCATGGCACAACCTCATATTCCTAAACGTGTACAAAGTGTACAAATTACCCTTAGGCAAGTCAAGATTTTATACCACCTGAGATTTTTATTATTCTATTACTAGCTCGTAATTGGATATGTTTTAGATTACATACCATTTTATTGTTCATTTTGTAATATTATTCGAGGGTTTTCTGCTTTTTCTTCTTTATAAGTCAGATTTATCTACCACTCATCAATCTGGGCAGGAAGGTCTTCCTCACTCATCTTTCTTTTCACCTTTGCCGATAAAACGGCGAAACTTGTCGCAAGATCGGTACGCTGTACCACAACCTGCTCCGGAAGCTTGAGATCTTTTGGTGCGAAATTCCAAATGGCGATTATCCCATATTCAACAAGATTCTCAGCTACTTGTTGTGCCTGGATTGCAGGAACCGCTAATACACAAATATTTATATGATTTTTTTTAATATATTGCTTGAGCTCATCTGTACAGTACACAGGAACATCTCCGAGCTTGCTTCCCCACTTCTTCTGATCAACATCAAAGGCAGCAATAATCTTCAAACCATAGCTCTCAAACCCTTCATAACGGGCCAATGCAGAGCCAAGACTACCGGCACCAATGAGAATGGCATCTGTAGCATTATCCCAACCTAGCGTATGGACAATAGCATCTATCAGCCTGGTCACGGTAAATCCAACCTTCGGCTTGCCTTCTATACCTGTACAGGATATGTCTTTCCTTACTTGAATTGGCTTGAGCCCAAGCTCATCGGCCAAGACGGTAGCGCTGACTGTCTGCATTCCTTCATCACGATATCCTTTAAGAAGCCGAAGGTAGGATGGGAACCTTTTTATGGTAGGAATTGGAATCCCCCGAGTATCTGTCGCCATACATTACTCCTGTTGTAATCTATCTATCACTTGCTGTATTACTGACTGTGGAGTCGAAGCCCCTGCCGTAACTCCCAGTATAACACAGCTCCTCATCTCAGAAACCACCTCTGACGCATCTTCAATATGCCATGCTTGTATCCCGTGCTCACGCACCAAAGCAACAAGAGCCTTGGTGTTTGCACTATGTTTACCTCCGATTACAAGCACAGCATCACACACTTCGAGCAGCTCAAGCACAGCTGCTCTACGCTCAAGGGAACTTGGACAGACTGAATTGATGAACTGAACAACAATAGTACTGGAAATCCATGTTTGCAAGTGGGCTTTGATAGCTTCCCAACGACTCTGGTCAAAGGTTGTCTGCACGAAGACTGCATAATGCTGTCCCTCTACAGGAACAGGCAAATCCTCTATGCAACTTACCAAAGACGTCTCGATGGGCTTTCCATCTGCAAATACACCTTGCATGGCGATAGCTTCAGGATGCCCTTGATGACCAACGATGATGATCGTATGGGTCCTGCTATAGAGTGCAATCTTCTCAAGATTCCTTTTAACTACTGGACAGGTTGCATCGACAAGCTGATATCCGGCTTCCTCAAACTCAGCCTTGAGGGCATCACCAACACCATGGGCCCTCAGGACAAGAAAACCTGGTTCATGACCTTTGGGCGATTCAATCTGCTCAAGCCCTTGCTTGGCAAAGGATTCACATACCTGCGAATTATGGATCAATTCGCCTAATGAATAGACCATTCTCCCCTGTGCCTTTGCAGAAGCGACAGCACCACTGGCCATATCAAGTGCTCTGGAGACACCTTTGCAATATCCCATAGACTTTGAAATTACAATTTTCATATGCCCTAGTATGACAAAAACGCCATCGTAAGATAACCCCACGACAGCGTTTTATGAATGAGAGATCGGACAAGCTTATTTTTCTTGTGCTTTTGTCTTCTTCTGAGCCTTGCTGATCCAATACAGCATTGCTGGTGCAAGCAGGTTGGATGAATAGGTACCAAAAAGAACACCAAATCCCATCTTGATTGCAAAGAGTTGAATATCACCTGAGGCAAAAATTGCAAGAGGAACAATAGCGATCAAGGTGGTAACAGCACTCATGATTGTTCTGGACATCGACTGTGTCACACTGCGGTCAATCTGCTGGCCGAGCACCAGGTTCTTGTTCAATTGCACGTTCTCACGAACACGGTCGAAAATAACAATGGTGTTATTCAAAGAGTAACCGATTGTAGTCAGCAACGCTGCAATAGTGGTACTGGAGAACTCAAATCTAAAGAGTAAAATAACGGTCAGCATCATCAAGATGTCATGCACAAGTGCGATGATTGAAGATACTGCATAGGCAAAGCGGAAACGAAACCACACATAGGCAAGAATCAAAGCCATGGCGACCAAAACAGCTAGAATAGAACTGGAGAGCAAGGTTGCACTGAATTTGGGGCCAATGTAATCACTTTGCAGTACTACAGTATTACCACTGCCGAAATAAGCGGCAAGAGCATTCTTTACCTCTTCTTCCATTGAAGCCTGTGTAGCACCTTCCTTGATGCCAAGTCGGATCTGGAACGTCTGGTTGGCGGCAGAGCCGACAGTCTGGACCTTCACATTGCCAAGATCGGCCAAAGCTTCTCTGACCTGCTCGATGGAGGTGGATCCAGCACTCTGGAAATTCAGCTTGGTAGGAACAGAAGACAATGTTGCAGGAAATCCATATCCTGAAAGCAGGTTTTCAGTTCTCAATGAACCATCCACTGCAGAGGCACTGACATTGGCCAATGCATTCAATGCAGAAGCCAAATCCTGTGCAGTAGGATACGAAGCAGAACGGAAACTGGTGGTTGCAACACCCTCGTCCCCTCTCAATTCAAGAGTGAGAGCAGAGCCCGAAATGGAAAGAACTGCATCTTGGTTGCCTGAGTAAGTCACCTCAAGGCCAACAGGAGCAATCTGGATACGTTGACTCAAACCACTCTCGAAGTCAACACCAAGGTTGAATCCACCCAGAACAACGAAAGAGACCACTCCAGCAAGCAGGAGGACTACCGCAATAGCCCAAGCGAACCAGCGAAGTTTAATTACAGGGATATCGTTCTTAAGCATTAGTTTTTCCTCCAGCTGATGTGTAGCTTCTTGTCCTCACGGTCTACTACAGTCGCATCAAAGATGAGATGGGAGACGAACAGGGCGGTAAACAGCGAGCTTACAATACCTATGGCAAGGGTGTTTGCAAAACCCTTGACGGAACTGTTTCCAAGCTGCGAAAGAACCAAGGCTGCAATAATCGTGGTGATGTTTGCATCCATAACAGTCCAGAACGCCTTGTTATACCCTGCGGCAATACTTGCAGTATCACTCTTACCCATCCGTCTTTCTTCCTTGATACGCTCAAAGATGATGACGTTGGTATCAACAGCCATACCCAAGGTGAGAATCAAACCAGCAACACTGGTCAGCGTCAGGGTAAAGTTGAAAGCAGAGAGTACACTGATCATGATAAAGAGGTTGAACAACAGAGCCAAATTGGCAACCAATCCACTCACATGATAGTAAGCAAACATGATAATTATGACCAAAAGCAGACCAACTGCGATAGCCCTCAAACCAGCGGCAACTGCATCCTCTCCCAAAGTAGCTCCAACAGCCTGTTGACTGGAAACAACCAATTCGATGGGAAGAGCAGCTGTTCTGAGCACGATTGCCAAATCTGCTGCCTCGGCGGCATTGAATCCGGAAATCTGAACACTATTGCGAATGCCTTCATTGATGGTGGCCATGGCCTTGACCTTTCCATCCATGACAACGGCAAGGGTTTTACCCACATTGGTGGAGGTAAGTTTATAGAAGATATCGCCACCTACGTTGCTGAGCTGGAAATTAACCACCGGACGGCCTGTGATACCGTCTGTTGCAGTAGTAGCGCTCTCAAGATGGATACCATCAAGACCTACTTCCTCTTCAATCACGACAAAACGCTCAAGCTCATCAATACCATACTCATCGCTGATGTAATAACCGGCAGCCATCTTGCCCGCTGGAAGGAAATCCGGCTGGTTGATCGCACCTGTATCAGTGAACATTTCAGAGGGATTAGCTCGGAAATAAGCATCAAGCTGGGAGCTGAGTTCTGTATCAACCATCTTGAACACCAAGGAACCTCTTCCCCTGAGGAAGGAATTGACACGCTCAGGATCTGCGGCACCAGGAATTTCAATCAAGATTTGGTCATTGCCCTGCAATCTGATAACAGGCTCACTCACGCCAAATTGGTCAATGCGCTTCTCAAGAATTTCAATGTTCTGCTTGATGGCAGCAGCGACTTCAGCAGAGGAAGCACTCGATCCTTTCTTTGCTTCGAACGATGCGACATCAGCTTCAAGCAGAATGCTCATACCACCGCGCAAGTCCAAGCCCAATTGCAAGGCTTTACCACCCAATGCCTTCAAGTCAAGCAAGTTGCTGCGGTAATAGGTTTCGATGGCTTCAAACATGTTCTGCTCATTATAGAATCCAGCAAAGAGAGATTCCAAAGTCCAATTTCTTGGTACCGGCTTCTTCATTGCCTTGTAATTTTCCCTTGCTGCCCTCGTCAGATAGGAAAACTGAGCAGGAACACTTGCACTTGGATCTTGAACCACCAAATCCTTTAGAGCTCTAAGGTCTCGTGAAGCCTGTCCACGGGAATACTCCTTAATTTGTACATTTGAGCCTGTTGCCAATTCTTTGGCGTCCTGAGGTACGAACCCATACCACTTGATAGTCGGATATAGGAAAAATCCGCACAACAAGACGACCACCAGAACAATCACCAGACGACTCCGTTTTTTCATGATACTCTCCAGATGTCTAAATAGAATTATTTGTTCTCTTTTTTGTCAGCATCAGCTTCAACAACTGTCGTCTCAGCATCTGCTTGGGTCTTTTGCTCAACAGCAACCGACTCTTCCTTCTTTGCTTTCTTCTTGCTCGAAGCAGGAGCAGCTTCAGCTTTTCGGTTTACGATGCTGCTGATTGCATTTCTGGAGAACTCAAGGCGGGTGTTGTCATCAACTTTGACGACCACAGTTGTCTCTTTAACCACAACAACGGTACCATGGATACCTCCAATAGAGACTACTTTATCACCCTTTTTTATAGATGCAAGCATTTCCTTGGTTTCCTTATCCCGTTTTTTCTGCGGGCGGATAATCAAGAAATAGAAAATAACAATGATGAGACCAAAGGTAACGAATGTCGTCATCATTGAACCAGTTGAACTTCCGGCGGTTGCCTCCGGAGCGGCCATAGCACTAAGCAATGAAAGCATGGGTAATCCTCACTTTGCACGAAATCGGATGCAGAAAAGAGGTGGAAGTCAACTTCGCATCCAATTTTCCAAGTACCGATAAAAGTAGCACGTTCACTACAATATAGTCAAGTTTTACAATAGATGCAGAAAAGGGCCGCATCAACTGCGGCCCTTCTTGAGCTATAAGCGTTTACATCATCCCGCCCATACCCTCTGGTCCGGGAGCAGCAGGAGCTGCAGGAGCAGGGATATCGGTCACGGCACACTCAGTGGTCAGGATCAAAGAAGCAATGGATGCAGCGTTTTGCAGTGCGCTTCTGGTAACCTTGACCGGATCGATGATACCTGATTCAAACATGTTCACCCATTTGAAGTACTCAGCATCAAAACCGATGCCTGCCTTCTCATGCTTGCACTTGTCGGCAATCAAAGATCCATCGAGACCGGCATTCTGTGCAATCTGACGAATCGGTTCTTCAAGAGCTCTTCGGACAATCTTGTATCCGACCTGCTCATCTTCGGTAAGCTTGCTCATGTCAGCCTTCTCAAGCATCAGAGCAGCCTGGACCAATGCAACACCACCGCCGGGGATGACACCCTCTTCAATGGCTGCACGAGTGGCAGAGAGGGCATCCTCAACACGATGCTTCTTCTCTTTCAGCTCCACCTCGGTTGCTGCGCCAACATTCAAGACTGCAACGCCGCCAGCAAGCTTAGCCAGTCTTTCCTGAAGCTTCTCACGGTCATAGTCACTGGTGGTATCGCCGATCTGCACCTTGATCTGAGCAATACGATCCTTGATGTCGCTCTGCTTGCCGTTGCCATTGATAATGGTTGTGTTCTCTTTCTCAACCTTGACGCTCTTTGCACGACCAAGCTGGGAAAGATCTGCATTCTCAAGCTTCAGGCCAAGCTCTTCACTGATAACCTCACCACCGGTAAGAATGGCGATATCCTCGAGCATAGCCTTGCGGCGATCACCAAAACCAGGAGCCTTGACGGCGACTACATTAAGAATACCACGGACGCTGTTCACTACCAAAGTAGCAAGAGCCTCTCCATCCACGTCTTCGGCAATGATGAGCAAGGGCTTGCTTGCTTGGGCTACTTTCTCAAGGACGGGCAACAATTCCTTCATGTTGGAAATCTTCTTATCATAAATAAGAATGAAGGGATCGTCCAAAACTGCGGTCATCGTGTCACGATTGTTGCAGAAATACGCAGAAAGATAGCCACGATCGAACTGCATGCCTTCTACGAAATCAGTAGTGGTCTCGATTGTCTTTGACTCTTCAACGGTAATGACACCATCAAGGCCGACCTTCTCCATTGCGTTGGCGATTTCATCACCAATGGTCCGGTCGTTGTTTGCGCTGATCGAAGCAACCTGGGCAATCTCTTCCTTGTCCTTGATCATCTTCGCCTGCTTCTTGATCTCTACAACAGCATCCGCTACCGCCTTGTCAATGCCACGGCGAATACCCATCGGGTTCACTCCAGCTGCTACGCTCTTCATGCCTTCCTTGGTGATGGACCAAGCAAGTACGGTTGCAGTGGTGGTACCGTCACCGGCAACATCGTTGGTCTTGGTTGCCACTTCCTTAAGAAGCTGAGCGCCCATGTTCTCAAACGGATCCTCAAGTTCGATTTCCCGAGCTACAGAAACTCCGTCTTTTGTTACGGTAGGAGCTCCAAACTTCTTGTCGAGAACAACCAGACGACCCTTCGGGCCAAGCGTTGCCATCACTGCACGAGAGATTTTCTCGACACCTGTCACCAAAGACTTGCGTGCCTCTTCATTGAATTGCAATTGTTTTGCCATACTATATATCCTCACTTAAAGAATATGTGGTGCGATTACACATAGTAGACCACAACAGGGCTACCGTCATGTAACATACAAATAAAAATGCTTAGAAGCAAGTAAAAAATGCATATTATCCAATTATCAGTACTAAAGACATACCCAATATCGCAGAAACTGCATTACTCACAAGATTTACGACGTCATTATCCACCCATCGGATGCCCCGCTCCAAGGGAAGCTTTCGTCCGTCAACAACAGCATGTTCAGTTATCCTGTCTGTTTTCTCATCATAGTAATGAGCTTGCACCGTTGCTCCAAGAACACTGTCCAGCAAACAACCAAAAAATGAACTCAGTGCAATGACCGAGGCATAGGCTGCACTCTGTATCCGCATGGGCAGAAAACAACCCCACACGCAAAGAGCAACTAAAACAGCACCAAGGAGTCCTGAAGCCAAACCAAGTGGACTGACAGCACCACTTAGGCCTGGTGTCATCGGTCGACCTGTAATGATGGAAACCGGCTTGGTCTTGGAAAGAATCCCCACTTCGCTGGCAAAGGTATCACTTGCCGCCTCTCCTACCGCTGAGCCGAACATGACCAAGAAGGCAATCGAAGGGTTCAGCGCATAGAGCAATGCTCCGACTAGAGCCATCAACCCATTTGCATACACTTGCATCGCATCTCGTCTATCACCCTTTTTATGGATCTGCATCACATCAAACTGAGTTGCACGCTTTGCAATTTTGCTCAAAACGCCTGCAGAAATAAAAAAGAGCAACAACGTTGCAAGAGCTCCAAATCCAAGAATCCAAGTTGTCCCAAAACCTACAAAAAAGGCAGCAACAGACCCGTTTGCCGTTAATTGATGTGTCACATAGGAGCTGATCGCCACACACAACATGATAGTGACCAAAAACCAAAAGGCGAAAGGCAAAGAGAAAAAAACAGAGTTGATATACGAGGCGAGAGAGCCACTAGAGGGAACTAGATTGGCAAAATCAGTCATAGCAATACCTCGATGATCAAGCTTGCTATCAAGGGAACTGTGAGGTTGTCCAAAGCAAACGGGGTATAGGCTTCCACCAATACACTTACCACAGCAATGACGAGGGAGATGCCCAATATCGAGCCGATTCCAAGATTTCCAAAGAAAAAGAGGCCTATGAACGTAATCAAAAATGAAACAACAGCCATGGTGACAGAACCCAGTACTGTTTTGCTGTTGGTTTTACATACCAGTTTTCGCTTACCCCACTTTGATCCCACTAAAGCAGCGAGACCATCTCCATAACCCATGATGAAAACCCCAATGGCGCAGGACAACTGCGAAAAAAGCCCGGTATACTGAAGTACAACCATGACCAAAAGGGTAATCGGGAAATAAATCAAACCATAATTACGCTTACGGTCATCCATGCCTATGGCTTTTCCCCAGTCCAAAAAGGTAAACAGGCTATTGAGCACGATAAACATAATCGGACCTATCAATGCATAATGGAGGGTTGTAAAAAAGAATATTTCGATAAACCACCAGTTCGAAACTCCGATGTGTACGAATTTTCTCATCGACTCACTGGAAATTGAAGCATATCGCTTCAGCAAGATACCAAGAGCAATCACAATCCCAAGAAAGGGAAAAGAAACAAAAAGGCCGACTATGTTACTGTTCATACACGCCATAATGCTGAGAATGTATAAGAATTGCAAGTGCTGGAAAAACACAAACATGTCCATAAAACCTCAAATATGCCATCAGCTGGAATTGACAGCCAAAATACTCCATGGTACCGTTTTAATGCTTGAAAGGATGTGTTGCAGCTGGTTCGTAATTCCTATTGTTCGCCGCGTACGTTACTGAATCGCTTTCGCAGACAGCTAAGAGTTCACGACTGCGCCACAGAAAGCAATTATTGTATGACAGGCACAGCCTGTGAAGGATGCTTTGAATGGCAAAGAAAATCTATGTTGGAAACATGAGTTATCGCATGACCGAAGAAGAACTTCGGGACTTGTTCGCACAGTACGGCACTGTAGTAAGTGCCAATATCATCATAGACAGAGAGACACGACGCCCTAAGGGTTTCGGTTTCGTCGAGATGCAGGATGATGCTTCAGCTGATGCTGCAATTTCTGAACTCGACGGGAAGGAGGTAGGAGGCCGCAATCTTCGTGTTAACGAAGCGATTGCCAAGCCAAAGCCGGAACCTCGGTCTTATCGCCGCTAAACAACCAGGATTCAGTAACGAGAACGGAGCTTTTAGCTCCGTTTTTATTTACATACAAACAACTTGATTTTTTCCTTCTCTCTTTGCCTTATACAAAGCAGTATCTGCTTTACTGAGCACAAGGTCCCAAGCAACACCTTCATTGGGGAAAAAAGTACTCACCCCAAAACTTGCTGTAACTGAGAAGTCTTGCCCTTCAAAAGAGAAAACAGTATTGCATATAGTCTTACAAAGCAGATTCGCCTTGATACAGGCCTCTTTAGGCTGTGCATCTGACAAAAGCATGATAAACTCTTCCCCTCCGTAGCGGGCACAGACATCCTTCCCGCTGCAAAGCTCTTTCATCATCTCTGCTGTCCGTACAAGCACCATATCACCTGCCCTATGACCATAGGTGTCATTAATTTCCTTGAAGTAATCAAGATCGAACATAATCAGGCTGAATACTCCTGAGCCTTGATTGGTAAGGCTCTTGGCTTTCTCATGAGCCAGATTCATAAAATGCCGATGGTTGAACAAATTTGTCAAACCATCACGTGAAGCCAGTTTTTCCAACTCTTCTACATGACAGCGGACTTGAGTGATATCATGAAACAAGAGAAGATACCCCTTAATCCTGTTTCGCTTATCAAAAATAATTGAGTTCCTTACAGCATAGAATCGTTTTTCTTGTCTCATGGGCAAGGTAATCTGAACATCCACATCAGCGTGCGCATTAGAAAAAATCGTATGAATTTCTGGATTCAACATTGCCATCGGCAAGCCACTAGCAGGAGCTCTCTCCTGATCGAAAAAACAATGCGCCCTTTTATTGCACTTTAACAAACATCCTTGGGTATCAAGGATAATCATTGCATCACGCATGGCATCTACTACCATATGCTCTGCTATGGAGACCAAGTTGAACAGCCGCATGTTTAGAATTCCCCAATATATAAGCAATCCTGAGAGCGTAAAGGCTAAAGGACCCAAGTCGAGACCATAAGGAACACTCTGGCTGAGTACCAACATATGGCTGACAAAGGGGGGGATGGAGGAAAGAATGAGTAAAAAATACTCTTTACGACGTTCTTTGCGTGCGTGCAAAAGATTGTACATGATTTTGGAAAATCCCACAAAAAAAAGCAGTGTCATCAAACCGTTTATGATCCAGAAACCGACAGCACGATCAACTTGCAACAAGGTGACAGGAAGATAGACGTCAATATCTATACTTTTATACACCAACTGATGCCACGTATTTGTCCATATAAAAATAATTGCTGTTACAGGAAATATGTAAAGCAAACGAAGTTTTTTCAGACGAGAGTGGCTGATTTCTGAATATTCAAAGGAATAAGACCATGCAATAAGAACCCAGAATACAGGAATGAAAGTAATGCCTACATATTCAAGATTGAGAAAGAATACGGCTTCAGAGCGCAGTGTGGCAGATATCTCAAAAAGATAGCTGGTTGCATAGATCATATTTGCAAACATAAGCCCGGAAAGAAAGCGCAAGGGCATTGAATCTTTCCTATTTATATACACATAGACAGCCAGTATTGTGGAAATTAAGGCTGTAAAAAAAGTGGCAATCCTAAAGAGGGTAATCATGCCATATCTTCTTCCAAAAAGGCGAATCGCTTCAGCGTTTTATGAGAATCTTCCACCAACGAGGTAAACATATCATAATCTCGCACCCATAAATAGGGAGAATCAACAGGTCGGTAGAGGACCATGGTCTTGAGCGTCTCACTGTCTATGACAGTATCCAAGACCTCATACAGCCCTCCCTTGAAATGTCGATAGAGTCCCTTTTGCAGGGATTTAGGAACTACCATGCTCCTCCACCGCCTCCGCCGAATCCGCCACCACTGAAGCCTCTTGAGCCGAAAGAAGAGTGTACAGGCGAGCGTGAACCGCTCTTCGCTTGGGAATAGATTGATCTTTCCATTACCGAGCTGTGCAGCCGATGGGACAAGGCACTATAGAACAAGGCGTCACGAACAGGATTCCTCCCGATATACCAAGACGGTTGCTCAACGTTGATACGGCTGAATTTCTTCGCCCACACGTCCTCAAGATTCAAGACAATCGCATACCCAAGCACATGATAAAAAAATGCAGGATCGGCATCAATCATCATCTTGAGTTTCTCAATTTCAACCTTGCTGATAAACTCATGATACCCTGCTATCTCTTCAAGCTTCTTTTGTGCATAAGGACTACGCTTGCCGATCACAATAGTGAGAAAGCCCAGATATGCAGGAAAGAGAACCAAAGAAAGAGACATTCCTAACGAATAGGCCAAAGAATGACCGACCACAGCGAAGGAGATTGTTGTTGACAAGAACAGCATAAACAAACAGAAAAGAACCAGTGCAACAATCTTGACAGACCTCTTGAGAAAGGAACTGAGAACGACCGTAGCATTGAGACGGAAGGCGACCAAAGCTGAAAGGGCCATACTCATGAACCCGATAACCAGGAAGAAGATGGTTGTCTCATCAGGATATACGATGGTGATAGCCAACGCATTGAGCACAACCACCAAAGCACCCCAGAGCATGGCAATCACTCGCTTCTTCTCCGCAACAGGATCCTTCAAATCCTTCGGTCCCTTGAAATAAGCATGCACATCACTTTTAGCTTTTGTCATAGCTATGGCGAATTTCCCGGTTTCCAATTGCTTGAGTGTCACCCTTGAGCCGTCACCACAAGCAAATAGGGCGTCAAAGAGTTTTCTTTCATGCACCTTGTCTGTCTTGATCTCTTTGAGCTTGGTGAAGAGAAAGTCTTTCTTGCTCTTCTCTTCAATGGTCAACAACCCTTGATCCGCCCAATAGAACAACATGCTTGTTAAATCCTTATTGTCCACCACACCATCGGCAAGGTACCCGACCAAAAGAGGGCTCAATCCCGCCGGAGGTTCAAACTGCACCACAGGGACGAACAGCTCCTCCCTGCCGTATCGACGAAAGAGCTTGGTGGCATGGAAGCTTGCAAAGAGAGCAACCAGCAGGGCAACAATCGAAAAAGGAATTGTGTAATCTACAAAAGGCTTCACCTCGGAGAAGTATCCTTGGGGTAGTTGCACACGCAGCGTGAGAGCCTCCCCCGGCAGCAGGTTGCTCGCCTCTCCTGTAATTGTCTTCCTATCAGAAGAAAGCTTGAAAGAACCTCGCTGAGCAGTCGATCCATACTGCCCTCCACTGAGAAAGATCATCGAAGGATCTATGGGCTCAGGAAAGTTGATGCGAAAGGTAAATTCCTGTATTTCAGCCTGCCATCCCGGACCAAGCAGGTTGTAATAAAACTCATCATACTCCTCGTTTCTGTCATCTCCGATGGTATAGGTATAAGAAATTCTGTATTCCTTTATGCCGGTGACTGTACGATTTTCTGAACCGAGTCGAAAGGTGGCATAGCCTGAGGAAACAGAATCTTCCTTGATCGGTTCATTCGACTGCAAGTTCTCGAGTTTCACCCGTACTCGTCCAAATTGGACGGGGATCTCCCTGAAAATACCGTGCCTTGGAGTCGAGAAGTTAGCCACAATGGTCTCTTGCACTTTAAAACTATTGTCAAGGCGCGCGTCCATTTCTAGATGATATCGCTCAAACACATAGTCTTGAGCCATCAGATACGAGAAGCTGCAACAAAGAAGCAACAAGAGAACAATGGTCTTTTTCATTAGAATTTCACCTCAACTCGTGCACGAGCTTCTTCTTCAATGGAAAGATAAGGCTTTTTGGAAAAATGAACCATCGAAGCAACCAACGAAGAAGGAAACACTTCACAGATTGTGTTCAGATGCTTGATAATCGCGTTGTAGTACTTGCGTGAGTTAAGCAGCTGTTCCTCAATTTTTTGCAATTGCGCCTGCAAATCCAAAAAACCTTGGTTGGCTTTCAGATCCGGATATGCTTCGCTGAGTGCAAACAACGACTTAAGGGTGGAGCTGAAAGCCTTGTCCGCTTCATCTTTTTGTTCAAGACCGGATGCATTCATGGCCTTGTTCCTAGCCTCGATGACCGCAGTAAAGGTTTGTTTTTCGTGCTTCGCATATCCTTTGACCGTTTCAACCAAGTTGGGAACCAAGTCATATCGCTGTTTCAAATGGGCATCAATGGCTGACTCCGCCTCTTCCGCCTGATTTCTCAATCGTACATACTTGTTGTAGATACTTATTACATATAAGCCAAGCAAGATAAGAATACCCAAAACAACATACAAAATTGTCATAGAAGCCTCCTATGAATACATATCATCACCTAGCATGCTACAAGCTTAAGCCATGGTCAAGAGTAGGACAAAAAGAGTAGCTGTAGCTTGCAATATCTTCAAGAGTGCTGTATCTTTATTCGTGTAAATCGTATAAATATTCCATTCCAGGAGATTCCAAACCATGAGGGAACGACATAACAGGTTGGCAGTCGTCAAGGAACTTATAAAAAACAACAGGATTGACAATCAGGATACTTTGCTGGAGATGCTCAGAGGTGAAGGATACACGGTCACCCAAGCTACACTCTCACGTGATCTGAAGATGCTCAAGGTGGGCAAGATTTCTGACGGTTGGTCAGGATACTATTACAGCCTTCCCGAGAACGACTTGATCAGCGAATCGGAAAAAAGCTACATCCAGGATGTCAGACGAGGAATCCTTTCCATCGAGTTTTCCGGTAATTTCGGAGTGATAAAGACCAGAGCAGGTCATGCCAACTCTGTAGGCATAGCCTTGGATGTATTGGCTATTCCTGAAATTCTGGGCACTTTGGCAGGAGATGACACCATCTTTGTCATTCTCAGAGAAGGGATGTCGAAGGAAGACCTACAGGAAAGTTTCAAGACAAGAATTCCTGACATAGAAGATTGACCATAGCTTGTCGCTCTACGCCCCTCTGCATACAATGGAGGGGCGTTTGTGCATTCAGAGGAGAAGAACATGAAATACCAGAATCTCGATACCGTAGCGGCCTACAAGAAGCTCAAGAAGATTGAAACACCGCTGGTCAAGAAATTATTGAACAAAGAAAGGATCAAAGACTATCAAGTCCAGGCAGGCTCAACTCTCAGCTATCACTTTGCAGCGATGCCGGTGTCAGATGATCATCTAGTGGTTTTACAAGAACTATCCGACGAAATGTCGCTTATACAAAAATATGAAGCCATCCTCGATGGACAGAGGATGAACACCGGGGAAAATCGTCTTGTTTTGCATCACCTAAGCAGGGGTCAAATCAAAAAAGACGTTATCGCAGACGGGCAAAACAAAGGAGAGTTCTATCGTAAGCAACTGAGCAGGATAGAGACGTTCAGCAATGCCGTCCGCAATGGTGAGATAGTAGGATCAACCGGAAAATCCTTCTCAACTGTGGTGCAAATCGGAATCGGCGGCAGCGATCTTGGCCCTCGCGCGCTCTACCTTGCCCTAAAAGGGTGGTGTACCAGCGTAAAGAGAGAACAGTTGGACGCCCAGTTCATCAGCAATGTCGACCCCGACGATGCAGCTCAAGTCATTTCAAACCTTGATCTTGAACGGACGCTTTTCATACTTGTTTCAAAAAGCGGTACTACATTGGAAACATTGACCAATCGTGATCTGGTCATCCAAGCAATGCAAAACAGTGGCATAGAAGGCCTTGAACCAGAAAAGCACATAGTTGGAGTTACCAGCAAGAGCAGTCCTCTTGCCTCTTCCTCCTCCGTCCTTGACGCCTTTTTCATCGATGACTACATCGGAGGTCGCTACAGCAGCACCAGTGCCGTAGGCGCTGTGATTCTCTCGCTTGCATATGGCTTTGACACCTTCGAGGCATTGCTCGCCGGTGCTCATGAAGCTGATATTGCAGCTCTTAATCCCAACATCAGAGAGAACGCTGCATTACTTGATGCACTTCTAGGAGTGTACCTTCGTAATGTCTTACTCTATCCATCCACTGCAATATTGCCCTATTCACAGGCATTGAGTCGGTTTCCCGCTCACCTGCAACAGCTGGATATGGAAAGCAACGGAAAGAGTGTGAATCGTGATGGACAACCCCTTGACTACCCAACCGGTCCGGTTATTTTTGGAGAGCCGGGAACCAATGGACAGCACTCCTTCTACCAACTGCTTCATCAAGGAACCGACATTGTACCGTTGCAGTTCATCGGCTTTGTAAAATCCCAGTATCAAAAGGATGTCATTGTTGAAGGATCTTCAAGCCAGACGAAGTTGAATGCCAATCTGGTAGCACAGATTGTTGCCTTTGCAACCGGAAAAGAGGATAAAAACCCAAACAAGCAATTCTTGGGAGAACGCCCTTGCAGCCTGCTCTTGGCAGAACAACTTACCCCTTCTGTGTTGGGAGCCTTGCTTGCCCATTACGAGAACAAGGTGATGTTCCAAGGGTTCCTCTGGAATCTGAACAGCTTCGACCAGGAAGGAGTCCAGCTAGGCAAAGTCCTGGCAACAAAGGTGCTCAACGGCTGTGAAGGTGATGAAACACTGAAAGCATACGCCGAACTTTTCTCAATCTAACTTGCAAGAAGCCTCCTTCGTGGAGGCTTCTTCACACTTCTCTATGCACCGAGCATTGTCAGTGTCTCTTTTTTTCGTTAGTATTGTTAGCACCCTAACAATAAGCTGGAATGCATGCAACAGACACCTCAGGTGGGACTCACCATCAAGACTCTCAGTCATCTTCTCTTTCGATCGATGACCAAAACATTGAAACTTGACCATAGCTCGCCACAAACAGTAGTACAAACCCATATACTGGGCTATTTTGCCCATACTTCTCGCTCTGCAGTTGAACAAAAGGAGCTGCAAAAGCACCTTTGCATACGACGCTCTACCATGACCAACATTCTCAACACGATGGAAGCAGAACAACTGATCGAAAGAGTAGAAGCTGAATATGACAAGCGACAGAATCTCGTCATCCTTACTGACAAGGCAAAAGCTCGTTGCAATGAACATCTTCTTTTGGTAAAAGAGTTTGAAAAAGTCTTGAGAAAAGGAATCACCATAGAGGAACTTGAACACTTCTTTATCGTCACAGAAAAAATGAAACAAAATCTGGAAACTTTGCTATGCTGCGAGAACTAAGAAAACTAACAGCCGGGTACCGGCTTCCTTCGTATCTAACAATGCTCTTCATCTCCTTGGAAGTTGTGATGGATGTATCCATTCCCTTCTTCATGGCATACCTGCTCGACCGAGGTATTGATGAGGGCGACTTCTCACAAATCCTTTTTTGGGGTGGAGTTCTTCTTCTCTGTGCCTTGATAGCTTTGCTCTTTGGTGCATTGGCAGGGCATTTTGCAGCAAAAGCTTCAACAGGTTTTGCAAAAAATGTAAGACGAAAACTGTACCACTCAGTACAGGATTTTTCCTTTTCCAACCTTGACCATTTTGCAACCAGCAGCTTGATAACCCGATTGACCACCGATGTAACCAATGTACAACAGGCATATCAGATGCTCATCCGTATCGCTGTGCGCAGTCCAGCTATGCTTCTTTTCAGCTTCTTCATGGCTCTGAACATCAATCGAACCTTGAGCATGGTCTACTTGGTATCCCTGCCTGTTCTGGGTATCGGATTGTTCTTCATCATACGTGCAGCCTACCCGGTGTTCAGCCATGTCTTTAAGGTCTATGATCGCCTCAACACGGTAGTACAGGAGAATATCCGGGGCATTCGTGTCGTCAAATCCTTTGTCAGAGAATCCGAGGAAGCAAAGAAATTCACTACAGTGAGTGAACAGATATTCAACGATTTCACCAAGGCGGAAAAGATTGTCGCATTCAGCAGCCCTTTGATGCAGGGCATGATGTATCTGACCTTGCTTGCCATCAGCTATATTGCAGCTCATTTGATTGTTTCTGCATCAATGACAACAGGTCAGTTGATGAGCTTCATCTCTTACACCTCACAGATTCTGATGAGCTTGATGATGCTCTCCATGGTGTTTGTTATGATTACAATCAGCAAAGCCTCGGCACTCAGAATTGAGGAAGTCCTCCAGGAAACAAGCGACATCGTAGAAAAAACAAATGCCGTCACCATAGTGAATGATGGGTCCATATCCTTTGAACACGTCGATTTCAGCTATACGAAGACGCAAGACAAGCGCTGTCTCACCGATATCAACCTAACCATTGAGAGCGGACAGACTGTGGGTATTCTAGGGCCTACCGGCAGTGCCAAAACAACGCTCGTACAGTTGATACCCCGCCTGTATGATGTACTTTGCGGCACTGTGAAAGTAGGAGGCCTTGATGTTCGTGATTACCAACTCAAAGCTCTTCGCCAATCAGTGGCCATGGTGCTTCAAAAGAATCTCCTGTTTGGAATGACCATCAGCGAGAACTTACGCTGGGGAAACGAATCAGCAAGTGAAGAGGATCTGCGTTACTATTGCCGTATTGCCCAGGCAGATGAGTTCATCCAAAAATTTCCACAAGGATATGAAACTCGCATCGAACAAGATGGCTCGAATGTATCTGGAGGACAAAAACAGCGTTTGTGCATTGCCCGCGCTCTCCTTAAAAAGCCAAAAATCTTGATATTGGACGACTCAACCAGTGCCGTCGATACTAAAACAGAAGCGAAAATCAGAGCTGCCTTACTAGCAGAGATGAAGGAAACCACAAAGATTATCATTGCACAGAGAATAACCTCTGTAATGGATGCTGATCTTATCATACTGCTTGATGATGGGACGCTTCATGCTTGTGGCACGCACCAAGAACTTTTGAAGTCTTGTAATCGATATCGCGACATGTATGAGAATCAGACGAGAAAAGAGGCTTTATCATGAACAAACCTTCTTCAAAGATGCCAAAACTGGATTTCAAGACCTTCAAACGCCTGCTTTCCTACATATTCATCCCATACAAGGTTCGCTTCTTGGTGGTCATGATCTGCATCTTGATCAGCTCTTTTGCCTCAGTTGCTGGATCACTCTTTCTCAGAATCTTGATAGACTCATACATAGTACCTCTTTCTCAGAACCCTAGTGCACAGGGGTTTTCCCTCCTGCTAAGGGCTCTTCTTGTGATGCTCTGCATGTACGCCCTGGGCGTGGTTGCCACCTACGTTTTCAATAGACTGATGATTACCATTGCACAAGGCACGCTCAAAAGCATCAGGGACGAGATGTTCATCCATATGCAAAAGTTACCGATCAAATTTTTTGATACCCATGCACATGGAGACCTGATGAGCCTGTATACAAACGACGCAGACACCCTGAGGCAGATGGTAACCCAATCCATTCCCAATTTTGCCAGTTCAATCGTAACAGTGCTGGCCATTTTCTTTGCCATGCTTGTCACCAGTTGGCAGTTGACAATCTTGGTCTTGGTCTCTTTGTTTCTCATGCTTTCACTTTCTTCAAACATAGCACGCAAAAGTGGTTCCTATTTCATTGAGCAACAAAAGGCAATAGGAAAAACCAATGGGTATATCGAGGAAATGATCAATGCTCAGAAAGTCATTAAGGTATTCACCCATGAAGAGGCTGCAAAAGCAGATTTTGACAAGCTGAATGAGGAATTGAACACCCACTCGTTCAACGCACATCGCTTTGCCAATATTTTGATGCCGATCATGGGAAATATAAGCTATATCCAATATGTCTTAGTCGCTATAGTAGGCGGGTTGTTGGCCATCAGAGGTGTGGGAGCTCTCAGCCTTGGAGCAATTGCCTCTTTCCTACAACTAAGCAGAACCATCAATATGCCCATCAACCAAATGGCAAACCAACTCAACTCCGTCGCCATGGCCCTAGCGGGTACAAAAAGAATCTTTGCCTTGCTTGATGAACCCATCGAAACGGATGATGGATATATCAAACTGGTCCAACAGACTGCAGATCCCAAAAAAAGTTGGGCGTGGTTGGATGAAAGGACAAACACCTTGACAAAGTTGCGTGCTGAGGTTTGTCTGCAAGATGTTGAATTCGGCTATAATGAAGAAACCTTGGTCCTTAAAGGAATTACCATCCATGCCCAACCGGGTCAGAAAATCGCTCTCGTAGGAGCTACCGGTGCAGGAAAAACGACCATTACAAACCTCATAAACCGTTTCTATGATCTAGCCGATGGCAAAATTCGTTATGATGGCATCAATATCAACAAGATACAAAAACAAGAACTCAGACGTTCTCTGACCACCGTGTTGCAGGAGGTGCATCTTTTTAGCGGCACAGTGATGGAGAACATCCGCTATGGACGACTTGATGCCAAGGACGAAGAGGTCATAGAGGCTGCAAAGCTGGCCAATGCAGACTCTTTCATATCCCATCTTCCCCAAGGTTACCAGACTCAACTCTCCGGTGATGGATCGTCGCTCTCCCAAGGCCAACGCCAGCTTATCTGTATAGCTCGTTCCATCGTCGCTGACCCCCCGGTTCTCATCCTTGATGAAGCTACGAGCAGCATTGATACCTATACGGAACAAGTCGTCCAAAAAGGCATGGACGCGCTTATGGAAGGACGGACCGTATTTGTCATCGCCCACCGCCTCTCAACCATCCATAATGCCGACCAGATCATTGTTCTACAAGACGGAAGAATCATCGAACAGGGAAACCACCAACAATTGATGGAGCTCGAACAGCAATACTACCGACTGTATACAGGAGCCTTTGAGTTAGAGTGATCATCCCTTCACAGCGCCGGCAAAACTTCCTGACTTCTGGAACAGCTGCATGACTAGATAAAACAGGATGGCTGGAATGATAACCAAGGTGGTTCCTGCCAGGATGACCGGCCAAGGAGTGGCCAATCCATCACTCACCGGAAGCATGGAGACAGAAACCATCAACGTATACTTATTGTTCTTGTTTAAAAAGAGCAAGGGCCAAAAGAAATCGTTCCAGCGAACAATAGCGGTGATGGATGCCCAGGAAGCAAGAGCCGGTTGAATGATCGGCACCACCACACGCCAGAAGATTCCAAAATCGTGACAGCCATCGATACGGGAGGCTTCAATCAACTCATCAGGGACATCCAAGATATACTGCCTCAGATAAAAGATACCAACAGCAGTGGCTATCCTGGGAATGATCAAAGACCATAGGCTGTTAATAAGGTTGAGCTTGCGCATGATGATAAACAGAGGAATGGCTCCTGCCTCTGCGCTGATCATCATCGTAGCAATGACAAAATAGAAAAGCCCGTTTCGTCCCGGGAATCGATATTTAGCAAAGGCAAAGCCGGCCAATGCACAGAAAAAGAGCGTCGTCAAAGTACCCAATACTGTGGTAAAGAGACTGTTGTATAAGTTGCTCCAAAGAGGAATTATCTCAAAAAGCCGCTTGAAGTTCCCAAAAGTAGGCTGCACGACGGTCAGTGCATGGAAGCCTGAAACCCTCTCTCCTACAGTCTTGATAGAGATAAGACACATCCAAAGGACGGGAAAAAGACATACAATGACGACTAAAATCATGAACGTATGCACAATTGTAGCTGCTGCAGTTGGTTTTTTGATATTCATGACTTGCTCCTACACTTCACCTTGACGTCTACGAATGACAAACTGAATGATTGAAATCATCAGAAGAATCAAAATGAGAATTACACTCAAAGCAGAAGCGTAACCAAGCTTGAATGTTCTGAAGGCTGACTGGTAAATCAATTGGAACAGTGAAGCATTCGAACTTCCAGGACCAGATAAAATATATGATTCATTGAACATTTTCCAAGTATCAACGGTGATGGTGAGCATGCAAAAGAACATGATATTTCTTAAAAGAGGGATGGTGATGAAGAAAAATTGCTGGAAGATGTTAGCACCGTCTACTGTAGCCGCCTCATAATACTCCTTGGGTATATTCAGCAGTCCAGAGAGAATAATAAGGGTAAACCATGGGGTTATACGCCAATTGAACAGAATAATGACCGGAATTCTTGCATAGGCGCTACTGGTAAGCCAAGGAATCCTGCCACTTCCCATAAGGACCAGAAACTCGTTGATCAGACCAGCATTCTCGTCAAACAACATCCCAAAAATCAATCCCATCGCCACTGATGCACACACATAGGGCAAGAAGGTGGCTGTCTTGAAGAACTTGTTGAACCTCAGCCGTTCGCTGTTGAGACACAGCGCAATCATCAAAGCAAAAAAGAGAATACCTATGATTCCCGCAATCCAATAGGTAAAGGTGTTGAACAAGGCATCTTTGACCATGTAATCCTGTACCATCAATCGATAGTTGTCCAAGCCTATCCAAACAGGAGAGCCCAAACCGTTCCATTGGGTAAAGCTGATATAGCCCGTCCAGATGATTGGAATCAGCTGAAAAACAAGAAACAACAGAAAAAATGGACTTATGAAAAGATAGGGTATTCGATGCTTTCTCAATGTTTTGAACATATGCCTTCTCACTTTTCAACACGTTCTTTGGAAAGTCCAGCAGGGAATCCCTGCTGGACAGAACAATACACTTAGGGAAGCTTTGCCCTTCTTACTTTCAACTTCAACTCACGATCCATATTGGCTATAGCCTGGGCCATGGTCAGTTCTCCTGCAACATACTTCTCCAATTCAGCACTGATGATGGCATCAGCCTCTGCATCAGATGCAGTCACCATCATATTCTTTGAGGAGTTTGCAAGACCATCACCCTCGGCCTTTCTGAAGGATTGCCCACCGTAGAAATCAGAAGGCTCCTGCCAGAAGGGATCTTCCAATACGTTCTTTGCCACTGGGTTGCTATACGGGCCGTTGATCTTCTCCATCTCAGCCACCCAAGCATTCCTGGTCGGGGTATCAGTCTGGAAATCATACCAAAGCATCTTGAACAACTCTGTATACTCATTGGTCTTGGTATCAACCAAGCAGAATGAGGTTGATACAGGAGCACCGCCGGTTCCGATTTCCTTGAAAACAGGAGCATTCATGACCCGCCAATCGCCGGCAGTTCTTGTAATATTCTTGCGCATGAACTCATCCCAGAATGCACCAATATAATAGGTGGCAATGATGCCGTCATCAGTAGCTTCATACAAAGGCTGTTGGAACATGCGGGTCTTGTAGAGCAACCCTTCATTGTTCAGCTTGTCCAGATAGTTGAGAGCGAGCTTTGTCCCAGGATCGGAACCGATTACAATATTGCCTTGCTCATCCCAGATCCTTGCGTTGGCCTGTGGCATCAAACCTCTACGTCCCCAATATCGCCAGGTAAACGTCGATGGGTCGATATAGGAAAGGAATACCTTGCCGTTGCTGCGTTCTTTAAGCAATTTACCAGCCTCATAATATCCATCGAAGGTGGACATCATTGCAGGATCAATATTGTATTTTTCAAAAATAGCTGCATTGTAGAACAACAACTGTGGACGAACCGCATCCGGTAGACCAAATATACGTCCATTCACTGTTGCGTCACTCGCAGCACCGTCGACAAACTGATCCGCAATGGGGAGATAATAATCGGTCAGGTCCTGCAACAAACCGGCAGAAGACAATTCCACAATCCCAACCGTGTCAAGCATGATGACCTCAGGCATGGATGAGTAATCCCCAGAGAGTGCATACATTCCCAAGCGCTGCTGTCCATCGGCCATGGTTGCTATCGTCTCGACTTCAATGTTCACTTCAGGAGCAATATCACGATTGCGTTCAAGCCAATCCTGATAGTACATCTTTCTGAATTGCGGTTGCCCAGTAGACCAAATCAAGATAGTTCCTTTTGGATACACTTGAGAGGATGGGTCAACACTTGTCTTGGTATCCCGTGATCCTTGTGCAAACAGAGGCACAACCATCAACACTACCATCAGAGCTACAACTACCATTTTTTTCATAGTTTTTCCCGAGTAGAGGTCTCGTTCTCCTTTTTTAAATTTGTATCCGCAGGGTCCCTCTATACATACCCTATGGTATAGCTACTATTTGACAGAACACAATGCTTCGTGTCAAAAAAGCTTCCTAGCTCACGTGTGCTCGATTCAATGCCGCACACAACCTCCAATGCGCCACATCTTCTGAGAGCGTGCAATCAGCGCCAATAATCAAACGGCTTCTTCCTGCACTGCTCACAATATCATCCACTTTCTGCTCAATCTGAGTAATGGATCCATCAATCAAGACTCCACTGCGATCATCAAAGCCCCCAAGCAACGTTGCCTTTGGAAAAAGAGAACGTCCGGCAACAAGAGGATATGCACACTCATGCACCGCCCAATTGACAATATCGGCCTCGATGCCTTGATACTGATCGAGCATTACCTGATCTTTGCAGATATGCAGAATACTGATGAGATCAAGGGCATTGATGGCATCGACAACTTGCTTGTCGAGCACTTTTACATAGGAAGAAAAAAGCTCTGGGGTAAACCGATAAGACTCTCCACCTAGTGCAGCATAATAAATCCCATCCACCCCAATTTCTTTCAGCTGTGCACAAAGCTCAATAAGGGTATCGGCTACACAACTGAGTCCTATGGCTACAGAATTAGGATCTTCTCTGAGATGACGAGAGACCATGTTGTTTGGATCGGAGAAGAAACCAGGTATCTGGGTTGCATGATATGCACTTACCAAGACCCCGTGAACAGTAGCAAAGAGAGGAACATCAGGAGCAAGAGCTCGCTTGATTGCTCGAACCTCATCCAAGTAGGAATCATAGCCGATCTGACTAAAGGTACGGCTTTCCAACCTCCTCCAATCCTCACTGTTCTGTATCGAATTCTGTATTTGATAAAGGTGTTCATTCATGATCTTCAGCATGTCCAGATCAAGAGCTTCATAAAATGCCAGGTGTGCTGCAACAGAAGCATCTCCCATGTGCTTTTTCGAGGGAAAATGATGCCAGAATCCGCAGGGGATTTTTTGTACTTTCTCTCCGCTCAGAACTGAGTTCAATAGTTCCCGCTTGTCCATCATTGTGCCCCCTATCAGATATGCACACTAATCATATCAGTAATCATAGTAAACAAGCTATCTTGTTATTTGTCAAGAAATTTTTATTACTGTTTGCTGTTTACTACTCCGATCATTTCCCAACACCAACCAAAAGCGACACAAAGCCGCTGTAGGCGAATTGCTCACTCCTACACGCAGAAGGGATAGTGGAAATTACTGGTTTTCAGATCAGTCGATGGTGCTCTGGATTACCCGTTGGATCTGCACCTTCACCGCATTGATATCGCTGGTAAGCAAATTAATTGCCTTATCAAGATTCCTTTCCCGCAAGGCCTCAATGATGGAGGCATGGTAGCGGCCTTTCGATTCTGTCTCATGGTACCAAGCATATGAATAGTACTGCGAGAAGAACCGAGAATTTTGCTTCAGCAATTGCTCAAGACTTCGATATGTATACGTATTGCCGCTCAAGGAACAAAGAATGAGATGAAACCTCTGGTTGTGAAACCAATGTTCCGCAATGCTCCGTTTTTGCAAGTCTTCAACTGTCCATATTGTATAATCGGCAAAAACCTGCAAAGAGTCCTCATTCAATCGGGGGAACGTCCGTCTGAGGTTGCTTATTTCCAAATCCACCCGAAAATCAAGAATATCAATGATTTCCTTGAGAGAACAGGCTACCACCTGATAGCCCACCCTCGGCAGGCTCTTGAGAAAATTGTCCTTGCATAACTCGATGAGCGCTTCTCTTACTGGAGCCTTGCTGACTTGAAAACGTTTGATCAAGGAACCTTCAACGATGATCTCATTCGGCTTGATACTACCTGATGTAATATCGATTACCAATTGATTATATACCATTTCTTTCAGTGATCCTTTCGTCTCCATCTCCATCTCCCAACACACTCAATCAATCAAGAACAATACTACTATACCGTTTTTTTAATTGCTTGTGTAAAAAAACACCCACTCTCTTTTCAGTGTGGAGTACGGCAGGCTTCAACTGCAGTTCGTATCAGACCTCTATCCTGAGCAGTATCCAAAGTGCAATCAGCGCCGAGGATGAATCCTATACTGCCCATTTGCTTGAGTACGTTCTGTATATCCTGCGTAAGTTGTGATGTAGGTCCCTCAAAGAGAGATCCACTTCGGTTGGCCAATCCGCCGAGTATGGTTTTCCCTTTGAACAAGGACGTTCCTGCTTCAAGAGAAAAAGGAACCTCATAGATTCCCCAGTTGACAACATCCACAAGATCGAGCAAAGGTACATATCTAGAAAGATCAAGGTTTTCTTTACACATATGCAAAAAGCTATAGGCATTTGCCTTCTTTATGGCAGAAAGGATCTGTCGGTCAAAAGGAAGGATCCATGCCTCAAACTCCTCATCGGTAAAATAATGTCTTTCAGCACCAAGAGCTGCATAATAGACACCGTCAACCCCCAATGCTGCATACGCTTTGGCAAGAGAGCACATGCAAGAAGCTATGCGATGCATTGCAGAAAGAACCGGCTCTGGGTTTTCCCGTAAAGCAGAAACCAAAAAAGTTCGAGCTTGTTCATAGCTCATTCCGGATTGTTCCAGAGGATGTATCGCAGAAGCAAGAATCCCATGCAAGGTTGCAACGGTAAAAACATTTGGATCAACCTTTTCCATGATCTTTTTGGTAAGCATCAATTGCTGCTGCATGAAATCATCCTGCAGCGAAAGTGCTGGAACCTTTTCATAGTCTTGTGCTGAGACGAAAGGGCCAAAGGAAGGTACAAGATGTTCATTCATTATTTTACAGATATCCGTATCTGTTTCAGAAAAGAATCTGAGATGGGAGGAGACTCCTTCATCCCCGAAAGCCTCCTGTGCTGGAAAATGGAGAGAGAACCCACAGGGGACATGATCAACAGGCTCCTTTTTGATTGCTGCAATCACCCGTTCCTTCTTTGTCATGACAATGCTCCTTAAACTCATCAGTGATATTATCAGTATTCTGATTACATTATCACCTCCTTTAAAACAACCTGTCAACAACATTATTCTGGTTTTGAAAAAAGAATGCTATTTACTCTTTTTCACTGACATGGGTTACCAGAAGAATTCCGACAACCACCAATATCAGTGCAAGCAAATAGTGCATGCGTAGAACCGATTCACCGAGAAACACGGCAGAAAGAAAGGTTCCCACGATAGGAATCAAAAAAAGGAATATGGTGATCGAACTAACCTTGTTGTACTTGAGCAAGGATGTCCAAATCGAGAAGGCAAGGGAACTGAGCAACGCCATATACAAAAGTAGCACATACCCAAGGACTGTGCTCTTTGGCAAAGAAGCTCCTGCGATCAAAGCGATGACCAAGAGAAGAACTCCCCCGATAAAAAGTTGCAAAGCGGTCAGCAATACAGGATTGACCTTCCTGCTGATCTTTTTGCTATAGAGAGCACTTGCACTATTGAGAAAGGAGGCGATGAGCACAAATCCTTCGCCCATGAAGCGAAAAGAAAGTTCTAGGTTCGGCTGGAAATTTACCAGTATCACGGCTAGAAACCCAATACACATCCCTATCCCTTTTTTCAAGCTTATACGATCATTTGCATAGACAAGATGCGCCAACAAGGCACTGAAAAAAACGGTGGAAGTGTTTAGTATTGCACTCTTGGCCCCAGTGGCATAAGAAACCCCGACATAGAAAAAATAGTAATGTATAGTGTTCTGGATCAAGGACAAGATAAGAACTTGCTGCCATTGTCGGCCAGAGAGAGCTGTAATCTGCGAAATAGTACCTTTCTTGGGTAGATGAAACAGGAGAACAATCAAGCCTGCCAGGATAAACCGAACTCCAGCAAAGGCTAATTTTGAGGCGGTATCATCTGAGCCTACCTGAAACAATTCATAGCCGAGTTTTATCGAAGGAGCAGCACTACCCCAGAGAATCGCGCAAAAAATTGCCAGAGAAGAAGCAACAATCGGACGGCTCAAAGGAGATTTAGACACTTGAAAATTCCTTGCAAATTCTGAATAAAGAAATATGGGCTCAAGGGTCCCATTGGTCTTGATAGTAAGCTCTTTATACAGAGAGGTCAATGACACAAAAAAACCCCCAAGGGAAAAGGAGGTTAAACCCTAGGGGGAACAAAAGGAGGTTAGAAAAAATCCGATTTCGTTGCTGACCGACCCAACGGGTGCAGTAGCATGTCGTTCTCTTTCTGATTCAGAACATATAAAAATCTGATACTTTAATCAAGTACTTTTTTCAAATTTCTTATTTTTCTGAACTTCTTTTTGTTTCCATGGCATTGAGTTATTTTTCTCAGTATTACGTTTCTAAAAAATATTGCATAATTGAAAAAATCATTCACAGCATCAAGCAGCCGAATGTGACCAAGAAAACACAATACGTACATCATAGCGTTGCTCTACTGGTATAATATACTAGTAAGTATAAAACCACCTGAAAAATGATGGTATATCACCTTGTGAGATTATTAACATTTTTAATTTATACTATTCCTATAGGATTTTTACGTTTTTAACCGGTATAGATATCAATACTACAAGAGCAAAGATAATTTTTTTCAAAAGTTGTTATTTTTTATATTATAAAATGTTAATTTCTATACACTTTTATCAATTTTGTTTTGATTTGTCCAAATTAAATGATAGTATAAAACTATCATAATTTTGGAGGCTACAATGGCAACGAAATCGTATCCGCTCTTTATTAAACAAGACGTAGATGGCTTTTGGGCACTGTTCCAGAACAATCTCGCGAACTTCGCTTGGCTCGCCATTGCAATGTTGGGAATGGGATTCCCCCCTGCAATTGTCTTTGGCAAAATGATCCCTGGCGCTGCAATTGCCGTCGCCGCAGGCAACTTCTATTACGCTGACATGGCAAGAAGACTGGCACAAAAAGAAGGGCGCTCTGATGTAACAGCCCTCTCATACGGGTTGAGCACACCAGTACAGTTCATCTACATGGTAATTATTGCCGGTGGGGCCCTATCTGTTACCAAAGATCACACTACAGCCTGGCAGATTGCTGTCGGCGCTTGTTTGCTCGGTGGTGTAATAGAATTCCTCGGTGGATTCTTCGGCCGCTGGGTCAGGGCAGTATTGCCTCGTGCTGCTATGCTCGGAGCACTCGCTGGTGTTGCTCTCACTTTTATAGCTGGAGAATTATTTTTCAAAACCTTTGCAGCTCCTGTAGTAGGATCGGTAGTCTTGGTAATCATCCTTATCGGCATGGTCGGCAAAGCAGTAATGCCATTTAAAATCCCAACTGCGATTCTTGCCATAGTCCTGGGGACAGTGCTTGCATACTTGCTTGGTGTTGCCGATGTACAGAACATTGGAGCGGCAGCAGGTTCTCTTGGATTCTATTTTCCTCTTCCAACCATAGCAGCCTTCCAAGGCCTTGCCCTACTGTTTGGAGAGTACTCCTATCTTCTGGCTGTAATCATACCAATCTCTTTCTATAACTTCATCGAGACCATGAACAACGTCGAAGCAGTGAGTGCACTTGGGGACAACTACGACGTTCGTGAAGCACAATTTGCCGACGGAGCAGGAACGGTCCTCGGAGCCTTGTTCGGCGGAATCTTGCCTACCACAGTGTATATTGCCTCTGTAGGCTCCAAAGAACTCAAGGCAGGAAGGGGCTACTCGGTGGCCAACGGTATTGTATTTTTAGTAGCTTCGACATTCGGAATCGTTGGATATATCTCTCAAATTATTCCGATAGAAGTCATTGCTCCGATCCTTGTCTATGTAGGTATCGTGATGGTAGGAAATGCTTTTACCAAATCACCGCAAGAACATGCACCTGCCGTTGCAATCGCAATGTTGCCCTACTTTGCCAATTATCTTGGCACAAGAATCAACAGAGGAAGCATCGATGACCTGAACATGGGAGCCAATCTTCTTCACGGCATCTCCCCTGCAATCATGCCCCTTACCCAAGGCGCAATGTTCACAGCACTTTGCTGGGGTGCCATCACCGTCTTCATCATTGACAAGCATTACATAAAGGCATCCGTTGTAGGTTTTGTAATGGCTGTGCTTGCTGCAGTGGGCGTCATGCATGCTCCACGGTTGCAATTCCTCGGTGGCGGACTACAAAATCAATTTGTTGTCGGCTATATCATTGTTGCTGTTTTCTGCATCCTGTTCCATTTCTTGGCAAACAAAGAGCAAAAAGCGTAACGTAAAGTGAGAAAGCCAGCACTCAAAACGCTGGCTTTTCTCTTTCATGGGCAATCTCAGGATTGAGCACGACCTCCCGTCCTCCTGAAATTTCCAAAGAGGTTGCGGTAATGTACGAAGAGGCTTTACTGCAAAGAAACACGACCGGACGAGCAATCTCTTCAGGCTTTGCCATCCGCCGTATCAACGTTCGCTGTTCCACCCTGTTTCTCTCCTGTTCAGGAATACTCTCAAGCACCTTGTCAGTTTGCGTAAATCCAGGCAAGACAGTATTGACCCGGATATTCCAAGCTGCCAGCTCGGCAGCAAAGGTTACACTCAAATGCCCAACGGCAGCTTTCAAAGGGCCATACAGGGTACTTCGGCCTGCGGTAGGGCATCTTGCAGCCAGGCTGCTTATGTTCACGATGCTCCCTCCCTCAACATTCTTCTTCATGTAGTACCCTGCGATTTGACACCCAAATACGGCTGAAGAAAAACATAACGAGACGACCTGAGCAATATCTTCCAGTGAGTATCCCGACGCCGATCGAGATCCTACACCACCGACATTGTTCACCCAGCAATCTATGCTTTGGTAGTGTTCATATACCAATTTGCCAAACAGCTCCATCTCAGAGAGAGAGGTGGCATCAACGACGTGCGAATAGACCGGCCCATATTCTGATAAGACAGAATGAGCCTGTTGAAGGCTCTCGGCGTTGCGTGCACAAATAGCCAGGCGACACCCCTCTTGCAAGAAGGATTTCGCGATCTCAAATCCAATGCCCTTGCTTGCTCCGGTGACTACTGCCACTTTGTTCTGCAATCCCAAATCCATTGAGGTTCTAATTCTCCAGCATAATGTTCAGGATCTCGACATCGGTACATTTCATCCCGACACGACCCATTCTTCCCACGCTTTGAATGGTTTTGTCTGCATCAGACTTGACCAATCCATCACCACTTCTAAACGCCTTTTTCTCCTTCATTCCCAGAAGAAACCCAAAAATAGCTGCATCCAGGGCTGAGGCAATCTTAGCTGCACAGGAAGCTTTTGCCCCATCACAGACAATGCCTCCAATATTGGCAAGAGTGTTGGTTATTGTATTGGAAATTTCCTCATAGCTTCCGCCATACAGGAATGCTATACCGCTAGCCGCACCGGTAGCCGCACATACAGCGCCACAGAAGGCGGAGAGATTACCGATATAGCGCTTCTGGAGAAGTGCAATAAGATTAGCCAATACCAAAGCCCGTATCAATGTCTCATACGAAGAGCTCAGCTCAAGTGCATATTCTATGACCGGCAATGAAACAGTCATTCCCTGATTACCGCTGCCACTGTTTATTACCACGGGAAGAGAACATCCTCCCATTCGAGCATCGGAACCTGCTGCAGCCTTGGCACAGGCCCTGACCCGTACATCAGAATGGTCGTAATACTTGAGCATGGTCTTTCCAACCCCTACTCCCCAGTCACCTCTCAGACCTTCTTCAGAAATTGCAGTATTGAGGTCGATCTGACGCTGAATAATTTGTTCAACATCCGCAATCTTCACCTGAAGTGCAAAATCAATACATGCCTTCGTATCCAACAGGGCCTTATAGGAATCAAGGGGAGAGTGCTCTGCAGTTTCACTACTCTGATCGAGCAGGACAACCCCATCTTTGATGATTTTTGAGACATTGGTATGCGAGCCTTGTATCTCTACCTGAACCATATGCTCATCTTTTGTTGCAATCATACGAATAAAGAGATTTTCCACCCCCTCAGCAAGTCTGACGGTACAGAATCCTTGCTTCACAAGTTGCTTGGTTCTCTCTTGATCCAAAGGGGTAACAGTACTGAGAACCTCAAGTTCTTTTTTTGCATCACCTGCAACAGCACCCAAGGTAGCAGCTACATCTATGCCGCACAGGCCCCCGGAATTAGGTACAGTAACGCTCTTAACATTCTTGATGATATTCCCGCTGCAGGTGGCTTTCAGCTTATCAGGGAAAGCCCCAAGAATTTCTACTGCCTTTGCCGCGGCAAAAGCAATGGCAATCGGTTCAGTACATCCTAAAGCGGGAATGAGCTCACTCTTGAGCAAGGCAACGTACGCATCGTAGATAGATTGGTCAAGGGTGCTTCTCATTTGCTGTTCTCTTGTTTCAGATATTGTACGATTGCCTCAAAAAGCAAGCGCCCGACCTCAGCACCCCCATCAATAAGCCCAATGCTCTTTTCTCCGTAATAGGCAGCACGGCCATGAACCGATTTCATCTGCTTTGTGCTCTCTGCACCAAGACGTGCTGCTTCACAAGCCAAAGAATAAGCATTCAGACTCGGTTCGTGAGCATGATCGGCCAAGGCCTCTGCTGCAGGGCATAATGAATCAAGAATCGTTTTCTCTCCGGCTTTTGACTGTGCTTTTTCCATGATGCGATCAAGTCCTGCCTTGAATGCAAAAGCAATATCCTCTGTAGAGGCTTCCTCTTTGCCTTTCAAAGCTTTTGCCATTCCCATGAAACCAAAAGATGTTATCGTCCCAAGCGAAGAGGGAGCTGATTCATTAAAAACAGAAGCAATCTGCATGAACACCCTACCCAAATCTACTTCTTCAGTCTTCTTCAGATACTCACGCACTGCACGGTATCCTTCATCCATGGAAATACCCAAATCCCCATCTCCACTCTTTTGATCCAATCCGATCAGATAGTCGCGGTTTTCTGTCATCACAGCACTGATGGTCTCAAATACCTGCGTAAGCTTTTCTCGATTCACGCTCATCTGCTCATCCTTATTTGTTTGCATTTGTGTAGAAAGGGGTGCTCGCTGGAGCTCTGAGCAACGCCTTCAATTCTGGATCCAGTTTGATTACCGTAATACTAAGCCCTGCCATTTCCATGGAAGTGGCAAACTCACCGATATGAGGCATATAAATCTTGACACCCAAAGCCAAGAACATCTGATGTACTTTTCGATATACGATCAACAATTCTTCCATCGGCGTCGCACCCAGGCCATTGACCATCACCGAAACCTCATCACCGCTGTGCAAGGGGTTATCGATAAGAATCTTGTCAATAATAGTCTGTGCAATCTCATCGGCACTCATCATGCTCCTGACCTCGATCCCCGGTTCCCCATGAATGCCCATCCCCACCTCAATCTCATCATCCTTGATCGTGAAGGTGGGCTTGCCCACTTCAGGAACGATGCAGGGTGAGAGCGCTACTCCCATGGTTCGGGTGTTGTCCAAGGCCTTTTGGGCCACAGCAGCAACTTCATCAAGAGACATCATCTTATCAGCAGCAGCTCCCGCAATCTTGAACGCATACACCATTCCAGCTACACCACGGCGCTTTTGCTTGGTTTCCTTGGGGCTTGAGGCAACATCATCGCTTACAAGGACAGTTTTGGTCTGGATATCATCCATCTCAACCATCTCACAAGCCATGTCAAAATTCAGTTTATCCCCGCCATAATTACCATAGAGACAGAGCACTCCACTACCATAATCACAAGCTTTGATCATATCGGCCATCTTCTGTGCTGAGGGGGATGCGAACACATTGCCGACTGCACAACCATCGAGCAAACCCTCTCCTACATACCCAAGGAACACAGGCAAGTGACCACTGCCTCCGGCGGTGACAATACCTACCTTGCCGGGTTTTGTAGGAGTATTCTTGACCAGAACCCTGAAGTCTCCATTAAGCAGCGTTACCTTTTCTTGATAAGCTGCGACGATACCTTCCATTACTTCAGGCACAAACGTTTCGGGCTTATTGAGTATCTTTTTCATATTTCCTCCTGTATCATCAGTATCCCAGATATGCTTTCTTTACTGCTGGGTCTTCAAGCAATTCTTTTCCTGTTCCCTGCAATACGACATTCCCCGTCTCAAGCACATACCCACGGTCTGCAATGGCTAAAGCCATAGCAGCATTCTGTTCAATGAGAAGAATGGTCTTTCCTGCTTTGCGGATTTCAACAATCATCTCGAAAATCTCCTCGACGAGAATCGGAGCCAACCCAAGCGATGGTTCATCAAGCATGATAAGATCAGGATCCATCATCAAGCCTCTTGCTATTGCGAGCATCTGCTGCTCCCCTCCAGAAAGACTTCCTCCATGCTGTTTGAGCCTTTCCTTCAAACGAGGAAATAAGGTAAAGCAAAATTCAAGCAACTCTCCAATTTTCACTTTCTCCAGCGATGGGTTTCCAACAGTTCCTGCTATCAAGTTCTCATACACGCTCAATGCCGGAAATATCTTCCTGCCTTCCGGTACGTGACTGACGCCCATTCGAACAATCTTGTTCGGAGCAAGCCTGCTGATATCGGTGCCCTTGAACGCTACGGAGCCTTCAGTTTTTCCAATAAGGTTGCTGATGGACATCAAGGTGGTGGTCTTGCCCGCTCCATTGCCACCGATCAGAGTCACAATCTCATTTTGTTGCACCTCTATAGAGATTCCACGCAATGCACTGATATATCCATAATTGACCTTGAGATCTTCAATCTTAAGCATCGCCATGACCAGCCTCCTGTGCAAAACTGCCTTTGCCGAAGTACGCTTCGATTACCTTGGGATCCTGTTGCACATCTCTCGGCCCTCCTTCAGAGATTTTTTGTCCGAAGTTCAGAACAAGAATCTTGTTGCAAGCATTCATCACAAACTTCATATCGTGCTCGATGACAGCAATAGTATATCCCTGAGCATTCAGGTCCTTGATAAACTTCATCAGATTATGAGTCTCACTCGGATTCATGCCTGCCGCCGGCTCATCAAGCAAAATAATTTTGGGATCCAAAGCCAAAGCTCTGGCAATCTCTACTTTTCGTTGAATACCGTAAGGAAGGTTTCCTGCCATCGTATCCTTGAAAGGACCAAGACCTACCTGTTCAATGATCTCCTCTCCTCGCTCGGTTGCGAACTCTTCATCCTTTTTATAAGTCTTGGTGTGCAAGATAGAATCCCAAAGCGTAGTCTTCAACTGATTGTGGAACCCTATTTTTATGTTTTCCAACACGGACATATAGCGAAACAATTTGATATTCTGGAACGTCCTGGCCATACCCTTTTTAGCAATCTGTTCCGGCGCAAGATCGGTAATCTCTTCTCCCTCAAGGAACACATGTCCTTTGGTGGGCTTGTCGATCCCTGAACAAGCATTGAAAAATGTAGTTTTCCCAGCGCCATTAGGCCCGATTATGCCGTATATGTCCCCGCGCTCAATAGTCATGTTTACTTGTTCGACTGCCTTGAGGCCCCCAAAATATTTACAGATATTCTTTGCTTCAAACAGTACTTGCGCGCTCATCTCTTGCCTCCCTTAGCTGGCTGTTTCTTACGCAGCTTGGTATCGCCCTTGACTGCCACTATACTGTTGGAGGCTCCTGCAAGACCTTGCGGTCTCCACCACATCATGACAATAATCAAGAGAGCGTAGGCAACCAAACGCCATTGCCCGATCGGCCGGAGCAACTCAGTGAGATAGTTTACAATGACAGAACCGACAATGGGTCCTATCAGGGTTCCTTGTCCTCCAATGATCATCATTGAAAGAATGTTCCACCCTTCGTCCAAGGTAAAGTACGTCGAGTCGATGAAGCGTACATAGGGGGCATAGATGGCTCCGGCAATACCCGCCCAGAACGCTCCATACATGAAATTGAGCGCTTTATAGTGGGAGGTATATACACCCAAGGATTTTGCAGCGAGCTCATCCTCTCTGATGGACATCCAGGCTCTTCCAATCCGAGAACGGATCACCCGAGAAGTTACCAGCACAAAGATGATTGCGACCACAAGATAAAAGTAATAAAAATGGCGGGTGCTACGAATGGCAAAGCCGAATATAACCGGTACTGGAATTCCCTTGATTCCCATCGGACCGCCCGTCAAAGAGGTCCAGTTCAAGGCAACCAAGCGGGCAATTTCAGAAAACCCTAGAGTAACGATGGCTAGGTAGATTCCCTGCATCTTCAGTGTCGGCAAAGCAACCAACAGCCCGATAAACGCTGTTATCAAACCCGCGATGGGTAAAATAATCCAAAAATTCATTTTTGCTGCAGTAGCGAGTATTGCCTCGCTATAGGCTCCAACACAAAAGAAACCCGCAATTCCCAAACAAAACTGTCCGCTATAACCATTGATGGTATTTAGGGCCCCAGCAAGTATTGTATACAGCAGAATGCGACAGAGTACTCCCAACACATAACTTCTGTTTGTAAAGAAAGGTATAATGCAGAGAAGCCCAATTATGATCAGCATGATGGCGACTCGATGCTGATGGTAAAATCTTTCAATGGCTCTCGCCTGTGCTGATTTCTTGTAAGAAGCAAGATGCATCGCCAATGTCATCTTTTTTGTTTCTGGTATTTGCTTCTTCATTATACTTTTGCTCCTTTCTTTGAAACAAAGCCTTGAGGCCGGATAATCAAGACAAGAATCAAGAATCCAAATGCAAACATGTCACGGAAGCTTGCAGAAGAGATGGTGATTCCCAAGTTTTCAATAATTCCGATGCAGAGACCTCCTAAAGCGGAGAAGCGGACATCCGTAAGTCCTCCAAGAACAGATGAGGCAAAGGCTTTCATCCCCATGGGTCCGCCCATGGTTGCTTGCAAGGTCTGGTAATAGATAGCAAGCAATAAACCTGCAATCCCTCCAAGCCCACACCCTAAGCAATTACCGAGCATTGCAACACGTTTAACGTCGATTCCTACCATGTAGGAAGCACCCTTGTCCTGGCTTACCGCCTTGAGCATGATTCCAAACTTGGTTTTGTTGAATACAATGGAGAGCAAGCTCGCCATGACCACAACAGTGATGATGATGACAATCTGGAGCTGGGATATCTGCACAACTCCAATTTTGAAAAAGTTCTGTTGCACAACATCAAGCATAGGTTTCTGGTTAGGGCCAAAAATAATCTGTGCAAGATTCTTGATCAACATACTAAAACCGATGGTACATAAGAGCGAGACGTGCCTCGGAGCATTAAAAAAGCGCTCATAACACACCTTGTATACAAAATATCCAAGAACCCAGGAAGCAAGAAAACTGACCACCAAGCCAAGAATGATTTGATTACCACTAAGAAAAAACATGTAATATGCTGCAAAAGCACCGATCATGATTACTTCACCATGGGTGAATGTAACCATACCGACAACTCCAACAACAACTGAATAGCCAATTGCCATCAGGGCATAAATCGCCCCTTGACAAATTCCATTAATGAGCTGGTTGAGAAAATAATCCATCCTATATACCTCTGTTGTGCAGATTTAGATGAAGGAGCCATATCTCTTCAAAGAGGAGATGAAGGACTCCTTCATAGAATCTATCTCAAAGACAAATCTCAGTTGTTCTTTGCGTAGTCAAAACCAGCCTTAACCACATACTTGCCGTTCTCAACAGCACAAATCATATACTCGCGGGTAAGGTCTCCGGATGGGTTGAACTTCAAGGGTCCTGAAACGCCATCGATACTCACCTGTGCAAGATTGTCCCGAATTGACTGACGAGTAACCTTGCTTCCACTAGCTTCAATTGCTGCTGCAATCAAGTAGACTGTATCGTATGCACATACAGGGTGGATGGTAGGCTCAAATCCAGCTCTAGCAACAAAATCTCTTCTCCAAGCCATCAAGTCTGCATCATCTTCGTCAAAGAAGAATGGGGTGGAAAGAACAAGCCCTTCAGAGTTTCTTCCAGTAAGATCAATGAGCTGTTCACTCGTTCCAGGGCCAAGCGTTGCAAGCTGCACATTCCAGCCGGCACCACGAATCTGGTTGATAATCTGAGGAACTGCACCTTGGTCAAGGATAAGCACTACTTCAGGATTGGCCGCACGAAGTCTTGTGATCAAGGAAGAGAAGTCTTTCTCATCCTGTACATAGTTCACAGCTGATACAATATTCAAGCCAATGCGGTCAGCCTCAGCCTTGAAATTTGAATAGCTGCTTGCACCCCAGTCACTGTTGATATAGATGACACCAACTCTGTTCAGTCCAAGGTATTTCTGGATTATGTACTTTGCAAAGAACGGGGCTTCTCCATCCTGACGACCCATAATACTGAAAGTATAATCGCTCATGCCTGCATAATCGGGGTTCGAAGCAGTCGGAGAAAGCTGAACCAAGCCTGCTGCATCAACAATCGGAGCATTAGCCATACAACAGCCAGAGGTAAAATCACCCAGAATTGCATAAATCGAAGGATCGTCTGCAAACTGTCTTGCAAGGTCGGAACTCTCCTTCTGGTCTCCCTTGGAATCTCTTATCACCAATTCCAATGTGCGACCATTTACCCCACCTTGCGCATTGATCTTCTCAACTGCCATCTGCATACCCACTTCAAAACCTTTGCCATACTCGGCATTCGTTCCTGTCAAGGGAGCAAGGACACCCAATTTGATTACATTCGAAGCGGTGGCTTTTTCAGACTGCCCTGCTGCAAATACGGAAGAAGCAAGCAATGACAGCACCAATACCAGTACAATCGCCTTTCTCATACATTTCTCCTTTTTTTTCTTTCACATACTACGAAATCAACCTCTCCAAAGGAGGTGATATTACTTTTTGAAGTGAAGCTTGCAGGTTGCGCAACCTTTTGCAATAGTGTCACTGAGCTCGAGTTCAAGACCCATCGCATCGGCAATCCCACGATCTCCATCCATTGCCATATCACAAAGCAAATCAATGGTTTCATCATCAAAGCCCTGCTTCTGCCAGGCACTGACCAAAGCACAATAGTGAAAATCGGTATATACGTTGTCACGATCGGCCTTGATATTGTCCATGTTGAAGGTCTTCACCCCGACATCACCAAGGAAAGCTTCCCTGAAATCAACACAGTTATCAGGATCCTTGCACTGTTGCTTGAACATCGAACCATGAAAGTTCCCTGTCTTGCGAATCGCCTTTCTGACAATCTCCTCAGCGTTGGCAACACCGGCTTTACGCATCTCATCGAAAATCAAAGCCATCCATGTTGCACGATGTTCAATCTGTGCGCGATTGATATCGATTTTCTCTTCTACTGAATTCGCTTCATTTGTGATTTTTGACATACCCATCTCCTTGCTAAAAAATCAATTATTTATCTTTTTTTCTAAAAATACATCAATAATATCTTGCTAAGATATTACTAATATACTTATAATATAGCAGAGATTTCTCAGAACGCAACTGTTTTTTGAACGATTTTTTACCGGTCGGACAAAATCATGGATTGGAAGACCTGCTCTTTCCTCTTATACTGAAGAAACCTTGCAACGAGTTATATTTTTGGGAAACAAAGGAGTTTCGCATGATCATACCGATTTCGAATATCAAAACAAGAATGTATAAAGATATTCTAAACAGCATAATTCAAGGAGAATACAAGCCGGAAAGCCTCTTGACAGAAAAGATGCTTGTAGAGAAATACAAGGTAAGCAAATCCCCTATCAGGGAAGCTCTGATCGAACTATGCAATGAAGGGGTGCTGAGAAGCATACCTCGACTAGGCTATGAAGTAATCAGGATAACCGACAAAGATATCGACGATGTGCAGGATTTTCGTCTTCTCATCGAGTGTGGAAGCATGGATACTTTCTGGGACCAAATTAATCCTGAACGGATCAAGGCTGTCATTCTCAACAGAGAACAATGTAAAGAGTGTGATGCCTATGAGCACTGGGCACACAACAGCAAATTCCATCTGGAGCTTATTGCCTGTTTTGGCAATAAATTTCTTTATGACTCACTTGCTGATGCGCTGAAATTCCTTTCACGCGCCTATGCTCAGTTTTACTGGGAACAATGGCATCGAATGACGTTCATAAGTATGGAGGAACATCATAAAAAAATTCTTCACCATATTCTGAATGGAGAAAAGGAAGAGGCTATTGCAGCATTGAAGACAGACATCAAGGAATTTGCCCGCGGAGACGAGTTCTTTCGACCGATTTTTCCAGATTGATCTCAACAGAAAGGGAGCTTTATCATGACAAGCAACATTACAGTACTAGGTAGTTTCGTGGTGGATCTGATGGCCCGCTCTCCTCATATCCCCATTCAGGGTGAAACGGTAAAAGGCTCTGTGTTCAAGATGGGCCCTGGTGGAAAAGGTTCCAATCAAGCGGTAGCAGCTCATCGTTGTGGCGGATCGGTCACGCTCATCACCAAAATCGGAAAAGACGTCTTTGGCACCATGGCCAAGGACTTCTACAAACAAGAAGGAATGTCAATCGAGTATGTATTTGAAGACTCCTCTCTTGATACGGGAATCGCATTGATCATGGTTGATGATTCAACAAGCCAAAACAGCATCACCGTAGTGCCGGGGGCCTGTTCTGCAATAACCATGGATGAGGTGGCGCAAGCGCAAAGCACCATCCAGAACTCAAGCATCTTGTTATGCCAACTTGAAACCAATCTGGATATCATTCCAAGGGCAGTCGAGTCAGTACACAAAAGCGGTGGACTTGCCATTCTTAACCCTGCACCGGCCCCTCCTAATCCGCTCGAGGACTCATTTATCGGCCAATTTGATCTGATTACTCCCAACGAAAGTGAGGCTTCAATCCTTACTGGCATTGCTGTAGTGGATTATGAAAGTGCTTATCAAGCAGCAAAGGAATTGCAGAAGAAAGGAGTCAAGGATGTCATCATCACGATGGGAAAACAAGGAAGCTTCTTACTCTCATCCAAAAATGAAGCTTTGATATTTCCTCCCCTGGCGGTCAAGGTTGTCGATACTACAGGAGCAGGAGATGCTTTCAACGGAGGTTTGGCTACTGCACTCAGTCAAGGAAAAAAACTGGATCAAGCTATCGTTTTTGCCACTGCTGTTGCCGCCTTGTCAGTCACAAAAGTAGGCACAGCCCCAGCCATGCCCAGCGGAGATGAAGTAGAAAAATTACTAAAGAACATTGACCTTACTTCATACATTAAAAAGTTATAAAAAAGGGCGAACACCCCACCAAGCATGGAAGATGTTCACCCTGTATAAGGAATACCTGCTGATGCAATCAGTCGAACTTAAAGTTCTTCATCGACATCGGCTGTCTGGTATTCTCAAGCACATCGCGCCACAAGGACCCTTCAAGGTCCACATGATTACGACTGGACACCGCCAACTTGATCGGCAGATGCACGAACCTGTTATGAAGCAACCCGATCAAGGCAGCTGTCTTCCCTGCCATTGCCGCATGTACAGCATGAGCTCCAAGTCGGGCACAGTAGATGGAATCATAACTGTCTGCAGGAGCGCTTCTGATGATATAGGAAGGATCAATATACTTGACGTTGGTCTCGATGCCTTCACGTTTGAAGTACTCGATGATCCGATCCTTCAGAAACAATCCAATATCGTGAAACTTGACGTTGCCTGAGGCATCAGTTTCACCGGTTGAGGGAAGGATGTCCTGACCTGCGCCCTCACTGACGAGCACTACAGCATGGCCCCGATCAAGGACCCTTCTTCGTAGATGTTCGAGCAAACCATTCGGACCGTCAAGGTCAAACGGATTTTCAGGAATCAGACAAAAGTTCACATCACTCTGAGCCAAAGCCGTTTGAGCTGCTATGAATCCGCTTTCACGGCCCATGACCTTCACAAGTCCTATTCCATGGATGGAATTCTTTGCTTCGACATGTGCACTACGCACCACAGGAGCAGCCATCTGCACAGCGGTATCGACACCAAAGGAACTTTGGATGAAGGAAAGATCGTTGTCGATGGTCTTCGGAATGCCGATGATACCGATCTTCAATCCTCGCTTCTTGATCTCTTCATACAAATCGTAAGAACCTCTGAGCGTCCCATCACCGCCGATGGTCACCAATATATTGATATTTAGTTTTTCCAGCGAATCAACGATTTCTTCTACCTGCTTGCCGCCACCTCGTGCTGAACCCAGGATGGTACCGCCCTTCTCCTGGATATCGTCCACTACATCAGGGTCAAGAGGAATCAACGGCCAAGGACTATTTTCCAACAAGCCTTGATACCCGAACTGTACTCCACTGATTCTGCGTACCCCATACCGATACCAAAAACAACGTACCACAGCACGGATAACGTTGTTGAGTCCCGGACAGATACCGCCACAAGTGGCGATGGCAGCATGAACATGGGCGGGATTGAAGTAAATTTTTGAGCGTGGACCTGCCACTTCTACGGTCTCTTCATGCCGGGGAACAGGATGCCCGTTCTCGTCGATATCGGTGTCGATACCAAAGAGAATATGGTCAGCATCATTTACATAATCAGCCTGCCCATCGTTTTGTGTTGTACTCATCATGATCGGGCTGGAAATTTTTGCAACCCCAAGACTAGGAATGGAAAAATCCATTTTACTCATTACTCTTCTCCTTTGCATTCATCAACCTGATCGAGCAGCATTCCAAGATTGTTTTGGAATTGCTCATAAGGCTCTTTCAGATTTTCTTTCGCCTTCTGTTCAAACTGCCTATATAACGCAAGAAACTCTGTTGCAAACTCTGTAAGCGTTGCACCATCACGATTTGCCCCACCTTTTCTTCGATTCAAAAAGGCAACACCAAGACTTTTCTCTAGGTTTTGCACCATCGAGAAAGCCTTGGAATAGGAGATACCCAAGGCCAACGCGGCCTTGCGCAGGGAGTTGTGCTCTGCCACCATTTCAAGCAACCACAACACCCCGATTCCCATAAACTTATTGCCTTCCTCATCAATGAGGTAGAGCTTCGATTTTAGTTCCATATCTCTCCTGCCGCCTGATACACAAGGTCAACCAGTTCAGCAATCTTATCACATTCCACAGAACAATAGGCAAGGCGGAATGTTACGTCAGCGATATTGATGCATCCTACCTGATATGTATCAAGAAGGTAACGCCTGAGAGTCTCTGCACTTCCTTTGCACTTGAAAGCCATGAAATATCCACTGTTAAAGGGATGCGGCGTCAAGAGAGGATTCCCCTCGTGCTTTTTAAGCGCTTCTTTGAGAATGCGATATCGCTTTTCCATCTCATCTTTTGCCGCAAGCTTATCAGCATCGTAATTCTTACCGTCTTTCATTGCCTTGAGCAGTAAACTTTGTCCAGGTTTATCACAGTTCGAAACAGTGCTGCGAATAATACCAAGAGTCTTCTTGTTCAAAGCATCCAACTGAGCTTCACCCAGTCCTTTTGCCCCGTACGTTATAAACCCGATGCGGAATCCCCAGACCATGTCTTCCTTGGTTGCAGCATCGCATTTGACAGCAAAAATATTGGGATGTGCATCACAAAGGTGAGCAAACAAACTCTCCTTTGCAGTCTCTTCTTCAAAGAAAAGCCCGAAGTATGCATCATCGCTCATGACCATCAGTTGCATACCATCCTGTGCAAGATCCACAAGAGCGTTCACGATGGCTTGCATATCATCCTTGCTCGGGGTAAAACCGGTTGGGTTGTTCGGGAAGTTCAGCAATATTCTGGCTTTCTTATCGGGAATTGAGGACAAAACATCCTTCAGGCCTGCTACATTGAAATTTCCTTGATCCGTATACAGCTTGAAGGTTTTAATCGTCACATTGCACTGATGAGAGAAGATAAGCTCATAATTATCCCATGCCAAATCAGGAATAACCAAGGTATCCCCTTCCTGAGAGAAGAGTTGGGCCAACATACTCAAAGCATGGGTCAAACCAGAAGTTACGATAGGCAGAGAGAAGCTCTTGCCTTTGAGAGAGGGATTCTTCAAAACCATCTGTTCTTTCCAGAGAGCTCGAAGCTGTTGGTCTCCCCCTCCTGGAGCATAGGCAAACAATTCGGAGGGCTTGAAAGAATTCTCTACAAACTTGTTGTAGATATCAGAAAGATACATCGGTTGTCCGCCCGAGGTGGCCATACCGATTGTTGCGTTGAACCGAGTAGCCTTTTGACCAGCCTCGGCGCTTTGGGCGACGATCCCCTTGGGGAAAAACATTCTTCGTCCGACGTCGGAGAGCATAGCGTCGACTATAGTGCCGCGCAACATCTCATTCAGTTCTTGTGCTAGTACATGCATAACGTGTCCTCCAGATATGGCTATGTATATAGGTTTTCCGTTAAAAAGTCACTAAAACCATCTTAAAAAAAGAACTCCCCCTGTACTTCTTCACGTTTTACTTCAGATTTGAGCATTGCAAGGAACTGCGCTTCATCAACGACAGCAACACCAAGCTTTTGCGCAGCAGCAAGCTTGCTTCCGGCATTGCGGCCAGCGAGCAAATGGGTTGTTTTTGAAGTAACGGAAGAGACTGTTCGCCCTCCTCTCTTTTCCACCTCCTCCAACGCCTTGCTGCGGGGGTTGAAATGATCAAAAGAACCGGTTACACACCAAACCTGATTTAAAAACTGCAACGAAGCATCGCTTGCGTTTCGCACTTGTTCTGCCTGCATGGAAAGCCCCAACTCCTTCAAAGCTTGAATGCGAGCAAGCATTGCCTCATCCTGTAGCGCTTGTATATATAGACGTGCGCTCTTTTCCCCTATCTGTTTGATCTGGGTAAGCCGGTCAATATCATTGTTTCTAGCCACTTCAAGCAACAGGTCCATGCTCGAGAGCCCACCGGCTATGAGCAAATCGGCCCCCTTCTTCCCGAGTTCCGGGATGCCAAGAGCAACCAAAACTTTTTTAAACGGTTGCTCCTTACTTTTTTGCACCCCTTTCTCCAGCAACAGAATTTTCTTCTCCCCGAATCCCTTCTGGTCGGCGAGGGCCTTCTTATAATCGATGCGATAGATATCGGGAACATCATTGATAAGACCGAGTTCTATAAGAAATGAAGCAGTCTCAGGTCCGAAATTCTCGATATCCATTCCATCTTTTCCGATGAAAAATTCAATGCGGCCTTTCACCTGGGCAGGACAGTACTCATTCGGGCAAAAATGATGAGCCCCTTTTACTACAAGAAGCGTATTGCACACAGGGCATGATTCTGGAAGACGGTACGAGAGCGAAGAATGTACGTTTTTTTCGATAACCCGCTCCACTGCAGGAATGACATCCCCTCTGCGTGATATCTCAACAACATCGCCCAACCCCAGTTCAAGCATGTTGATGTACTCTTGGTTGTGCAAGGTTATGTTTTTGATTGTGGACCCTGCAACGTTTACAGGATTGACCCTGGCAACAGGGGTGATTCGACCCGTACGCCCCACCTGCAGATCGATTTCCTGCAATACCGTCTGAGCTTGCGGAGATTCAAACTTATAGGCCAAAGCCCATCTCGGATGATGTTCGGTGTATCCAAGCTGCTTTCGAGCTTCCAGCTCGTTTACCTTTGCAACCAGACCGTCTATCTCATAGGACAGAGAAGCCCGACTCTCAATCTGTTTCTCGATGTACTGAGCAATATCAGTAAAAGAACCACTGAAGCCCTCCAATCCAGCCTCATGCAGTGCTGATTCAGCTGTCTGCCTATCTTGAGAGAAAAAAGCAATGTTCTTGTTTAAAGGGAATCCCAGACCATGCAGCGCCGCAAGCACAGACAGGTGGTCGGCATGGGTCTTTCCATCTTCCCAGAACCCCTCATATACAAACATCTGCAACGGGACTTTTGCCACCTCACTGCTTTTGATACGTCGTATGGTTCCTGCAGCCAAATTACGAGGATTTGCAAAAGGAGTCTCCATCTCCTCGTTGAGCTTGGCAAAAGCCTCCTTGCTCAGATACACCTCTCCCCGCACAGCCAACGTCTCTTCACGAGCTAGACGCAATGGGACAGCAGCTATTGTCTTTACATTTGCAGTGACGTCATTTCCTACCGAGCCGTTTCCTCTGGTGACCGCACGAAACAAGACACCCTGCTTGTAATAAAGAACGATGGAGATGCCATCTATCTTCTCCTCAATAATGACACCTAGTTGCTGAGACACTTTTTTTTGGGTCTTCTCAATCCATGAAATCAGCTCTCCTTGGGTATAAGCCTTATCAAGACTCAACACTGGGATGGTATGAGAGACCTCGTCGAAAGATGAATCCAAATCACTTCCCACCCTGTTAGTAGGCGAATCTGCAAACCGTAAAGAAGGATGCTCCTTCTCCAATGCCACCAATTGGTCGAAAAGACGGTCATATTCCAGATCACTGACCAGCGGTTGGTTGTCAATATAGTAGGCCTTCTGGTAAGAGGATAGCTTTTCTATCAACGAGCGTACCAGATCATGGAGTTGATTGCTTTGAGTAGTCATGCCTTGATTGTAAGGCTTGCTTCGTAGCTATTCAAGATGCTAAAGGTTTCTCTCATTGCTTCTGTTTTCTGTCCATGGTATCTTTCTAACGCGAGAGAGGAAACGTTCATGGCTGAAAAAAGACTAGCAGCGAGCAAGGCAACCACCCTTCATGGGCTGATCATCACATCATCAGTGAATGCCGGCCGTATAGAAGAAATCAAGATGCCGGAACTCGATAATACCTTTGTCACGGTGACTACCCGGGATATTCCCGGTACAAACCGGGTAAGGGTTTTCGATACAGCCATACCCCTACTGACCTCTTCCACGATATCCTACAACCAGCAACCGATACTTGCCCTCTTTGGATATGACAGTGAGTCCGTACAACTCAAAGGAAGGGAAGTCAACATCTCGTATCAAAGCCAAAAAACGACGGAGGAACCCTTTGCCTCAAAGCCTTATACATATCGCTGGGGCAACTTTGAAGCGGCAATAGACGATCCACAGCTAAAACAACTGCAAAGAACGTACCATTTCAAGAGAACTTCGTTTCAAAGCAATACGCTAACGAGAATAAGTGCAGAGCTTGAAGATGATATACTCCATATCTATACCCCTACCCAATGGCCAAGCCATGTACGCGAGACGGTAAGCGAGACAACGTCAATAGCTAAACGGAAAATCATCATACATCGGCAACCCTTTTATGCTCCCCATGACGAAATGCTGCTCAGTCCATCGTCTCTTAGCTCAATTGCCGCAATAGCCTGTCTGAAGGGGAATAGTGCTGTAGAACTCCTTTGTAAAATTGAGAGCTATCATCCAGAAGTAATCATCAAACGTACAAGCTGGTACTTTTTAGATGGAAGAATCCAAGCAGAAAAGATTGAAGTTGAGGTAAACCAAGGCTGTGCGACGATGTTCAGCGATGAGATGGCAAATCAGTTGATCGCCGGTCTGGTGCCTATCTACGCACTCTCGGCTCTCTTCATTTCCATCACTTTTACCACCAGCAATACTGCCATTGCCCATTTTTTCGGCGACCTTGGCTATAGTGATGCCTTATGCTCCACAGAAGCACATTTCAATGTTTTGGCAAAACTGACTGGATACAACCCTCTTACCTGGCGATTGAAATTTGCCTCAGACAGTCCCAGTCACAGTCAAGCTGTCCGCAGTGAAAAGTATGCAAAGCTCAAGGAGCAGATTTCCTTGGTAAGTGACTTGTGCGACTTCCAAAGAAAGAATGCAGCCTATGAGATGCAGATGCAGATGCGTGTGAAGCTCTCCACCTTTTTCAACTACAGCAGAGGAGCTGCAATAGCCTGCGGGGCGGGTATCAGCGGATTCAGTACAGAGTGCAGATCCTTGCCACAACAGGCGGTGCAACTCACCCTAAAACCAAACAACAAGGTGGAGGTAAACACCTCGTTTTATACCATCGGTTCAAGTGCAGAAATCTGGAAACAGATCATTTGTGAGGAGCTTGGCGTATCGAAAAACGATATATCCTTCATTGAGGAACAGCGGGAAATGATTGACAGCGGCCCTTCTGTATTGGCGGCAAACAGTGGACGAATGCCAAGCCAGATTCAAAGAGCATGCACCCTGATCAAGGAAAAACGATTTGTACAACCTCTGCCCATCTGCGAAAGTGTGCTCTCGCCCAAACAGCCGGCAGCAAAGGGCTCTCTGTTCTTCAGCAACTGCTGGGTTGCGGTTACCTTGGAACTGGAGATAGACTCTGTCACGCTACAACCACTGGTACGTTCTGTTTGGGCAGCAGCCTCACTATCCAGGATCTTCGATGAGCAAATCCTAAAAAGCAAGATCCGCCATACCATTGTAACAAGCCTCAGAGAGGCCGGAGCCCTGCTCAGCCACAGCGATACCTTCAACATCGATATCACCATTGCCAGCACGGGCGATCAGATCTCGACTTCGATTACCAGTGCCTTGAAAGGGGTAACCATTGCCGCATTCATCACAGCCTTGGAACAGGCGCTAGGCCGTCCTGTCGACAAGGTTCCTGTGGATGGTGCAACTATTCTCAAAGCAATGCGGAGGCAAGAACATGAAGATTGAATGCACCATTGATGGCAAGGCTCTTTCCTTGTCCGTCAATTCAAACAAACCGCTTTCCTTGATTCTTATGGAAGATGTAGGAAACAGGACGGTAATAAGCCACTGCAGAGGCAAGGCTTGTGGAAACTGCATCGTGCTCTTGAACGACGAAGCGACCCTGAGCTGCATCACCCCTGCATTCAGGCTCAAGGATGCTACCATAAAAACCTTTGAAAGCTATCAGAAAACCAGACAGTACCGCGATATCGAACGTGCGTACAAGGCAACCGGGAATACGCCATGTCCAAACTGCTATGCTTCCAAAACGTTGATAATCGAATCAATATTGAATGAACTTACCAATTCCAAGACCAGGACAAAGGATATCAACGCCCTGCCGTTCGGCCCTCAAAAGGAAGAGGACGAGGAAGACCATGCATTGGATAAGGAAGCAATCATACAGGAGTTGTCGCTAAACACCTGTCAATGCATGGACATGTCAGAGATGCTGCAGATTGTTGAAATCGCCCTGATGTACAGGAGGCGAAAACGTGTACGAAGGAATTAGGTCTCCGGTCATCCACACTCCAAAAACGCTGACAGAGTTCGCTACTATAGCAAGCAGATATCCTCAAGCAATAATCTGGGGTGGAGGCACCCACCTGATGAGCCAAGCCGAGTATTACCCGAGCGAATTAAAGGACGGCATCATCGATCTGTTCTCTCTTGAAGAGCTGAAAAAAATTACCCGTAACGATCGATTTGTAGAAATCGGCGCCATGGTCACGGCAAGTCAGCTACTCAGTGCAGGAAAACTCGTATTACCCGCTATCCTGCAAGACACCTTGCGCAGCATGGCATCGCAGATTGTCCGAAGACAGACAACCATTGGAGGTTCTTTGTGCATCAAGGACAGACGGCTTGGCCTCTGTACTACGCTGGCCGTCCTTGATGCAATGGCAGAAATAAAGTACTACCAAGGAGGAAAGGTCTCAACACATTGGATTCCCATCTCAAAGCTCTATGACAAAAATGGACAACTTTTGCTTGGAGCCCAAAAAGCGTTGCTCAGCAGAATCAGGATAGGGCTTGAATATGGTGATTTTCAAAAATACATCATTGTTGAGGACCCTATTCGCAATACAAATGAATGTGTTATAGTGGCGTTTCAGGCAACACAGAGCCAAAATGCATTGACCAAAGTTCATTTGTGCGTCACCTTTCCATCCAAGGCATATTATATAAGCAAGGATTTGGAAGCAAAACTATCAGGACTGACCCTTCCGATTCACCCTCATAAGGTAAATATTCTTTCTTATGAGCTGGTAGCCGACTTGAAGAAAATGCATGGGACGATTACAGACTTGCAACTCGAGCGTTCAAGGAGGATTTTTGAATCTTTCTTGCATGAACTCAATGCCAAGACGCTCTCATCCTGAAGCATGGAGGGCCGTATTACATGAGTGAGTTTGAAGAAACAACCAATAGACCAAGTTCGTTTGTGCATCTCCACAACCATACAGACTTCTCTCTTCTTGATGGAGCTGCGCCTATCAATCGATATATGGCAAAGGCGAAGAAGCTAGGGATGACCAGCCTGGCCATTACAGATCATGGCAATATGTTTGGGGCCCTAAGGTTTTACTATGCAGCAAAGGACGCTGGCATCAATCCGATCATCGGCTGTGAATTCTATTGCAATCCAGAAGGGCATACGCTAAGGCCCGCCCCAGGAGGAAAGAGAACCAACCAATACCATCTGATTCTCCTTGCAATGAATGAAAAAGGCTACCACAACCTGATGACGCTCAACTCGATCAGCTATACTGAAGGATTTTACTTCAAACCTCGTATCGATGACGAGCTCTTGAAACAGTACAACGAAGGACTTATCTGTCTCTCTGCCTGTCTTGGTGGAGAAATATTGCAACACCTACTGAAAGACCAGTATGAGCTTGCAAAGCAGCGAGCCTTATGGTTTGCCTCAGTTTTTGATGACGGCAGATACTACCTGGAATTGCAAGACCATAACCTTCCTGAACAGAAAAAAACCAATCCCCTGCTTAAAAAAATCAGTGAAGAAACCAATATTCCCCTGGTCTGCACAAACGACATTCATTACATCGACAAAAGCGATGCAAATGCCCAAGACTTAATCCTTTGTGTAGGAACAAACTCCAAAAAGAATGATCCCGACCGAATGCGCTTCCCAAATCATGAATTCTATTTCAAAACCGAAGAAGAAATGTCCAACCTCTTCAATTGGTGTCCCGAGGCCTTGGAAAACACAGCCAAAATTGCCCAGCGATGCAACCTTGAAATAGTATTCCCCGGTCCCCGCTTGCCTGACTTCAATGTCCCTGACTCTTTCTCTGATCCTGCTGATTACTTGAGGTATTTGAGCAACGAGGGTCTACGCAAACGATACACCCACATTGACGAAGCACTACAAGCTCGTCTTGACTATGAGCTGGATGTCATAATCAAAATGCAGTTTGAAGGGTATTTTCTCATCGTCATGGATTATATCCAGTGGGCAAAGCAGCACGACATACCGGTCGGGCCGGGCCGTGGATCGGGAGCAGGCTCTTTGGTTGCCTATTGTGTTGAGATAACCGATGTCGACCCGATCAAATACAATCTTTTGTTCGAACGATTTCTCAATCCTGAACGTGTCAGCATGCCTGACTTCGATATTGACTTTTGCTTCGAAAGACGTCAGGAAGTCATCAATTATGTAACAGAACACTACGGGACAGAACGAGTAGCCCAGATTGCTACATTTGGGACGTTGAAGGCGAAAGCAGTAGTAAAGGATGTAGCAAGGGTGCTCGATATACCCTTTGATGAATCCAACAATATCTGTAAGTTGATTCCTGACGACCCAAAAATGACCCTTGCCAAGGCTTTTGAACAAAACCATGAGTTAAAGGAACTCGAAGAGAAAGGTGGCGTATATGCTGAGCTTTTTGACGCGGCACGTCGTCTTGAAGGACTCAACCGTCACACCTCCACCCATGCTGCGGGGGTTGTCATCGGGCAGAAGGCGTTGGTCAACTATGTGCCTCTGTATCGTGATGCCAAGACAGGGGCTATTTCCACCCAGTATACGATGGATCTCATCGAGGAGTGTGGTCTGGTAAAAATGGACTTCCTTGGATTGAAGACCTTGACCTTGATTAAACATACTGAGGACTTGATCCATAAAAAAGACGCCTCATTCACCATCAATGAAATTGATGAGAAGGACCCAAGGACTTTCGCCATGCTTGGCAAAGGGGAAAGTACTGCCGTTTTCCAGTTTGAAAGCCAAGGGATGCAGAACATCCTCAAGGAAGCAAAACCCAATGACATCGAAGACCTTGTAGCCCTCAATGCCCTGTATCGCCCGGGTCCGATGGCATACATTCCCCAATTCATCAACTGCAAGCTCGGCAAGCAACCCATCACCTATGCAAACCCTGAATTGGAAGAAGAACTTAAAACCACCTATGGAGTCATCGTTTATCAAGAACAGGTAATGAAGGTAGCCCAGATCATAGCAGGGTATTCACTCGGTGGAGCAGATATTCTCAGGCGAATCATGGGCAAAAAGAAAGCAGCAGCGCTAGAGAAGGAGAAGGTTAAATTCATTGCAGGAGCAAAGGCTCTCGGAAGAAGTGAGAGCCATGCCATAGAAATCTTTGAGATGCTCGAGCCTTTTGCCGGCTACGGATTCAATAAAAGCCATGCTGTTGCTTACTCGGTGGTAGCCTACCAAACAGCATTTTTGAAAGCAAACTATCCAGCTGAATTTTGGGCCGCCAACCTCACCAATGAAATGGGAAGCCCTGATAAGTTCAGCGAATACCTGCAGGTGGCAAAAGACCAAGGTCTGGATATCCTCCCTCCCTCTGTCAACTACTCCGACAAACACTTCTCAGTGGTAGAAGGAAAGATTGTCTATGGTCTTGCGGGTATCAAGAATGTAGGGGAAGCAGCGGTGGAAATCCTCGTCGCAGAACGTGAAGCAAATGGCCCTTACAAGGATATGCTCGATTTTCTCTTCCGCCTTGATGCTAAATCAATAAACACGAAACTGCTTGAATCGTTGATAAAAGCGGGAGCCTTTGACACTCTTGGAATCAATCGTCCCACCCTGCTTGAGAATCTCAGCGACGCAATTTTGTATGTCCAAAAACGAAAAGAAGCTACAGCCTTTGGTCAAATTTCTCTCTTCGACGAGGAGACTGAAGCAGAGATGCAGACGTTCGAGATGAAGAAGATGGATGACTGGAGCCTTCCGGAAAAGTTGGAAATGGAGAAAAGCCTTCTTGGCTTTTACATCTCCGGCCATCCGTTGGATGCTTTTGACCAAGCAATCAGAGAACGGGTTACGGTGAATACAGGCAAACAGGAGCAGTTACCCTTTGGAAGACCGATAAACATAATCGCCATGGTCAGTTCAATCCGTCCCTTCATCACCCAAAAGGGAACAACAATGGGCTTTTTGCAATTAACTGATAAAAACGCCACCTTTGACGCCACCCTCTTTCCCAAGCTCTATGAACAGTATCGAGATTTACTTAAAGTTGATGCTATATATGGTTTTATCGGTAAGTTTGATAACTCGAGGGGCAATGATAAAATAGCCTTTCTTATTGAACAAATATTCGAGGATCCCAATCAACTCTCTGCAGTGGCTGTAAGCCGTTGCCATATTGAATTGGAGAAATCGTTTTGCAACAATGAGCAGATATCACTGCTTAGGGATACCTGCCTCAGCTATGGAGGCCCTTGTGAGTTGTTTCTCCATTTCCAACAGGAAGGAGAGGATATCGGCATGTGTGTTGCTTGTGGTCGAGAGTTTGGGGTACGCTATAGTGATGCCTTTGTTGATGCAGTAAAAGAAAATCCTGCAATTTTAAACATTTGGTTCGACTAACGACTAAAAGTTATATATCTTAGATGTTGGGAGGAACAAGATGAACCAATCATTTTATAATTCGGCAAGTAGTGGCTCGAACATCTTCATGACCTTGGCTTCGATTCTTGCAAGTTTGCTCTCGTTCTACTCATTATTGATCTGGCTCAGGATTGTTCTAACCTGGATCAAGATCCCTGGGCAAACCCAAGAGAATCCGCTCTCCTATTATCTGGGAAAAATCGTAGATCCTTATCTTTCTTGGTTCCGAGGGGTTTCCAGTCTGAGAAGAAGCCATTTTGATCTCACCCCTTTGCTTGCCCTGGCGGCTCTTTCTGTGGTGCAGTCGATGCTTAGGCTCTTTGGCGCGTATGGCAAGCTCACCGTCGGTATGGTTTTTGCACTCATCCTACAGACCTTATGGTCATATCTGGTGAGCCCGATTTTCTGGTTCTTAATTATTCTTTTGGGGTTCAGACTCTATTTTTGCTATAAGCGCAGCCCCCGAACCATAAGCTACATCACCATGCTCGACTCCCTTATCGGGCCAGTCATGAACAAGATTCAAAGAACCTTCTATCCCCAAAAAGCCATAAATGACCGTCAATTGGTGATAACCTCCTTGATCTGCCTTGTTGTTCTGTACTTTGCAGCCTCGTTTATCCTCAGACTGGTCATTGGGTTTTTCTTAGGGCTCAGTTTCTAAATCATGGCCTATCTGCACAACCTCAATCAAAGCATAAGCACCTTGGCGGGGGTAGGTCCTGCTGCGAAAACAGCTTACAAGGAATTGGGAATTACGACGTATAGTGACTTGCTCAAGCTTTCTCCACGATCCTGGGAAGACCGCAGCGAAATAAGGGCTTTGGGAAATCTGAAAGAAGGACAAGAGGCCAACACCTTGGTGCAGGTGCTTTCACACTCCTATTTTGGCTTGAAGAGTGGAAAAAAAAGAACCTTGAAAATCAGTGTGAGAGACGTCTCAGGATATGGAGACGGCAGGCTGAGTCTTCTCTGTTTTGGAAGAAATTTCCTTGAAAAAACAATCAAGGTAGGAGAAATATATTACCTGTATGGCAATGTGAGCAGACATCACGGCGAACTGCAATGCTCTCAATTTGAGCTCTATCGGGCAACCGAAGAGGGTGGTTTTCCCAAGCAATTCGGAAAAATCCTCCCTATCTACCCTCTCAGAGGCAGCCTTACCCAAAATCTTATCAGACGCAACATCCAATCGGTTTTGCAAAGCTGCGACGCTTTTTCAAACGAACTTCCTTCAGCTATACAAGAAAGCTATAACCTGATGAGCACAGACCAAGCCATCAGAACCTACCATGATCCTCCAAATCTCAAAGCGCTTGAGGATGCAAGAAAGACTCTTGCCTTCACAGAACTTTTTTATCTTCAGCTTATTAGTAGAAGACACAAAGGCTTGGAGCAAAGAGCAAAACAGCACAACCCATCCAGACCGACCAAATTGGAACTCAAATTTCTTGAACGTCTTGTTTTTGCCCTGACACAGGACCAAATGACAAGCCTGAAAGAAATTCGTCAGGATTTGGATAGTGAACTGCCGATGAACAGACTTCTGCAGGGAGATGTGGGAAGTGGAAAAACCTTGGTGGCATGGATCAGTGCACTCCATGTTTTAAGCAAAGGTGCGCAGGTTGCCTTTATGGCTCCCACAGAGTTACTTGCCCGTCAACATGCAGAATCTGCATCCGCATTACTCTCCGACCTTGGCATACGGCTCGCATTCATGACTGGTTCTGTCAAGAACAAGGAACGAAAACTACTGTTGCAAGCAATAGCAGAAGGTGAGGTCGATATTGTCATCGGGACCCATGCGTTGTTCTCCGACAAAGTCCGTTTTAAAAATCTAAGGTTTGTAATCATTGATGAACAACACCGATTTGGGGTTGAGCAGCGACTTGCCTTGCTTGAAAAAGCCCAGGTTCCCGACCTCCTGCTGATGACGGCCACCCCGATTCCACGCACGCTCTCGTTAACCGTCTTTGGCAACCTGAATATCTCAACGCTCAAGACAATGCCCCAAGGCAGGAGACCGGTGATCACACACCTGGTCAACGAACAGAGTCGAAGCAGGATGTATCAGGCTGTCGGTGTTGAATTCACACGCTCTCATCAAGCCTATTTCGTATATCCCCGTATCGATGACAGCACAGAGAGCGAACTGAGGGACGTCACCAACATGTTTGAGTTTCTCAAGGCCCAATATCCCGGCGTTCCATCAGCCTTGATGCACAGCAAACTGGATGAGGAACAAAAGATCTCAATACTCAAGCAGTACCAAAAAAAAGAATTAGCCTATCTTGTCTCCACCAGTGTGGTGGAAGTGGGAATTGACATCCCAAACGCTACCTGCATGATAGTCGAGCACGCCGATAGGTTTGGCTTATCTGCACTTCATCAGCTCCGTGGAAGAGTAGGACGATCGAATTTGCAATCCTACTGTTTTCTTGTCTTTGGCAACACGCTCACAGAAGAGGCCAAACAACGGTTGAGAACCATGAAAGAATCGAATGACGGTTTCTATATCGCTGAACAAGATTTACTCATCCGAGGACCGGGAGAACTGACAGGAACAAAGCAGTCTGGGTATCTTAAACTTGCCTTCGCATCCCTTACCGATGATCTAACTCTTATCGAATGGGCAAAAGATGAAGCTGACAAAATTCTTGCTTCTGATCCTGGGCTTCTAAGTGCCCAGAACGAGATAATCAGAACTGTCTTGGCCACAACGACATCCTTCAATCCAACGAATGAGGCCTAACTTGCACAATTTGGTACAATTACCTATCATCAAAGCCATGAGGTGTGGAACATGCGTATAACTGGAGGCATCTATTGTGGAAGGACGGTGATCTGTCCCCCCGGCATCATCAGACCTGCGATGGACATGATGAGGGAATCCCTCTTTTCAATACTTGGCAACTTGGAAGGAAAGTCATTTTTGGATTTATTCAGCGGCAGCGGCTGTGTCGGTATTGAAGCGGCAAGCAGAGGGGCCAGCGTAGTCCATCTTGTCGAGAAGGATCGACAAAAAAGAGCAACCATCTTGGGAAACATAAGCATGGTTGAGAGCACAATCAAGTTGTTCATGGCTGACGTGAATAGATTCATTCCTACAGCAAAGCAGCAGTATGACATCGTCTACGCAGATCCTCCTTTCCCGATGCAGGGAAAAGTAGGCTTAGCCCAGGCAGTGGACAAGCAAGATTTACTTTGTGAAGGAGGCTTGTTCATCATCCACTACCCCTCCGAGGAAAAAGACCAATGGCCCCAGCAGGTAGGATCCTTACACTGCTACGATCAACGCAAATATGGCAGAAGCACGTTGCGCTTCTACCGCAAAGAAACTACAAAGGAATGATGCATGAAGACCGATATGGTGTATATAGACCAGAACAACGTGGCCTGCAGTGCCTTCACCACATACAGCTATGAGACCGACAGCTACAGCGAAGCAAGGCTAGCCTTTTATTTTGAGGTTGTACAAGAAGCTGCGGGCACTCACGCAGCACAGAGAGGTTGCTCGATACCCGATATGCACAAAGAGGGTAAAACGTGGGTCATCACCAGAAGTCAGATTGAAATCTTTCGATACAGTCGATGGCCTGAGGTTCTGAATGTAGAGACTTGGGCCCAAGAACCGATACGACTTCATCTCCCAAGAGCCGTCAAGGCCAAAGATAAGAATGGGGCTCCTGTTTTCCTTGCAAAAACATACTGGGCGGTTCTTGATCTATCTTCCAACCGCCCCCTGAGAGCTCTGGATTTGGCCCAAAGGATAGGGGTGCCCCCGAAAGAAGATCTTGATCATCAGCTGGACATGAAACTTGCAAAGCAAGAGGATGAAACAGAGTCGATGCACGTACTCTCCACCTTCAAGCCTCGCATCTCGTATCTGGATACCGACAGAAATCAGCATGTAAACAATATTTCTTATCTCAACTGGGCCTTGGACAGCCTTCCAGCCTCGTTTCGCAACAGACTCAAGGTTTCGGAGGCCGATGTATCCTATCTTAGACAGACGTATCTGGAAGATGATGTGATGGTCTACACACAGTGTAGTGATAAAAATGCCTTCTCCAAAGATGAGGTAACATTATTCCACTACATCGAACGGACAGAACAGAACGGAAACAAGACAATTGTATGGAAGGGCCAAACGACATGGAAGCTGCGCGAAGAGCTCAGATGAACACCTTTCTCAACGATGGCTGTTTGCCGAGCAAGAGACCTATGGACTCCTTTACAGGAAACAGGCCTGCTTTCGCATTTGCACTGTAGTAACAGTAATAACAATTCTCATCTTCCTTGTAATGGATATCACAGGAGACGATATACCTGCTTGCCCATCCACGGTCAGGAGGGATGAGCAAGGCTGTGCGGAAAGAGGGTTTGAAGAGAATTCCATCTGAGCTCTCAAGCTGGATCAAGGTGGAGGTGGTTTTTGCCCGCTCCTTATCCCAATGCATCGCACACTCAAAGCCGACATATCCATCGGGGGTCTTCATTACTTTTATGCTTCCCACCGCCATGTTGCGATACTGATCATCGGCATAGGGCGAAAGCAACGGCTCTCCTTCATTGGCCAATGCGTACGGACCTTCCAAAGTACTGGAAAGAGCAAGGGCAAAATGTCTACTGGTTTTTTGTCGTGTGTCGGGCAAACTAAGATGGGAAGCCCCGAAATACAGGCGATAAAGACCTTTGTCATCCTTGATGATCTGAGGCCTGCTGATTCTTGGCTTTTTCAAATCATCCAGGGCAAAAGGAACTTCTCTGCTGTCAAGCAGTACCTTTGGCTCACTAAAGAGCACAAGATCAGTAGAAGAACAAATCTCAAAACGGCTGTAAGAAATTTTTTCTTGCTCCCGCCGTTTCAGTCGTCCCTTGCTCAAAGCAGGCAACGATGCATTGTGCTTCTCATAAATCAGATAATAGACACCATTTTCCTGATACAACGAAGGGGAATGTCCTCTTAGGACAACCATCTTCTTGGGTTCCCAGCTAATGCCGTTTTCGCTGATGAAATGCTCAATGCCTACCCAGGTATGGCCAAAAAGATGCCATTTTCCATCAGGACTTTGCGAGGGGAAGAGAAAAAAAGGATCACAAAGTCTACTCATATACCACAAACTGCGAATCACCGGTTCATCACTGAAAGGATACCATGAAATTTTAGAGAATGCGGCAATGTTCGAATCCATCGAATCTACTCCCTGTCTCTATTCCGATTCTGTCGCTTTCTGGAAAACAACGGACTGAGGTTTTCTTCAAGATTGTATTTGGTGTTCATCCACTTGATCAGACGGGAATACACCCAAAAACTACCTCCGATACTCACCAGAAACGTAAGCCCCAACCAAAGAGGGACCAAGGAACTGTCCGGGTTAACAAAGCGTGTTATCAGAATGAAGCAGATGACAAAGAGAATCATCATCAAAAGGATATTCAGCACAGTAGCAACAAGCATAAACCAAATAGTGTTCGTTTTCTTAGACATCAGTACCTTCCTTTTTTGCCGATTGCTCAAAGAGTAAACTGAGAGCAAGCAATATACCACTTATGACCAGTGAAGCATCTGCAATATTCCAAGTCGGCCAACGCTCAAAACCAAGAAAACCATATACTTTAACACTGATGAAATCCACTACCCGGAAACTTCTAAAAATACGATCAAGCAAGTTTCCTATGCCTCCACCAAGAAAGAGTGCCAATACCCATCTATGAAACTGGGTAAGTTCAATTTTTTTGGAAGCATATATGACACATACACCAAGAACCAACACTACAGGAAGCAAAATAAAGAAGATTACTTTGACAAAATCGGGTAAGCGATCCCCCATGCTGAAGGCAATAGCAGTATTGCGTACATGTACGATGGCCAAGAAATCATCAAAAAACCAGTATCCCACTGTGTTTTCAGCAATATTGGCAACAATCCATGCTTTGGACAGCTGATCAGAAATCAGGATAAAAAGAGTGAGAAACAACGGCGTGTATCGGTTTGGTCGTTCTTTTGCCATACAGCAGACTATACTATAACCCAGTGGGGTTGGCAATAAAGCTGACTTCAAGAGCAAAGGTCCTTGATAGATGTTCTCCAAGCGCCTGCAACCCAAAAACCTCACTCTGATAATGACCGCCCCCAATTACATTGATTTCACCTTCAAGCGCATCATGATAGACTTGGTGTGCGACCTCTCCGGTGATAAAGCAATCCAACTCTTGCGTCAGGGCTTGATACATATCACCACTGGCAGAACCACTGACCAAACCGATGCTCTTGACCTTCTGCTTCCCAAATGCAAGAACCGTGGCGTTCTCAAAGCCAAGCCGGGAAGACACTTCATTTAGCGGCAGTTCTTTTTCAAGATTCCCTTTGAAACCAATCATCCTGCCCTTGTAAGAGGCAAACTGCTCAACATCAACGAGACCCAGCTTTTTTGCCATGACTGCATTGTTCCCCACCTCAGGATGGGCATCAAGAGGAAGATGAGCGACATACAGATCAAGGTCAGCATCAAGCAGTGTCTTAATTCTTCGATAGTGCGTTCCACATACAGCGATTGGAGAACCCCAGAAAAGTCCATGGTGGACAATCAGTAGCTGTGCACCCCATGCTATTGCTTGCTCAAAACTTTGCTGGCATGCATCAACGGCGAAGGCCACTTTTGTGACATCGCGATCACCGCAGCCCACCACCAAGGAGTTGAGCGATCGATCGATTCCAGCAAAAGAATCAATTTCTAGGTAGGAATCAAGATAATCAACAAGTTCTGATCGTTTCATGGCCCTAGTATAATGAGTTGACACCTTTTGTTCCACCACCTATAGTTCGAGCATGACAGCACACAAGAGCGTAAAGCCACTGAGCTATGAGGAAGCTTCCTTCGATTTTGACCTTAAGCTTATAGCAGAGTACAAAAAGCAATGCATAAACGAACGAATTATTGGCCAGCCGAGGGCGATTCGCGCGTTGCAGCTGGGGCTTTCCTTGGAAAAGAGCGGGTACAACGTTTTTGTCAGTGGAGACAGCGGCAGTGGAAGACACAACGCTGTGCGTCATACGATTGAATCGATACGAAACGATGTTTCAAAGCTCAAGGACATCGTATATGTATATAACTTCCTCCAACCCGACAGTCCCAAAGTGCTCACCTTCGAGGCGGGAACAGGACAACGATTTTCTGATGCAATGCTGACTTTCAATCAAAAAATTGTCGCTCTGGCAAAACATACAGATACCTTTCTGCAAGAGGCGCTAAAGCTCCTTGAGCTCTTGCAACATGAATTTTCTTTGTACCTGGAGGTCGTGGATTTTTTTGTACACCTCCGGGTCGACCTCATTCGCCAAGCAGAACATATCAAGCATGTGGAGAGTAAAAATCTCAAGGATGACCCGATTGCTACGAGATATCAAGCAAATCTTTTAGTGAATCATGCGCACAGCACCGCCCGTCCCCTTATCATAGAACCACATCCTTCCTTTACCAATCTTTTTGGCTCGATTGATTCCCTTGAAAAATCACCACACCTCAGTTTGCATGCAGGATCCCTTGTCGAGGCTAGTGGGGGGTTCATCGTCATCGACGCCGATGAGCTGATCAGTGAAACTGGTCTTTGGGACGCCTTGAAACGATATCTTGATGCAAATACTCTTGTGCTTGAGAGCACAACTCCCTCGAAGGGGGAGATTCGCAGTCCCATCCGTCCTCAGATAGTGCCACTTCCTGTAAAGGTCATACTCATCGGCAGCGAGGATACGTACGATATACTCAGTGAAGGCGATGAGCGTTTTTTAACTCTCTTCAAGATTTGCGCCCAGTTCGATTACAGTATGCCGCTACAAGAAAAGACCATCATTCAAAGCATCGCCAATCTTAAGAGCTATGCAAAAGAACGAGGACTTTTTGAGCTTACCGATTCGGCATACGCCCAATTGCTGCGCTACAGCTGCTGGTATGTAGAGAGCCGCACCCATCTTTCCACCCACTTTTCATCCCTGTATGACCTGATTGAAGAGGCACAATGGTGGGCTCAGCACAATCAGAAACAGATTATTGACGGAGAGATGATTCTTACGGTGAACGAAGAGCGCAGTTATGCCAACAGCATCAGTGAAAGCAAAATCAATGAGGAAATACTCAATGGAGAGATGATAATAAGTCTCGAAGGGTCCAAAATCGGGGTGGTGAATGCTCTTGCTGTGATGGATCGAGGAAGCGCCTCATTCGGCACTCCCACTGTCATATCCTGTACTGTTGCACCAGGCAATGAAGGCATCGTAAACATCGAGCACGAAGCCGGTTTGAGTGGAGAAATCCATGACAAGGGTCTTTTGATCCTGGAAGGATACCTCAGGAAGCATTATGCAAGAAACTTTGTGCTCTCGATCTATGCGGGCATTGCCTTTGAGCAATCTTACGCTGAAGTTGACGGTGATAGTGCTTCCTCAAGTGAGCTGTATGCCTTACTCTCCGCAATTGGGGAATTACCCATTCGACAAGACATAGCTGTTACCGGCTCGGTCAATCAGATGGGCTTGATACAACCGGTGGGAGGCATCAATGAAAAGATTGAAGGGTTCTTCCGTACCTGCCAGACCACAGGACTGACCGGCAAGCAGGGAGTGATCATCCCCATACAAAATGTCCGCAATCTGATCTTGTCCTATGAAGTCCTCGATGCAATCAAAGAAAATAAATTCTTCATATATCCGATCAAGCATATTGATGAAGGAATGCGCCTGCTTACCGGTAGGCCGTGTGGAGTGAGAAATGCAAAGGGGAATTACAGTGCTGGAAACTTCAACTATGACATCGAGGAGAGATTGAAACGGATGTATCTCGCTGTCTCTTCAAACCGCAACTGAAGAGGCAAACCAGCTATACAGCATGATTCCGCTTGCGACCGATACATTCAAAGAGCCTTTGCTTCCTGCCAAAGGAATAGAGAGCCGTCCAAGGGATCTCTCACAACGGGCAAGCAAGGAGGGGCTCACCCCCAGCTCCTCCGATCCAATTACTGCAAAGCCACGCTTAGGGAACACAAACGAATCGAGGGTTTGTCCTCCTGTCTCCAAAGCAAAGACTTCCAGATCGGTGGCATCGAGCATTCTCAAGAGATCTTCTTCTCCAATACGCTGTGAGGCAACAGTTTCTGTACAGCCCCTGCTGCTTCTTTGTGCTCTAGGATGATTGATGTCCGCGCAGCCTTCGATGAGAAAGATTTTTTGAATCCCGAAGGATTCGGCACTGCGGAAGATGGCTCCCACATTGAAGGGTGAACGAACACGATCGAGAATGAGAAATTGTTCTAAAATCAATCGCTTTGAGCAATCGAGCTCTCCTGATTCATCGGTAAAATCCCAATCAGCCGGCTCGCTGCCCAACACCCCGAGCAAGAAGTAATGGATATCTTCGCAGGCGAACTGCAACGCTCTGCCCTCCTTGGTAAACAACTCATCGCTTTGTTGTGCAAGATGTGCCAGCTCTGTTGTATCCAGGACACTGCAAAACTGCTTTTCTGAAAAAAGGGAACAAAGCCCTTTCAGGTAGACAGGATCAGGATTCTGACTCATCTGGTGAAACAAATGAGCACATTTACGGACACAGGTTCTATCCTTGAGCGTTCTAAGCTTCGCTATCGTTATCATCAGACTCTTGTGCCTCAACAGGTGCCACGAGAATAGCAAACTCTCCCTTCAGCGTTGTACTGCTTTCTAGCTGAGCAGCCACATCGTGAGCCGAGCCTGTTACAAATTCCTCAAACTTCTTTGTCATTTCTCTGCCCACCACTAAAAAACGCTTTGCATCAAGATCAGCAATCTCAGCAAGGGTCTTTACTACGCGGAAGGGCGATTCGTACAATATGAAAGCTTCATTTCGTGCAAGCAACAGTTCAAGCCGTTTCGTCCTTCGCCCTTTTCTAGGACTGAGAAAGCCTTCAAAGGTAAAGGTCTTACCAACATAGCCGGAAACACTGACAAGAGCGGAAAGTGCTGAGACTCCTGGTATCGGAACTATGGTGAACCCTGCACTGCGAACAGCGCTGACCACCCTGGACCCGGGATCGCTGATGCCCGGGGTTCCTGCATCTGAGACAAAAGCAACATCCTTGCCTTCAGCCAGCAAAGCCACGATACCCTTTGCTGAATTACTCTCATTGTGGGCATGACAGGCGATGAGGCGCTTGCTGATCTGATAGTGGTTAAGCAATTGCTGGGTATGACGGGTATCTTCACAGGCTATGACATCAACCATCTGCAGGGTTTGTACAGCACGATAGGTCATATCCTCAAGATTTCCGATCGGTGTTGCCACCATATATAAGGTACTCATGAAATCAGTCTACACGCTACCTTCATCCCTTACAAGTTGCCAAGGGTGGTATCATTTGCCTCATGTTTTGGTATTTTTTACCAACACCACAGCAAAAAACTGATTTTTCAGGGAAAGAGGCCTTTAATAGATGGCATAGACCCTGTTTTTCAAAAGTTGGCACGCCTTTTGCATAGGTATATTCGTAACACAAATACTACAAACAACAGCCACAAAGTGGCGAAAGGAGACAATGATGCAGATGTTCAAAAGATTCGCCGATATCTTCAACTCACACGTAAACAGCGCCTTGGATAAGATGGAAGATCCGGCAAAGATGATCAACTTGATGATCACCGAGCTTGAAGAAACCCAGACAAAGGCCCGTTCTTCGATGGCCGCAAGGAAAGCAGAACAGACAACCTTGCTGCGAGAGAAGTCAGAATATGAGAAGAGTGCCCTGCGTTGGGAAGATCGAGCAAAATTGGCAATCGAAAAAGGCAGAGAAGATCTTGCTCGTGAAGCACTTCTTGCAAAAAAGCAAGCAAATGACCAGATTTCAAGAGTTGAACAACAGCTGGAAAACCTCTCTTCAATTCTTGCTAGCCAGAGCAGCCAGTTGGCTCAGATTACCGACAAACTCAAAGAAGTCAAGGAGAAGCAGCAAATCTTGATCCAGAGAGCTTCCAGCGCCAAAGAGAAGAAGAAGGTTGCACAGACTTTGAAGAACAGTGAGAGTGCAGACCTGGCACGCAAGTTCAGTGAACTGGAGAGCAAGATTGAACGAATGGAAGCTGATGCAGAGATGACAGCCTACAAGGGAACCACCTCAACAGCAGATGAGTTTGCAAAAATGGAAAACGACAGCGCTATTGAATCTGAATTGGAAAGTTTGAAAGCTGCAATGAGCAAGAAGAAGGAGCAGAAATAATGAGTTACTACAGCAGAGAAGATAATCGGACCCTCTACCGTGAGAGAAGAGGCATGATCTTGGGAGTCTTCCAAGGCTTAGCTACCTGGTCGGGCTTGCCGGTACTCCTTTTGAGGATAGTCGGTATCATCCTGCTGTTCTCCGTAGGGCTTACTCCAATCATAATCGCCTATCTCGCAACTGCACTGATGCTACCCTCACGATAGACACTAAACCTCACTTCATGACATATAGTATATACGACTTCTTGAGCAGGACATCATTTGGGTGTCCTGCTCTTCTATTCATCTATTCTTCTTGCAGCTTATCCTGGTATTTCCGATACAACCCCCGAAGTTGGTCATAGGTCAGGCTGAGCATTTTTGCCGCCTCTTTCTGATTTCCACCGCTCTCTTGGAGTGCTTGCTTGAGATAGGAAAGCTCCAGCTCGACTCTTGCCTGATCAAAACTACCAAGATCCAGTTTCTCCTTTTTGACAACTGTGCAAGCAACTTCCTCTTGGATCGGATTGAAAGGATTCTTGAACGGGTCGAATTCCAAAAATTCCAGAACAGAGTGGTCGCTTCGATAGACAGCCCGTTCAATGACATTCTTCAGTTCTCTGACATTGCCCGGCCATTGATAACCAAGGAGCTGAGAGACCACCTCCTCGCTGAACGTCGGCATCTCTTTTCTTCCACATTCCAAGGCCATCTTTGAGGCAAAGTAGGATGCAAGCAATACGATATCCTCTCCACGCTCCCGCAAAGGAGGAAGAAACAAGACCTCAAAGGAGAGGCGATCCAAAAGATCCTCCTTGAACTTCCCTTCTTTGCATAGTGTCGGAAGATCGGCATTGGTCGCCCCGATGATCCGTACATTTGATTCATGAGTTATTGATGAACCTACTCTCTCATAGGTTCCATACTCGACCACCCTGAGAATTTTCTCCTGGACTTCAAGAGGAATTAGCCCTATCTCATCAAGAAACAAGGTTCCTCCTTCTGCCTCTTCGAATCTCCCTTTGCGTGTCTTCTGGGCCCCGGTAAATGCACCTTGCTCATACCCAAACAGCTCTGTTTCAATGAGCGAGGGTGGCAAGGCGGCACAGTTGACGGTTACCAGATTCTGTTGCCAGCGAGGAGAGAGAAAGTGCAATCTTCTTGCGGCGATCTCCTTTCCGCTTCCCCGCTCTCCTACCAACAGTACTGAACGGTTTACCGTTGCAGCACGACTGAGCTTGCTTTGAAAGTCGAGAAAGACTTCACTTTCGCCGAGTGGTTGTTGATTATATCCTCCCTGCAGGGCTTCCATCAGACACTCCTTGTTGGTAAAATTTGCCATTCTTGGTAGGTTTCACCAGCGCTAGGGTATCATAGCTGTACTCTTGATAAAAGAGGGAAGCCCGCAATCTGTGCTATTTTGGTGATTTACAAGTTTTTTTGTAAAAAAATAAGAGTTGGCACGAATCATGCATCTAGATTTATACAAACACAGGTGGTACTACTACCTATAGGAGAGAAATATGGGAGTTTTTTCAAGATTCTTAGATATTGTCAATGCGAACATCAACTCGCTCTTGGACAAAGCAGAAGACCCAGAGAAGATGATCAAGCTGATGATGCAGGAGATGGAAGATACACTGATCGAGCTTAAAAGCTCCTGCGCAGCAAAGATGGCCAGCAAGGCTAAAACCGAACGGACCTACAAGGAAGCCCTCAGTGCTGTAGAGCGCTGGCAAAACAGGGCAGAACTTGCCATCAGTAAGGGTCGTGAGGACTTGGCTCGTGAGGCACTGCTTGAGAAAAAGCAGGCTAGTTCTTCACTCGATCAACTCGAGCAAGAACTTGCAACCTTTGACGAGGTCATCAAGACAGCAAAGAGCGAGATCAATCAGATTGAGGATAAACTTACCTCAGTGAAACAAAAGTACCAGATGATGGTCGAACGAGCCAAACGAGCCCGAGAAGAGCAGGCAGCCCAGGAAACATTGAGAAGGGCAAGCGAAGATTCCACGCTTCACCGCTTCAGCTCCATGGAAGAAAAAATCGACCGCATGAAAGCAAACAATGAGATGAATCGCTACAGTTCATCCTCCCTTGACGACAAGTTCAGAGACTTGGAAGAGATGGATGATATTGATGCTGAAATTGCAGAGCTGCGCAAGCGCGCTGGCTTATAAGGAAAGGGGCTGAGCATGCAGGCAATATGGATTTTAGCAGTAATCTTCACGTTCATAATCATTGTTTCCACCATCGACAACCGTTATAATTTGCGCAAGAAAAAAATTGAAGCAGCCTTGAGAATGCGGGAAATGGAGATGGGATTCCCTCCTGGAACGTACAGCAATGTAAAGATTAAGAGGAACAAGGGAAAACAGAAAAACGGTGATGATCTTGATGCTTCTTTTACCGAGTGGAAACAGGGAACAAACAGGACAGAACTGAAGAAGGGAATTGACGATCTGCAAGACAGACTTGCAAATCTTGAAACGATAATGGCCAGCCGAAGGCAGCAAGCCAATGGCCCAGAAGATAAGGAATGAAAGGAATGATTGCTATGGCTACTAAAAAATTGTACCGCTCCCCTCGGGGAAAGATTTTCGGAGTGTGCACAGGTCTTGCAGAGTGGAGAGATTTACCGGCCGACCCCGTACGCTTGATAGTATTTCTTGTAGTGCTCGCCACCGGCGTGTTCCCTGGAGCTTTGATCTACCTTGGTGCAGCCTTGTTGATCCCCATGAATCCAGGCTACTCATACAGCGAGACCATCTATGAGGAAGAAAGCCCAAGAGAAAGCGACGAAGCCCTCAAAGCTGAGTACGAAAGACTCAAGCGCAAGGTAGAAAAGATGGAAGGCGAGATGTTCAACAAAGAACGCGACTGGGACGACCGGTTCCATCAGGGGCATTAATATGCTGAAAGACACCAAGGCCACCAAAATAGCCCTGCTTGTCTTGGTTGTAATTCTGGGCCTCTCCTTCTCCCTCTTCAGGGGTTGTGATATCACAAGTAGAGGCTCCAAGGCTGACCAGAGCGTGGCTTTTACAAGCTCTGACTCGTTAAAGGTCAGCACCATAACCAACAACATCATCATAAAGATTGACCCCAACTCTACACAGGCAAGAGTATCCATAGGAAAAAGTGACAATGATACGCTCTCTGTTACCAAGTCCTCGTCACAGCTTTCGGTAGAAGTGAAACCCAAGAAGAGATTGTTTTTCAACATCTTTTCCTACAAGCCTTCAAACTTGGTTATTACACTCCCTACCTCTGAGCTGAACAATCTTGACGTCTCTAGCGTGAGCGGCAGCATACAATTGTTGCAACCGATTACTGCTCAACAGATCAGAATCAATAGCACAAGTGGAAAGGTTGATGTGTTGGATGTACAGGCAAAAAAGGACATCCGACTCTCGACAATAAGCGGATCGATCCGATCGAATACAGCAAAGAGTTCAGGGAACCTGGAAGTACTGAGCACCAGCGGTTCCTTGAAGGTGGAGAAAGTCTCTGCTGCGCGCAGCATCTTGCGCACAGTAAGCGGAAGCATTGACTCTATAGTCTTTCTTCCTCAGCAAGGTTCTTTAGAAGCAAAGTCTACAAGTGGATCGGTCAAACTTGACCTTCGCAATGCTTCCGACCTTTCCTTGAACGCTTCTACCGTCAGTGGAAGAATAACTTTCAACGGCCAAGAGCAGGAAAAGAAACCAAGTCTTTCCCTTGGAGCGTCAAATCAATCAGTAAATCTAAGCTCTGTCAGCGGTTCTATAGCTGTTACCCATTGAATTTTTCCCAGCTGTCTTCTTTTCTGACCCTAAATCAGAAAAGAGACAGCGTATTCTTTTCTATTTCTCTTGCCATCTACCGCTTTTGACAGGTAGCATACACCTACCTAGATTGGAGGTGGTGATGTGCAGCGAAATGAACGCATCTTGTATTTACTCTTAATAATCCTCATCACACTGTTTGCAGTATTCGGAATCCTTCTGGAAGGTCCAATACAGGTCATCCATAACACCATCTTGCTGCAAGGCCAGAATGCCCGACTTATCAACGATTTCACCCTCTATGGGGTGGGAACGGCGATGTTCAATGCTGCAACGGTTGGAGCTCTGGCTTTGATTCTCATTTTCCATGCCACAGTCAGCCTCTCCGGCCCAACTGTATCGGCAATACTCACGCTGATGGGGTTTTCTTTCTTTGGAAATACCTTGCTGAATTCTATTCCCCTGATCACGGGCGTCTGGATAGCAAGCAAGGTAGCCCGAAAAACTTTCGGTTCTTACAGCCTTATAGCCCTTTTTGGCACCGCACTGGGTCCTTTGGTTACTTTTGTAATGTTCTCTCTTGAGCTTCCTTTTATTATCTCCATCCCCCTTGGCATTTTCTCTGGCTTGGCTGCAGGATTCATTCTTCCTTCTGTCGCAGGATCGATGCTGCAACTCCATCAGGGGTACAATCTCTACAATATTGGATTCAGTTGTGGGTTCATCGGCTTGTTTGCCTCGAACCTCTTGATTGCGGCAAACAAAATGCAGGGACTCACCGTCCTTGTCAATGAGGTGTTTTCCCTCTCTCTCTTTCTCACTATCCCGTCTTTCAGTCTTCTTTTGATCATTACCGCCCTGATAATTGACAAACCAAAGCGGTGCTATACGGGCTTCAAGGAAATCCAGAAGCTCTCCGGACGACTGCCTTACGATTTTTTTGACACCGGATATTTTGGAGGCACTCTACTCAATATTGGCCTTCTTGGCTTGATCTACTGGCTCTACATCCTAATCATCGGTGCTCCATTCAATGGTCCGGTGATCGGAGGATTGTTCACGATCATCGCCTTCGGTGGTTTTGGAAAAACCGTAAAAAATACTCTGCCGATATTTTTCGGAGTACTCCTTTCCACTCTCCTGTTTGGAAAATCGCTTACGGCACCAGGGCCTCTGCTTGCGGCCCTCTTCTCTACAACACTCGCTCCAATAGCCGGTCAGTTTGGAATCTTTGCAGGATTGCTTGCCGGGATTGTCCATCTGATCATGGTCGAGGTCACCGCGAGCTGGCACGGTGGACTTGATTTGTACAACAACGGATTCGCCGGCGGACTGACGGCAAGTCTCTTTGTAGCAATTTTACAATGGTTCAAGACCAACCGCCCGAAGGAGGATTTCATCAAATGAAACGAAAAGAGTATCTAGGACGATTGATCGGAGAAGTTACCAACTTCCTGCTCGAAGGGAATCCCCGTAGGATGGTGTGTTCGTTGCATCAGGAAGCAGATGGGGCACATCTCAGTTTCTTTGATGACCAAAAACGGACAGAACAGGAAATTGAGAAGATTTACCAATCACTGAACCCCAAACAAAGCAGGCCGGAATTTGCAGAATACTATGGGATGATGGCCGGTCATGATATCACCTGGGACGCCCGCCTAAAGCTTATCGGCTGGCAGATCAAGCATGCTACGGTTGAAAACTCCGACAGTGGTCTGCGCATCGATTTGTGGCTGGGAAGCGAGGCTTTCAATCCTGAGCAGTTTTCTATACACAAGGAAAAAAAACAACAATAGCGCAACATTAATAGGACTTTTTGTTGCATTAGATGTTCTATAGAATTTTTTTGTTGTATCCTATGGCAATTTATGTTGCATATATTTTAAAAATCGTCTACCATCCCTACAATTTACGTAGACGGAGCAACTATGGATACACGCTTTCTCCTTCTTGAAGACGGAACTCTTTACACAGGAACCGGTTTTGGGGCTCCCTCCCAAATGCTTGGCCCTGAGCTTAAAGGCGCCGAGCTTCTCTTCAACACCAGCATGACCGGTTATCAAGAAATTCTTACCGATCCCTCCTATCAGGGGCAGATGGTCGTCATGACCTATCCTCATATAGGCAACTATGGTTGTGAGCCGGTTTTCGAAGAAGGGCTGTCATCGCCAAGCTCTATAAGCTGTACTGCTTTCATTATTCGTTCTTTGTATGACGGCCCTCTTCCTCGGAAGAGGGTTTCTTTAGATGCCTATCTCGCCTCTCACAATGTTTCGGGCATCAGCGGTATAGACACTCGCTCACTTACCATACACATCAGGAACAAGGGAGCCCAGAATGCTGCTCTTTTTTCAACAGGAAGAGACCAGCTGACCAAATCCGAGTATGAGTATGCTCTCTCGTTGGTGCAAAAATTTCCTTCTCTCAGCGATATTGATCTTATAGATGCCGTTGCCACAAAGAAGGTCATCAACAATCCTTGCATCGATCAAAAATTTCCGGATAAGCCAATTCTTCGCTTTGCAGTTGTGGATTTTGGTATCAAGCGCTCGATTATCTCCCAGCTGTATCAAAGAGGTTGTGCCGTCACCCTGTTTCCTCCCGATGTCAGTGCACAGACGATCCTCTCTTCTGGTTGTGATGCAATGTTGCTCTCCAATGGGCCTGGAGACCCCGAACGATTACGTGGTCCGATTGCGATGACAAAAGAGGTCATGAAGACAATGCCGGTGTTCGGCATCTGCCTTGGTCATCAGCTGATCACTTGGGCGCTAGGAGGAAAAACCAAGAAAATGAAATACGGCCATCATGGGGGCAATCATCCAGTCATAGATGCTCAGACAAACGCGTGTTTTGTAACCAGCCAGAACCATGGGTATGAAAGCGATGCCTCCTCGTTGCCTTCAGAGGTGGAAGTTTGGTTCAGAAATGCAAACGACCAATCAATCGAGGGCCTGACTCACACGACAAAGGCTATCTGCTCCGTACAATTTCATCCTGAGGCTTCTCCAGGGCCGCATGATGCAAACTGGATTTTCGATCGTTTCATTGAGAAAGCCAAGGAGGGAATCTGATGGGCAAGCGAGAGGACCTGAAACGAATTCTCATTGTAGGAAGCGGACCGATTGTAATCGGACAAGCTTGTGAATTCGACTATAGCGGCACCCAAGCGGTGAAAGCGTTGAAAGAAGAAGGATATGAAATCATTCTGCTCAATCCGAACCCTGCTACGGTGATGACCACCCCATCGATGGCGGATCATATTTATCTCGATCCTTTAAAAATTGAATATGTAGAACAAATTTTCCAACGTGAGCGCCCGGATGCCATTCTTACCACTATGGGAGGCCAAAGCAGCCTCAATCTTGCCTTGGAACTGGACAAGGCGGGTTTACTTGAGCAATATCAGGTAGAGGTGATCGGATCATCCATCGAGTCAATCAAACTTGCAGAAGATCGCGGAGCTTTCAAACAAGTGGTGGCAAGCCTCGGGCTGGAGAGTGCACAAAGCTTTATTGTCCACTCTGTAGAAGAAGGGCTTTCTTTGCTCAAGGCTCTCCCTTTCCCCTTGATCATCCGCCCTTCCTACACGCTCGGGGGCATGGGCGGGTCGATTGCTTACACACCGGAAGAGTTTCCAATACTCTTGCAACACGCTCTTGAAACAAGCCCTGCACAAGAAGCCTTGATCGAAGAATCCTTGATCGGTTGGAAAGAATTCGAGATGGAGGTCATGCGGGATAAGAAGGACAACGCCATCATCGTCTGCTCGATAGAGAACATCGACCCGATGGGAGTACATACCGGAGACAGTATCACCATAGCCCCGATCCAAACACTTGACGACAAGGCGTACCAGAAAATGCGTACTGCCTCGATCGATATCCTTCGCGCTGTAGGAGTAGACTGCGGAGGGAGCAATGTCCAGTTTGCCGTCCATCCTGAAACAGGCAGGATGGTGGTCATCGAGATGAACCCACGAGTAAGTCGCTCCTCTGCCCTCGCTAGCAAAGCTACTGGTTTCCCGATAGCTCGATGTTCGGCAAAGCTTGCTGTAGGATATACCCTTGATGAAGTGGTCAACGAGATCACCGGACAATCGGTATCTTGTTTTGAACCTGTGCTTGACTACTGCGCAGTAAAGGTCCCTCGCTTTGAACTGGAGAAATTCCCGCTCCCTCTTTCCGCCTTGGGCACACAGATGCGTTCGGTAGGCGAGGCTCTTGCTTTGGGAAGAACCGCCTTGGAAGCTTTGAACAAGGCCATCCGCTCTTCTGAGAGGAAGCTTGAGGGACTGTGCAGTCTCATCACGTTTGCCAATGCAACAGAAGAGGAGGTTGAGCGCTACTTAGATAGCGCCCATCCACTACGATTGCTTGCCGCCTATACCACGCTCTGTGAGAAAGGTCTTGGAGCGTTGGATGCAATACAGGAAAAAACAGCCTTCGACCCTTGGTTCTTACACCTGTTGGTTGAACAGTGGAAACTGGAACAGGAAATAACCACAAAATTCGACCGAACCGTCTTGCTCAAGGCCAAGAGAGCAGGTCTTAGCGATCGCTATATCGGCATGCTTACAAAAAAGTGCCAGGCAGACATTGAACGACTCCGGTTTGCCTATGAGATGCATCCTGTAGCACATCATATTGATACCTGCAGTGGAGAGTTTGATGCCTTGACTCCCTATCTCTATACCACCTATGGGGAAACGAACGAGATAGAGCCGATGGGAGAGCGGGCCGTGGTCATCCTCGCCAGTGGGCCGAACCGGATTGGACAGGGGTTGGAGTTCGATACCTGTTGCACCCTTGCTTCCCTGGCTTATCGAAAACTGGGCCGAAAAACCATCATGATCAACAGCAACCCTGAGACCGTCTCCACCGACTTCAACATCAGTGACAGACTTTATATGGATAGTCTTTGCAGTGAAGAGGTAAAAGAGATCATGCGATTGGAGGGGGCTAATGATATCCTGGTTCAGCTTGGAGGGCAGACTCCTCTTAACCTTGCTTCAGAATTGCAAGCCAATGGAGCGAGGTTGGTAGGAACAAACCTATGCGGACTTCTTGATGCAGGAGACAGGGGAAAGTTCTCAGAGTTGGTAAAAAAACTCGGTCTGAGACAACCCAAAAACATCGCAGCCACCACCAATGACGAGATTGTCTCGTTTGCAAGGGAAGTGGGTTATCCTGTTTTGATCCGCCCTTCCTTCGTTCTTGGGGGAAGGGGCATGTACATCGTCTATGATGAGCAGGGCCTGAAGGATCTCGGCCCGATGGAGGTGTCACAGCAGGCTCCTGTATTGGTCGACCAATTTCTTGAGGATGCTTTTGAGTATGATCTGGATGCGGTAAGTGACGGCAAAAACCTCTACATCGGCGGTATTTTGCAACATATCGAGGCGGCTGGAATCCACAGTGGAGATTCTGCTGCCGTCTTTCCACCGTATAAATCATCAAAAGAGATACTTGAGCAAATGCAGCAATGGGCCCATGAACTGGCCAAGGCTCTTCAGGTACAGGGCCTGATGAATATTCAGTTTGCCGCCAAGGAGGGCCTCTTGTACTTGATCGAGGTCAACCCAAGGGCGTCAAGAACCGTTCCTTTCATCTCAAAGACATCCGGTGTCGACCTTATTGAAGCGGCTGTACGGGTATGGGAAGGGGAAGACCTGGTACGCCAAGGCTTGGTCAAGAAACAAGGAGGCCTTGCCATAGGATCGTGCAAGGTCGGTTGGGCGGTCAAGGAAGCAGTCTTCAGCTTCGACCGCTTCTCAAACGTCGACCCTGCACTCGGCCCTGAGATGCGCTCAACAGGGGAATCCATCGGACTGGGCAAGACCTTCGGAGAAGCATTTGCCAAGAGCCAGCTCAGCAGTGGGAATCGGCTTCCGACAACGGGTAAGGTTTTTGTGAGTGTGAACAAAAAGGATCGGATGGCGATTTTGGATGTGGTATTGAAGCTGAGAAAACTAGGGTTCAGTATCGCTGCAACAAGAGGGACTGCCGCGTTCCTCTTTGAGCATGGGGTTTTATGTGAGGTGATGCAAAAAGTGCATGAAGGAAACCCAAACATCAGCGATTACCTGAAAAGCAAACAGATTGCACTAGTGATCAATACACCGATGGGTTATCATGCACATCGCAGCGATGATGAAATAAGAAGCATCGCCATGCGCCTGAAAATTCCCTATACCACCACCACTAGTGCAGCCATTGCCGCTGCTCAGGCTATAGAGTACCTGCAGAAAAAACAGGTCGTTGTTCGTGAGCTACGCTCCTAGGGGCAATTGCCTTTTGGTTTTCTATCGTATAGTATGGGATTACTTTCCTAAAGGGGACCGAGTATGGCAGAAGAAGTATATTCCCAACGAACAACTACCTGTGGGGCACTGACCAAGGCTGACCAAGGCAAGCAGGTTGTCCTTAACGGCTGGGTGCACCGTGACCGCAATCATGGGGCCCTGCACTTTATCAATCTACGAGACCGCTATGGTATTACCCAAGTAGTGGTTGATGATGATGCAAGTCCACAGCTGCAAGACACAGCCGCCCAATTACGTCTTGAGTACTGCATTTCAGTCACCGGCATAGTACGGCTCAGACCCGATTCGATGATCAATACTGAGATGACAACCGGTGAGATTGAAGTTAAGGCTGAAAAGATTGAGATTCTCAGCAAATGTGCTGTGCTCCCATTCCAGATAGATGACGGCAACGAGACTCGCGAGGATCTCAGGCTCAAGTATCGATATCTGGATTTACGCAGCCAAGGCATGCAAAAGCGTCTTAAACTACGGCATGATTTCATATTTGCAATCCGCAAATACCTTGTCAGCCGTGATTTCTATGAAATTGAGACCCCTACCATGATCAAGAGCACCCCTGAGGGAGCCCGTGACTTCTTGGTACCGAGCAGAATCTATCCTGGCAAGTTCTACGCCCTTCCTCAGAGCCCCCAGCTTTTCAAGCAGATCTTGATGGTTGGCGGAATGGACAAGTATTTCCAAATCGCACGGTGTTACCGTGATGAGGATGCACGTGGCGATCGTCAGCTTGAGTTCACCCAACTGGACTTGGAAATGAGCTTCGCAAAGAGAGACGATGTTCTGGGTCTTATGGAAGGCCTCTTTGGTTCCGTCTTCAAGGAAGTGATGGACTATGAACTTCCTGCTCGATTCACCCGGCTCACGTACCATGAAGCTATGAACACCTACGGGTGTGACAAGCCCGATCTTCGTTTCGACCTGAGTCTTGTTGACATGAACGACCTTGCGATGAAGAGCAGCTTCGCAACCTTCAAGGACATCGTCTCCAATGGGGGTTTTGTAAAAGCGATCTGTGCACCAAAAAGTGATTTGGTCGATTTCTCCCGTAAATACATCACTTCCCTTGAAGATGCAGCAAAGATCTATGGAGCCCAAGGCTTGGCATGGATCAAGGTTGGAGAGAACAACACTCTCAGCGGTGGGGTAAGCAAATTCTTCGCAGGTCTTGAAGAAGAGCTTATCAGCAGCACAAACGCCAAAGAGGGGGATATGATCCTCTTTGTCGCTCATCAGAGCTGGAAAAAGTGCTGTGCAAGTCTCAGTGCAGTTCGCTCAAAGCTTGGCAAGGACCTGGATCTTATCAAAAAGGGCTTTGCTTTCTGCTGGATCATTGATTTCCCCTTGTTCGAGTACAACGAGGAAGAAGGGCATTGGGAGGCTGCACACCATATGTTCAGCATGCCTCAGGCTGAGTATCTTGATACTCTTGAATCAGATCCGGGCAGCGTCAAAGGCGATCTCTACGACTTGGTCCTCAATGGATACGAAGTCGCCTCCGGCTCGATCCGAATCCATGATGTTGAGCTGCAAAAACGCATCTTCCGCATCTGCAACTTTGACGATGAGACGGCAGAAGAACGCTTTGGCTTCTTGCTCAATGCATTCCGCTACGGTCCTCCTCCCCATGGCGGTATAGCCCCTGGTGTGGACAGGATGGTCATGATCATGGCGGAGCAGACGTCCATTCATGAGGTAATAGCCTTCCCAAAGAATACCGCTGCAGTCAGTCCAATGGACGACTCCCCCAGTCTGGTAGACCAGAAGCAGCTTGATGATCTGCACTTGATCATCAACTATCCTAAGCCCAAAGCATAAGAAGGCCACCCCGGAGCAATCCGGGGTTCTTTCTTCTTTATATAAGAGAATGGTTCATGCATAAGAATTTAGCTTTGAGAGTGTCTCATATAAATATAGTCAACAACATCATACTTGCAGTCAGCAAAATTATCATCGGCATTATAGCCCACTCTTCTGCCCTGCTGAATGATGGCATCAACAACGCTGGCGACGTCATCAGTTCCATCATCGCCTCTATCGGCATCTCTGCAGGAGCAAGAGATTCCGACAAGAATCATCAATACGGCCATGAGCGGCTTGAGTGCGTAGCGGCCATCTTGCTCTCGGGAATCATCATGGTGGTGGGGCTGGGGCTTTTCGTTGACGGGCTTTCCACCATCATCCAAAAAAGCTACATCGATCAACCCACTCCAGGCATCCTGGCCGTTGCTGCAGCAGGACTATCCATCATTATCAAGGAGATCATGTTCCTCTATACGCGAAGTGCGGCCAAGAAAACCAATTCTTCTGCGCTGAAAGCTTCTGCCTGGGACTCTCAAAGCGATGTACTGGCTACTACAGGAGGTTTGATAGGAATTCTCTTTGCACGCTATGGATTTCCCATTGCCGACAGCATTGCCGCCATCATCATTGCACTCTTCATCTTCAGGGTGGGCATTGAGATTTTTCGAGACGGCATGGACAAGATGGTCGACCGAGCCTGTGAAGAGACCATGGTTAGAGACATCCGTTCTGTCATCCTCGACCAGCAAGGAGTGAAAGGTGTCGATGTACTGCGTACCCGCACGTTCGGCTCTCGCTGTTATGTGGACGTAGAAATCTCTGCAGAGGGCTCTCAATCATTGTTTGAAGCCCACTCAATAGCCGAGCGGGTCCATCATGCCATTGAAAAGAACTTCCCTCAGGTGAAGCATTGCATGGTACATGTGAATCCTGTTAAGAAAAATCTACAGTAAGTTATTTACGGATAAATAAATAAAATTAAAAAAACCACTATCATTATACTTATAACACGCAAATTCTTCTTATGTATGAATTTATTATTTATACCTTAGTATTATAATAGCTATTAGCATAAAAATAACTCTTGACACCTGTTTTTCTGAGTGCAAATAATGCTATACAGAATAAGTGCATAGATAATAATGCAACAGGTCAGTCTTCTAGGAATCCTATGCAGATTTATTACAAAAAAAGGAGTTCACTATGAAAAGACTGACTACTGTTCTTGTTGTATTGTTTATCATCGTTTTGCTTTCTGGGTGTGTAACTGTAAAGAAAGCAAATGAGATTTTTGATGATCGATTGGAAGCTCTCTATCCTGATGTCGATTTTGAAGAACTGAACAACAAGACCCTCAAGCTATCCGAAAAGCAGGTAGAAATCGAGAGTGCTGTAACAGCAGCAAAGGAAAGTTTAGATTCTGCCCTGGAAGAAGGTATTACCAAAATTGAAACCAAAGCTTCTGATACTGAACAAACTATCACTTCTGTTTCAGAGCAAGCGCAACAATCTATTGTCTCTGTTTCGGAACAAGCCGAAAAAACCATTGGAGAGAAGACGCTGCAAGCTGAGAAAAGCCTACAGACAATTACCCTTGGTGCCACCGAAGAGCTAAACAAAACGCTTAGATCAGTGACACTACAGCTCGATACCACGGTTGCAGGTAGTGTATCCACTATTGAACAGAAGTCCGGTGCGAGTATAGCGGCTATCGATTCGGCTGCTTCTAGTGCACAGACCAAACTAATGTCCTCTGTATCGGGAAGTGTAACTACAATCAATGCTGATGTCACAGAAGCCAAACGTCAAATGCAGACAGTAACATCTGGTAGCGTTTCAACCATCGAAAAGAAAGCTAACGAAAACATTTCGGCAATCGATTCAGCAACATCCAAGGCACAGCAGCAGATGCAGACGATAGTGTCAGGCAGCGTCTTGGCAATCGAAAAGAAGGCCAGTGAAAACATTTCAGCTATCAATGCTGCAAGCTCCAGTGCTCAACAGCAGATGCAGACGATTGCTTCCGGCGGCCTCTCGAATCTTGAAAAGAAAGCTGATGAGAGCCTGTCTGCCATACATGCTGCACATACTGCCTCTTTAAAGAGCATCAACACACAAATGGAAGGAAGCCTGAGCCAGATTAAAACAGCTTCGCAGAATGTAATTGAAGCACTTGATACGACAAAGCAAATTACCATGACTGAAATTACCGGCAACCTTGTAAATGCCAATAAAGAATATGAAACATTCATGAAGGCGGTACAAGCGGCATTCAAAGAAATTGATGGGATGAAGAAAAACACGGAAACATTCCTAAGCGGTCTTGAAGTGCAGTATAAAAACTTCTTGCTTGATCTTATCAACAACGAAGGGCAAGCCCTTTACGATGAGATAATTTCAGAAAAGCAGGATGCGATCGACGCTATGCATACATACCAAAAGGCAACAGAGAACTTTATGAACGGGTTGCAAGAACAATTTAAAAACCATATGGCTGAGCAAGTGCAAACGATCGAAGGCCTGAAAGCCCAAATGGAAAACGATCTTACAACGTACAGATCTTCTGTTGATACCATGAGTGTTGGAACTCTCAACAAGATCAATCAAACAGCTGAAGACCTGAATGAGAAATTTACCTCTCTCGAAAAGCAATACGAATCCTTGGTGGTATTCCTACAAGGTCTGGCTAAGCTTCAATAATTTGTCGGCGTTTCTTATCTGAACCATCACGACAGTCTGCTGTACTTTTTTACAGCAGACTGTTTTTTACATACCGCTCTCCTTCGCTGGAAAAAAGCCGAGGCATAGGCTATGATATAAACAAATGAGGAGATGTGCATATGGGCAATAGAAAACATATCCGAGCTGACTTTGTACAGGGACATTACCAGTTTGTTACCGACAAGCTCGCAAGCTTTGCATTCTCAGAAGAGAGTGCTCCGTATGATTATCTCTTAGGTGCTCTGTCGGGTTGTCTCTTCAAGACATTTGAGGAGATTGCAGAAAAAATGCGGATCAGCTGGGAACATGTGAGTTTCGACGTGCAGAGTGAGAAACGCGATGAGGTTCCTACCACTCTGAAACATGTTTCTATCGAAGTTCATGCAACAGGGGTGGACAACCAGAAGAAATTCACCAAGGCATTTGAGGCTGCTACCCGGTACTGCTCAATCTATCAGACCATTTCACACGTGAGTGAAATGCATTGGTCAGTAGACTTCAGCTAGCTGCCATGGCACATGTCGGACTATACACCACACTACTTCTCTATGAGGCTTTTGAGCTCGCCCTGCAGCAGTTTCTCTCTGAGGATGGCGCTCTCTTGACTTGGCCTAAGTCAAGGGTAAGCATCGCCCATTGCCTAGCCTCCCAGCTGCAACGTAGTTTACGAAGTGTACTAGGACTTGCACAGGATACGGCAAGCCCAACATTTTTCTCTTTACCGGGAGACATCAAGGTTGATATCTTTTGCCGGGATGCTGACGTTATTATCCATGACAGGAAGGACACACTTTTGCTGGCTATCATCTTCAGCAATGACTACCTGTCAAAAACCCAACAGGAGCATCTACACCAACTGCAAAAACGAGGATGTCCTTTAGTCCTTGGCGCTGCGTTTCTTCCTCAAAAAGAGTATGTCTTGCTCTACAGTCCCCAGCAAGAAAATCTTGAGTATTACCATTTCAGCAAAATAGACGGAACCACCTCTCATCTTAAGCAACGAGAGGTGGAATACACTACTGACGATTTACAACTCTTACTACCCATCAAAGAACGAAGGAAGCGTAAAAAAGCTAGTGAATCGGATCGGTGACCCGATGTCGACCCACCATCTTGTCCACCCCTCGCTTATGAGCATCCTCACACCCATTCCAAGGCTTGTCCATGTTCTCTGACTTGTATTTTTGTGTCATCCAAAAGACATCCTTGGCTATCCTATCAAGGTTTTCCACCTCAGTCTGGGTGACTTGACGTACAAACTGTGGATAGAGGGAAGCAGAAAGAGCCTCTTTGGCCGTTTCAAGCAACAAACCAAAATGATGCATACAAAACCCTTTACCTTCCTTCAAAGCTTCCCTGAAAGAAGGATCATCGCCCCAAAGATAACAGGTGGTATACAGATAGCGCTTGAGTCTCTCTTCCATCGCGGTACATACCAAGCATCCCTTCTCGCGCTCTTCCAACTGTTTTTTAAAAGACTGCACAGCTTTCTTTGCACTATAAGGGTTCTTTGCACCAAGCAGGTCATTGACGGCTTTTTCCGTCTTTTTCCTGGTCATTGCAAGATAGGTGTCAGTCATGAGAGCCACCCCTTGAGGCTTGTTGGCCGCAACAATCATCTGCCAATGCCTCGAGCAGAAACCATGCTCGTTGACTTTTACCCGTGTCTCTGGATTCATGACTGAATTGCCCAGATAGAAAGCAACAGCATCTTTCTGAGCCTCAGCCATCAAGTCGCAGATATAACATTCGCTCTGACTATGCACCCCGTCCCAAACAGGGATTGTTTCCAGCTCTATCTTCATGAAAACCTAACGCTTTGCAAGCATTTCAGCTTTATTGGCAATCTCTTGGGCTGTAAAGCCAAAAGACTGGGCGAGATAGGCAAGGTTTCCCACCTCTCCATATCGCTCACCCACATTGACGAAATCCATGGCGACAGGGTTTGTTTTCACCAGATGTCCTGCAATCGCTTCACCGACGCCCCCGGCGTACCGTCCATTCTCACAAACAAGGATATGTCCGGTCTGCTGGGCAACCTTCTCTATCAGTTCAACATCCAACGGACGGATGGTATGCAGATCAACCAAGGTGGCCTTGATGCCTTTCTGTGCCAAAAGAGCAACAGCCTCTTGTGCTGCATTGACCATGACTTCCCCAGTTGCAAAAATACCAAGGTCAGAACCTTCAGCAAGTACGATTCCCTTACCAAGCTCGATCTTGGTGTCAGGTGTATATCGATGTGTTGCGCCTTTGCGTGGAACGCGGGTATAACTTGCCTTCTTAAGATCATAGGCCTGCCTCATCAAGCTGTAGAGGCTTTGAGGATCGCTGGGCTCAATGATGGTAATTCCCGGAACCTGCCTCATCAAGGCAATATCCTCGAACGGCATATGGGTTCCTCCATTGTGCTGAGCGGTGATACCGGGATCGCTGCCAATAAGATGAACCACTTGGTTTGTGTAGCCAACAGAGAGAAACACTTGGTCATACGCTCTTCTGGTCGTAAAACAACCAAAGCTGTGCGCATAGGGAACCAAGCCCATCGAAGCAAGGCCGGCTGCAACGCCTACCATATTTGCCTCTGCAATACCGCAGTTGAAAAACCGCTCGGGGTAGTGGGAACAGAAGGATATGGATCCAAAACAGGTTGCCAAGTCAGCATCCAACATCACCACCTCTTTATGCTCTGAAGCCAAATCAGTAATGGCAACCATCACTGCTTCACGCATATTGTCAATCTTGCTCATGTCTTTCATAGTGAAACCCCCTCACGCTCATACAGATCAGCGATAGCCTTGGCAGCAGAGTCAGCGTTTATAGGCATACTGTGGTTTGCAGTTACGCCCTCTCCGGGAAGGTATCCGTACGATTTAATGGTATCGAGAATTATCATGCTGGGTCTGTCTGTAACCTTCTTAGCATTCTCGACTGCACGGTCGAGCTGCTCAAAACTATGACCGTTGATCCTCTGTACATGCCAGTTGAAACCTAGCCAGCGGGTTTCTATATACTCCATGTCCGAGACATCATTGACATAGCCATCAAGTTGTTGCTTGTTGTAATCTGTGAAGGCAATCAGGTTTCCAAGCTTCCAATGGTTTGCAGTCTGGGCCGCTTCCCATATTTGTCCTTCTTGGCTCTCCCCATCTCCGATGATCGCATAGGTAAACGCATCCATGTTGCGAATTTTCTGTCCTAACGCTATTCCAACAGCTGCACTGAACCCCTGTCCCAGCGACCCGGCTGTAAAATCAACTCCTACGGTCTTATTCATGTCGCAATGACTGGGAAGATTGGTTCCTCCTTGGTTCAAGGTCTTGAGCAGTGACTGGTCAAAAAACCCTTTACGAGCGAGGGTTGCATACACTGCAGGCCCTGCATGCCCTTTGGAACAGACAAACCGATCGCGGTCTTCCTTACGCGGATTCTGTGGATCAATTCGCATGGCACAAAAATAGAGATACGTAAGAACCTCTACTATAGACATGCTGCCGCCTATATGGCCGGAACCAAAAGACCCTATCTCTTCAATGGTGAGCGCCCGTATTGCGAGGGCGTGTTGCTTGAGCTCTTTGCTGTCAATCATGCTCAACCTCCTAATTTATTTACCATACTTCATATGCATCAGCTGTTTCAACCGACTCTCATCCAATTCAGAAACCTTACAGGATTCATCTTCCATGGTTTTTACAATGACAGTCATCTGTGCTGCTCGTTCAAGGAGCTCCATCTTGTCAAAGGCCTCCAACATCGAACGTCCCAGGGCCACAGCACCATGATTTTCCAGCACCAGAACATCGTGCTCATAAGAGGCGAAAGCTGCCTGCTGGGCAAGACCTTCGGTTCCCATGAGGCGATAAGGAACCAACACAGGCTCCTCCAGGATGTAGAAGGATTCGGCAATAAGTTTTGTATTGATGGCGCATGTGTTGTTTTTCTGCATCGCGCTGAACGCAGAAACATAGGTAGGATGTGCATGCACGATGGCCTTGCAGTCCTCTCTGGCAACCAGAATCAAACGATGCATCTCTGTTTCTATGCTCAATTTTAATTTAGGAGTCAGGTTTTCTCCATCCATGTGCACAACGGCAATATCATCTGGGCTCAACAAGCCTTTATCTAAAGCGGAAGGGGTTATGCAAAACAGGTCTTTGTTTATGCGTAAACTGATATTGCCTCCACTGGCAGTGGTCAGCTGCCGATCGTACAGGCGGGTCATAAAAGAAGCCACCTGACGGCGGTACGGTTCAAATTGTTGAATATTCATGAACAGGAGTATAGCACGACGCGCTATCAGAGGGAATGTAAAAGAACGCCTATAGCTTGAGAAGCCTATCTCGTTTTGCTACAATGGCCACTGTTCGAACACCAAGGAGACGTAATAAGATGAGGATGTCCAAACTCTTTTCCAGAACCCTTCGCGAAGCACCAAACAGTGCTGACAGCAAAGGGTATGAATATCTGCTTCGTGCAGGCTTTATCCGCCAGTTGGGAGCTGGTATCTTTTCATTGCTCCCCTTTGGTTTCAATGCAACGAAGAAGATTGAACAAATCATCCGAGAAGAGATGAATACAATCGGAGGACAGGAAATCCTGATGCCAGTGGTGAATCCTGCCGACATTTGGAAAGAGACTGGACGGTTTTACAGCATAGACAAAGAGATGAGTCGTTTTCATGATCGTGGGGGGCGAGATATGGTCCTGGCTATGACCCACGAGGAGGCAGTTACAGATCTTGCCCGAGGAGAAATCGACAGCTACAAAAGACTTCCCTTGCTTGTCTATCAGATCCAGACCAAATGGCGTGACGATCCCCGCCCCCGTGCCGGCTTGATCAGGGTACGCGAGTTCACCATGAAGGACAGCTACTCCTTTGACACCGACCAAGCAGGACTTGATCAGCAATACGCCGCCCACTACAAGGCGTATTTCAGGATTTTCAGCCGATGTGGGCTTCCGGTCATCGTTGTTGGAGCAGACAGCGGTATGATGGGAGGCAAAATTTCCCATGAGTACATGTATCTTTGCGGCATAGGCGAGGATACCATCATAACCTGTCCCGCTTGCGGCTATACTGCCAACAGACAGGTGGCAACCTTCACCAAGACCTATTATCCCCAAGAACCAAAAGAGATGGAAAAGGTCCTCACCCCAGATTGCAAGACGATTGAAGATCTAGCAGCCTTCCTCAAGATCGAAAAGAGACAAACAGCGAAGGCTGTCTTCATGGTTGGCACCTTCATCAATGATACCAACGGGGAGGAGGAAGAAAAAGTAATTGTAGGAATCATCCGAGGTGATCTTGAGGTTGAGGAAAACAAGTTGCAAAACGCAGCACGCGCCAATGCTCTCAGGCCTGCACACCCGGAAGAGATTCTGGCCAAGAAGATGGTTCCCGGCTATGGTTCTGCAATCGGTTGCAGCTCAGACGTTGTAGTCATAGTTGATGATTCCGTATCAGAGAGCAACAATTTGGTAGCAGGGGCCAACATTGAGGGCTATCACCTTCTGAATACCAATTTCGCTCGTGATTATCAAGGAACTGTTGCAGATATTGCCAGTGCCTCTGCAAACTATGAGTGCCCGCAATGCAAGCATCCCCTTTCATCCTCCAAGGGTGTTGAGGTAGGAAACATCTTCCAGCTCAATACACGTTACAGTGACAGCATGAATTGCACCTATCAGGATGAAAACGGGGCAAGAAAGCCGGTGATCATGGGGTCGTACGGCATAGGAGTGGGAAGACTGCTCGCCTGTCTTGCCGAGAACTATTGTGACGATAAGGGACTTTGTCTACCCATCAGCGTAGCCCCTATGCAAGTCCACCTGGTCAGTTTGGTTAAGGATCCTGCGATGGGAGAGTCCTTGTACAACCAGCTTAGTCAAGCAGGCATTGATGTTCTGTATGACGATAGAAAAGAGTCTGCAGGTGTCAAGTTTGCTGATGCGGACCTTATCGGTCTTCCTATTCGTATAACACTAGGAAACAGATCCCTTAAGGAAGGCAAGGTAGAGGTAAAAGTAAGGAGTAATCTAGAGGAAAATCTGAGCTTCAACCTGGAGACGGTGGTAGATCAGACAAAGGCTCTGATTGCTGATTTACAGGCTGATCTTGCAGCAAAGATTGTAGAAAAAGAGTGGGAAAAGGCATAACAACCATTTCTTGAAGTAAAAGACCCTCTACAGCAATGGCAGAGGGTCTCTATATATGTAAAAGGTCAACCAACAAGGGAAGACCTAGTGGGCACCCATTTTCTTAAGCTGATTGACTATATAGGTGCGTTTTGCTGCTTTTGCATACTCGAGTACCGAATGACCTTGGTAGTCTCTTGCATTGATGTCCGCCCCAGCTTTCAGGAGTGCAGAAATGATGCGGGTCTCAGGATTGCTGTTCACAGCCATGATCAAGGCTGTTTCACCAAGATAGTTGCGTGCATTCAAGTCTGCTCCAGCTTTCAGCAACTGCTCCAGCACCTTGACACTGGTACTCTTATTCGCTGCGAGATGCAAGGCATTTGATCGATATTTTGGTTCTGCTTCCTGGATGTCTGCACCAGCATCAAGCAAAGCCTTCAGTACATTTACAGAAGCGTTGTACTGGGCAGCGAGCATAATCGGGGTGAGTCCCCACTCATTTTGGGTATGGATATCTGCACCCTGATCCAACAAGGTCTTGATTTCTTTAGCTTTGGTTGCTTCAACGGCAGCAACAAGTAATTTCTTATTAAGGGCTTCTTCTTTTCTTGCCATATCAGGACATCTCCTTACTCATTATTCGATTTACACTTACATAAAACAGTATTGCAATTTTATCAAAAATTGTACAGAGCGGTGCTGTCTCGTTACCTACATTTTACACATTGCACACAGCTTTGTGTACAAATGGATTTGCCTCATCATACAAACATGCTGTATGATGAGAGCATGCTAACGAAGGAAATTATCCAACGCATTCCCAAAGTGGAATTACACGACCATCTTGACGGCGGACTCAGAATACAGACCATCTTGGAACTAGCAGAGGAATATGACGTTAAGCTTCCAAGCAACGACCCTCAAGAATTGCACGATTGGTTCATCCGTGGGTGCAAACAAAAAAGCCTCAAACTATACCTTGAGCCTTTCTCTGTAACCACTAAAGTAATGCAAACCCAAAAAGCCCTTAAGAGAGTAGCGTTCGAAGCTGTACAAGATTTGGCGAAAGAAAATGTCTGCTATGCCGAAATTAGGTTTGCCCCTATTCTCCATATACAGGGAGGCCTCAGTCTTGAGCAGGTTGTACAGGCCGTACTCGATGGCCTTGACCAAGGAAAGCGCCATACAGGTATGCCTACCGGCTTGATTCTCTGTGCCATGCGCAACCAAAGCCCGGTTGTCAGCAAGACTATAGCAGAACTGGCTGTAGCGTTTGCAGACCGAGGAGTTGTTGGCTTTGACCTGGCAGGGGATGAAATAGGCTATCCTCCCAAGAAACACCTTGATGCATTTCAATTTATCAGAAACAAGAACTTCAACATCACTATTCATGCTGGAGAAGCCTTCGGTGTTGAATCAATCTGGCAGGCAATCCAACTATGCGGGGCTCATCGAATCGGCCATGGCGTGCGCCTGGTGGAGGATATGGGTCTGCAGGGAAGCAGGATCGAGGAGATGGGATCTTTGGCTAATTTCATCCTTGACAGGCGCATCCCGATGGAGATGTGCCTGACCAGCAATGTGGGAACAGGAGCGGCCAAGGACTATGCAAGCCATCCCTTCCCGATTTTCTTCAGGAACAAGTTCAGGGTTTTCCTCTCAAGCGACAACCGTCTGATGAGTGACACAAACCTCACTAAGGAAATGGAATTGGCTGTTCAATATTACAATCTCAGTCTCAGGGATTTGGAGAAGATTACGATCAACGCGATGAAGAGTGCATTCATCCACCATGACCAGAAACTCTCCATCATCTATGACGTTATCAAAAAGCAATACTCTGATATTCGTCAGCAATATGGGGTGCTGGACTAGAGGGTGCGCTTGAACACCTCGATCGGATTGATTCTCATCCTGATCCTACAGTACAGATAGCCGAATACCAATCCGCTGAGATGGGTCAGGTGTGCTACATTTCCACCACGCCCCAAGACATGGCTGGACAGTTCGATAATCGCGTACAGAATAACCAATATGGGAGCGCGTACAGGAATAATCCCGAATACAAAGATGACCGAGTATGGAAAGAAAACCGCAAACATCAACAGTACTCCGTAAATCGCTCCTGAGGCTCCTACGAGTATGACATTTGTACCGGCCAAATAATAACTTATAAAGCTGGCAAGGCCGGAAAAGAACCCTGTCAAGAGGTAGAAAAGCAGAAATTCCTTGCTTCCGATGCGCTTCTCCACCATGGCTCCGAATATGAGCAAGCTGAGCATGTTGAACAGCAGGTGATTAAAGCTTCCGTGCACAAACATGTAGGTGAACAGCTGATAGACATAGCCACTGAGCACGAAGGAAGGGATCATGGCCAGATAAAATCTACTTCTCGGATATATATAAAAAGTAAGCGCGTAGATAAGAACATTGATAAGAATCAACTTGAAGGTATATCTTCTATAAACTGTATCCCGGAATCGCCGGTTCAATAAAGTACTCTTTTTCATATGCATACAGTATAAAGACAATGACGTATCGTCAATTGTGTAATTTTTGCGCATTTTTTTCAGGTGTGCAAACAATACACACTTCTGAATTGCAGAAATCCTTAAATATGCACTCTATTTGTAGGTTTTACTCTTGGCATGGTTATTGCATTGATATTATCAGAACAGAGCAACATTTTTTTCATACTCCTCCTTTTTAATACCGACAGGGTGCCAAGAGATTTACCCCAATCAGCTTTTGGCACCCTCCTTTTTTGTCTAGAGGTGTGCAATTTTTCATATCTGTAACTTTTTTTCACACCCCCTTATCAACAGATTATGTACCAGACTTGTTTTTAAGTGATATTTTTATACTTTTAGTATTGTTTTATAGAGTTGGCATGCATGTTGCATTATAATAGTCAGAACAGAGCAACAGTTTTTTTCAAACCTCCTTAAAGTGTGATTTCTTTGATGCCAGCGGTACTCTCTCCCCACCCCACAATACCGCTGGCATCATCTTTTTTTGTAAACACTTCCGACTATCGCCAATGTTTGCTATAGTCAAGCTATGGCAACAAGCAGAAGAGACCGTGCAGATTCTTACACCAAACGTGCACAAAAAGAAGGCTACCCCGCCCGTTCCGTCTATAAACTGGAAGAGCTACAACAACATTTTTCCTTAATCAGAAGTGGAGATACAGTTCTTGATGTAGGAGCAGCTCCAGGATCATGGACACTCTATACCCACAACAAACTCATAAAGGGGAGAGGAAAGATAGTCGCAGTAGATCTGAATCCTTTGAACCTCAACCCAATTCCTCATACGGTAACAGCCTTTATAGGGGATGCTTTTTCAAAAGAGATAAGAGCACACCTCATCGAGCAGGGGCCTTATGACGCTATTATCAGTGATGCAGCTCCCATGACCATGGGCAACCGAAGTGTGGACACCGCACGGAGCGAAAACTTAGCAGAACAAGTCATCTATCTGGCAAAAGAGCATCTAAAAACTCATGGGAACATGGTAGTAAAAATTTTCCAAGGGGGTGGACAAGTAGAACTCCTAAAGCTTATGCGTACAATTTTTACAAAAGTAAAACCCTACAAACCAAAGGCTTGTAGGGATGACTCGTTTGAAATCTATTTGGTCGGTCTGGATAAAAAAGAAAGCTGATCAGGCTTTCTTTGCCCTTGCCAAGTTTTTCGCAGCCCCTGGATTGTCCACAAGACTCAATACATGAGTAAATGCAGAAACAGCACCTGCAGCATCCTGAAAATGATCCAACAACAAACATCCCAGACCGTTTGCCGCTTCTACGCAGGTTGGATCAGCATCGATACACAACTGATACAGCTCTACAGCTTTTTTGGGATTCTCTTCACTCAAGGAATTGGCTTGGTCAAGCATCTTGTATGCTCCAAGAGCCTTCTCAAACCGAAGAGGATCTTCAAGCAGCTGTAGGCGCAGATTAATCAGTGCAAGTTCTTTTGATGGAGGGTCATCCTCTTTCGCTGCTGCATACCAACGAACTGCACTCTGACCATCGCCTCGCAAATAGGAGATATCTCCCAAAAGTCGGCAAAGTCGCAGACTTTCTCCATATCGAGCCACTGTTTCAACAAGCTGATCATACGCTTGTTGCTCTCTCTTTTGCCCAAGGGCAATGAGGGCAAGATTGTACTCGAGCCCCATTGACGGTCCGCTGTGATGCATCAGTTTTCGGGTATGGTGTTCTGCCTCGGTCCAACGATGTTGAACCATTGCATTGAGCATACGTCTTTGGTGATACCAATGAATAGGATCCATCACAACTCCTTATAAGCGGGTGCTGAACTGAAAGCCCAACACCCTAAGTACTACACTTTAGAGAACAAACAGTCCAATGATCATCAAGATTACAATAGTGGTAATACCCTGCACAAGAGTCACACCGGTTTGGGTCTTGTACGCAGTCTTGGTATCCATATCGGAGAACTGAGACACAACCCAGAAGTAACTGTCGTTTGCATGGGACACGGTCATGGAACCTGCTCCGATGGACAACAGGGCAAGAACTTTTGCCATTTCACTGGTCCAGCCAAGCTGACCCATCAACGGAGCCATCATGGCACTGGTGACGATCATGGCAACAGTGGAAGCGCCCATGGCACTCTTGAGCAACGCTGCAATAATGAAAGGAATCAGAAGACCAGCATTGAGCTGCATCAAACTGCCAGAAAGAACCTCGGCAATCGGCAAGCTTCTCAGGACTGCTCCAAACGCACCACCGGCTCCGGTGATTGCCAGAATCGAAGCAGAGCTCTGGATTCCATCACTGATCCAAGCAAACGCAGTACCTTTCTTTTCACTTTTGGGAATCAAGGTTACAGCAAGACCGACACCAAAGAGCAAGGCTGTAACCGGGTTACCGATGAAGTCAAAGAATGCTTTGAGAGCGCCCTCTCCAAGAGGAGCAGAAGGGAAATCGGCCACTGACTTGAGTGCAATCAGAATGATAGGAAGCAGGATCGGAGCAAAAGAACGCATAGCATTAGGCAGCTTGCCATACTTTTCCACCAACTCTTCCAAGGAAACCTCTGGATTAGCAGGAATGTCGAACTTGCTGGAAATCTTCAAGGAGTAGAGATAGCCAACAAGCATGACAGGAATTGAAACCAACAATCCTACCAAAATTACCAAACCCAAGTCAGCCTGCAAGGTACCGGCCATAATAATCGGACCAGGAGTTGGGGGGACCAAGCAGTGTGTTGCATACAGGCCGGAACTCAAACAAGTCGCCATGACAGCAAGAGAGACGCCAGACTTCGCTGCAAGAGCACGATTGATGGGAGAAAGAATGACAAACCCTGAGTCACAAAACACTGGGATACTGACAATATATCCAGTCAAGCTCATGGTCAAAGGAGCGCGCTTTTTCCCTACCAAGCCCAAAATGGCATTGGCCATGGTCAACGCAGCACCGGTCTTTTCAAGAATGGTCCCAATGATTGTTCCTGCAATGATGACAATACCGATGCTTCCCAGGATTGAGCCGAACCCCGAAGTCAATGTGCTGATAAGCTTATCGACAGGAATCCCACCGAGCACCCCGACAAAATAACCTGCAAGCAACAGTACGATGAATGGATGCCACTTGAACCGTGAGATCAAGAGTATCATTCCTACGATAGCGACAATGATGATTAGAAATAGATACCATCCTGCCATGTTTTCCTCCTACACAATATCGTGTTTTTTATCCTTACAAAATAAGGCTTGAGCCGGTTGTATTTTCAAAGTGAATCTTTGAACCTCTTGTAGCTTTTTCAATCGCCAAGGAACCGCTGCAGTGATTAATTCCCAACACTGCGATTCCTTCTTCTTTGAATGCAGAAAGCGTCTGGTCAATACGCAAGGCATCAGCCTCCACGAGGTGTGTTCCTCCAAGCAATGCATAAATAGGTTTCTTGAACGTCTCTTTGACATGATCAATCATGTTCAGAATTCCAGGATGGGAACATCCAACAATGACAATCAAGCCTTTATTCGATTCAACTACCATCAACACTTCATCTTCGAAAAGATCGGCCTTCCACTGATCCCCATCAGGAAGAACAAACCGTGAATGAATAGTTTCCTCAGTATGAATTCTCTTGAATCCACCCACTACAAAGACTCCATCGGCCACCTCTTTAACCGTTTTGACCGTCTGGTGCGCAATTCCCCGCCTGAGTAGATACTGTTGATCAAAATCATTTCCCAAATACTGATAGCTTGCATTGAAGCGTGCATACTTTTTGTCAAAGAAGCCCTCTCCCGTAATCAGATCAAAACATCGGTCGCTCCTTGACTGTACAAACGAACTGAATCCCCCACTATGATCATAATGACCATGGCTGAGCACTACATGCTCTACGCCATCAAGGTTCTTACCCAGTTTTTTGGCATTTGCAAGTAATGCCTCGCTCCGTCCGGTATCAAAAAGGACGGAAGTCTTCTCTGTCTCAATCAAGAAAGAGAGACCATGTTCAATTATCAGTGCTGTGTGCTCCCCTTGGTTGTTTTCCACCAAGGTGGTTATCTCTATTGCCATATCCAAACCTTCATAAATGTGTCTTGCATGTCAGAGGTCTGACAAGTTACTAACACAGTAACCCGACATTTTCTCTTTGTCAAATATAAATTTTATTTTTTATTCTAGGACTGTCTCGCATATGATTTTTGCCTGTCTATTTGAGAAATGTGGTTTATCTATGTACGCATCCATGGCGTACAAGGGCAGAATTCTCTCAGAAACTCCCAAATTTGTACAGAAAAGGAAGGCTGGACCTACTGGGGTTGAGAGTCGGCTGGGAGGTACAGTGTAAAAGCTTACAGATGGTTACATTACAGGATGGTGTCTACTTCGAGAAACCTAAGTTGTGGAAAAATGTATGCTGTATCTATTTCTTTACAAGGAAAGCATTTACTAATCCTCCCAATTAATTTCTACTTTTTGGGTCAATAAATATTTACTAATCCTCCCAATTAATTTCTACTTTTTGGGTCAATAAATATTTACTAATCCTCCCAATTTATTTCTACTTTTTGGGTTAGTTTTAGTTGTTTGATACGATTTGGATGTTTGAAGCCCTGATACTGAAGTCGTTTCCAGCAGAAAAGCAGCTTCCTGAAAGCACATACTCACGTGCTCATACCACCCTCTATTCTTTTGCTTCTATTTCCCAATAGCCATAGCGCTTACCGCCTTTACGGGTAAGCACATTGGTCTGTATCATGCCGGTCATAACGTGCTTAATTGTAGACAGAGAGGTTTCAAGCTGATCAGAAAGCTCACGTTGATTGATTCGGGATTTCTTTTGTAACCGCCTGATTGAGAAGGCTTTCGTCGAAGCCACAGTCGTAGTAACCGTCAAGGATGGGTGAGTAATAGCAGTATCGTCGTTTCGGGCGCAGATGATGTTCACGAACTTCCTGATTGAACGGGGATATCAGCCTGTTCAGCCACCACAACAAGGGCCGCAAGCCGGCGGAGGACTATCAGTCATGAGATTGTGGGAGAAACAGGCGAGCTTGAACAAGCCTCATCCGACATACTTTGCTGGGAAAGAGAGACCCATAAGGCCCACAGGGCTGCCTACCACAGATTCTAGAGGGAGGAAAAAATCATTTACGAGATACAAAAAAAAATTTATTTTTTTTACTCTAGGGAACCGAAATGGTGTTGGATATCCACCAGAGCCTTGGAAAGATGTTCTTCCATGGCAAGAGAAGCGGCATTTTCATCATGATTGAGAATTGCATCAAGCAAACGACCATGCTCTGCAATCGATGCTTGCAGTCGGCCTGGGGCATGCAAAGAGGCGTACCAACCTTCGTTGAGCGTTTGCTCCATTGTCTTCATCAAAACTGTGAGCGTTCGGTTTTTCGTAGCTTTTGCCACAGCAAGATGAAAAGCACTGTCATGTGCGATGGCTTGAAGAACATCTCCCGACTCAACCGTTTTTACAAATGAGTCATAGAGGTTTTTAAGAGAATCAATGTCTTTTTGTTCCGCCCTTCTGCACGCAACAGCTGCAGCATGAGGCTCGATTAAAAGCCGTACCTCAAAATGCTCACGCAACGCTTCAGCATTTTCCACTACCCACTTCTTTACAGGATGCTCAGAATCCTGTACCTCACTGATAAATACTCCCTTGCCTTGATAGACCTTGACTATCCCGGAAACCTCAAGCATCCTAAGTGCTTCACGAATGGAAGATCGACTTACTTCAAGCTTTTTTACAAGTTCTTTCTCACTGTACAGTCTATCCCCGGGTTTTAGTTGCTCGGTTTGTATTATCTCTTTGATTGCATCGGTTACCATCACCGACAAACGTTCTTTTTTTAAGGATTGCATGGCCTATCCTAGCGTGAAGCTGATAAATCTGCAAGATAATCAGCCTATGGAATTCCCTTGTAGATTCTTCTATACTAAGTACCATGGAAAAAATACAGAACGTCGTCATCATCGACGGACAGGGCGGCAGCCTCGGAAAAGCCTTGGTGGAATCTATGAAAAGCAGATTCAAGTCCATACATGTTCTAGCTATCGGAACAAACAGCCTTGCGGCAAGCGCAATGCTCAGAAGTGGTGCTGACGCCATCGCCACCGGCGAAAACCCTGTGGTGGTCGCCTCTAGGAATGCAGATGTGATCATCGGCCCTCTGGGCATCATCACTGCCGATGCCTTGCACGGAGAAATCACCCCACTCATGGCTCTTTCCGTGGCACAAAGCAAAGCCCATAAGATTCTTTTACCCATCAGCAAGTGCAACGTTTCTGTCGTCGGCAGAAAGAACCTAACACTGTCTGAGATGATTGACTTGGCAATGGAGGAAATTGCCCAGTATCTAGGCGAAAAAGAGCTTTCTTGACAACCTAAGTCGGATTGGATACAATACGCTCAATCTTGCTTCATGAAGAAGCATAATCCTGATAATTACCTATTTACACACGAGAGCCATGAAGGCAAAGAAGGATGACAGTCCTTTGCTTTCATGGCTTTTTTATTGGAGACAACCTTGAGTTCCTACACCCAGAAGCTGCCTGAAGGAATCACCTTGCAGGTATTCAACCATGATACTCTCATTTTTTCAGACAGCGGACGCTGGCTGACCCCTCTCTTCGCTTTTGAAACCTTTCTCCTCTCTTATGAAGGAGATAGAGACTGTCTTTCTGCCCATGACACAGCAGCGGGAAAAGCTGCTGCTGTATTGATGGCCAAAATGGGTATCAAGAGGGCTCATATCAACCTTATAAGCTCTCTGGCCCTAGAGTATTACCAGAGACAGGGCATTGAAATCTCCTATGAAACAAAGATCGAAAAACTCGCTTGTAAAACGGAGAGTCTATTGGAACCAATGACCGAAGACCTAGAGATGTATCGCATCTTACGCACACGAGCCAAATTGGTAAGCGGAGTTTCTGTACAGGTAAACGAGGTATCCTTTTCCTACCCTGAGCAGAGCCCGATTCTCAACAAGCTCTCTTTTGCTGTTGAGCGTGGAGGCCGTCTCTTGATCGAGGGGGACAACGGCATGGGCAAGACGACCTTGTTGAACCTGCTTATGGGAAAACTCAAGCCGACGGAGGGCACCATACTCATCGATGAACAAGCACCCCATGAGCTTGTGAAACGAACCATCGGATATATCAAACAACAACCGACTGATCAACAGTATCCTGTATCTGCAAGAGAGGTGGTAAGCATGGCTGTCGATCCCAGCCTGAAGAAGGAACAACAGCGATGGGAAATAGATACAGCCTTACGGCGTACCGGAATCATCCATCTCGCGAACCGAAACTTCTTTACCCTCAGCGGAGGAGAGAGGCAAAAGGTCTCACTCTCACGCTCGCTCTGCCAGAAAGCCAGACTACTTTTACTCGATGAGCCCACCTCCTTTTTGGACACAAAGAGCAGAAGGACCTTCATCGATGTGTTGCAATCGCTGACCATACAAGAGATGCCCACGATCATAATAGTCACTCATGATAAAGCTCTCGAATTGGAACTTGGGTGGCCTACCTTGCATCTAGGAGGAAGTGATGTCTGATTTTCTTTTTGCCCTCAGTCTCGCCCCGGTTTCAAAGGGCCTTTTAGCCATGGCTATCGCCGGACTCTGCTTTCCAGCAGCAGGCGTGATGGTCCTGCGACTCAACCTGGTCCCGATGCGCTACATGCTTATGCACGGGGTTATTCTAGGAGGAGCCATATCTCTTGCTCTATCCTTACCGGTACTGCCTGTCAGCATCCTGCTCAATCTCCTGTTGGTCTTCCTGATGCTCTTTTTCACAAAGGATACCAGCCATGGCTTTGGTCTTGCCAGTGCCGCTGCAATGGTATTCACGATGGCGGCAGCTTCTCTGGTCATGCACATATGGGACGTTCCTGCAAAAGACACCCTGCAACTGCTTTGGGGAAGTCCGTTTGCCCTGACTTGGGCAGATATAGGTGCCCTTATTGCAATAGCTACTGTACTGTTGGTGTATTTTATCCTGAACTTCAGGACGATCAGCGCCGTGTTCTTCGACCAAGAAATCGCTCAGTCATTGGGGATGCAGGTCAAGATGCACTATACGTTGATGGTACTCATCATCGCTTTGGTAATCGCTTTTGCCATGAAACTGCTTGGGGCTCTGTTGATCGATGCGCTCTTGATCCTCCCTGTCATGATTGCAGGCAAGCGTTCACACAGTTTAAAACAACTGGTCATTACCTCATGCCTCATCGGCCTGACCATCTCAACCTTGGGTTTTCTCGCTGCAATAGCAACCGACCTTCCCCCCAGTGGTACGATAGCATCGCTTTCGGCTTTGTTGTATCTCATACCAATTTCATCATTAAAAGGAAAAAACAAATGAAGAAACACCTTCCCTTCTGCCTGATTCTACTCGCTCTTGCTGTTCCTCTTTCAGGACAAGGAACTACAGAAAAAGCAACAGAAAGCAAGACCTCTGTTGTTGCATCCACCAGCTGGACAGCCGCATTCGCCGATCTTGGGGGACTTGACGATGTTGCGCACATCGCACCGGCAAACCTCATTCATCCCCCTGAGTATGAAATAACCGTAAGCGACGTGATACAGATCAATCGTGCCGACTATTTCATCTATGCAGGCTATGAGCGCATGATGCAGAGCATGGGAGATTCAATCAAGAAAGATTCTGATTCGATGATCCAGATTCATACCAACAACAGTGTTGAAAACGTCAAAGCACAAGCGCTGAAAATTGCACAGATCATGGGGACAGAGGAGAAAAGCGCCCCTCGTGTGGCACGCTATGAAGAAGCGGTAAAGACAGGAGCACAACGGGCAAAAGAGCTTGGCTTGACTGAACTGAACGTCTACTGCCATTCCATGCAGGTGTATCTTGCAAAGGACCTAGGTCTCTCTGTTGCCGGGACTTTCGGCCCAGGTCCACTGAGTGCTGCCCAAATAGCAGAGGTAGCAAAAGGAGGGTATGGCTTGATCATTGATAATATTCACAACCCCATAGCCTCCCCTTTGTTGGAAGTATCAAAAGAGAGCAGGTTGGTGGTATGGAGAAACTTTCCAGAAAGCGGTAATAGAAACAGTCTTCAGACGATGGTACAGGCAAACATCGATGCCCTATTAGATATTTGACAACCTCTAAAACATGATAGCCTCCATGAAGGAGGCTATCATACTCACTAGTTGTAATATGCTGAATACTTACTTTTCAAGAACGAAACCGTCCTCTGTGCAGCCGTCTCTGCATCAGGATACGGCAAGATTTCTGCTGTAGTCCATCCATCGTATCCAATGCTCTTGAGCGCAGAGAACACCTCGTCCCAATCCATATGGCCATCACCGGGGGCGTGCCGGTTTGTATCAGCAAAGTGAACATACCTGACATAGCGCTTGTTTCTTATGAAGCTTTCACCGATTTTGTCATCTTCGATGTTCATATGAAACACATCGGGCATCATGACAAAATTCTTCCGATTGATCTTGTCCAGCAGAGCCGAACACTCATCAAGGTTATTGATATAGTCTATCTCGTATCGATTGACCGGTTCGAGTATCAAATCAACACCACGTTTCTGCCCATGATCGGCGACCTTGTGAGCCATATCCAGAAACAGGTCTTCAACCAGTTTGGCATTTCGCCCGGCGATCGGCCCACGAGTCCTTCCAATATTCACCAATCCGCCAAAATCTGCCGCCAAGTCGATGAACTCACAGAAGGTTTTATACAAATCTTCTCGATTTTCTTTGTTCTCATCGGTAAAGTACAGATTTCTTGCAGCAAACACCTGTCCGGAGGAAATTGCACTGACTTCAAGACTGTTGTCGGCCAGCCACTGCTTCAGTTCCTGTTTAGATACTTCCGAAGGATCTTTGAGTGCAAGCTCCACCCCGTCATATCCCAGTTCGTGAGCCTTGATGATTGATTGCTTCACGCCTCTGAACACAACAAAAGCATTAGGCATTGCCTCTTTCGAGGCAATAGCTACAGATAATTTCATGGCAGGCTCCTACATTTCCTTGATCAAGGAAAGATCCCCGCAGGATGCTGAGCGAAGCAGAGGCTGCATATAGACATCCACATCACTGCTGCTCATCGGAACCGGCATGTTCTTCAGCTTCATCTCAAGCTGAGGGTCCTTGGCGGCATTCAGTGCGCGTTCAATATGGACTGTGCTGAAGCCTTTGAGATCTTCAAGCTTCGTTGGTGCCTTGATCGATGCACTGAAGTCAATCATTGCCTGGGCAACTGCTACGGCAAGTTCTCTTCCTTCAAGGTTGTCCACAGAAGAGCCAAACCCGAATTGTGCGAAGATCGAGCCGACCACCTTCAGTTGCTTCTGAATCGCCTTCTCATACAACACTGCATAATAAGGATTCATGATTCCACAGGCTGTACCATGGCTGACGATATCAACCAAGGAGAAGCTGGTAAGGTGAGCTCCGCTGGTGCCCCCGATCATGATCGCGTACCCTCCGAGATCGGTTGCAAGGCCGATGGCCTCTCTCGCCTTTACATTCGTGGGGTCATCAATCAGCGTCTTTGCATACTCAGCAACCAAACTGATGGCACATTCTGCTATTTCACGAGCTTTTTCATAGGTATCTTCCTTGGCACCACAGAACACCTCAAAGGTATGTGCAATTGCATCAAGGGCTCCATCGATGGTAACACTGATCGGCATGGAAATGGTTGTCTCATAGTCAAACAACCCAACAGTGGGAACTACTGCCATATCCACGATAAGCTTCTTCTGCCCAACGACAGGATCGGTGATATTCGAATACTTGGTCAGATGAGCGCCGCTACTTGCAGAGGTCTGCACAGCAATTACCGGGATCAAAGAGGTATTGGTTTGCTGTAAAGCCTGTGTAACCATATTGGTCCCGAAGTAGTGGTCGATCTCACAGGTAACCTTGCCACCTAAAGCAGCGAGTGCATTGGCAGCCTTCACGGCATCAATAGCAGAACCGCCGCCGACCACTACGATGCTGTCAGGCCTATGGTGCAGAATGTAGGACTCAAGTCTGTACACATCCTCACGGGGAGCGTTCGGCTTTGCATCAGGGGCGATGACGCCTCCCGCAAGCTCAACCCCTGCTGCATTGAGGTATGAAACAACTTTGTCTGCAACACTTTTCATATAGGTGGTATTGCTCACAACCAGTGCACGCTTGCCGAACTTGGCAGCAAGACTTCCTACCTGATCGAGGACACCTAGTCCGTGGACATATGAGTCCCCCTTCCATTCATTGAGTAGCGTATAAGCACGTTTCATTTGATCCATCTTTCACTCTCCTATTTGTTGCATAGAGCCTTGGCGCGTGCTGCAATATGCTCTGCACTAATTCCATACTTTGCCAAAAGCGGTTCATAAGGGCCGGACTCGGCAAAGACATCCTCAATCCCAATAGCATCAAACGCACAGGATACTCCATTCTTCATACAGGCTTCGCTCACTGCAGAGGCAAAACCCCCATTCAAAACGTGTTCCTCTACACAAAGCAGACGTCCCGTCTTCTGTACACTCGCACGCACGCTTGCAAAATCCAAGGGTTTCACCATAGGAACGCACAACACCTCTGCCTTGATGCCATCATGCATCAACAACTCAGCTGCTTTATTCGCATACCCGGCCGTGATGCCATTTGCGGCAATCGTTACCTCAGATCCTTCTACCGAGCAAACCGTTCCAAGAGTTTCTCCTGCTGGAAGATCGGGCATGGGGTTCCTGTTGAGGCGGATATATACCGGTCCTTTCTGGTTCAGCGCATACTCCAAGGCTTGTTCGGCCTGCTTTGCATCACAGGGGACGATCACTTGCATATTGGGAAGCGCACGCATGATTGCAATATCGGTAATCGCTTGATGGCTTGCACCGTCAAACGAGTCGGATAGGCCACCATAGGCCCCTGCAATGATTACCGGAAGATCGTTGTAGCACAGCGTGTTGCGGATCTGGTCGGTACCCTTCAAGGCAAGAAAAATGGCAAACGCATTTACCACTGGATGAAATCCTGCAGTAGCCATTCCCGCAGCAATGTCAACCATATTTGCTTCGGCCACTCCAATATTGAAGAACCGATCGGGAAAATTTTTGGCAAAATAGGAACTCTTTGTGGAGGAGGACACATCAGCATCCAACACAACCAATTCAGGGTGCGTTGCTCCCAATTCGGCAAGCTTTTTGCCAAAAGCATCTCTCATAGCAACACTCATAGCGCAGCCTCCTTCTTCTTCAGGTCAGCGACAAGCTCCTCAATGCCCTTCGCATAAGAGGAATCATCAATGACAGCTCCATGCCAAGTGTTCTTTCCTTCGGTGAACGAAACACCCTTGCCTTTGGTGGTATTATAGATTACGGCCTTAGGCCATTCATCAGAACTATCCATCCAAGTAAAGGAATCGAGAATTTCTTGGGTATCGTGTCCATCATAGGCTCTTGGTGCTACATGCCAACCGAACGAGGAGAGCTTTTCAGAGAGTGGGCCAAGCGGCATGATTTGCTCTTCGGTGCCATCGAGCTGTACCTTGTTGTAGTCGATCATCAATACAAATCGCTCGCTTTTGAACTTCGCTCCGCTCATCATCGCTTCCCAAGTCTGTCCCTCGTTCAGACATCCTTCACCACTGATGACGTAGGTCCAATATGTTTTCTTTGCAAGCTTGGCGGCCAGAGCCATGCCCAGGCCAATCGACAATCCGTGTCCAAGAGCACCTGTTGACATGTCGACTCCGGGTGTCTTGTTCATGCAAGGATGTCCTTGCAAACGGCTGTTCAGCTCGCGGAACGTAGAGAGCTCCTCGACGGGAAAAAACCCCCTATGAGCAAGCATCGTGTACAAATTAATCGAGGCATGGCCTTTTGAAAGGATGACGCGGTCGCGATCTTCCCATCTCGGCTCATCTGTCTTGATTGAGAGTCGGTTGAAATAAAGACAGGTCATCAGCTCTGCACTCGACGCTGCTCCACCCCAATGTCCGGTACCCTTCTGATGAAGAACATCGAACATCACTGTTCTAAAATATGCTGCCAGGGCAGCAAGTTCTTTTGCATTGAACGTGCTGTTTGGCTGACAGAGTAGATCCTTAACACTTTTTTGCATGCAGGAAACTCCTTATCAATGTTTGTAAACAGGGAAACATTTCCAATGTTTACTAACATTGTGTACTGTATACAATATAGATACCATGTAGAAGGAATCTTGTCAAAGGTATTCTTGTATCATCTTGGTATTTTCTGATTTTCCTTCAGTAATTCTCTAAAAAATATGGATTATTACTTTCCTTTAGCTTTTTTTATTTATAGATTTCGCTTATACGTTTTTTGTACACAATTTGCATTGACGAATAGGAATTTTCCTTTTACAGTAAAGGATAGTAATTGGGGGTACCAGTATGCCTAAATGTATACAAAACAGTCTTTCTGACCAAGTCTATACCATGCTCAAAGAGCAGATCCTCAGCGGCCAACTCAAAGGAGGGATGAAAATACCAGAAGAATCCCTCGCTGAGCAATTCGGCGTTTCCAGAACTCCAATTCGGGAAGCAATCCGGCGTCTGAGCGAGTACGGCCTGATCACCATCAAACCCAGAAGCCACGCTGTAGTTTCCCTTATATCAGAGCAGGAAGCAAACGACATCGCAAAAGTGCGAGTAACGCTTGAACAGCTGGCCATAGATTCCATCGACGAAACATCGTATGCCGCAAACGTGAAGGAGCTTTCGCGCTATGCCGCCGATTGCCAATACGCAATGGGTATAGGGGACAGGGCAACCGTATTCGAGCAAGACAGCTTGTTTCATTTAGCCTTGATTCGTGCTTCTCGAAACAGCGCATTGATCAACATCTGTGAGCGCCTTGATGCAAAAATCCAACAGCTTCGTATTGCACAAAACCTTCCAGAAGATGAGCTTTCCTACTACCTCAACCAGCATGCCCAGATGATGACACTGCTGAAAAACGGAGAGAAGGAAGCGTGCAAACGCTTATTGTACGAACATATCACCCATGATTTGACCAGCGGGATGAATGCATGAAGAGAAATGACATCATCATTACTTACGGTTCCAATCCTCTCAACATGACAGAAAAGCTGTTGCAGGCCATCGATATTGAATCGCTTATTTCGAACAAACAAGCCTCAATTGCTCTCAAACCCAATCTCGTAGTTGCCGCAACAGCCGAAGGGGGAGCAACCACGCACCCTGAGATTCTTGTGTCAATAATCGAACATCTGCAGAAAAAAGGGTATCACAACATCTCAATAGTAGAGAGTGCTTGGGTTGGGGATTCCACCAAGGAAGGCTTTCGGGTAAACGGATATCAGCAGATCAGTAAAAAATATAAAGTCCCTCTCATCGATGTGAAGGATGACAGCTATGAGAAGAAGACGGTTGATGGAATCACCATGGAGGTCAGTAAGGCCATACTCGATACAGATTTCTTGATCAGCCTTCCTGTACTGAAAGGACATTGCCAGACGGCTATGACCTGCGCCCTTAAGAATATGAAAGGATGTCTATCTGATAGGTCAAAAAGACAGTTCCATACCTTGGGCCTCCATCGACCTATTGCAGCCCTGAACAAAGTCCGATCTGCTGATTTGGTAATTGTAGACAGCCTTAATGGTGATTTGGATTTTGAGGAAGGGGGGAACCCTGTTGAGACAAACAGGATGTTCGCCTGTCGTGATAGTGTACTGTGCGATAGTTTTGGAGCCTCTCTGATGGGTTTCGAGCTCAAGGATATTCCATATATCGAAATGGCTCAGAATCTCGGTGTCGGTACTACTGATGTACAGAATGCTAATTTCATCCAGCTCAATGAACCCAGCGAAGAGTCGGTATCCCGTCCTACAGGAAGAGCGAACTACCTCAGTCGCTATACAGAGCCGAAGAGTGCCTGCTCAGCGTGCTACGGAAACCTCATTCATGCTCTCAAGAGACTGGACGAGGTGAATCGCCTCAAGAACATCAAACATCAGATTTGTATCGGTCAGGGGTACAAGGGTGAATCCGACCTTTCAAAAGTTGGTGTCGGGGTCTGTACAAGGGGTTTGGGGAAAAGCCTTTCAGGCTGCCCTCCGAAAGCCATCGATATGATCAAGTTCATCAAGGAATTAGAATAAGGTTTTTGCCAAAGTGTCTACAAATCGCCAATCCTTGTCCGACAACACCACAGCAAGTGCTTTGCTGTTTTCCTCGATTTGCTCTGGCTTTCTCGCTCCGCACAGCACATTCATCGTTCTGCTTGCCTGACTCGTCCACGCTATGATGATAGTACCTATTGAGCAGTCATACTTTTCAGACAACTGTGAAAGAGAGGCAAGCATCGCGAGCACTTTCGGCCGATTCTGCTCATTGTACCAAGGAATCGAGGCCTTTGCAGTCCCAACGATGGCAGTTTCAAGATCGACCTTTCCGGTTAGCAATCCTCGTTCAAGTGGACTATAGGCTTGGAAAGTAATAGCATGCTCTGCGCAGTAGGTTGCACTTTCTTCCTTGGATCGGGCAAGGAGGCTGAAACGTTCCTGGACAAGAACAGGATTCCCAAACTTCCGGTACTCCTTCAATTCATCCAAACTGAGGTTGCAAGCACCATAGCTGCGAATCTTTCCTTCTTGCTTGAGCTGTTCCAAGACAGCTACGGTTTCCTCGATCGGGGTAAAGAATGGGGGTATCGATTGCCAATGAGTCAAAAGCAAGTCAAGGTAATCGGTATCCAAACGCTTGAGCGATTGCTCAACCTGCTCTCTGATACTTTTTGGGCTAAGATTACGTCGAACCACCACCCCGTCTCGACTCTTATGCACCGAACCTTCATCATCGGGACCCCAAACTAAACCACACTTCGAAGCAAGCACACACTGAGTTCTCTTTCCCTTAAGGGCTATGGACAAGAGCTCTTCACTTACTCCGTTCCCATAGGCAGGGGCTGTATCGATGAAATTAATGCCAAGATCCAGTGCACGATGGACTGTCCTTATGGATTGTTGCTCGTCACTCTCTCCCCAGCTGTCTCCACCTCCCATAGCCCAGGTCCCCAAGGCTATGGAAGAGATATCGATGTCTGTGTTTCCTAGTTTCATTACACGCTTCTCCAAGCTTCCAACAACGTTCTCTTGGCATTTGCAACTACCAAGTCGGCATCTTCGCCTGCCTGAGGCTTCACCTCAAAGGAAAGAATATTCTTTCCTCCTTCCACCAGATAGCCGATATCCTTCATCTTACAGAGGAACTCAGTAAGATAGTCTGTATCATTTTCTGATCCCGGATAGCCGAATCTAGGATGATAGTCTCCATAACTGGGATGTGTTGGGTCGCCAATCAAGGTGTTGCCCACATGGACATGACGAATATACGCTTGTATTGGATCAACCGCTTCATCAATCGTCTCCCCGATCATCGGGATGTGGGAACAATCGATCATGATGCCGAAATTGTCATATTCGCTACAGACTTCTTGCGCATATGCACGGACCAACGGTGCCGGTCCGAGCAGTGATTTCTTGTCGATCGTATGGTCGAAGACCTCGAGAACCACAGGCATGTCACCTTTCTCTTGGGCATACGCACACAACTCTTTCGTGCTTGTAATCAATGCCTTGAGATATTGTTCCTCTTTTCCTTTCTCATACCCTCGGGAAAGAAACTGAAATTCTTCAGCTCCCATGGCGTAGGCCTCATCGAGACCTTCTTTCAGAATCGACACAGCCTGTCTTCGTTCTTGCTCATCCAAGCTGTTGATATTGAGATTATTTGCAAAGAGCAGGGAGTGTCCGCTATAGGTAGCAGTACAGTGTGCCGTCGATACAAGCTTGGGAACCGAATCATTGAGTGCAGCGAAGGGAAGATGTCCCAGTTCGACAACCTCAAAGAAAGGATCGACAAGGATTTTCTTCAAAGCTTCGATGAAGGCTTGTTCACTAGAAACTGAGTGAGGATAAGCCATGGAGACAACGATTCCCATCCTGCAGTAATTATGAATGTCATCTTTCATCAATCTTGCTCCTTGAGTATTTTCTTTACCTTTTCACAGCAAAGAATCGGGGAGCCAAGTACCGGGACCTTGGCGATTTCTTGTGCCTTGGCTTGCAAATGCCCCATGGAAGCTTGGGCAAGCACGATGCAGTCATACCCCTTCACCTCTTCAATCATCTTTAGAACAAGCGCATCATGGGTAGCCATATCGCCCTTGCGCATCGCGGTATACGCAGGTTCATTGTCTTGGGCATCAACTTCTATAGTGACACCTGCAAGTTTTGCTTCTTGTTCAAGTTTTGCAATAGTCGGCTTGAGGGTACTCATCGCCGTAGCGACCACCTTGATCTTCCGTCCAAGTCGTACTGCCTGCTCTGTCATCGCATCGTCGATTGCAACCACAGGGACCCTGATGAAAGGCCTGATCTGTTGTACTGCAGGGGTAAGAGTGGAACAGGTGACTACAATGACATCGGCTTTGGTCAATTCACATGATTTCAAATCATTGAACAACCTATTCATGTTTTCTTGGGAGAAATAACCAATCTCTGCAGGATCGGAAGCGAGGAAGTCATCAAGGATACTATGCATAATAATCTCTTCTCCCACCACTTCCTGCAACAGCTGAGGAAAACTTCCCAGCACAGGTCTTACCGTATGTATCATCGCAACTCGTTTCATGATTCTTACCCTCTTGGAACTTGTTTCTGTAGCTTAGCTGAGCAATAGAGGGATGCAAGAGTCGCCTCTTCATCCCTCTACAATATGTACTAGTACTTGTAATCCTTACTTATCTTTACCGATAGAAGCAAGATAGTCAGCCTGGAACTTCGTTCCATACGCCTTGAACGTTGCACTATCCATGAAGTCGGGGATCAACTTCTGTCTTTCGATGTAGCCGGTCTGCCATGCAGAGGTGGCGTTGATCTTCGCAAGCATATCGCTGTAGAAAGCAACAGCTGCAGGACTCATCGAACCAGGAGCAACGACAGATCTCCAGTTGGGAACCTCGACGTTGTTGTACCCAAGTTCACTCAAAGTAGGCGCGCCACTGAGATTGCCGGGGAAGCGACTGGTTGAAAGAGCCAAAATAGGAGTAATCCTTCCAGCTTCAACATACTGAGCAGCTGCTGCGGGCTTGGAGATCAAGAGGTCAAAGTGACCGCCAAGGATTGCAGTAATAGCACCACTGGTTGCATCGTGAGCAATGTAGGAAAGCTGGTCCTGGGTAACCCCAAGTTCCCTGATCAAAGCAGCGTGACAGGCAATGTCATCACCCTTGGAACCGCCGAGAACCATCCTCTCACCTCTGCCCAATGCAGCAAGAACTTCTTCTACGGTCTTGTACTTGGAGTACTCACCTACAAAAATCAAGTGCTTGTCGACTGCCATATGAGCAACAGGCTGGAAGTTCTGAAAACGGTTGTTGGTGTTCATGACCATCGGCATCAAGTCGCCGCTGTTGAAGGTAAGCAGGGTATGGTCAGCCTGTACACCGGCTCTCATATTGGAAACATAGAGTCTGCCCACTTCGCCGGCACCATCGGTCTTGTACTGGATTACAAAGTTCTGACCATTTGACAGTTTCTCTGCAGTTGCGATGTCAGTAAGGGTACGAGTAAAGATATCAGATCCACCACCGGGAGAACTGGTAACAACCCATTCAATGTTCCTTGAAGGAGCAAAGGTCTTCGGACCTTCTGACTCAGCCTGACCGGCAGCATACACGGACATGCTCAAAAGCAGAGCAACACTCAGAAGTAGAACTAATTTTTTCATGTCTAAATCTCCTCTTTTTCTAACGGGACCAAGTCCCGGTTTTCACGTATTTCAAAACCCTTTCCTAAGGATTTTCCGATTACACTATTTTCTTAAACCGGTCTTTTTCAAAACAAACTTAACCACCGGGGTAAGGATGATAAGAAAGAGAACAGCCAAGAAGAAGGCAGAGATAGGTTTCATAAAGAAGATATCCAAGCTTCCATTGCTGATGATGAAGGCCTTTCTCATGTTTGACTCCAACAGGGGAGCAAGGACAAAAGCCAAGAGCATCGGGGCAACACCATATCCATTACGGTCAAGAATGTACCCGGCAACTCCTGAGAGGAACATCACGATGACCCCATACATGGAATAGGATGTACTGTATCCTCCTACGACACATACTACGGTGATAATCGGGATCAATATTCGTACCGGGACGGTGAGAATCTTGATCAAGAAAGGGATGATTCCCAAAGAAATAATCAACGTCAGCAAGTTGGCGAGGAAAAGGCTGGCTATCAAGCCCCAGGCGAAATCAGGATTGGTGGAGAAGAGAAGAGGTCCAGGATTAAGGCCCCACATCATCAGACCACCAAGAAGGACTGCACCAGTACCTGAGCCGGGTATACCCAAGGCAAGCAAGGGAGCAAAAGAACCTGCAGCCGCTGCGTTGTTCGCAGCTTCACAAGCAGCAATACCTTCCACAGCACCACTGCCTAGGGGCTCTTCATTCTTGAATGCTTTCTGCATTGCATAGCCGAGGAACGCTCCGGTAGTAGCTCCGGCTCCGGGAAGAACGCCGACGAAGGTTCCCATGAATCCGCTTCTGACAGCCGGGGGAATAAGGCGTTTCACATCCCGAAGCGTCAGCATAGAGCCCCTGATGGTCAACTTCTGGTTGAGATTCGCCTCAACCTTCTTATTTCGCTCACCCATCAGCTTCAACACTTGGCTGAATCCAACAGCACCAATAACGAAGGGTGTAAAGGGAATACCTCCAAGCAGATAGATATTTCCAAAGTCATAGCGAGGACTTCCGGTAAGGGTATCCATCCCGATGGAGGCAATAAGGATGCCCAACAACGTCAAGACAACACCTTTTGTAGGATTCTCACCTACCAGCCATCCAATTGAGGTCATGGCAACCAGAAGCAAGGCTGTCATTTCGGCCGGACCGAACTTCAACCCGATGTCGGCGAGCAACGGACCCATGAAGGTAAGTATAAACATCCCGATCAAGCCACCGATGAATGAGGATAGATTAGAAGTAAACAGGGCTTGACCTGGACGATTTCGTTTCGTAGCCATCGGATAGCCGTCCAATGCTGTCATGACAGCCGGTGAATCACCGGGGATGTTCAACAGAATGGCACTGAATGAGCCACCGTACATGTTCGAGTAGTACAAGGCTCCAAGCATAATGATGGCAGTGGTGGGATTGAATCTGTAGGTAAGGGGCAGCAGCAAGGCTACTCCGGCGAGAGACCCAATACCAGGCATGGCTCCGACGACCAGTCCGAGCACTGCTCCAAGCATGGTTACCAATACATTTTCCAAAGTAAGGACTACTGAGAAGCCCATGAATAATAATTGCAAGTTTTCCATATTCAGCTCCTTAGTAGGCGATCAGGTTGTAGATGAATCCCTTCGGAAAGGGAACCCCAAGCCAGAATACAAAAGCACCGAGAACGATGGCTGCAATGATGGCAAATCCAATCAAGGTGGTTTTCCAGCTGAACTTCTCATACCACTTCAACCAAAGAATGACAAATATTGCCAAGGAGGGGAGCATGCCGATTATAAACGTAGCAAGCATGATAGCCACCACTCCTAGGGCAGGATACCAGTTTTCAATGGGGTAGCTTGTTTCAGTCTCTTTTCTGCCTCCCAAAAAAGCAATTAGGCTGATTACCAACAAGACACTACCGATGATAGTGGGAAAGAAACCAGGAAGGGGGCCTCTGAGTTCATGCCAGAATCCATACTGGGTGACTCCGAGAATGATGAAGGCCAAAGCAATCAGGGCTGTGACGATAGGTATCACCATTTTACTCGTAATCTTTTTTATCTGCATACTGTATATCTCCTTAGGAGCGAGAGCGCAGATGGTTTGCCATACGGCAGGCCATTTTTACTGCATTCTCAAAAGCACTGGTCTTTACAATTCCTTTACCGGCTATATCATAGGCGGTACCATGAGCACAGGTAACTATCGGGGCAGGAAGGCCTCCTGCTATGGTGATACCCTCATCAAATCCTCTCAGCTTAAGAGCTATCTGACCTTGGTCATGGTACATCGTCACCACTCCATCAAACTCCCCACGGAATGCCTTGATAAAGGTAATGTCGCTTGGATAGGGGCCTGATGCATCGATTCCCATCTTCCTTGCTTCTGCAATTGCAGGTTCTATGACATCAATTTCCTCACGGCCGCACAGTCCATGTTCACCGGCGTGGGGATTGAGGGCGGCAAGTGCAAGTCTTGGTTTGGTGATACCGCTGTTTTTCAAAGAAGTATTGGCCAGACGGACTGCTCGCATGATAGTCTGGACGCTCAGATTCTTGCTTACTTCACTGATAGGGATATGGCTGGTTGTGCGAGTAGTCCAAAGGTCACCCAACACATTGATCTCTCCAAAGGGCTCGGTGTGATTGAACAACTGAGCCAAGTAGTGATGTTCACTTTCCAGTGCACAACCGGCCTCTTTCATGCCTGCTTTATTGAAGGGGCCAAAACAGAAGCCTTCAATCTTCTTGTCCTTATAAAGCTCAACACCAAGCTTCATAGCATGCAAATTTGCCTTGCCTGCTTCGATGGTCAACGTTCCATAGACGACGGTATTGGGATCTTGGTCTTTTTGGTCAAGTACAGGGATACCGACAGTCCAGTCGGCCTGATCGACCTCATCAATTATCTGTAGGGGGACTGATGCACCGAGGACAGAGAATGCTCGTTCGAGCAACCTGGCATCACCGATGATCACTGGCTTGCAATATTGATTAAAAAAGTTGCTGATTGCTAGCTTGGCAATAATTTCAGGTCCGACTCCGGCTCCATCACCGATCAAGATTCCCAATACAGGTGTATCATTCATAGAAGTGCTCCCTCTTTAAAATACAGTGAATACGAACTACATCACTCGTATCTTAAGTAAAGCAACTAGCGTGCCAACTTCCTTATATTGTATACAATTTGTTTGTTTTTGGTTTTTTGTATACAGTTTATCTCTTGGTAATTCAATCAAATATGAAAAAAATATAAGAAATTTCTAAAAATTTTGATAATACGTGTCTAAGAATAGGGGTGTTTCATAAAACGTTTCATGTTTCAATTGAAACATTTCTGAAACATTATTTTTCAAAACCTTGAAATTTCCTCCAAAGCGTAGTCCGACTTATTCCAACCTTGGTTGCAAAAGCCTCTTTAGTAAGCCCGCTGGCAAGATAGTTTTCATACAGTTGTCTATCAGTATACTTCATTGTATGCACCTTATGCCCTTCTTCTAGCCTATCTTCCAGATATAAACTGGTGGATCCGATATCCAACTGCTCAATTTCCCTGACAGAAACCTCATTCGATGTATGCAAGATAGCCAACCGTTCAGCTGCGTTGCGAAGCTCCCTGATATTTCCAGGCCAGTAGAACTTTTTGAGCATCTCAATTGCTTCATCTGAGACAGTAATGGGATGCACATTGTGCCTACTGCAATACAACTGAACAAAATGTCTGAAAAGTATGCCAATATCCTCTTTTCTATCACGAAGAGGAACCAGCATGAGACTCAGCAAACTGATACGATAAAATAAATCGAGCCGAAAGCTCCCTTCCTTTACTTTCTGTACTATGCTGTTGTTCGCCGCACTGATTACCCGAACATCTACAGGGATGACCATGTCAGCACCTATGCGTCGTATCTCTCTCTCCTGCAGAACCCGAAGCAGCTTGGCTTGTACCACAATCGGCATTTCCGCGATCTCGTCAAGAAAAATTGTTCCCTTGTGGGCCAACTCAAACAAACCAGCCTTTCCTCCCTTTCGGGCACCGGTGAAAGCGCCTTCTACATAGCCAAAGAGCTCACTCTCCAACAGTTGCTCAGGAAGAGCTGCACAGTTTACTGCAACAAAACTCTCTGTTGCCCGATGGGAAGCATTGTGAATGCTTTGGGCAAACAACTCCTTGCCCGTTCCGGTTTCCCCCAGCAGCAGCACAGCCCCGGGAACCTCGCTGAACCTCTTGGCTTTCTCGAGCAGGGCTTGCATATATGCATTTTGGGTCACAATATCGGAAAACTGATATTTGGCGACCAAACCTTTTCGGCTGAGCTCCCTGCGAATCTTGTATTCTGTCTTCTGGATTGTTTCTGCATTTTGAAAGGTAAAAATAAACCCTGAGGTCTCCTGATCCATGCTGATCGGTTGCTGCGTCACAAGAAACCGCTGGCCATGGATACTCACCAACTCTTCTTTCTGTGTACCGGCGCGATATACTTGCTCAAGAGGGGCTCCTACCAGATCACTTCTTCCAAACAAGTGCTCTGCCTGATGATTTGCTGCAATAATAACGTCATTGCTGTTTATCGCAAGCAAAGCATAGGAAGCATTGTTGAGCAGGGTTCCGAGGAGGTTTCCTCTTGTCTGGGCACGATCAAGGGCGCGGGCTGCCGCTACAGCTTCAGCAACGGCATGGACTACTGCCTGATAGCCGGTTTTTACGTGCACATGCAACAGCCCTTGTTCTTCACAAAGGCGGCACATGGTCAGGCCACCCACCATGACAGTGCACCCTGCATTTGTCAGTTGTTTCAAGCCCATCCTTACGTCTTCCTGATCGGTTACCTGAAAAATGGAAACAGGACACTCAACGAGTTTCGCAATGGTTTGACTGTCACACAACTGCTCATTCGTCACGATTCCAATATGCGCGTTCGGCTTAAGTTGTTTCGCTTGGGCAAGGGCTTCTAGAAGGTCAGCGCTAAAGAGCGCAATGGGGACAACATGCACAGAACTCTTGTACTGCGATATTGCATGGGCTGTGATGCCTCTTGCTACTATGATGTCAGCATCCAGTGGTTCAATGACTTTTGGGTCGCTTCCAAAGATATGGGTGGTTTCAATGGTAATATTGTCAAGCACATAGCTTTGTACAATCTGTTCAAAGGTTTCCTGCAATTCGATATAGGGAACCACTATCAGTATCTTTATCACTTCACCTCTCCCGTTTCAGTGTATCATAGGAGCCGCTCTTTACAAAGTTGCTCAGCTCTTGGTATTGTCGGCTATGAACGTTTCATCAATCATCCAATATGTGCTTCTTGTCCTGCTGGTTGCCATCACGCTGCTCAACATATATGCGTTGACTGTCGGGAAGAAGAAAAAACAACAGGCTACGGCCAATTACAAACAAACACTTCGTGATCTTGAGCTCAAGGCATACGACCTGATGAAGGAACACAAGTTGTCATTTGATGAGAAGCATGGGTATATCAACGACAGCGGGTCAGGAATTCTCCTGACGTTCGACAACGAGAAACAAATGGCAGGAATCACCTTATCCGATGAATTCTACCTATTTCCTTTTTCGGACTTTGTCGATTGCAAACAAACCTACGAGACGTTGCAAAACAAAAAGCTTTCCAACATCTCTGTTGAAATAGAGACCAAAGACAGCATCATTACCTTGCTCTTTGGCCTCAAGGCCTGGCGACCGAACTCATATTTGGGCAAATTCCTGCTTTCAGATACGCAAGAGTTCTGCACCATCCTGAAAAGGCAGTGTGAAAAAATCAAGTCGCCTTCGGCTGATCGATGATGTGCAGATCAAGCTGATTGAACGGTACGGAAAGACCAACCTCAGCAAGACGATCACAGATCTCGCCTTGGAACCTCCAATATACCTTCCAATAATCGGCAGGCTTGGTCCAAGGCCTGACTACAAAGTCTACTGAAGAGGCTGCAAGCTTGTTTACTTCAACAACAGGGGCAGGCTCAGGAAGGATTTCCTCGTAACTATCCAAAATCTTTCTGACGGTGTCCTTGACGAGCTGGATATCTGCGCCATAAGGGACGCTTACAGAAAGCTCCACTCTTCTCCTTTCAACATCGGAGAAATTCACAATGGGACTTCCCCATACCAACTTGTTGGAGAGCGTAATCTTTTTATTGTCCGGGGTCCTGAGCGTTACCCGAAGCATGTCCATGTCGTTTACAGTGCCGCTGAAAGACCCTGTCTCAATAAAATCACCAATCCGGAAAGGAGCATTGAGAACAATCATCACACCACTGAGCAGGTTCCCTATAGTCTCCTGGAACGCAAAACCGAGAATGACACCGGTAATACCCAAGCCTGCAAGCACCGGGCCCATATTAAGGCCAAGATGCTGCAAAAAGGTGATTGCCAAGAAGATCCATCCTATGATGTTGACCAATTGAAGAATGAATCTCTCCATCAAGTCGTTGATTTTTTTCGAGCGATCAAGAGCCTTCTTCAGTACTCTGCAAAAGTACATGATCAGTAATTTTCCAATGATTACAATCAACAAGCCGACAATAACATCTATGAGAAAGGCAACCGGCCGAAGCTGTGCCCAACTGTCAATTTGATGCATTGCTGATACAAACCATGATTGAGGTCCTGCCACATTAGCGCTCAAAGAAACCATTGCCGAAATCATATGCATTTCCTTACTATAGTCGAGATATATAAACCCTAGCATTGGAATAGGAAAAAGGCAAGGCAGAGAAATCCTCTACCTTGCCTTTGTGGTACTTTCAATAAACGTTATTTAGATAAAAGGCTATGAAGCTTCTTGGTAAAAGAAACTGGATCCTTTGGCATAACTCCTTCTGCCAAAAGTGCCTGATCGAGGAGCACTGAGCACAACTCTTCGATATACGAGTCATCGTCGCTGTTCTCAATCTTCTTGACCATCGGATCGTCAACATTGATTTCCAAAATCGGCTTGATCTCTTGATCATCCGCCTGCCCCATGCTCTTGAGAATCTGCTGCATCTGTACAGAAGGATCATTCTCATCGACAACGACAACAGCTGGAGATTCCACCAAGCGAGAGGATGCAACAACATCCTTTACCCTGTCTCCCAGAGCCTTCTTGATCTTCTTGATAAGGCCTTTCGACTCCTTGCTCTTCTCCTTGTCTCCCTCTTCTTTCAGATCATCAACGGCACCACTCTTGTTGATAGCCTTCAAAGGGAGCTCCTTGTAGGTTCCGATTGATCCTACTACGATATCGTCGATATCGTCGCTCATGACCAGAACCTCATAGCCCTTCTTCCTATAGGCTTCAAGCAAGGGACTGGCCTTAAGGGTGGACTCTTTGCCTCCGGCGATGTAGTAGATCGACTTCTGGTCGGTCTTCATCCTCTCCTTGTAAGAGGCAAGGCTGACATAGCCTTCTTCACTGGAGGACTTGAACCGTACCAATTCCAGAAGCGCATCCCTGTTTGCATAATCCGAATAGAGACCTTCCTTCAACGGGCGGTTGAACTGCTCGATGAATTTTGCATAGAGTTCAGGATTCTGGTCGCTTATCTTCTGGAACTCTCCAAGCAGTTTCTTGACACTTGCAGTCCTGATGGCGCTCATGACCCTGTTCTGCTGAAGAATTTCTCGGCTGACATTCAAGGGAAGATCCTCACTGTCGATCACACCACGCACAAAACGTAGATAAGAAGGAAGCAATTCCTTGTCGTCGTCAGTGATGTAGACTCTCTTTACGTACAGCTTCACCCCAGGACGATAATCAGCATAGTACATATCGAAAGGAGCCTTCGAGGGGATATAGAAAAGGGTTATATACTCTGTCGCCCCTTCTGCACGGGTATGCACATAGAATAAGGGATCCTCGCTGTCATAACTCGACTGTTTATAGAACTCCTTGTACTGCTCGTCAGTCAGTTCACTCTTGCTCTTTCTCCAGAGGGCAGAAGAGCTGTTGATCTGCTCAACCTTGTGCTCGATCTTCTTAAGAGCGTTGCCCTCATCATCCTTCTTCTTGTCATCATATGTAGTCTGGTCATAAGAGAGGAAAATGGGATAGGCAATATGGTCGCTGTACTTTTTGATCAGTTGCTCGATCTGCCAGCGATTGGCATACTCGTTGCCTTCTTCATTCAGATACAGGGTAATTGTGGTTCCCTGACTCTCCCGCTCTGCCTCTTCAAGGGTATAACTTCCCTTGCCGGTGCTGCTCCACTTCCAGGCCTGCTCTTCTGCTGCCTTGCGGCTGACAACCTCGATTTTCTCGGCTACCATGAAAGCACTGTAGAACCCTACGCCGAACTGGCCGATCAGGTTGCTGTCCTTCTTCTGCTCTTCGGTCAAGGAAGCGAGAAACTTCTTCGTTCCGCTCGACGCAATGGTGCCCAAGTTGTCACTCAGGTCGTCATGGTTCATACCCAAGCCATTGTCACTGATGGTGAGAGTACGTTTCTCTCCCTCCTCAGTAAACGAGATATCGATTCGTGGCTCAAATTCGAGAGCCTTGAGTTTCTCGTCGGTCAGGGTGAGATACTTGAGCTTGTCCAGAGCATCTGATGAGTTTGAAACCAACTCGCGTAAAAATATTTCCTTATTGGAATAGAGCGAGTGGATGATGAGCTGAAGCAGCTCAGATACTTCAGTCTTGAACTTCTTTTGTTCCATCGTTGTATTATACCTCCAAAGGGATATAGCCAAACATACTGATTTTTCCCTCTATCGGCAATTGTTCCTTAACAAAAACCACAGGTTCGGCTATGCTCTGAGAATGAACTTTTCCCAGCCAAAAACAGCACGTACCATCAATCGCCTACGGGTATTGAACCTTCTTTCCCAAGCAGGAGCCCACAGCCGTGCCGAAATTGCACGTTCTCTTTGTTTGAACAAACCTTCAACCAGCGAGATTGTGGAACAATTGCTTGAGCAACAGATCATCGAAGAAACAGGGAAAGCCGTTACAACTACCGGGCGCAGGCCGACGGGCCTCTCTCTCAAGATAGATTGCTCCTTCGTGCTCGGGGTTGAGATGGGAAGCCGAAACACTACGTTCATCCTCTCTGATCTTGCAGGAAACGCACTCCGGCTTGAACGCATACCCAATCAGGCCAACCAAGAGGCAAGGCAGCTTGGCCAGATGATCATCAAAACCTGCATGAAAATGAAATCATTTGCCCCGAATGCTATTGTCGGCATCACTATCGCCAGCAGTGGAAGGATCAGCAAGGATGAGAGAAGCATTATTGACCATGACTATTTCAACTGGAAAAACATTCCTCTAGCCCAGGCGGTTGAAGCTCATACCCAGATACCCACCATGCTCGTCGATTCCGTAAGGGCCATGGTTGAGGCTGAAAGATGGTTCGCACAAGAACAAACACCTTCCTTTATATATGTGAACTGGGCTGAACACATCAATAGCGCATGGGTGAACGAAACAACAATCACATCGCAAGGAAGTAAATTCGGACATCTTCCCATAGCCCCCACCGGCCTTTGTCGATGCCAGAGCATTGGATGCCTGGAAACTGTTGCTTCGGGCTGGGCTTTACGGGAAAAACACCAAGGGTTATCGGTCAAACAACTTGCACAAAGCGAGGAGCCAATGATCAAGGCATCGCTGTGCAAAGCTGCAGAAGCAATGGGCATCGCTTTGGTTGCCGCCAGTGCCGTGACCGGGTGTGAGAAAATTATCATCGGAGGCGGTCTTTCCAACCTTGGCAACGAGTATTTCGACATCATCCGATCTTTCTATTGCCAACAGGCACATATATCGCTCAGAAAGGTTCCGATTGAACGTTCGAAACTCAAGGAACAGAGTTCTTATCTTGGTAGTATTGCCGTAGCGTTGGACCGCTGGGTTTTTCAGCGTACACTCCTACAAACAATGAGCCAGTTGGACAAATAAAACCGCTACCCGAAAACCGGATAGCGGCAACCTCCTTGAGAACCCTAGAACTCCTCTCCTAGGGCTTGTGTCCACCCGCTGGAAAAATCGGACTGGACTCGAGCAACGACACTCATGATTATTACACGCTTTTACCATGCTGTAAAACATTTTCGCTACTATTTTGCCGTTTTTCGAATAAATCAAATTTTAAGTAGATTATTATCCATGCAAAGAGATATTTTAGCTTCCTTCGGTATAATTAATGGAAAAGGCTCCTGCATAGGTCCCAGCAGAAAACACATCCTCAGCCCGCTTGCGAATCCGTACCGTCAACTTACCGATCGGCACTTCATCCTGGGCTCCTCCAAGAAATGTTGTCCTGAAGGTATCACCATTTTCAACACTGGTCATTCTATGTTCCGAGGTAAGCTCAATCGTAGTCCTGAGCCTGTTCATCTCATTCATCGCAACATCCGTCAATTCGAATATCAACTTGCCGACCTTCTGGGCGCTTAAATGCGATGAATACCTGAAAAAGAGAGAACGCTCCACCTCCCATTCTTCAAGGGCAGGAAATTCAAAATTCATAAAAGCTTCTTCCGGCGTGAGCATATCTCCAGCTTCATTATATACAGATATTTGCAAATCCCTTGGCTGAATAACTCCTACAAGACGGACGGAGGCAGAAGGAAACCGGGGCAGCTCTTGGGCTGAAAGAGGAAAGAGTATACATGTTGCCAAAAGAATGGCAAAGAGCTTTCTCATATGAGTCTCCATATCTATGGGGTATCTCCATCCTATCAATTCTTGGGCAAACAGGAAAGAGTAAAGATAAAAAAGCTGTGCAGATGTCTGCACAGCCCAAACTCTCAAAGCAATGGAAGAGATTAAGTTGTAATCGAGAACGTTACAGTTGCAACGTAAGATCCTGGATTGGCACTGTCAATATCACTTGCAGAAGGAATAATAGTAAAGGTTTCAGCATCGCTCTTGACACCACTCATAACACCCAAAGGATTACTCTCTGTGAAAATTTCGTAATATGCTGTTGAGCCACTGCCGGATAGTGTCAATAAATCGTTGCCTTTCTTGACAGAATCAATAGTTACAATATGAGCAGAATTAGTTTGACTCTGGAAATTACTCACACGCATATGGAATTCATAAGTTCCTCCAACGTTTGTTCTATATCCATATACAAATGAAGGGGGATTATCTACATCAAAAGCATCCAAAATTTCTACTGCGCTCAAATACGGTACATTATTAACGGTGAAACCATGATCAAGAAACTCTCCAATATTGCCCTTAAGTGTTGCTGTAGCATGCGGTACAGAAGTAACATCAAACGCAAACAAACCACTAGTTACAAGCATCAGAACCAAGGCAATAGCTATCAACTTTTTATTCATATTCAATCTCCTTTAAAATATCAATCTCAAATAATAATGATTCACAACAATAGAATACCCTCAAGTCAGACTTATGTCAATATTAATACTTATAAATCGTCTTTTAAAGAATATAAATTTTTAAAATTTATTTATTTTATATTGCAATATAGATTTACATTTTCTTTACTTATTACATATGTCGCAATTTTTTGGTGTTTTTAAAGAAATATCAAATATTTCACGAAGAAGGTTTGATAAATCATAAAAGGCATACAGTATACATCTGTCATATCTTTGTACTGTATTTTATCCAATGAAAAAACAAAGGCATCTTTTTGAAAGATGCCTTGTGCTCCTAAGACCAATAAATTCTTAGTTGTTTGGAGTTATGCCTATCGAGACAACAGACTCATACGGGCCTGCAGGGGCGGTTTGCACCTGAGCCTGGTCTGCTATGACCGTCAATGTGTAAGAGTAGGTACTCAAGCCTGTCCGGCTGGGGGTGAAGTCCAATAATTTATACGTATTGCTTGCAGGATCGACTTGCTCTGCCGGATTGTTGTTAGCACCATCAGACACGTAAATCCTGTCAATATTCACTTGAGCTGGCGTTGAAGCATAGCGCAAGGAAAATGGTGTTACAGAGGCTGTAACCGTAAATGATGTGGCCACATTTGTCTTGATGGCATAGACGAACTGAGCTCCCCCGTCGTTGAATGCATCGTCCACCTCTGTCGTGGACTCGATAACAGGGTTTTCCGTCTCTGTTCCCACAAGAAACCCATGCACCAAATATTCGGGCACTCGAGTTGAAAGTGAAATAGTGACCTTTGCTGGGTTGATCGGGGAGGCAGCGAGAGCGAGCGTCATGATCGTCAGCAAAGCCAGGATTGTATAATATCGTTTCATGAAGTGGTTCCCTCCCAGAGAAGCGTGCAAGGCCTTCCCTGTCCTTCATGTATACTATAGCCTGCATTGGAAACATATGTCAATACTTGAAAATATTCTTAAGGTTTTTATTTATTATAAAATCTATATCATACTTTATTTTTTATATTATAATATGTTAAAATTTTTCATCTTGTGTCATCGCCTATAATACATATTGTATATTTGGGATATTTCAATACAAATATGGATTTACTTCTTACATGTTTTTGTTCTTATGTCAGATTGAGAGAAGTGGCTGCACTTCTACACTGATTCTGCTTACAGTAACAAGCTTATAATTTAATTTACTACAACAGTTTTAAAGCAATTTTCTGCAAAACATATTTCAACATCTTTCAACACACTTATAACATTTTTATAGTGCAAACCATTGCTTTTATGCATAAAATGCCGTATATAATACATAACAACCGATGTACTTATGTATCAAGTGGATGTTACGGAACCTATCCGTCAGTCGAGCGTGTGAAGGAAGTCGTTGAAATGAGCATAAATTCCATAACCGGGTCAGAAACAAAATCTACCACAATAGCAAATAAGCTGGAAGAAGAAATCCTTTCCAAGAAATACCAAGCAGGGGAAACGCTCCCCAGCCAGCATGAACTTGCCCAGCAGTTTGCAGCTTCCAGCAGAAGTGTTCGCGAGGCTTTCAAGAATCTTGAAGCAAAAGGTCTTATCAAAGTCCAACAAGGCAAGAAAGCCATTGTTCAAAGCAACAGTCTTGATCAGTTTGTAGAGTCTCTTTCAGCTTCCATGATCAGCAAACAGACGCCGGACAAGAAACTCCTTACTGATTTGATGCAGGTTCGTACCACTATAGAGGTCTCTGCATCCAGGGAGCTTAGCCGAGATCCCAATCGCATGCTCATCGTCCGCTCGCTTGACAGAGCTTGCACGAAAATGGAGCACCTGCTGCCAAGACTTGAGAATGGAAAGGACCATGAGGCCATAAAACTCTTCAAAGACACCGATCTTGAGTTCCACGCAGCCTTGATTAAATCGAATGACAATATAATTTTGAGCAGCATCTATGAAAACCTTGCCCCCCAGCTGTATGCTGCCATGGACCGTTTGCCTGAGACGTACAGTGAACAGCGTAAAAAGGTCAATGAATATCGTTATCTTGTCGAGGCCTTGGAAAACGGGCAGACAGACCTTGCAGTCGCTTTGACGCTGGTCAATCTCACCAACATCAAAGACAAATTCGAGACAATGGACCTGTAGAAAAGAGGACGAGCATACGATGAAACTGCCTTTGCTTTGCAAGGCAGTTTTTTTGCTAAAAGAACGACCAAATAGAGGCATTTGACATATATCGCTCTCTGTGAAAAAATATAGAGGAGGTACTTATGTATATTGCTATAATAAATTTACACGGATTGGTAAGAAAAGAAAACATTGAAATGGGTCGAGATGCTGATACAGGAGGACAAACTCGGTACGTAGTCGACCTTCTCAAAGAACTCGCCAATAGAGAAAATATTGAGGTCGATTTATTCACCAGATACATCAAGGATTCCCGCTGTTCTGAAGACTATAGCAAGGATGTCGAAAAGGTAGGTGAACGGGCGCGTATTGTCCGTCTTCCCTGCGGAGGCACGAAGTATATCCGAAAAGAACTGCTCTGGCCTCATCTTGATGAGTATGTCGACGCCATGATTTCATTCATCAGGAAACAAAACAAGGTCCCCGACATCATTCATGCCCACTATGCCGATGCTGGCTATATTGCAACCGAACTGGCAGCATATCTGCAAACACCTCTTGTGTTTACCGGACACTCAATGGGAAGAAACAAACTTGAATACCTCAAGTCCCAAGCGGTGAGTGAAGAAAAATTAAACCAGTATTATCATATTCATACAAGAATCATGCAGGAAGAGAGGACCATCAAGCATGCCAAGATGGTCATAACCAGCACGAACTATGAAAAGCAAACTCTTTATGAACCCTATGAGTCCAAAGATCTATCCAAGATGACGGTCATACCCCCAGGCCTTGATCTTGACACCTTCTTCCCCTATTACCACTACGAAATACAGGACCCCTCCATTACCGAAGAGATGAAGCTTGCACAGTACTCCATGGTCAAGGAACTTCAACGATTCCTTACCAACATGGACAAGCCGATCATCCTTGCCCTCTGCCGTCCAGAAGCAAGAAAGAACATAGATCTGCTCATCGAGATATATGGAAAGAGCGACGAATTGCAGGCTATTGCAAATCTGGTCATAGTTGCAGGCATCCGCGATGATATCAGCACGATGGAAGAGGGAGAGAAACAGGTTCTCACTGACATGCTGCTTCTGATGGATCGATACGACCTCTACGGCAAGATGGCCATTCCCAAGCATCACAATCCCCAGAGGGACGTTCCAGAACTTTACAGGCTTGCTGCAATGAAGCGAGGTGTCTTTGTCAGTACGGCAGCGTTGGAAAACTTTGGACTTACCTTCATCGAGGCGTCAGCTGTCGGCCTTCCGTTCATTGGGACGGACAAGGGAGGAGTCCAGGATATTTATCAGAACTGCGACAGTGGCGTACTTGTGGATATAGCGAACCATCGGGCTATTGAAGACGCTCTTTACAACTTGCTCACCAACAAGGAAACTTGGGAAAAACTGAGTGAGAATGGAACACAGAGAATCAGGAAGGTGTATAATTGGCAAGCTCATGCAACAGCATATCTGCAATCCTTGGAATCCCTCTTGCAAAAAGAACCAAAGAAACAACCCGCTCTTGCCAACAGGCTTGCTTCAATCGATACGCTGCTGGTCTGCGATATCGACAACACACTTACCGGAGACAGAGAAGCAGCTGACGAACTTGCCGCAATACTTGAGAGTAATAAAGACCGCATTGGCTTTGCAGTAGCTACAGGCAGAAGCATCGATTCTGCCCTGAGAGTACTCAAGGAATATTCCTTTCCCCATCCTGATATCCTCATCACAGCAGTTGGAAGTGAAATCTATTACAAGACTGAGCAATCCAGAGACAAAGGCTGGTCTCATTTCATCAGACGTCGCTGGAAACGAGATGCAATCATAGAGATTCTTTCACAAATACCAGAACTGACGCTCCAAGACGATGCTGACTCACAACGAGAATACAAAATCAGCTACACAATCAAAGAGGAGTGCGACATACCACAGGTGATGGAGCAGGTAAAGAGCGCGTTGGCTCAAACCAAGGGTCTACAACACTTGGTGCTCTCCCATGAGAAATATCTGGACATCCTCCCCTACCGAGCGAACAAAGGATCCGCAGTACACTATATTGCATGGAAGTGGAACCTTCATCCACAACAAATTCTAACAGCTGGTGATTCCGGAAATGATAGGGATATGTTCGCCAAGCCTCTGCGTTCAATTATTGTGGCAAACCATGAAGAGGCCCTCTCTGCATTGCGAAAGACAAATCTTCGTTTCTTTGCTAAACAAAAGTACGCCAAGGGAGTCATAGAAGGCCTCAAGCATTTCAAAGTTATTTCATAGTAAGGATTTTTTTCTCTCAATTGGATGGGCTCCTTGTCAAAAAGGAGCCCTTTTTATGCGGGAAAAGTAACGTACAAAGCAGGGAAGAGGTACCACTTTGTTATGTCGTATGTCAGACTACTTCTTGCTTACTTAAGACATTAATTCCAACTGTTGTCATCTTTACATAAATTGATATCCTAGTATTGCAAATACTTATATTCTGAGCTATAGTATAACTAAGATTTAACTTAGAACGTATGACATCATTAGGCCTCGCCTAGCTTTGTACAATAAAGGAAAGAAGAAATGGAGTACATTTCAAAAACTAAATCTGCTAGAATAGCAGCAGCTCTTGAAGAGATGATTCTCGACAACCGGTTGAAGAGTGGGTCGTTTCTCCCCTCTCAGCAAATACTTGCCGAGCAATTCAATACCTCGAGCCGTCCGATAAGGGAAGCTTTGAAGCTTCTCGAAGCAAGGGGCTTAATTGTTGTTTCACAAGGAAGAAAAGCACAGGTCAGGAGCAACAGTCTCGACCAATATGTAGAGTCCATCTCAACTACGATAGTAAACAGCAAAATCAGCCAAGCAAAACTCATGCGAAACTTGATGCAAGTACGTATTACTGTTGCAACAAGCGCGGCAAGAGAGTTTTCACGACTTGAGAACAGAAAAGAATATCTATCACAACTGTGGACATCCAGCAATAAAATGGAAGCGGCAGTCCCTCTCATCTTTCAAAAGGATGCAAAAGGTTTGATGGACTTTAATCTTGCAGAATCTGATTTTCACCGCACCTTGGTTGTTGCGAACGGAAACCAAATTCTCTCTTGTATTTATGACAACCTCTCACCGATGCTCGATACTGCCATGCGGTCTATTAAATTCACGCCTCAACAGCTGGAAAAACGATCGAATCACTACTCATACCTGTGTGAAGCTCTCCAGAACGGACAAACCGACTTGGCTGTAGCCTTGGTATTGGTTACACTCAACACTCTTGAAAGCAAGGTGATGGACCACTATCCGGATGAGAACGCCCTGATTTCCTACGCATGACACAATTGCTTTGGCAAGAATCCTCCACTGTGCTATAGTCGCGGTGGAGGCTTTTCATATGCAGAACCAGATCATCCACATAGAACATGCAACCGTCAGAAGAATGGGAAAGCCTATCTTGGACGATGTCTCTTTTTCTGTGAATATGGGCGAACATGTAGCAATTATTGGTCCAAACGGAGCAGGAAAGAGTACTTTGGTGCAGCTTATAAGCGAAGAAATACATCCTCTGTACAATCCGAAGACAAAAAGAGTCCTCTTTGGAAAAGAACGTTGGCAAGCTCTTGAACTTAAAAGACATCTGGGAATCGTATCACAATCATTGCAATATCTGTGCAACTCAACCTACAAGAGCTGGGAGATTGCAATTTCTGGCTTCTTCAGCTCCATCGGACTTGATTTCCACCACCAAGTGGAGGAGTATCACCTCACTAAGATGGAACAAACAATGAAATGCTATGGGGTTTGGCATCTCAGGGATAAACAGATGAATCGTCTTTCCAGTGGAGAGGCAAGAAGAATACTTCTGTGCCGTGCATGCATGCATGACCCTGAGGTTCTGCTTCTTGATGAAGCGGTTTCAAACCTGGATTTTCCCAGCAGACATCTATACAGACAAACTCTTGAACAATTAAATGAACAGGGAAAAACCATCATACTTGCAACACACGAATTGAGTGAAGTCATCCCCGCAATACAACGCATCGTAGTCATGAAAGAGGGAAAAATTGTTGCAGATGGTCCGAAGAAAGAGATCTTACAGGAGTCCTTATTAAGTGATGTCTACCAGAGCCGAGTGTTCGTAGATGAGAGAGAAGGCCTCTATAGTGCATGGTGTTGAAGCATTTTTACCACGAGGGCCTCTTTTTGTAGTATCATAGGGTAAGAACAAAACAAGCGAGGTCATTACATGAAGCGTTGTTCCATCATCATTCACAGCGTAAGCGGCAACTGCTATATCATCGGATCCTATCTCAAGGAACTGATGGCAGAAAGAAACGTCGATGCACGACTATATCGAGTTGACGACCCTGATTTGCATATCTGGGCAAATACTCAAGAAACTACCAATGATTACTACGAAGATATTTGTGAGTTGCCGATAATCAGCACCTCCACGTTGCTCAAGAGTGACATGATCATCCTAGGAAGTCCAACCCGGTTTGGAAACATCTCCGCAGAGATGAAAACCTTTTTGGACACAACCCTCCCCTTGAGCAAGGACAAGAGTCTCGAAACAAAGTTCTTCGCCTGTTTCACCAGCTGTTCAAACTCCACCTGTGAAGGGGCTCATACCCTGACAGCCATGATTTACTGGGCACAGTCCATGGGAATGCTTCACATCCCCTTTGGGGTCCATGATGAACTGGATTTCTGTGACCAGCCGGTCTCCGGTATCGTGCACCTTGCAGGAAAGGAAGGAGCCATCAGGCCAAGTGATCGCCTAGGCAAGGAAATGGAGGTGTACGCAGACACCCTCAGCGCCTATATACAAGAATAACCTTAAAGTGGGGAGGTCATCAAACACCTCCCCTTTTTTACTTTTTAGAAAAGAAGTAACGAATTCTCCGAATATAGCGTTCCCATCGTCCTTTTCCGTAGCGGATCTTGTAGTCGGACGTGGCACTTTGAATACTGACTTCCTGGCTGCCGCTCATATGTTTGAGATTGTCCCAATGGCGTACAATCCACATATACAGATCCGCCTCGGTATTTCCGGGGAAAGATGCAAGCAGTTTGGCATGACGAATCTCGTCGATTATTGGCTGATAGACCTTCTTGTACCAAGAGACAGCACCTTCTTCAAAGCTAAGTTCTTCACTCTTTCCTTCGTTGAGAAAGTACTTGTGTACAAGGATATGGTTCACCATCTCCGGATAGGAACCAGGAGAGGTGAACTGTATCTCATCCATGGGAAGATAGCTCGGTTTGTATTGGCTGATAAAACGCTCACGTTCATATTCAATCACTCGCTTGCGAAGCTGTTTCATCGTCAAGCCAGCCTCAAGAGGTATCTGGCTGTCCAGTTCAACAACCTCAGCGTCGATAAATTCCACTCCTTGGGTCTTCGCAACAGAAACACGGTGATTGCCGTCACGTACAAAATACCACTGGCCAAGCTTATAGACAGAAATGGGAGGGAGAATTATAAATTCTTTCGTCGCCCTGTCAATTGACCGCCAACGTGACCGAAGAAGCTCTTTCTTTGGATAGAAAGCCAAGGAGAAATCCTGATAACGGCCTTCGCTTCCAATTATCTGCTTTACCGGGATGGTACGCATGCCCAAATACGTCTCATTCTTGGGTTTTATAAGTTCTGTTACTGCATACAAACTGAGAAGATCGGAATTTTTCCACGCAAGACTGCTTAAAAGCGATTGCATCCTTCCCCTCGAACGAGCCTTCTCAAAATCGTCGTTCGACTGGACAAAGAGATCAGATCCTCGTCTCCCCATGTTTTTGCCCCCTCTCAAGCGCTTCATCTTCCAGTATATAGCTCTGGTAGATGTTGATCACCTTGGTGTGCTTATACACATGATACCGATTTGCGTTCAAGTCATGCAAATGAATATGACCATGCAATAGATATTTTGGTTTGAACCATTGCATGAACGTCAAAAACGTAGAGAACCCCTGATGGCAACGGTCAGTATCATCCCCGAGACCAAGAGGAGCTGCATGGGTAATGAGAATATCGAGATATCGCCCATACCTAATTCGGTTAATCAGAAGCCTAGGAATCATTTTCACCATTCGCAGAAACATTTCCCGCTCTGTAAACTGATGCTTTCCCTTGTTGTAGCGCATCGCCCCACCAAGGCCGGCGATGATCAAGCTATGTTTTTTGTCATATACAACCTTGCCATCGACGTAATCTCCACCAAATGCAGGCATTCCCTCATACCTGCCTCCGAGTTCGGGCAGAGGAGGGGAGCCGCACTCGAATTGACTGATATACTCCAAATTGTGGTTGCCGAATACAAAATAGAGAGGCTTGTTCAAGGAAGAAATAATGAACTCATAGTACTTTAGCGGCAAGTCACCTGCAGAGATGATCAAATCAACATCTGCATACCTTGAAGAAATATTCTTCGAGTAAATCAAAGGATCTGATTCATCTGATATGCAAAGTAGTTTCATACTCACCCCATTATATAGCCACAGTCGACAGTGACGACTTCTGCAGTAATTGCAGTACAAGAAGAAAGCAACAGCACCACCTGCGCCACCTGCTCTGCTTTCACCAAGCTCTTAAGCAAGGATCGTTGCTCATACTGTCTTCTCAGTTCATTGTCTTGATCAAGATACGCAGCCTCAAGCAACCCAGGGGCAACAGCGTTGACCCTGATTTCTGGTCCTAGTTCCTGTGCGAGGCTTCTGGTATAAGATACAACAGCCCCTTTGGAGGCATCATAGTGAGCAGTGCCTCCAAAACCGGGATGAAATGCGTTGATGCTGGCAATATTGACAATATTTCCTCTTGCAACCCTAAGAAGAGGAATACACGCCTTGGTAAGTCTAAACATCCCCGTTACATTGATGTCAAAAACACGTTCCCACTCTTGTGTAGTCAACTCAAGAGGATCAAACACGGAGAAAACCCCACTGTTGTTCACCAAGACATCCAAACAGACCAGATCTTGCAAGGCCTCTTCAATACTGTCTTGGTTGCAAACATCAAGGTGTATCGGCACCAAGGAGGGGCCTAGTTGTTCTTGCAACGCTTTTGCCTTCTCAAAAGAAGAAGTATAGGCGCAGAATACCGTTGATCCTTGCAAGACAAAAGAACGACAGACAGCCTCTCCAAGGGTGCTTGTTCCTCCACTGACCAAAACGTAATGCATCAAACCCCCTTAGCCAAGAACTCTTTTACCAAAGAACAATCAGCATATCGTTGTACAATCGAGTCATCAGCCAACACAAAACTGTTCCAATCGAAAGGAGGACACATGGCTGTTGCACAAAGGGCCCACCCTTTTGGGTTGACCAGCCGTGTCCCCTGATAGCACCCACCCTCAATAAGAGCAATGGCCGAATGCCCTTCTGTGACCTTCCCAAGAGTGGAAAGACTATGAGAGCCATCGGGACGCAAGACCAATTGCTCAACAGGATCACCCTCAAGGAAGTACCACGCCTCATCAGAAGGAAGCAAATGTAGAGCAGAAAAACTTTGTGGGGTAATCAGGTAGTAAATACTCCCTCCCAAATCCGAGATACCGCTGGAGAAGGTGAGAACCCTTTTAAAAAAGCCACCTTCCCCCTCAAGAGGCTCAAGAGATAGCTTGCTAATTATTTCCTGTGCCGTCATATTGGCCAAATTCTTGTTACGCTGCGAACCAAGGCAGTGAAAGCCTCTTTGGCTTTTTCCCCTGTCTCCATTACTTCTATATGATCCAAAGGCTGGTCAAGTATACCTGCAGCCATATTGGTAATACAGCTAATCCCCAACACCTTCATGCGCATATGACTGGCTGCAATGGCTTCGGGAACTGTGGACATTCCTACCGCGTCAGCTCCCAACGCTCGAGCAGCTCGAATTTCAGCAGGGGTCTCATAGGAAGGTCCTGCAAAGAACATGTATACTCCTCTCTGAAGCGCGATGCCCAATCGTTCTGCCTCATTTTGCGCCAAGGCCATCAACTCTTTATCATACGCATTGGACATATCAAAAAAGCGTTGCCCAAGCTTATCACAGTTCGGCCCACGCATCGGGTTGTCTGCTATCAATCGAATGTGATCGGAAATCAACATCAAATCTCCTGCAGCGAAAGAGGTGTTCACCCCACCAGCTGCATTGGTCACCAACAACTGTTCAATTCCCAGTGCATGCATAACCTGTATGGGGAAAACAACCTGATCCATTCCGTAGCCTTCGTAATAATGAAAACGCCCTTGCATGCACATCACTCGTTTGCCTTCAAGCATACCGACAACAAGTCTTCCCTTATGACCAAATACGGTAGAAACGGGAAAGAACGGAATATCCTTGTATGATATTGCAACAGCATCCTCGAGTTCATCGGCAAGACTCCCCAGTCCACTGCCAAGCACCATCCCGATATTGACAGGTTCTGTTCCAATTCTTGAGGTGATATACATTGCAGCTTCCTGCATCTTATCCATGAGCATGTCCATATAAATCTCCTATGTTTTAGTACGGTTCCCCAATGGCTCTTGGTGCTGCACTGTTCTTCGAGAACAAAACCAGCGCAAGCAACGTAGCAACGTAGGGGAAAACCTTGAAATATACTGGAGGAATTACCTGCAGTGCAGGTATGACCTGACTAACATTTGCAATTGTCGTAGCGATGCCGAAGAAGAAGGTTGCACCGAGAATCCCCAGAGGTTTCCATTGTCCAAAAATCAAGGCTGCAATCGAGAGAAATCCAAGACCAGCGACAGTCCCATTGAACTCACCTGAATACGTGACCAAGATAACAGAACCACCGAGTCCTGCCAATGCACCACTCATTACCACCCCGAAATACCGCATACGATGTACATTTACACCGGCCGACTCTACTGCCGAGGGATGCTCACCACAGGCTCGAAGCCTTAGGCCGAAACTCGTCTTATAGAGCAACAACCAAGAGAGAGCCCAGACGATCAGACAGATCCAGGTAGTCCAATAGGTCTGTCTGAAAAACAGGGGACCAATGACAGGTATTTGAGATAGGACAGGAACATTCTTACGAACAATGCCCATAAGGATGCGGATATTTCCACTTCCACTTATGGTTCTTGCAAGATAGACGGTCAAGGCAGCAGCAAGCATATTGATTGCCGTTCCACTGATCACTTGATCAGCTTTGAGGTTGATCGAGGCAAAAGCATGGAGCAGAGCAAACAATCCTCCTGCTACGACGCCCATTACAAGGCCAAAAGGAAGAGCTTGCAATCCGAGTGTATTTTCTGTCAACTTGATGGCAAGTGCACTGGCAAAGTAACCAACAAGCATCAAGCCTTCCAAGCCAAGATTGGTCACACCACTTCGCTCACTATATAAACCTCCAAGGGAAGTCATAAGCATGGGAATCGTATAAGCAATTGCATAAGGGAAAATACTTATTATTATGTTCCACATATTACTTAGCCTCCTTTTTTGTTTCTTCGCTTGCCTCAAGCCGCTCCCTTCTCCGTTTGAAAATCCGATCCCAGAACCGTCCGAGGAGTACACTTGTTGCTGTGAAGTAGATGATTACGGCAATGATCGTATCAGCTATTTCAGGAGGCACGTCCGTCATTGCATTCATAAAACCCTTCCCCGATTGAAGCATGCCAAAGAAAAGAGCACTGAAGAAAACCCCAATCGGGCTACTCGCTCCAAGCAAGGCTACTGCTATACCGTCGAAGCCTTGGGAAGGCATCACTCCGATTTGCATGTTGCGTGAATATCCAGTATAGAAAGACAATCCAGCAAGTCCGGCAAGAGCGCCGGCTATCATCATGGAGATCACTACATTCCTATTCACCTTGATACCAGCATATTCTGCACAAAACCTGTTTGAACCAACAGCCTTCAGAGAAAATCCCAAAGTGGTCTTGTCCAAGATGAACTTGATGATGATTACCGAGACGATCGCAATGAAAATCCCTAGGTTGATAAACGAGCCGTTGAACAGCTTGGTCAACCAAGGGGCTCTCAATGATTGGGAAAGAGCAATGCTTGCACTCTCAGTCTCAAGGGAAGGCCCTTTGAGATATGCAGGGACAAAGTAATAAATCGACCAGTACGCAATCCAGTTCATCATGATGGTCGCAACAACCTCATGGACATTGAACTTGGCCTTCAGGATTCCTGGAATCACACCCCATAATGCTCCACCAAGCAAGGCAGAGGCAATAAGGACTACAAGGAACAACGGTCTTGGTAAAAACACCTTGTGAGCAACCAAGGTTGCGCACAAACCTCCGATGAGCATTTGTCCCGAAGCCCCGATATTGAACAATCCTGTCTTGAATGCAAACGCAACAGAAAGACCAACCAACATCAAATTGGTTGCAGTGGCCATGGTATTGCCTATTCGTTGAATGTTCATCAAGCTTCCGCGGAACAAGAACCAGAACCCTGTAAAAGGGTTACTCCCGATGGATGCCATAAGGATCGCTCCTGCGAGCAAACCAAGCACAACCGCACTTACTGCAACAAGGAAGGCATTGCTGTGCAATGTTTTTGATCGTCCAAGTTTCATTCTGCACCTTCCTTGCTCTTCACACCGGCCATCATCAAACCGACTGCTTCCTCATTCGTCTCTGAGGTCTTTACCACATCAATCAGTTCTCCGCTGTTCATAACTGCAATTCTATCTGAAAGATTGAAGATTTCATCCAGTTCAAAAGAGACTAAAAGCACTGCATGTCCTTTATCCCGATGAGCAACCAATTGGGAGTGAATATACTCTATGGCGCCCACATCAAGTCCACGGGTAGGCTGGACAGCAATAAGCAACTGTGGATTTGCAACCACCTCCCGACCAACTATCAATTTTTGTTGATTACCGCCAGAAAGTTTTCCTGCTCTTGAGTTGATGCCCTCTCCGCTGCGTACATCAAATTGATCAATCACCTTTTGGGAATACTCCTTGATGTATTCCTCTTCAAGGATACCGTTCTTACTGAAAGGACTATGATAATACTCCTTGATTGCAATATTGTTATAAAGCGCTGAGTTCATGACCAGTCCACGTTTTTGACGGTCCTCAGGGATATGCCCGATTCCAATCTCATTACGCTTTCGTATATCTGCATTGGTGATATCATTTCCATCAAGGATGATTGAACCACTTTCCACATCTCTCAAGCCGGTTATTGCCTCTATCAACTCGGTTTGCCCGTTGCCATCGACACCAGCAATCCCTACAATCTCACCAGAGCGTACAGAAAGGGAAAAATCTTTCACCCCGAGCACTTTCTTGGAGTTTTGCACTTTCAGATCATGGATATCCAAGATGACCCGACCGACTTGCATTGGTTTTTTATCAACCTTGAAATTGACAGGTCTTCCCACCATCATGGAAGCCATCTTGGAAACCGAAGTGCTTTTAACGTCTACCACACCGATAAACTTACCCCGTCGAATTACGGTACAACGATCAGCAACAGCCTTGATCTCATTCAGCTTATGCGTAATGAGAATGATGGACTTGCCTTCCTTGATCATGTTGCGCATGATTTGGATCAAGTCTTCAATCTCTTGTGGGGTAAGAACAGCTGTCGGTTCATCAAAAATTAAAATCTCTGCATCACGATACAACATCTTCAGTATTTCAACTCTCTGTTGCATACCCACCGTAATGTCTTCAATAATCATATCAGGATCAATATTCAACCCATACTTTACAGAAAGGGCCTTAATCTTCTTGGATGCGGATTTTCTGTCGAGGATGAAGCCTCCTTCCTTTCCAAGAACAATATTTTCGGTGACAGTAAAATTATGAACCAGCTGGAAGTGCTGGTGCACCATACCAATTCCTAAATCATTGGCGTCATTGGGATTGTTTATCCGAACTTCCTTCCCCCGAACCATAATTTTTCCCTTATCGGCATGATACAATCCGAAAAGGATACTCATCAGCGTTGATTTTCCGGCTCCATTCTCGCCAAGAATGGCATGAATCTCGCCTTGTTCAACTTGCAAAGAGATATCATCATTGGCGACAATGCCGGGAAACTCCTTGCGTATATTCAGCATTTCTATGACATGACTCATCAAAGGACTTCCTATGTAATGGATTGATTGTCTAGATTAGCACAGAAGGGCCACCGAATACTGGTGGCCCTTGATGATGATTACATCATCGTTTAATTACCTGAACAAACCATCGCCGACTGCGGCTACCTTAATCTGGCCGTTCTTCAACATTTCGAAGACCTTGGATACTTCGTCAGTAACAGCCTTGGAAAGATTAGGATTTTCTGGGGGAAGACCCAGTCCATTGTTTGCTGCAGTGAATGTCAAAATTTCACCACCGGGGAAATTACCATTCAACTCTGCCTTGATCATGTCATAGGAAGCACGATCGAGATACTTCATTGCACTGGTGAGGATGATGGACTTGCCGTTTGGCATCAGACCTTCAGGATACTGATCAACATCAACACCGATGACCCAAACGTTCTTGCCGCTTGAAGCTCGGTTCTTTGCCTCGTTAATAACGCCTACGCCTACACCACCGGCGGCAGCGAAGATTACGTCAACACCACGGTCGTACATGGAAGCGGCAATCTGCTGACCGGCACTGATATTGTCAAAAGAACCTTGATACAGATTGTTTTCCTGTCTCATGACAATCTTGGTTCCATACTTCTCGTTGGCATACTTGACACCCTGCTGATAACCCCAGTTGAATTTCTGTACCGCAGGAATCTCCATGCCACCGACAAAGCCAAAACTTCCTTCCTTGATCTGGAGGGCAGCAGCAAAGCCTGCCAGGAATCCGGACTCATGCTCTGCATAATAAACAGCAGCTACGTTGGGCTCAATCCTGAACTCGGAGTAGTCTGCACTATAGGGTTCACCGTCAAGAATAACAAATTTCACCCTCGGATATCTGTCTTGGGCTTCAAAGATTGCAGTTTCAAACTTGAATCCCGGGCAGATAATCATATTGTAACCGGCATCAACAAGATTACCAATTTCCTTGAGGTAATCAGCTTCCGTGGTTCCAACAGGCTTAAGGTACTTGACGTCAATAGCATAGTCCTTCTGAGCTTTCAGAATTCCTTCCCAGGTTCCCTGGTTGAAAGACTTGTCATCAATGGTCCCCGCATCAGTTACCATACCAACGCGAAGATTGCTTCTCTTTGCTCCGGCTTCTCCACTTCCCTGGGCAAAAACTACGGTACCGAGCAACAGGAAGATACAAAGTACAACAGTCAGTTTCTTCATTCCATTTTCTCCTCTATAGTGCTCTTGTATAGAACACCTATGTGGTATCATTCTACATTCACCATTGTCTATTGTCAAACAAAGAAATTGGGAGAAAAGGCTTAAAATTTTGTGTCAAAGTATTACAAAACAATTAGTTATTAGATAAATCCAATTATTTGTCGTAGAGACTTAGTTGTTCAGCTTCAAGACAAGCGAGAATGAACGGTCCGACTCCCTTGAAATCATCCTCCACTACAGGTTCACAGATATAATAATGGAAAGACCCGTCCCTATAGGGATTCCCCCCTAGCCCTGCAACAGAGCAGATTCCGCTTAGATGGAGTTGCCCTTCTTCATCCTCTCTTAAAAATAAGGTCTTTATTCCTTCAAGAGCCGAAAGAGCGGCCCTCTTATACAAGGGGTCATCAGATAAGCCAAGACGGAGGGCTTTTAGAAGACAATAGGCAAACATTGCACTGCAACTGGTTTCCAGATAATTACCCTCTACTTCAGCCTTATCAATAACCTGATACCACATCCCCTTCGGACCTTGATAAGCCAACAAGACATCCAATACCTGGATGAGCGTGCCAACCATCTCATTAAACCTAGGGTGTTCCTTGGGAAGAAAATCAAGAATATCGACGATGGCCATGCAGTACCAACCGATAGCCCGCCCCCAGAAATGAGAAGACAATCCTGTTTTTAAATCAGACCAACGCTGGCCTCTTGACTCGTCATACGCGTGGTACAGCAAGCCGGTAACAGGATCCTTGAGCGTTTGATACACCATGAGAACTTGGTCGACAATATCATTGTAGCCTCCAAAGTCACCACTCACTTTGCAAAATTGTGCATTGAAAGGTCCTTGCATATATACTCCGTCCAACCAGATCTGCCAAGGATATATTTCTTTATGCCAAAACACTCCAGATAATGTCCTAGGCTGATATTTCAGCTGATCTTTCAACATTTGGGCTGCTAACAAGAAACGCTTTTGACTTGTATGCTCATACAGGGTGAAGAGGTTTCGTCCGGCATTGATCTGATCAAGATTATACTCACCCTGCCTATAGGTCGCAATGTGACCATCACAAGCAATAAGAGGATCATACATCTCATAGGCCCAATCAAGAAGTTCTGCTTGATCATAGGATTTTCCGACTGCCAGACAACTTTGTATTACCAGTCCATGCTCATAATGCCATCGCATCATCGCCGGCTTGTAACGTGCTACTACACTCTTAGCCATTTGCAGGGAAAGAGAGTCTGATACGTCCATCATGCTTGTTCCTTACAACTTCCGGCTGTCAGAGAAGACAGCCGGATTTTCGATCTCCCTGCCCTAGTTGAGCAGGTTGTTTTCCTTGGCAAAGGCAACACCCTTGTCATTCCAATCTTGTCCGCCAAGCTTCTTGAACTCAGCAATCCAAGAATTCCAATTTGCTTGATTGAGTGTGCGTTTTCCGGTGATGAACTCACTCAGGCCTTGTTCATAAAACCGTTTGAGGTCTGCATTGGCAATAGGCATCGTGTCTGACCCGATTGCAGCAGTCCATTTCTTGGTCTGCATCTCCCTCAGCACATCCAAGGCGGACATCTCCTTTTGGCTTGTCGCTGTGGTATACTTCGGGTAGCGGGCATACAGCTCCACATCCCCATTGTAGAAAACCATATTTCGAAGCTGCGTGACCGTCTGTCCTATCGGAGCACTGAATGCAAGATCAGCATTGGGAAGGTTTTCTGCTACAGGAATACCATTGGCATCCTTGGTGTAGTTCACCCCTTCAACTCCCCAACCAAGAAGGAAATAGCCTTCATCACCGGCCATCCACTCCAACAATTGAGCAATCTTTTCCATCTTTCCTTCTTTCTCCGCCTTTGCACTGATTGCATAAATGCGGAAGTTGGCCGTATATGGACCGATGGAAGCATGACCCTTCGGTCCAACAGGAGGATCTACTATAATCCACTGACCAGACGGGAAATTTTTATCAAACGGTGCATAATTTGACTGCGCAGCATAGGCGGCGTTTTGCTCACGCATGATGCCAAAACGACCTTGTTTCCAGGCTGCACGGAAGTCGTCCTTCTTATACGCAAGCCAGTTTGGATCGATAACCCCTTGGTCAACCATTTTCTTGAGGTAGACCATTGCATCATAGAACTCTGGCTTGAGAAGGTTCAAACCAGCACCAGAGGCGGTCATATTCCAAGTACCATCAACACCAAAGGCTCCAAAGAGCGGCATAAGACGGCGACCCGGCCATGCTTCATAGTTGTTGATTTCTTGGAATGCTCCATAGCCCCAGGTATCATGCTTGCCGTTTCCATCAGGATCGTCATAGGTGAACGCTCGCATCACTTCAAACAACTCATCTGTCGTGGCAGGCACGCTCAGCCCAAGATTATCCAACCAATCTTTACGGATTAAAAGCCCTTCATTCTTGATGATTGATCCAGGATCAGCAAGACCATATGACTTTCCGTTGAACCGAGCATGACTGCGGCTTACTTCATCATAGTGCGTAGCTGTTCTTACCGGCATTTTCTCATACAGGTCATCTACACTGGCGATCAAGCCTTGAGGAACCAACCGGGTAAGGACATCGCGACGAACCATGAACAAATCGGGAAGATTGTTCGCTGCTGCCGCTGCTTGGATTTTCACATCCTGATCACTCTCATTGGAGGGAAGAGCGGTAAGCTTCAACTCGATATTCAACTTCTCCTTGATGATGCCATACCCCACCCAGTCTGTCGGAGGGGGGCCTGCTTCGGTAACAGCTGCACCATACCAAAGTTCAATGGTCACAGGACCGGTTGCGGTGCCCGATCCTTTACTTCCCTGACTGAACAACGGCAGGGAGATGAAAGAGAGCAGCGCTATCAGAGCGATGCATACAAACATTTGTTTCTTCATGACAAATCCTCCTTATGAATTACCTCGACAAAACATACTTGATACTCGGCATTTGGATACTCATCCCTTCACACTGCCAAGCAAGGTTCCCTTTGTAAAATATTTCTGGATGAACGGATACGCGACAACCATAGGAATTGCACTCATGAAGACAGATGCGGCTTTGATGGCTGCTATCGGGGCATCTCCAAAGGCGCTCACTTCCACATATTCATTCATCCCGCTGGCCATCAGGATGTTCCTTAGCAGAATAGGAAGCGGCTGCAATCTGCTACTGTTCAAATACAACATTGCATGAAAGAAATCATTCCAGAATGAGACTCCATAGAACAATCCTATTGTCATGATGATGGCTTTTGAGAGAGGTAGAATAATCAACAACAGCACCTGTATCTCAGAAGCTCCGTCCATTCTTGCACTCTCTTTCAATTCATTCGGAATTCCCTCAAAGAAAGAACGCATGATCAAGCAGTTGTATGTGCTGATCGCCCCAGGCAGAAAAACTGCCGCCAATTTGTCAATCAAGCCAATATTGCTGACCAGCAGGTACGTAGGAATCATGCCAACGTTGAACACGTAGGGGATGATAATCAACAAATTCAGAAACCGCCTTCCAGGAAGAGAATGAATTGACAGCACATAGGCCAAAGGAATGGTCAAAAGCAAGGCTGTGGTTACTCCACCTACAAGTATTTTGACGCTGTTTCCAAACGCCAGAACAAATCCAGCATTCCCAAGCAAGGCCTTGTATGCTGCGTTTGACCACTTCCAAGGAGCCAAGAACAACAGCTGAAGATTGTTTCCAATATAATCATTGGGCCTGAACGAGAGTGTGATGGTACTCCAAAGCGGGATTGCAATAATGACAAGCAAAAGCCCCAAAAACACATCCACTAGAAGATTGAAACCATGATCGGCAGCGGTTGGCTTGATTGTTACTGAGGTGAATTTGTTTGTTCTTCGTTTTTTTATCGGATTCATCTTACCCTTCCTAAAACAATGAACTTGAACCATAGCGCTTGACCAGTTTGTTGGATCCGAGGATAAGAAACATTCCTATCACGCCCTTGAACAAACCTACCGCTGTTGCGAGTCCAAACTGGAACTCCAAAAGACCTTGCCGGTATACCCAGGTGTCGATGATGTCGGCAACTGATAAAACCGGCGTCGAGTAAAGCATGAATATCTGATTGAATCCTGCATCAAGAATCGTACCAAGACGAAGCAAAACCACAATGACAATGACGGGTCGAATCGAAGGAAGTGTGATGTAGCGAACCCGTTGCCAAGAATTTGCGCCTTCCACCAACGCTGCTTCAAAAAGCGAGGGGTCAATTCCCATCAACGCGGCAATGAAAATGATGGCACTCCATCCCATCTCCTTCCAGGCATCACTGAGAATGACAATCCAAGGAAACGCATCGGTACTGGTAAGGAAATCTCTCGGTCTTCCCCCGAATGCTTTGATGATATCGTTGATAATTCCATCACCGGGCGCCAGAAGTGCCAGCAAAATACCATACATGATTACCCAGGAAAGAAAATGTGGAAGATAGGCCAACGTCTGTACTGTCTTGCTCAAATGGGGCCGGTTGCATTCATAAATGGCTATGGCAAGAATGATCGCCAAGGGAAGACTGAACAACAATTTCCCAAAGCTGTACATCAACGTATTACGCAGCAATTCAAAGAAATAGTACGAGTTGACGAATGTTCTGAAGTGCTTCAAGCCTATCCAGCTACTGCCAAGCACCCCATCAAGGGCCATATAGTCCTTGAAGGCAATTTGCCCGTTGAATATTGGAACATACTTAAAAATGACGTAGTACACAAAGGGAATGGCAAGCAGGGCATATACTGATCTATGTCGCTTGATTTCCCGTATCAATTGTTTACTCGATCCTCGTTGTAGCATCTGCAACCTCACAGTCACAGCATATGTCTACAAAAAGAGAATATGCAGAGAGGCTCTTGGACTTTTCCGTACTTCCATCGATTGTCCCCACCTCATTTTTAGACAATTTCTTTTTTATGTAACATATGTCATCTCTGTTTGTTATATTTTCATACCTGCTTGGTGACAAAAAATAACCGAGAAAATAAAAAGGAGTCGACGCATGAAGAAACTGTTGGTACTAGCTTTAATTCTCATCCTCTCCATGACGATGATCTATGCTGTTGAGGAGCCTGTTGCTGTTGAGGAGCCTGTTGCTGTTGAGGAGCCTGTTGCTGTTGAGGAACCTGTTGCTGTTGAGGAACCTGTTGCTGTTGAGGAACCTGTTGCTGTTGAGGAACCTGTTGCTGTTGAGGAACCTGTTGCTGTTGAGGAGCCTGTTGCTGTTGAGGAGCCTGTTGCTGTAAGGCAAAAACAGAGTATCCAGGACTTATACAGTCTTGTAGTGCCTATGCGTTATGATAGTCTCTCTGTCTTTGGCGGACTGGGTGGAGATTCAGCAACAAGAGTTGTTATAGACATAGCTCCTACTGCCAGTTTCAGTTTTAACTTCGGTGTTGGAGCTTCATATGAGTTGATATCCCAGACTGTTAGGGATGCTCTGTTTATCGATGCAGAAATACAGGAACTCTCCTTTGGAACTACAGGCGTAATCTTGGATCTGGATGCCAGTGGATTTTATAGCAGTTATGCCTTCGAGTTCGGCCAATACCCAGGCTTTTATCGCGTCGGGGTTAACCAACTGGACCTATATGCAGAAACATCCTCTCGTACAACTCTAAATTTCTCTCCGTATGGAACAATCGGCATAGGAAGATTGCATTCCATTTCTCGATTGAAAGAGATTGAGCTTGGCATGCGGCACCTTGGCATTGAGCCCACTGTTGAACGTTTGGAAGCCGCTGCGAAAGTTCGCTATAGTCGAGATGCATACCTGAACAGATTCTCTGAGTACAATACCATCAACCATGTCACGTATTACCAAGACTTGGCCGATGCCTATGGGGCTTCAGACAGAATGCTTGAGTTCTTGTATCTCGATCGGTCACAGCAATATTTGTTTGACCGCGCTCGCTACCAGGGAATGCTCCATGGATGGGAGGCAACGGCAAGCCTACGCCCAACTATCGACTACAGGTCTACAAGGACTTCTCCAAGTACGCACTTTTTCTTGAATCTTGATCTTGAGGCAAGATACGCTGCCTTTGCCATGGATGACATGCTGCACTACCAAGGCCGGGCGTTGCTCTCCCCGGGAATGACTATGGACGGAAACACTACATTCTCCTTCAGAGGCAATCTGAATGGACAGGTACGGTACCTGCCTCCAAACGTTCCTTGGTATGTGGCAGGAGCGTTAAACATGGACTACAATTCAACAGAAACCCCAAGAAAATTCAGAATCAGCCTAAACGGATCCTTCAATTACCTGATCACCCCGAACTTCACCACCTTTGCAGGTTTACAGCTGGATATAAATCGAAACTACTTTGCGAGAACCGGGCTTGTCGTAAACGCAGGAGGTTCAATCAGGATTTGGTAGGAACTCTTTTTGTGAGGAGCTTTTCAGCTCCTCATTTTTTTTGCTTCTGATCTGTCAGAGAAGCCGTCTCTTGAGCTGGATATATTGAAGTGCAAACTTCGTAAATATGAGAACATAGACCACAAACAACATGACACTTACAATGAGGAGACCGGAGTGCTTTTCGTTGAGATGCAAGAAGAAACTCGGAAGGATTACCGAGAAAAAGAGAATGAGCAGTGGGATCATTCGTGCCTTGAATATGCGACGGATCATATCCAGACGTGATAAATCGTCGCAGTAGATGGACTCATTCTCTTCTATTTCAGTTGCCTTCTTGCGAAAGTAGCTGTATCCGACATAATCAAACAGATACTCCCAGCCACAGTCTTTGAACATTTGCACGTAGTTTGCCTTATGAGCGCGCCCCTCCTGGTTGTAATCCAGTTGGTAGATTACATCTGCGGGTGCACAACGCTCAAACGTGTATATACCGGGGAATCGGACACTTGTAAGCTTCCACCCTTTTTTCTGTTGTTCACGAAGGTACTCTCCTTCCTCCTCAAATTCCATGATGGTAAAAAACTTGAACGCCCAAGTGTTTCTCTTCATCGGGACATCTCCTTCATATTTCTGTACAATCGCTGAATTCGGTTTGCTTCGTTGGAGAGCACCTGCAGGCCCAATTCTGTAATGATATAGAGCTTCCTCTTCTCTTCTTCTTTTACAAACCTGATCAAACCATCTTTTTCCATCTTCGACAGACTGCCATAGAGCGTCCCGGGACTGAGACGGACTTCCCCCTCTGTCAAGGATTCTACTTTCTGAACAATACTGTATCCGTGCATCTCCTGTTGCAGGCAAAGAAGAATATAAAATCCCGTCTCGGTCATTGGTACGTATACTTTCCTAATGTGTGTATCCAAGAAAAGCTCCTTTTATATCGTGATGCTATACATCGCACTACGATATACCATATACCAAGACCTACCCCTATTTGTCAAGCCTGGATACGTGAGATGGCAACTAGTTCCTCTCTTTCAGCTACTCAATTATTCATCCTCATCGTAGAAGGAGCACAGCCCTTGATCTTTCGGAACACCCTGCAAAAGTATGCTTGATCCTGGAATCCTGTCTGACTAGCTATCTCATTGATGGTCAAGGTGCTCTGCTTCAAAAGCATCACAGCGAGATGAATCCGGTACCTGTTCAGGTATTCCCAAGGAGACAAGCCTATTTCCTTATGAAAGATTCTCGTCAGATAATCCTCACTCACATTGACGTGCTCAGCCAACTGCCAACGGGAAATAGGTGATTTTGCATGTGTCTCGAGATATACAAGCGCACGTTTTACCAGCAGTCCGGTCAAGGGAGGAAGAACTTCTTGGCGATAATACAAATCCAAGAGACGAGCAAGAAACTCAAAGCTTTCCTCAACACAACGATGAGTTATCAGAAGATTGGGAATAGACGAGAGAGCGGCTACATCCTCGTCCTTCCAGGATTCTGCGATAAGGACAATGGGAACGGAGTATGTTTTTCTGATCAGAGCGTAGAGCTTTGGATTGATCACATCACTGATTACCAGATTCACGTGCTGTTGTGCAAGCAAAGACGGCAACTCTTTTTCCGTACATTCGGCAATAGTATCTGACAAGCCTATCTTTGCCAGCAAGGTTTTGTCCAAAGCTCCACAGAGCACCAAGCGTCCTTGTGCAAGACCTTCTTCTTTTGCAGCGGTCAACGCTGTTGCCAAGCTTGCATAGCCAGTTGGAACATCGTAGGCTATGACTGCAAGAGAGCTGAATTGCAGGTGATTGATCATATGATGCATCACCAACTGCAAGTCTACCGCCTTTCTTTGGCCATCGTAGGGCAGGACACTCTCTGGTTGTACCATGTTGTTCTTGTTTCCAAATGCAGAAGCCTTTATGCAACGTATCCCAGAAATACTGGAGAAGAGCGCAGGAGCAGCCGATTGTCCTTCCGATAGGATATATACAGCATTCCGTTCAGAGAAGCCACTTGCTACCCCATGAAAAGTCGGCCAAGGCAGGCGAACAAGAATTGCATCATCCTCAAAGAAAACCATAGCTTTACTCATCATTAAGATTCTCTGCGCAAGAGCAAGACTCAGGTCCTGTTTCCCTACCGTGGCCTTGTACGTAGCCAAGGAGGAGCGAAAGCTCAACAAAAGCCCCTCTCGTTGAACACTCGTCGTTATGAGAACAGACCCTCCTTCCCGTCTTATGTGCTCACAGATGATTTGCAAGCTCTGTTTCAGCTTGTCAGGATCTGCAAACACAACAGGAAGAGAGTCGACAAACGCAGAAGATTCAGAAAGCTCTCGCAAAAGGGAAGATAATTCCAGGGTTTCTGGCTTGAGAGTAAATTCTTTGGTATAGGAAAAAGAAAGGTCCAAAAGATTCTGAGCACTCAATACTTGCTTCTGAACCTCTTGTTGCAGAGTATCGTTCTGTTGAGCTACGAGTGAGAGGATTCCCTCCAAGGGAAGGCGCAATCCTTCACTGATATTGGCGAAGAATTCACTTCTGGCTCTTTGCTCTTCCTCCGCCTCTTGTCTTGCACGGTTCGCTGCGTCAAGCAAGAAAGCTCCCTTGATTGCTGAACTCAATGAGGTACGCAGCTCTTCCATGATACTCCCGTCAAACAAAGCCGTATGCACCACAAAGTATCCCAACGGTTGACTGTCCATAAACAAAGGCTCAGCTACATACACGCCCGACCCAAGCTGCTGAAGATGTCTCCTTGGTAAAAGCAGCTGCTTTGCAAAGTATTGTTGGTCAGATAGCAAGTCCTTGGGAGTGTAGCCACCGATGAACAGACTCTGTTGGTCATCCTCATGCAACACCAAATATCCTTCATCAAGACCAAGCGAAGGAAGATGCTCCTTGAGAATTTTGGCAACGGCCTCGAGCTCGCGAACCCCGAGCAAATCACATTTCAAGGCGTTGAGTATTTTTGCCCGCTGCGCAAGGGCATACACATGCTCACAGGCGATCAAATCCCGTTGCCGAAGAAACACATCACGAATGTCCGATTCCAGTTGCTGCCTCATATACGTCTTGGCATGGAAGGTTGAATACCAGTGCAAAGCCTCAGAAAGTAGGTTTGGATCCCCTCCTCTGTCAAAAAACTGATAGGAAAGGCTCTCAACCAAAGAGAGAACAACCGGCTGATTATCCTCTTCCAATGCAGCAAGCAACGTTTTCAATTGCGCTTGTCCTGTTTGCTTGACCTCAAAGCTTTGAATCAACCAACTCAGAAATTGTTGCTTGGACCCGACTTTAAGCCGAGCCTGTTCAGTATTTCCCAAGGAATAGAGACACCCACAAGAACGCCGGATAACAGGATGCGAAGGCAAAAGGATATCAAAGCAACTGGAGGTCCCATCCACAAGGAGATTATTCACCAAGTTCCATGACATTTTTGCCAAATCAGTGACCGGCATGCGAGCTGTAGTACAAGGAATTCTCAATAAATGACTCTCCCGGCTGTCGTTGTATCCTACAATTCTCAGATCGTCGGGAATCCTGTACCCCTTTGCTTCCAGGTATTTTCCCGCATCAAACAACATCAGATCACTAGAGCAAACCAAGGTATCAAAATCCTTACCCGGTGATAAATGGTTCTTTTCCAGCAACTCAGATATTGCTTTTGCACCTTCATTCCACGCATATGGACTTGATACAAGACGCGGATCATACAGCAGTCCTGTCTGCTCAAGACTGTCACAATATGCTCGATACCGATCGATTGCAGAATAGTGATTCTGAGGCCCTCTGAGAAAAGCAATCCTGCGAGCTTGGTGTTCCTTAATACAATGAAGTATTACGGCCTGGAAGCCTGAGTACGCATCAAAAGATACTGCTGGAGATCCTTCTCTTTTCATGCCGATTGAGACACAAGGAACCGGATCCATAGTTGCAAGAAACTGGCGAACTTCATCAACACTGACAGAGCCACCCAGCGAAGAAGCCCAGGTTATTACTGCATCAACATTTTCACTGTTTACCAAGGGATAGATTGCATTGCGCACATGTTCTTGGTTTTCTTGGCATTCAAGACGTCCACCAGGAAAAACAATGAGCGTATTCGAAGATTGCTGTGCCTGCTTGGCGATCTCAGAGAACAGCTCGTTGGAAGCTCCTGTATGGATGGAAGCCAAGACGAGAGCAATACGTGCAGTCATACACATTGTGAGCCTCCTTTCTTCAAGCACAAACATACTAACACAAGAAAACCATGCTTGACAGGTAGCCAACGGGAAGGATACTATTTGGAACGATGTTTCATTTTACACCTTTAGAGAGTGGCCTCAGACGCCTGAACATACATTTGGAAAGGATTATGCCGATCCTTACCCCCAGCGGGGTCCTCCTAGGTCTTTTTTTAGGATCACGAGTCTCCATGATGAAAGGGTCTGTCAACTATCTTTTTGCCATGATAACCTTTATCGGTGCATTAGGTATTAGTTCAGGAGACTTCTTCAAGGTACTCAGAAAACCCAAAGCCATCTTCCTGGCCATTCTTGCCACAAATATTCTCATGCCTCTGATTGCGTTTGGTATGGCAAATCTTCTTTTTCCTGGGCAAACCGAGGTGATTACCGGCTTCATCTTGATCACGGCAATACCGACTGCCCTGACTGGCTACATCTGGAGCAACATCTATAAAGGTCATGCGGCACTTTCTTTGACCTTGATTCTCATAGGAACGATACTCGCTCCCTTGCTCACGCCTTTTACCGTTCAGCTGCTTGCTCGAACCTCAATACAAATTGATACCACCGGCATGATGCTCTCCTTGCTGGTCATGGTAGTACTGCCCTCGATCGCCGGCATCGCAATAAACAACATGACAAAAGGCAAAGTAAACGACCATATTGCTCCCTCTCTTAAACCCTTTGCCAAAATCGGCCTATTTATCATCATTGTTGTCAATACCAGCCAAGTGGCTGACCGGCTCATCGCCAACGCAAGCTGGGCTTACTTGCCGATAGCTCTTTCCTGTGCAGTTCTCGCTGCAATCGGGTACCCAATTTCACACACGCTTGGCAAACTGGCAAAGCTGGACTTAGAACAGCAAAAAAGCGTCACGTTCGCTTCTTCGATGCGCAACATCAGTGCTGCTTTGGTTCTTTCCATCAACTACTTTCCTGCCCAGACCGCCCTTCCTGTCATATTCGGAATTGTCTTCCAACAGACCATCTGTGCCTTGATGGCATATTACTTGTACGGAAGAAAAAAAATATATTAGCTCATCAAATCAAAGGAGATGCAATATGCAACCAATCACCAGCGCTCATCAGAGTATTTCAAGAAAAGAAAAAGTGTTACAGTTCGGCGAAGGCAACTTCCTTCGGGCATTTGTTGACTGGATGATTGACATCCTCAATGAGAAAACTGATTTTAACGGCAATGTGGTCATTGTACAGCCTCTTGCACAGGGTTTGGCAGATATGATCAATGAGCAAAAAGGCCTGTATACCACAATCCTCAGAGGCGTGCAAAATGGAAAAACCGTAGAAGAATACCGTACCATAAACAGCGTAAGCCGCTGCCTCAACCCCTATAACGCAGAAGACTATGCACAATACATGAAGCTTGCAGAAAGCGAAGACCTTCGATTCATTATCTCCAACACCACAGAGGCAGGTATAGCCTATCATGGTGGGGATGCCCTTTCAGATACCCCGCAAGCCTCCTTTCCTGCTAAAGTTGCCGCCTTTCTTTATAGAAGGTTTCGATTCTTCAACGGGGCCATGGATAAAGGTCTGATCGTCATTCCTGTGGAGTTGATCGACAAAAACGGCGACAATCTGAAAAGGATTGTCAAGCAATATGCAACTGAGTGGAAATTAGAGCAGAGCTTCATTAATTGGATTGATGAAGCCTGTGATTTTTGCAACTCGCTTGTAGACAGGATTGTTCCAGGCTATCCCAGAGCCGAGGCAAAAGAGTTGTGTGAAAAAATCGGTTATCATGACAATCTTCTTGATGCAGCGGAAATATTCCACCTTTGGGTCATCGAATGTCACAAGAACTTCCATGAAGATGAACTGCCGTTCAATAAAGCCGGCCTGAATGTCGTTTGGACGGATGATATGAGCTTCTACAGAACCCGCAAGGTGCGTATTCTCAACGGAGCACATACCATGAGCGTACTGGCAGCCTATCAAGCTGGCTTGAATACGGTTCAAGATTGTATTGCTGACAAAAATTTACTGTACAAGTTCATGCATACAGGCATTTTTGAAGAGATCATTCCCTCGATGGATGGTTCAACTGAAGAGCTGAAAGCCTATGCCCAGGATGTCTTGGAGCGCTTTGAGAATCCGTTCAATCCACACCAGTTGCTCTCCATCTCTTTGAACTCGGTTTCCAAATTCAAGACCAGAAACCTCCCCTCATTGTTGGGATATATCGAGAAACAGGGCAAGCTTCCAAAGGCTCTTACCTTCTCTCTCGCCGCCTTGATCAGCTTCTATGAAGGCACAGAATTTGAAGGAACAGCCCTCAAAGGAAGTCGAGGCACAGAGTCCTACCTCATCATGGATAATCCAGAAATCCTGAAGACCTTTGCAGAGCTCTACAGACAAGGGGGCAGTACAGAAGAAAAGGCCACCCGCCTTGCAAAGGCCGTTCTGTCCAATACAGCGTGGTGGACAGAAGACCTTACCCAGAGAGAAGGACTGCTTCAAGCAGTTGAAAACCAGTTGAAAACCATCTACTCCGATGGCATGATTTCAGCGCTCAAGGCTCTGTAGGAGGGTTCATGCAGACATATAAAGCCATCAAAGTACATCCGGATGATTCTGTTGCTGTGGCGGTGCAGAATCTTGAAAAAGGTGAGGTAGTGGTTGTCGACAACCAAGAAATTTCACTTACGATGGACATTCCCAGTGGTCATAAGTTTGCCATTAAACCGATTGCTCAAGAGCAGCCGGTCATCAAATATGGCAGCCCTATCGGAGCAGCGAAGCAAGATATCGCTGTCGGATCGCATGTTCATGCAAACAACATCCACACGTTGCTCAGTGAGCATGCAGAGTATCATTACGATACGACTGCAGCTGAACAGTTCATGCACAAGGCAGAACAGAAGAAGCTGGCTTGGCAAGATAAGGTTCCTACCATCAAGGCGTTTAAACGAAGCAACGGCAAGATCGGCATCAGAAATGAACTGTGGATAGTTCCCACTGTCGGCTGTGTCAACATGATCAGCAACGCCTTGGTTGCATGGGCGAATGAAACCCTGCCCAAGACCGACTTCTATGACGGCATCCATGTCTGGGCCCATCCGTACGGGTGCTCACAGCTTGGTGATGATCATGAGGCCACTCGAACAATCCTTGCCGATTTGGTACATCACCCAAATGCCGGAGGTGTTCTAATCCTCTCGCTCGGGTGTGAAAACAATACTCCCGAATCATTCAAGGACCTTGTGGGAGAAGTTGATCCATCTCGGGTCAAGTTTCTCACCACCCAGGAAGTAGAAGATGAGCTGAAGGTCAGCAAAGAGCTGTTGTTGGAACTGTATGAAACGATGAAGCGTGACAAACGTGAAGAGGTAGGGATGGACAACCTCATCGTGGGCTTCAAGTGTGGCGGTTCAGACGGCTTAAGCGGCATCACGGCAAATCCCTTGGTAGGACGATTTTGTGATGTACTCACCGCAATGGGAGGAACAGGAATTCTCACCGAAGTCCCTGAGATGTTCGGAGCAGAGCAGCTGTTGATGAACCGTGCCGTCGACGAACACGTGTTTGAACAGACGGTTCAGCTGATCGAGGATTTTAAACAGTACTTCATCAAACACGACCAAGTCGTCTACGAAAACCCTTCACCGGGAAACAAGGCTGGAGGAATCTCAACGTTGGAAGACAAGAGCCTTGGGTGCATCCAGAAGGGTGGACAGGCAATGGTAAGCGCAGTACTTAGCTATGGGCAGAGAGTCGAGAAAAAAGGACTCGTTCTCTTAAGCGGACCGGGGAACGATATCGTATCCTGTACAGCGATGACTGCAGCAGGGGCACACCTTATTCTCTTTACCACGGGCCGTGGCACACCTCTTGGATCCCCGGTGCCGACCATCAAGATATCCTCAAACAGTGCACTTGCAGAAAAAAAGGCCAACTGGATTGATTTTGATGCTGGCAGACTGCTTAAAGAGGATAATGAAGTAGTCCTTTCCGATTTTCTTTCTTTGATAGAAAGGGTTGCAAGCAAGACACAATTGGCCAAGAATGAAGAGAATGGATATGCTGAAATTTCCTTATTCAAGGATGGGGTCATTCTTTAGAAACCAGAAGGAACACAACAATGAAAAAATTTATGGATGAAAACTTTTTATTACAGACGAAAACAGCTCAAACGCTGTACCACGACTACGCAAAAGATGAAATGATCTTTGACTATCACTGTCATCTTATTCCCGATGAAATCGCCCAAGACAAGCGTTTTTCCAATATTACCGACGCTTGGCTTGGAGGAGACCACTATAAGTGGAGAGCAATGCGCAGCAACGGTACTCCCGAAGAGTTGATTACAGGAAAAAACACAGATCCTTTTGATAAATTCATGGCATGGGCCGCTACCATGGAACAAGCTCTGGGCAACCCCCTGTACCACTGGACTCATCTTGAACTACAAAGATACTTCAATATTCATGAAGTATTGAATACCAAGAACGCCAAGGCCATTTATGAAGAGGCCAACCGCCAGTTCAAGGAGAATGAGAACCTCTCGGTCACCGGGATCATGAAGCAATTCAAGGTCTACGCAGTAGGAACCACAGACGACCCGGCCGACGATCTTGCGAGTCACAAGACGATAGCCCTCCAAAAAGACTTCCCTGCAAAGGTAATTCCCTCATTTCGCCCTGACAAGGCTCTGAATATTGAGAAAGAGACCTTCTGTGCATATATCGAGAGCCTTGGAGCAGCAAGCAACAAGAACATTGTCCTAGCTGGTGATGTTGTTGATGCCTTGATCAATCGGCTTGACTTCTTTGTACAAGCTGGATGCAAGGCTTCAGACCATGCCTTGGTCACCGCTCCTGCTCTCTTTAAGAGTGAACGAGAGGTAAACGAGATATTTGCAAAGAAGATGGCAGGGAAAGCCCTGAATGCAGAGGAAGTGGAAGCGTACAAAACATTTGTCTTGACTCATCTGGCAAAAGCCTATGCAAAGAGGGATATCGCGATGCAGTTGCATTTTGCAGCGATCAGAGACAACAACTCCTTGATGTTTAATACACTTGGACCAGATACCGGCTTCGACGCCTCCCATGACAAAGAACTTGCCCAAAGCTTGTCTGCTTTCATGAACAACCTTTCTGCAACCGGAGAAATTCCCAAGACCATCTTCTATACGCTCAATCCCAAGGATTATTACAGTCTTGGAACCCTGATGGGCTGTTATCAAGGAGGAATACCGGGCAAGATCCAGTTGGGATCGGCTTGGTGGTTTGCAGACCATAAGGACGGCATGGAAGAACAGATGAAGATGGTTGGCAATATCGGTCTGCTTCCTCGTTTTATCGGCATGCTGACCGACAGTCGTTCATTCCTCTCCTATCCACGCCACGAATATTTCCGCAGGATTCTCTGCAACCTCTTTGGCACCTGGGCAGAACAAGGCGAAGTCCCTTATGATCTTGCGATGCTCGGTAGTGTAGTGAAGAACATCTCCTTTGGAAATGCGAAAGCATATTTTGAGGGTTGAGAAAATGGGAAGGAAAACCACTGAGGCACCGGCCGAAAAGCAACAGACCAGCGGGGTTATACGAACCATCGCCATTTTAGAAACGCTCTCAAGGCATCAAAGTATCAATCTTGAGCAGCTGTCAAAACAGACCAAGTTGCCAAAAGCAACGCTTCTGAGGTTTCTTTCCACCCTTGTATCGCTCGGGTATGTCTATCGAGACAACAGCGACCTCTACAGCTTGACGCTGAAAATGTTCAGCGTCGGCTCGAGAGGACTTGAACACATCGATTTGATTCATGTCGCCAACCCAATCGCCCAGGATCTTTGCAACAAGTTAGGAGAGACTGTGCACATGGGCGTGCTTGAAGGCGAGAAGGCCGTCTATGTCCTGAAAAAGGAGTCTTCCTACACCATAAGAATGTATTCCCGGGTGGGAAAAGCGATTCCCTTGTATTGCACTGCTATCGGGAAGATACTCTTGAGCGATATGGATGAACAGGAGCTGAAAACATATCTTTCGGCCGTGCAGCTGAAACCGTTCACTCCTCATACGCTTCGCACAAGTTTAGAGTTGAAGCAGGAGCTGCAACAAATCAGAAGCCAAGGATGGGCCTCGGACAACGAAGAGCATGAGATGGGAACACTGTGCATAGGAGCCCCCATCAGGGACTATACCTCCAAGGTTGTTGCCGCCATGAGCGTTTCCTGGCCTCTCTTTCGCTTCGACGCGAAAGAACAAGAGCGAATAACTTCTTCTATCCTGAAGGCTTGCACAGAGCTCTCTCATCTTTTAGGCTGGGAGGCATAAACAGAAGGAGGTTTACGGTGCAGCAAATTCGATGGGGTATCATTGGATGCGGGCAAGTAACGGAAATCAAGAGCGGTCCGGCTTTTCAGAAGGCAGAAAACTCAGCCTTAATAGCCGTCATGCGACGAACCGGTGATCTTGCCCAAGATTATGCCAAACGGCACAACGTCCCTTACTGGTACGACGATGCCCAAGCACTGATAGACAATGCTGAAGTTGATGCTGTGTATATCGCCACACACCCCGACACACATTATCAGTATGCAAAACTAGTCGCCCTTGCCGGTAAACCTGTGTACTGCGAAAAACCTCTTGCCATGAACCATGCACAAAGCCAGGCCCTGGTTTCTCTGTATAAGGAGAAGCATCTTCCCGGCTTTTGCGCCTACTACAGAAGAGCTCTTCCCAAATACTGCATGATCAAAAAACTCCTTTCTGAGCAGATAATCGGAGATATCAGACATGTTCATATCCAGATGCACCAAAAATTGCTGGATATAGACAAGACAGGCACCGCCCCTTGGAGGGTTCAACCACAGATCAGCGGAGGGGGGCTTTTCATGGATGTAGGGTCCCATGCCCTGGACCTTATCGACTTCTTCTTCGGCCCGATCAACCAGGCACAGGGAGACGCTAGAAATCAAAGCGGGAAGTATGAAGCTGATGACCTCGTGTTTGGGCATTTTTGCACCGATAGCGGCATAACCGGTACCGGACTTTGGTGCTTCAACACCTACAAAAATGAAGACACCACCACCTTCTATGGAAGCGAAGGAGAGCTCTCCTATTCTGTCTTGGACGTTGCCTCTCCGATTACAATCCGGACAAAATCCGAGATGAAAACAATCCCGGTACCCAATCCACCAACTCACGTTGCACAACCATTGATACAAACCGTCGTGAATGCTTTACTGAAAACAGGTTCGTGTCCAAGCACCTTGGAGAGTGCAAGCCGCACTGATTGGGTACTGCAATGCATGCAAAGACGATAGGAGATCGCATATGTTTGTTTCAAGTCGAGAAGAGATTGTAAAACAAGAAATTTCAGATCTGGTTTCAAAGCAAGTGCTGGTGGGTCCAGCGCAGGGTTGGGATAGCCATGTAATGCGCCTTTTTACCCTCAAGAGTGGAGGAAAGGCACCTCATCATGCTCATCCTTGGCAACACATCATCTACGCTTTGGAAGGAGAAGGTAATCTTATGATGGACGGAAAGGACTATCCTCTGAATCCTCATTCAGTCGCGTACGTTCCTGCTGACATCATTCACCAGATTTCAAACAGGGGAGAGGCAGATTTTGTATTTATCTGCATCGTGCCTGAGGAAGGAGACCGCTAAAGGAGTCAAAACCATACCAGTATGAATAAAGATTTGTTGCATTTCTTTACTTCTCTGGATAGAGCAGGCTTTGTGGACCCTGAACACAAAGCCTTGGCCGGTATCGATCGTCCGCTTCCCATCGGGTTTGGGCAAACCATAAGCCAGCCTAGTCTTGTGGCGTATATGACAGATATGCTTCAACTTGACAAAAGCCACAAGGTTCTGGAGATTGGAACGGGAAGCGGCTATCAAACTGTGTTTCTTGCAAGGTTTTCCAAGGAAGTGTATACCGTTGAACGTATAGAATCGTTGCAAATAAAAGCGAAAGAGCGACTGGAAAGGATGGGTTATTACAACATCCATTATAAATACGGAGATGGAAGCCTTGGCTGGGCTGAGCATGCTCCATACGATAGAATCATGGTGACAGCAGCACCAAAGGTTATTCCTTATAACCTCGTCGAACAGCTCTCTCGACCAGGTATTATGATTCTTCCTGTAGGCCCTTCAGGATGGCAGAATTTGATGCTGGTGACAAAAGATGAGAACGGGGTGGTGAATCAGAAGAAGTTGTTGGAAGTTGCCTTTGTGGAGCTTGTTGGCAAGGATACCTAAGATTCATCATGATGATGATTCGAAGAAACCTCTTCGAACATCTCTATCAAAAGCTCTTGCATTCTTTCTTTCTCCACCCCTTCCACTATCATGATTCCAATCTGTTTGCCCAACTGAGAGAGTAAAGCCATCGCTCTCTTGCTATAACAATGTATCGCTTGGGGCTTTTGTCCTGAATCAAACATTTCCAGCAAGCGAGCAATGAACTTGCCGTGCTCCTGTTCATAATCCTCAACCATATATAGGTCAAGCACCTGGTCTGCTACAGGATCATACACCACTTGATACATCGGAAATATGATTCTTCTATCCTTCTCCGACAGTACTGGATTGGGGAGAACTCCTATGGCTATGTAGAAGATTTTCCCTGCTTTTGGTTTTAGACGCTTATAATATAGCTGCCTCTGTGCATCGGTGAAAATAGCTTGGGGATAATACACCCCATACGCCTCATCATCCAACACCTCGGCTGTCACGATGAACGAGTCTCCGTCTGCCTTTATCGTTGGCAAGTACTCGCGTTTTTCCATATCCTCAAGATTCTGGGTTTCGAGCCAGCTGAGAACCGGGTTGTTCTTATTCGTCTTTTTATACTGGGAAAAATACTCTTTTGCATAGAGCAATGCGCGTAAGATCAAAACCAGGTCTTCCTCCTCCTCTTTGGAGAGAGGTACAATATATGCATAGGGGGCTTTACTATGAAAAGACGGGTATTGACCCTTTGCAAAGGATACCTTGCTTTCCAAAATTGCCTGTTGCTCTTCTTTTTCCAAATCCTTAAGTGATTCTTCATGCAACATAAGCAAGCACTCTTGCTGATGTTGCAACTCCAAATGCTCTATATCCGAGAGGCCCTCATCAGAGAAGGAAATTTCAAGATACCCTCTGAGACCCCTCTCCCCCTTATACGCTGCAAGAGCATCGTCTACAAAGCTCACATAATAGGGTGTTTGCTGGGTGGTGATTACACAAATCAGATCATTTTCATAAAACATTGAACTGATGGCAGCATCCTGAAATGCTTTTGCCAGTTGATACAGTGTGGTGGTTGTGCTCATGGAACCATCATAAAGGAAAACAAGTGTGTTTTCCAATGGAATATCCTTTTTCCTTGCTCAGAAAAACATCAGCATGTACCATACAAGAGAGCAAGAGGAAGTATACTGATGAATGGACTGGATAAGCTGCAACAAGAAGTCAGGTTCGACATGAAGCGCAAACCTATCAGGCAACGCCAATACCTGCGCCCGTTGACCTGGGTTCTGAGCTTTCCTGAAGTCTGGATGCATAGGCTGAAGATCAACAGGATAAGAACCGATGGCATTAAGCCTCCGTTCTTGTTGCTTTGCACCCATCAGGCCTTCATCGACTTCAAGGTAACTACCGCTGCGCTCTTTCCCTATCGTGCGAACTATGTTGTTGCAATCGACGGTTTTCTGAAAAGAGAGTGGTTGCTGCGCAATGCCGGAGGCATCTGCAAACGAAAATTCACCAATGACGTACAGCTGATCAGGCAAATACGAGAGGTCCTCTTGGTCAACAAGGATGTTCTCGCACTCTATCCGGAAGCCCGGTACTCGCTTGTGGGAACTACAGCAGTCCTTCCCGATTCTCTAGGAAAAATGGCAAAGCTTTTGGGTGTTCCTGTTGTCATGCTCAATATGCATGGCCACTACTTAAGCAGCCCGGTTTGGAATCTGAAGAAGAGGAAAAACAGAATCGAGGCTGACTACTCGCTCCTCTTCAACAAAGAAGAACTCTCAAAGGCATCGGTTGCCCATATCAACGAGGTAATCAGGAACGCGTTTAAGTATGATGAACATCGCTGGCAAAAAGAGAACAGGATTCGCATCGCGTATAAGAAGCGTGCAGAAGGCCTGCATAAGCCGCTCTATCAATGTCCCCATTGCCTCAGTGAGTACACGATGTACAGCAAAGACTCATATATCGGTTGTACAGTATGCAACAAGGTGTGGGAGTTGACCGAATACGGGGAATTGGTTGCTATTCAAAAAGCCAAAGATGAAAAGCAGCTGACTACTGAGTTTTCTCACATTCCTGATTGGTATGAATTCGAACGAGAACAAGTCTGCAATCAAATAAAAGAAGGCTCCTATTACCTTGAGGTCCCTGTCTTGGTAGAGGCCTTGCCGAATGCCAAGGGATATATCCCCCTAGGCAAGGCGACCCTCGTCCATAGCATCAGTGGATTCAAACTGGAAGCAGTTTTTGAGGGACAAGGATTTTTGCTTGTCAAGACAGCTCTTTCCATGTACTCCTGCCATATTGAATACGACTACTTTGGCAAGGGAGATTGCATCGACCTCTCCACCTTGGAAGATACCTATTACCTCTATCCCCAAGGTAAAGAGTTCTCAGTCACCAAGATAGCCTTGGCAACCGAAGAACTCTTTGCGTATCACAGCAGGCAGGAGAATCATCTGGATAGAAGTATCGCTTCAAACTCCGCCTCACTGATATAACGAGGCTTATAGACTAAATTATAACGAGCAAGCTGCCTTATGAATGAACGCATATGGTTCTCTGAACCTCTGAGTAAATTGGTGTATACCCTTATCTCATCTGCATCATCAGTTTCTGATAGGAATTTCTTAAGATCATAAATATCAAGGTCTTCGATTATCGCTCCCACTAAAAATGCATTCTGTACTGATGAGCTTCCTAATTCGACTAGTTCGGTATACAGACTTGCAAGTTCTGGATGCTTGAATTCTCCGATTGCTGAATCTGCTGAAATGTCATCCATTCCCTTTTTCGAGAGCAAAGAAACCACGGCATCGATATGGTTTTGTTCTGCTCTCGCAATATTCAAGAAAGTTCTTACTTGCCATGTCTCATACAGGGCCAGATACACATCCCGTGCAAGTTTTTCTTCTTCTCTCATATAAGACAATCTATCGAACGCCTTATCCTGCAGATTCTGCTGCTCCTCTATGGGTTGTGCAAACAACCCCATACCAAATACTGTTATTAAACTCATAAGTATCATTACTTTTCGCATATTTGACTCCTTTGCTTCGTAATACAATTACTTTATGAGTGATACATGCAAAAAGTAAGGATTCAAGATAAAGGTTCGGTAAAGAAAAAGGAGCGCCTCTTTTGAAGCACTCCCTCTGTCGGTATGACTGTTTCTCTGTCAGCGTTGGACGCGGCCGCTTCCGTCACCCTTCAACAGTGCTTGCACCTCTGCTTTTGTGCTGAGGTTGAAATCACCATCTATGGAATGTTTCAGTGCAGAAGCTGCAACTGCAAAATTGATTGCATATTGTTCATCATCACCATATTCACTGAGGGCGTAGATTAATCCTGCAGAGAAGGAATCGCCTCCTCCGACACGATCGATGATGTCAGTAATTTCATAGCGTTTGGAGAGATAGAAGCCACTCTTGCCACTGAGGGCTGCACTCCAACCATTGTGATCGGCACTCTTGCTTTCACGCAGGGTAACTGCAACAACCGATACATTGGGGAACTGCAGCTTCACTTCCTTGGTAAGCTCTTTGTAGACTTCAATATCCAACTCACCGCTGGTTACATCCACTTTTGCCTCAATGCCCAGACATTTCTGGATGTCTTCTTCGTTTGCAATAATTACATCAGCGAACTTCACCAGCTCACGCATTACTTCTACAGCTGTTTTTCCATAGTTCCAAAGCTTTTTGCGGTAATTCAGGTCTACAGAAACGGTTGCCCCTGCCTTTTTGGCTTCAACCATGGCAGCAAGAGCACTGTCTGCTGCATTCTGACTGATAGCCGGGGTAATGCCGGTGACATGCAACCATTGTGCATCCTCGAGTATGGAAGGGAAATCAAAATCTGATGGCTTACTCAAGGCAATGGAACTATCGGCCCGGTCATATACTACGCTACTCGGTCTCTGGTTGGCACCAGTTTCCAAAAAGTATATTCCTACGCGACCGTTCTTGGTCATCTTGATGTCAGAAGTATCAACTCCATATTTACGCACTTCTCGTACAGCAGCTTCTCCAATTGCATTGGCAGGAAGTGCAGTTACAAACTTTGCATCCTTTCCAAACAGGGAAAGGGAGACGGCAACGTTGGCTTCTCCACCACCGAAGGTAGCTTCCAATGCAGGAGATTGAAAAAACCTTTCATGAGCTGGACTCTTGAGCCTCAGCATAATTTCGCCAAATGTTACATATTTCTTACCCATGACAAGCCTCCTCAAATTTTCGTCGGGAATAATGACAACCTCTTGATATTTGGAATCATAGAGAGTATGCTGGTCACTGTCAAGATTATTTTGAAACGATGTTTCATATTTGAATTTAGAAAGGAGCAAAGCCAATGCACGAAGCACTGTTTGAACAAATCCACAAAATAGGTTTGGTACCTGTCGTAAAGATTGACGACGCCGCCAAAGCAGAAGGACTGGCAAAAGCAATGGTAGCTGGAGGTCTGCGCTGTGCTGAAGTAACGTTCCGCACATCTGCTGCAGAAGAAGCAATCAGAAATATTACTAATGCTGTACCCGAGATGCTTGTAGGAGCCGGTACTGTCACCAGCATCGAGTTCGCAAAAAAAGCCGTAGCGGCTGGAGCGAAGTTTCTCGTATCTCCAGGCTTCAATCCCTCTGTTGTTGATTGGTGTCTTGAAAACAACGTTCCCATCGTGCCGGGAGTTTGCACCCCAAGCGACATCGAAGCCGGTATTTCCCGTGGTCTTACCACGCTCAAGTTCTTTCCTGCTGAAGCAAGTGGTGGGGTCAACATGCTCAAGAATTTTGCAGGACCTTTTCCCAACATTACCTTCATGCCCACCGGAGGTATCGGCCCGGAGAACCTCGGTTCCTATGTAAAACAGTCAAACGTTCTTTCTGTAGGTGGTTCCTGGATGGTCAAGCCCGATCTGATCGAAGCTGAAGATTGGCCTGCCATTACCGCTCTGTGTAAGGAAGCAATGACAGCTTTGCAGGGTCTTGAGTTTGCACACTTGGGCATCAACAATGCTGATGCACAACAAGCGGAGCAGACTGTAGCCGCGTTAGAAGTGTTCGGCATGGCAAAGAAGGTCGGCAACAGCTCAACCTTCCTTAACACAACCATCGAGGTAATGCCGATATTGTTCCATGGCAAAATGGGGCACCTGGGATTCAAGTGCTACAACATCGAGCGCACCCTTGCCTACCTTGAGCAGTATGGATTTACTGTCAAGGAAGGAACCGTTGCCTATGATGCAAAGGGGAAAATCAAGGTGTGTTATCTTGAACAAGAACTCAGCGGCTTTGCCGTCCACCTGATCAAGGCCTGACCTATCAATCGCCGACTCTCTAGCAGAGCCGGCGATTTTTTTATCTAGAGATACTGTTTCAAGACCTGCTTGTTCATTTTAATCTGATTATTCGACGTGTGCATATGGTTTCCAAAAACGGTCAGTGGTGCGCTGAAAAACGGCCACCCGCTACCAACATCTGTGCAACGATATTCTCCATGATTATTCCCTGGTTGATCTCCAGTTTGTCAAAGAGGATCTTCTTCCTCACTCACGATTCCATTCTCATCGAAAGCAAGACTGATAAGAAGCCCCTGTCTGCCATACAGACAACGTACCAACCTGACTTTAGTTAATCCAATATGTTCGAGGCTTGAGTGTAGAGGTATGAATTTCACCCTTATGATGATCAAATAATCGGATATTATCCGATAATACTAGATTTTTCAGATAATATCGGATAATATCCGATATGGAGGGTACCATGCGATATGAATCAGTCGAGTCAAAAATTCTTGAGTTCAAAGAACGATTGGATGACTACTTTCGACTACTAGAGACAGTCACAGCCTTTGCAAACACGCAGGGGGGAACAATTATCATCGGTATCCGAGATAGCGATCGGTTGATCGTCGGTTTGGATAGGGACGAGATTGAACGGTATAGTCAAGAAATACCTCAGGCTATCGCAGATGCCGTAACACCACAAATTGCAGTAGAATTGTATGAACAACATATCAAAGGTAAGACCTGTATAACCATCCGCGTCTTTCCTGGACCGCAGAAACCTTATTTCATAAAAAGAGCAGGATATCCTCGTGGGGTTTTCATCCGCTTCGGTGCTCATAACAGGGTTGCTGATTCCTATGCAATCGAGCAATTCGTCCAGAGTCGTAGTGGGATACGGTACGAACAGCAAAGCTGTGTGCAGATTTCCTATGATGATCTCTCAAAAGATTTACTCGGGAATCTACTCACCAACTATGACCAATCGATTCTTATCGGGACCGGATATGCTTCTACAGACGTATCGGGCAGGACCATTCCCAATGTTGCCGGAACGCTGTTATTCTATCCCGAACATCAAAAAATCATAGCAGAGTCAGGTATTGTTGTAAGTGTCTATGCAGATGATGACAAACGATATCTGATCAAGAAAGAAGATTTCTCAGGTGGACTTATTCCCATGCTTGAGCAAGCCTACGCTTTTCTCATGAGCCTTTTGGGTACGCACTATGAGCTGGATGGATTGGTCAAGCGTCCGGTTGCGTATGAGATACCGCAAGCGGCCATCCGTGAAGCACTCGTCAACGCAGTGGCACATAGGGCTTACGACTATGAGGCTCCTACTAGGATCACTCTCTTCCCTGACAGGATTGAGTTCTTGAACCCTGGTACATTCTATGCCCCCATCAATCCTGAGAATCTCAAGGAAGGACTATCACGATATCGAAATCCTTTGATTTCTGATGCCTTGCGCAAGAAAGGGTACATGGAAAAACAAGGTATCGGCATCAACCTGATCATAGCAAGCTGTCTTGAAGCCGGTCTTGGTGAGCCACAATTCATTGAGCTTGAGCATCATGTAAAACTGGTCATGTTTAGAAGGCAATCAGAAAGTGAGTATGTTGCAGATGTTGTGCATAATCCGTATGACATTTCTGTCATGAAACGCCACTTCTCCGCAACAGGGCTCTTTTCATCCAAGGACTTCGCCCAGTACATCGGCAAGTCGGTATCCATGTCCAAAAAAATCCTGTTTGCTTTGCAACAGCAAAAGGTTGTTGAAATGGTTGGCAAAGGTCCTGCTTCCAAGTATCGGTTTATAAAGTAGCTGCTAGATGAATCTTCCTGCCGGCACATCAAATAGAATTCCCAGCAGGAGATAGCATGTCTGATACTGCCGATTGGTACGACCAGTCGTAATTTATTCTGAAGAAAAAACATAATTACTTTACTGGGTGTACACTGACCTGTAAATACAAATACTTCATGAAGTGCTCTCCCAACGCTTGAAAACAAAGCGTGCACAAACAAAACAGACAATGATGATGAGTATTGCAGAGAAAACCGGCTTGAAGGATACAGGAAAGCCCTCTACGTAACGCATGACCTGTTGCCCCAATCTGGTAAACGAGTACCATCCGGCATTGCCCAACGAACCCAAGACAGAAAAAGCCAACCAAGCACCAATGCTGCAGAGTCCTGCCGATAGAGGTTTGTTCAACATGGCTGAAAAGCTAAGTGAGATACAGCCGATCACCAAAAGATACAGAAGAATAAATACGTTCGACTGTACAAACAGCATCACGGGAAAAGCTTTGAATAAATATAATGTGTATATGCTTGTCAACAATGCAGCAAGACATAGACCCAAGAATACCATACATACAAGAGAGATACCCTTCGCCAAGAGAATCACACCTGCTGAGATCGGCCTTACCCAGAGAAATTGCAGCAAGCCGTCTTCCTTCTCTGCTGCAACCAAGCCCATGGTAAGGAAGATGATGACGATCGAACCGATCTGCGTGAAATTCTTGATATATTGCTCCAAAGCGTCTGTATAGGTAACCTCGGAAAGAGCGATGACCATGTTTTGTGATGAACCAAGATACTCCAGTACATTGGGCATATAGTAGGCTGATACAGGGGAGAGAATGCCGAAGAAGGCGCAAACAACAGCCCAGATGAGCATCCTATACGATCGAACACTCTCCAATAATTCTTTTTTTAATACTATGTTAAGCATACGTATGTTCCTTCATGTAATAGACAAATACATCTTCCAAGGTTGCGTTTTGTGTGCTAATGCTTTTCACAAGCAATGTATGTTGTGATAAAACTTGCAGTATCTGCTCATAAGTATTGAGATAATCAGCATTTGCCATGGAAACCACGCTAGAGGATTCCATATGGCACGTAACACCGAAAGAGTTCATACTTGCATGAAACGTAGCTGCAGCTGCCATAGTCTCAAACTCCAAGCGAATTATTGGTTGCGCTTGAGACTTTAGAAGATTTTTCATGGTATCTTGCAAGATCAGAGAACCTTCACGAATAATGGCTACTTCATCACAAACACGTTGCATATCCTCTAGAATATGGCTGGACATGAAAACCGTTGTCTCTTCTCGCAAGGTCCTGATCAATTGCAGGATATCTTTTCTGCCTAAAGGATCGAGAGCCGAGGCGGGCTCATCAAGTAAAACGACTTTCGGCTTGTGTAGAATTGCTTGAGCAATTCCAAGGCGCTGGATCATTCCTGAAGAATATTCACCGATCCTACGATGAGAAGCATGCTCAATCTTACACAAGTCCAACAACTGAGGAATTCTCTTTTTTATCTCACGAGGATCCATCCCATAGAGCTGTCCCGAGAAGGTCAACAACTCCCTGCCGGTCATCCAGGGATAAAAGGATGGCGTCTGAGATAGATAGCCAACTGACTCTTTACAGGCAGGCATGGTCATTCCGTCAATGGTAAAGGTTCCTGAACTCTGATTGATAAGGCCTGCAAGAATCCTTATCAAGGTTGTTTTTCCTGCTCCGTTCTGACCGAGGAGTCCAAAGACACACTGAGTAGGAACGGAGAAAGAAACTTCTTTCAGAGCTTGCACGTGCCGATATCGCTTCGAAATTTGCTTGATCTCAATCATTGCCATAGGTCTTTCTCCCATATACCAGATACGCAATCGGACCGAAGAGATTGATAAACAGAATGATGAGCAACCAAGCAGGTTTTGACAATTTGTTATACCGTGTACGCCCAAACCAATCTGTAAGACACACTCCTTTAAGTATCAATTCCAAGATTACCAGTGGAGCAAACAGCAATATTGTTTCCGTCTGCATAAAAATCCTCCTAAAAATTTCTAATATATGTAGTTATCAACTCGATTAATTCAGGATGCACAGCCAGGGTTCTCTCTCGATAGGTTCGCGGGACATCGGCTGGAGTATCCACCTCCTTCAAGAGATGGGACATGCCTCTAATTATCTTGAACTGAACATGATCGGGCATTCCGGCTTCTGAGAACCAATCATCCTCAAAGAGTAATCGTTCATCACAATCACCTTTGATCACCAAGGCTGGAACGTTGCAAGCCTGTAAGATCTCGCTTGGGTTGTAGGCCATCCATCGTGCAAGGTATGCTTCGCTTCCTTCCAGAACAAGCGCATCTACAAGAGCGTTTCCTGTCTTCTGGTACTCTGAACGAGCAATCTGCTCCAATCGTTGTGAAAGCACGAGAGCTGCTTCTTGGTTAACTCTCTGTACTTGCTTCACTAACTGTTCATCGATCGGGTCTGCATTCCCTGCTAAGGAGATTACAAAGTCAACTTCCATTTTTGCTGCCGAGAGCAGGGCGGTCAAGGAGCCCTCCGAATGACCGATCACCCCTACGTTGTCAACTCTTGAATCTGCCTTTAAGAATGCAAGCAATAGCTGGGCAACAGCAACAGAATCATCGAAGGTATACTCTTTCTCCTCAAAACCCTCACTGAACTGACTTTCTCCAACTCCCATCTTGTCATATCGTAAAGAAGCAATGTTCGCCTCGCGCAATTGCTGTGCAAGATGCCACAGCATATCGTTGTTTTCGACCATGATTTCGGAATTCCCGTCACGATCGGTAGGGCCGGAACCGGCTATGAGAAGTACCGCGGCAACGGGCTTTTTTGTATCAGGAACGAGAAACGTACCATGAACAATCCCGAACGGAGTCTTTAAAGCGACAGCCTCTCCTTCACGAGATGGACGAGTTTGTATACGATGGATTTTTCGGTACCCCTTTGGATGTAATTCAATACGTCCAACGCTGGTATTCTGAATTACTTTTCCAATTAGCTTGTCTGATTCTTCTGTCAAAACCATTTCCAGGCTAGAGGGACCAAGGATGAGCTTTGCATGCAGTTGCCCGTTGCTCCCAAGACTTGATTGCACAGAAGTCCGTGTTATCAACATTTCGGGTATGCTTGCAAACACTTGTCCTTGTTCTATATCAAGACTGATAAAAAAGGGTACCCCATCCAAGGCTGCTACACCTTCCCAAGACCCGTCAGGCCATCTACCTTGCCCGCTTTGACACCCTCCGAGTAAAAAAAGTGCCAAAACGATTCCTATGCTTTGCTTCATGAAAGCCTCCTGTGCAGAGACTACAAAAAGCAGGAGGAGGCAACCAGTCCGAATTGTTACGTAATTGTTCAGTAAATCTGATTACGTAGAAGTACGTAATGAGAATATCTTGTTTACCAGCTCCAACTTAGTTGAAACTGAGCATTTCTTGAATATTCGATAGACATGCGTTTCAACAGTCCGCGGAGATACAGAGAGTCTGAAAGCTATCTCCTTATATGACAGACCGTCTACAAGCAATTTGATGATCTCTTGTTCCCGTTTTGAGAGTTGATGTTGATCATAGAACGTGTTCAACCGATTTGTTTCCATTGCTTGTGATGAAGAAAACTCTCTCAGATATATCATGACATCATTAACACACCATACGATGATGAACAGTGCTGAAACCAAGGCATCAAAGGAAGGACGATGACGATGAGGAAACACAATGAACAGAGCGGCATACCAACCAAAGAAGAAAAAAGCCACTGCTGAGATGAGTAAAAACGACCGCATCCTCTGTGCCCGATAATGCTGTTGATTTTTAATCTTGATGAATGCAAACAGAAAAAAAGCCCCTACCATACCATTTAAGAAAACCGAAATATATGGACCTATGCCTATAGCTTTTGTGATTTCAACCAGAGCCAAGATTGCCATAACAGAGAAGGCCATAACCAAAGAGATTCCTCTCGCTTTGTTTGATATCGATCCATAGACAATGGTGTCGATGAACAAAGGAATCCGATGGAACACCATTATGGTAAATACAAGTCGAACAACGGCTATGACCATTATGATGCTTTGCACATCCCGCTGCAGCAACACCTGATACATAAAACCAATAAACTGAAAGAGAAACCACAGCCATGAAAGAGCAATATACCAAAGATATTGGGAGAACATCACATGACGATTCGTCCTATGAGATAGATAGGTTAAAAAGAAAATGCCGAACAGCATCGAAAACCCAATACCATTTACCCAAAAGGTTGCAATATCCAAAGTCTTCTCTCCTTCTGACAGTGTATTGTGCAGAAAGTCTTTTGTCGATTCCCATAGCTCTTTGATTCGTTCGATTGACATGACCAGGTGGTCATGCTAGAGTATGACCACCTGGTCACACGAAGGAACCCAACATGCCCACCGAAACATTTCTTAATTTACCACCCCAAAAAAGAGAACTCATCATTACCTATGCCCTGAAGGAATTTTCCACCAAACCATTTACAGAAGCCTCGGTAAATACCATTGTAAAGAATGCTGGTATTTCCAAAGGAAGTCTCTACCAGTATTTCAAAGACAAGACCGACCTGTATCTCTATATATTGGATATAGCCGGTCAAAGGAAACTCCAATACCTAGAAGAGTGCCAAAGAAACGTCAAGAATGACGATTTCTTTGAGAAGATTACCTCTCTTATGATGGAGGGCTGTAGATTTGACCTAGAAAATCCTCTCTTCAGCCAACTACTATATCAAGCACTGACAGGGCCTCTCGTTGATGTAAGTATTGAACAGATGAAAAGTATGAATCGGAAATACATGCAGCAAATGCTGTGCCAAGCAATCGAACACAGGCAAATCCGTGAGGATGTTGCATTGGATATGTTGGTATTCTTTCTCAGTACCCTGACTATTGAGTTTGCAAAACACATTGCCCAAAAAGCAGAAGTAAAAGACTTCAAGGATATCTATACCTCTAAAGAACTCGAGTCGATAAAAACTATGGATTACGCTGCTCTGATAACCGATTGGGTCAAGCTGATACGAAGTGCACTATTACCAGAGACGAAGGAGTAACACATGCATGCATTTCTTGATAAATACAGTGTAACGATGACCTCTTTGCTCATGAAAAATCACCTATGGTTCAACCACAGCATCGAAAGTCCCTCCTATAAAGAGATTCTTGACAGTATGCATCTTCAGTTGCCAAACATTACAAAAGAAGGAATCTACGAAGTCCCTGCAGCCTGTTGTACTGGGTTTCTCGATCCCGCCTTCGAGGTAATACAGTGGATTGGAAGGGACGCGCCTACGCTCATCTATCATCACGGGAACAACGAACAACCGTTTTCATATCATCTTTGGAGCAAGAATACATTTAGATCAATCGTTCTGAAGAACAAGGAACACTTCAAAACCAATATAATCAACATGAAGGCTCCTTTTCATACCAATAAAATGAGTCAGTATCTTGAAAAAATAGGCCACCTGAAAAACTTCACAGCAATGCTCTGTGGTTCTGCAGCCTTGATGGAAGCCTTGATACAACACCTTAAAACGAACGGAAGTTCTTCGGTCACGCTAAGTGGCTTAAGCTTGGGTGGCTGGGTGGTCAACCTGCACAAATGCTTTTTCGATACTGCTGATGCCTATGTTCCAATGTTATCGGGAGCAGCCCTTGATCAGTTGTTTACGTCTTCCTACTATAAAAAGCTGACTTCAAAACAGGCAAAAGAACATCCAGACGTTCTTAAGCAGGTGTTGAATTTTGAAAAAGAGTATTCTGCATGCAATTTGAAGAACGTATTTCCCCTGCTTGCACGATTTGACCAATTCATCGTGTATGAAACTCAGAGTCCGTGCTATGGAAAAACTCCTGTCAAGATTCTCAAGAAAGGTCATATCACTTCTGCCTTATCTTCAGATTTGTTGCACGATCATCTACTAGGGCACCTTCCCTCTCTAGATACCCGGCGGTCTTCTCACTAGAATAATCTTCATGCACATACTTGAAGCAACCACTCTCGAGGCAATACAAAAAGAGCAGATTCTGGCCCTGGAATCTCTGGTTTTCTCCTACGAAGGATTAGAAAATCATGTGTTTCTTTCCTCTGAGATGAACAGTGATAAAGAAATGCCATCCTTTTTTCTCTGCTATGAAGACCAAAAGCTGGTCAGCTTTCTTGGAGCCTTCTTCCCAACCCTTGACGAGGTGGAATTCAACGGCTTTACCCATCCTCAGCTCAGAAAGCAGGGATATTTCTCTGCCTTGGTGCATCGAGCATTGGAAGTCTATGCAAGAGGTCCTTTTATTAGAGCCCTCTTCCAACGCGAGTTGCAAAGTAAAACAGGACAGGAGTATCTGCTAAAGAGATACCCTGAAATCGAACGCACCGAGTATCTGATGCAACTGAGCAGCGAGCAGTATAAAGATAAAGAGACCAGCCAAGGTACTTTGTCACTTGTAGATGAAAACAATTTTGAACAAGCGACAGAATTGACGAGTCTTGCGTTTGAAGAATCATTGCAGAGCAGTTCAGCTATCCTACAGTACTATCTCTCACAAACAGATCGAAAAACTTTTCTCTATTTCTTTGAGGATAAAGCGATTGGAATATTGAATGCACACAAAATTGATGATTCTTTCATGATCCACGGTGTTGCAATAACCAAGGAACAGAGAAACCAAGGCAAAGGATATGCAATGCTTTCTCTTGCCTTATCTGAGTTGTTCAAAGAAGCTCGTTGCATCACCCTTGAGGTTGATTCAGAAAATCCACCAGCTCTTGCGTTATACAAGAGGCTTGGGTTTTGTGTAAAATGTCAAGTTGACTACCATAGACATCTTTTAAGATGAACAGCGCTTCTTTCTTGCCAGGTCTCTTCTGTAGATTTTCTTTGCATAACTCTTGGAAGAACAAAGATCCTTTGAAACACAATGTGTATATTGGTTGTAATACTGCTTGTATTGTTTTGCATAGTAGGAGAGATTTGAAGTCGTACAAGCTGTAGCAATAACTCCTCCCACCGGCTTTTTAATCTCTTTCACATGATACAAAAAGTTTATGATGTCTTCTTTCTTGCAAACATTCATTCGAATACACATCAAGAGCGTGTCACAAGCATCAATAAGGCCCATCTGCTCTGATGCATACTGAAGCGGAGGAATGTCCACAAGTATATAGTCGTATTCTCTTTTCAGTTCATTGAGAGCTTTATAATCAATCGCGCTCTTGCACATCAATTTGGTAAAACGAGATGAGGCAATATGAAGATTTGGAGTCTCATCGGACACCCTGGCGATGGATTGTTCAACTGGAAGATCCAGCATTTCTGACAAAGAAGGTCGTAAGAAGTCAGCATCCACCAGAAGAACTGTATAGCCCATCTGCTCAAGGCATACCCCCAAGTATATAGTGGAGGTACTCTTTGCCTCTCCTATGATACTACTGCTTATTGCAAACAATGCGTGGCCCTTATTTCTCCCATGCACAAGATGTGCTGCAGTTTTTTTGTATTGCAGAGCAAGACAGGAGTGTTGCTCTACCGCGTCCCGGACCAATGACAGCTCATCATTGGAGCGTTTTTTCTTAAGTGGAATCCAACCCAATACGGAGACTTCTGACCCCAAAACACTCTGTAAGTCTTCGAATGAATACAGAGAAGTATCGCGCAAGGAGAGAAAAAGCGCGAGCAACAAACCCAAGGCCCCTCCTAGGAGCAGACTCACCGCGTAAATAAGCAATACATTAGGACTTACAGGACGGCTCGGGATTGCTGCAAGACTTACGACTTTCACATTATTTCCTTCTGCAGCAACAGTAAGTGATATCTGTTCCCGGTAAGAATGCAACTCCTTTCGGATGTCTTCATAAGAGTTAACTTCACCAACAAGCCTTGATAGCTCCTTCTGTAATAGAGGCAACTGATTACATTCCTGCTCCAAGAGTTCGATGATTGTACCTATTGTATGAATCTCTGCTTCTGCAAGTACTATCTCTGTAATCGCGCGACTTATATCCTCTTTTCCCCCCTTCATTTGGAAAGAGACAATTTTAAACACCTCCCGTCGCCACTCTTGCATCTGGTTGGAGAGTTCTGCAACTCTTGGTTGCATGGTGGTGTTTTTTTCATTATTGGCAACTTGACTTCCTGCTGTACTACGATTGGATACTATTTCATACAGGATCAACTCTTCATAAATAGTTTCATAGGATGAGAGAGCAGAGATAAGCGCTTGGTCTTCCATAGCCCCCACTTCCATACCATAGGAGTCTCTCAAAAATGCCTTATTCTTTAGTATCTGTAATGACAGTGGTTTGATCTTGGTGTTCAAGTATGCAATGTGATCTATCAAGGTTGTTGCATTGTGTGATAAAAAATCGATTTTTGTACGAAATTTATACTCATACAAGGTATCACTTGCTTGTTGCAGTTGTTCATCAATTTTTGGAATCTGAGTGTTTAAAAATTCCAACTGACCTCTTTTTGATTCTTGAGCAAATTCTGCAAGTCTGAGATTGAACGTATGGGCAAGTGCATTAGCATAGTCTGCAGCAAACACCGGGTGGGGATCGCGCACTGTTATCTCAACGATATTTGTACTTTTCACCGTTGTTACAGTAACCTTGCTTCTCAAATCACCCAAGACTCCAGGATTCTCATAGGTTTCTCCATCTTCCCGAACATACGAAGACAAATCCAATGAACGAGCTGCCATGCGCAACGTGGTCACATTGGTAATGAGCTGTACTTCTGTTGCAATATCCTTACTGGTATCAAAAAAATCAGAAGAAAGAACCTTTCCTATCGTTGTCGATTGCTTTATTGGATGCACCATGAGTGTAACAGAAGACTGATATTCCTTCACAGTCGTTTGGACATACGCATACGCTGCAATCAAGGAAAGTATCGTCACTATACAAATGTGAGGAAACTTTTGGATAACAATCTTTACAAGATCAGCGATAGTTATGCCATCTGTCTCAACTGAAACAGAAGAATCTGTGTACTCCATGTTTTACATCCATTTTGATTTAGAATCAGCTCATATTTAACATCCAGCCTAACATATATATATCAGAAAGAAAAGGCTTTACCTACACTTACAGAGATATATCTCTGCATGACATATCATATTAAGTAATAGAAAAGCCCCTTATAGATACACATTACCTCTAATTCCCGATGATTTTTCTCACCACAAAATTTTCCAAGCTACCTGGTGATCTTGTCCGGGCTCTTCAATTTGAGTGCCTTGTAGGAGTCGTTCACCTTCTTGGTTGCTTCCTGGACCA